>Ga0209013_10001033_pt1 | contig 25734 bp, 24 predicted proteins | sample Cruoilmetagenom2_FD_187291 | JGI IMG/M metagenome (GOLD analysis project Ga0209013, IMG submission 187291) | Oil polluted marine microbial communities from Coal Oil Point, Santa Barbara, California, USA - Sample 2 (SPAdes) (version 2) | ecosystem: Environmental > Aquatic > Marine > Oil seeps ... | reverse complement strand
CAATCCATTAGCGTAATAGGCCTTGCGGATGCTGTAGCTGCACGTCCGAATTTGGCTATTTTTTCTGCCGGTGGAGATACATCACTAACATGGGCACCGAAATTTGCAGCAGCTGGAACCACTGTAATTGATAACTCGTCGGCCTGGCGTATGGATCCTGAAAAAAAATTGGTTGTTCCGGAAATCAACGCAAATAAATTAACCAAAGCAGATAAAATAATTGCCAATCCCAATTGTTCTACTATTCAACTTGTTATGGTGCTGGCACCTTTGCATGCCAGATATCAAATGAAACGGGTAGTAGTTTCAACTTATCAATCCGTTTCCGGAACAGGGGTAAAAGCTGTAAAACAATTGGAGAATGAAATGGCCGGAATACAGGGTGAAATGGCATATCCATATCCTATCAACAGGAATGCCCTGCCACATTGTGACACTTTTATGGAAAATGGATATACCAAAGAAGAAATGAAGTTGGCCAGGGAACCTCAGAAGATACTAGACGATCGCAGATTTTCAATTTCAGCAACCGCCGTGCGTATTCCTACTGCAGGAGGCCATTCTGAATCCGTTAACGTTGAATTTGAATCTGACTTTGAACTAAATGAAGTAAGAAGTATTCTGAATAATACCCCGGGAGTTGTTGTTCAGGATAATCCGGATACCAACACTTATCCAATGCCGGTTTATGCCCATGATAAAGATGATGTTTTTGTAGGACGAATACGAAGAGACGAAACACAACGAAACACTATAAATATGTGGATAGTTGCGGATAATCTCAGAAAAGGTGCTGCGACCAATGCTGTTCAAATAGCTGAATACCTGGTAGACAAAGAACTTCTCTGAAAGCTCTATTATAAAATCTGTTAAAACCTTTTGGCGCATTAGTACTTAAAGGTTTTTTTATGGTATTTTTGGTCTCTAAATAATTATCTATTATGAGAAATATTTGGATACTATTACTTCTTATTTTGATTACCTTTTCTTGCAAGAATTCAGAACAAAAAGATACTATTGCCGTGAATTATCCAACGACTAAAAAAGCAGATACCGTTGACAACTATTTTGGAACGGCAGTTAACGATCCTTATCGCTGGCTAGAAGATGACCGGAGTGAAGAAACGGAAGCATGGGTTAAAGAAGAAAACGCTGTCACTTTTGGCTATTTGGATCAAATACCGTTCAGGAAAGATCTGAAGAACAGATTGGAACAACTCTGGAACTATGAGAAACTTAGTTCCCCGTTCAAGGAGGGTGATTACACATACTTTTATAAGAATGATGGTTTACAAAACCAATATGTATTATATCGTCAAAAGGGGAATCAGGAAGCCGAAGTATTTTTAGATCCAAATGGTTTTTCGGAAGATGGAACTACTTCATTAATGGGGTTGAGTTTTACCAAAGATGGTTCTATGGCCGCTTACTCCATTTCTGAGGGAGGCAGTGACTGGAGGAAGGTAATTGTAATAGAAACCGAAGGGAAGACTATTGTTGAAGACACCCTTATTGATGTAAAATTTAGTGGCCTTTCCTGGTATGAGAATGAAGGTTTATATTATTCAAGTTATGATAAACCTGAAGGTAGTGAACTCTCTGCCAAGACAGATCAACATAAACTGTATTACCATAAGTTGGGCAGTCCACAAAGTACAGATGCATTAATTTTTGGAGGTGTTTCTGAAGAAAAACACAGGTATATTGGCGGAAGTGTGACTGAGGATAATAATTATTTACTTATTTCAGCTGCAAATTCTACCTCGGGTAATAAGCTTTATTTAAAAGATTTGAGGAAGCCAAACAGTAAGCTGGTAACTATATTAGATCATGAAGATTCTGATACTAATGTTCTCGAAAACGTAGGCTCAAAGCTTTATATGGTTACAAATTTAGATGCTCCAAATAAGAAGATCATATCTGTAGATGCTTCAGACCCAGGTCAGGAAAACTGGAAAGATTTTATTCCTGAAACAGAGAATGTTCTTAGTCCAAATACCGGGGGGGGATACTTCTTTGCCGAATATATGATAGATGCTATTTCTAAAGTTTTTCAGTATGATTATGATGGTAATCTAGTACGCGAAATAGAGCTTCCCGGTATAGGCAGTGCAAGTGGTTTTGGTGGTAAAAAAGAAGAAAAAGAATTCTACTTTTCATTTACTAATTATTACACTCCTGGTTCCTCTTATAAATACGACGTGGAAACAGGTAATTATGTCCCCTACTGGAAACCGAAAATTGATTTTAATTCGGATGATTATGAGTCTAAACAGGTATTCTATGCCTCCAATGATGGAACAGAAATCCCTATGATTATCACATATAAAAAGGGACTAAAACTCCATTCCAAAAACCCTACTATTCTTTATGGCTATGGGGGGTTCAATATAAGTCTTACCCCTTCTTTCAGTATTGTCAATGCCGTTTGGATGGAACAGGGAGGCGTTTATGCTGTACCTAATTTGAGAGGTGGCGGAGAATATGGGAAAAAATGGCATAATTCCGGTATAAAAACCAAAAAGCAAAATGTGTTTGACGATTTTATAGCTGCTGCAGAATATCTTATAGAGAATAAATATACCTCATCGGAAAACCTGGCAATAAGAGGAGGTTCCAATGGTGGCCTTTTAGTAGGGGCTACTATGACCCAAAGACCCGAACTCATGAAAGTAGCTCTGCCAGCTGTAGGTGTTCTGGACATGCTGCGTTATCATACTTTCACCGCAGGAGCCGGATGGCATTATGATTATGGCACTTCGGAAGATAGTGAAGAAATGTTTCAGTACCTGAAAGCCTATTCCCCTATTCACAATGTAAAAGAAGGGGTTGAATACCCTGCCACCTTGATTACAACAGGAGACCATGATGACCGCGTTGTACCGGCCCATAGCTTTAAATTTGCTGCCGAACTTCAGGGGAAGCAGTCAGGTCCTAACCCTACTCTTATTCGCATTGAAACTAAGGCCGGCCATGGAGCCGGAACACCTGTTAGTAAAATAATTGAGCAATATTCCGATATTTTTGCATTTACCCTTTATAATATGAACTATAAGGAGTTGCCCAATAAGGCAGTGATAAAGGAATTTAAAGAGTAACTATCAATAATTCAGAGCAAAATCCGTTTCTGTAGAAACGGATTTTTTTTTAGAAGTCGTTTAAGATAATTATCATGTTAAAAATAACCGGTCTATCTTTTGCCTATGACAAGGAATTGGTACTTACTGATATTAGCTTCTCTGTTGATAGAGGAGAACATCTGGGTATAATGGGTGAAAGCGGTTGTGGCAAAAGCACCCTGTTACAACTAGTTTACGGATCTCTTCAGCCGGCTCAAGGAGAAATATATTGGGGGAAAAAACAAGTTAAGGGGCCTCTTTATAATCTTGTTCCCGGAAAGTCCTTCATGAAGTATATGTCGCAGGGGTTCGACCTTATGGCAGTTACTACCGTGGCTGAAAATATTTCTGAATACCTTTCCGTATTTTATCCCAAAGAACTAAAAGAACGTACTGAAGAGTTGCTAGATATTATCGAAATGAAAAGGTTTGCAAAAACCAAAGTAAAGCATCTTAGTATTGGACAGCAACAGCGCGTTGCCCTGGCCAGGGCTTTGGCCCAGAAACCTGAGGTATTGCTACTGGATGAACCATTCAGTCATATAGATAATTTTAGAAAAAACAGCCTAAGAAGAAATTTATTTAACTATCTGAAGGAAGAGAAGATAACTTGCTTAACCGCCACTCATGACAATAATGATATACTGCCATTTGCAGATAACGTACTCGTACTAAAGGATACACGGATATTAGCAAAGGAACCAATTCTTGAATTATATAAGACTCCCCGAAATCTTTACATTGCTTCGCTTTTTGGTGAAGCTAATCTGGTTCCAATCAATATTATCAAATCATACGCAGATACCAAACGAAAAATTATTGTCTACGCCCATGAATTTAGAGTATCCCGAAATTCCGGTCTTCCTGTGTTTGTAAAAAAAACATATCCGATGGGAAGTCACTATCTGGTTGAAGGGTTTGCAGAAGAGCAAATAATCTACTTTCATTCAGAACGGGATATGGAGATTGAAACAAGAGTTTTTCTCAATATTTCTCTTGAAACAATTAACCAACGTTTAAAACTCTAATCGACCTTTGCACTATGAACAAAGACTTGGTTTTACAGGAATTAAAGTTCAGAGCAGTCCGAAGTGGTGGTGCAGGCGGCCAGCATGTTAACAAAGTATCCACAAAAGTGGAACTTACTTTAAACCTGGCGAGTTCCAAAGCGTTTAATGAATCTGAAAAAGAACGCTTATATAAAAAACTCAATAAACGAATTACAACGGAAAACAAACTCCTGGTTCAATGTGACGAATCCCGGAGCCAACATAAGAATAGGGAAATTGCAGAAGACCGTTTACTAAAACTAATTGAGGAAGCATTAAAAATTCCAAAAAGACGTAAAAAAACTTCTCCTTCTAAAGCTTCGGTAGAAAAACGATTAAAAAGTAAAAGAGTAGTAGCAAAGAAGAAAACGAGCCGGAGAAAACCCGAAGATGAATGAAGATATTATTGATCAACAGTATTTATTAAAGTGCCAATTCCATCAATTTCAATTTTTATTTCATCCCCTTTTTGCAAAGTAAAATCAGTAGACGGTACTATCCCAGTTCCAGTCATTAAGAGGCTACCATATGGAAAAGAATTTTCCGCATAGAGATAACTTACCAAATCTTCAAACTTGCGTTTAATTTGATCTATCCCTATCTCACCGGTAAATACCTGTTTATTATCCCTCCGTATTTCAAGCCTTATTATTGTTGTTTTAGGAAGAGGTCCCTCAACAACTAAAATACAGGGACCAATAGCCGCAGACCCATCATAAGTCTTTGCCTGGGGCAAGTACAGAGGATTTTCTCCTTCAATGCTTCTGGAACTCATATCATTTCCAATGGTGTACCCAATAATTTTACCGGTTGAACTAATTACAAGTGTTAACTCAGGTTCCGGAACATCCCAGGTAGAATCTTTTCTTATTCGAACTTTTCCTCCGGAACCTACCGCTCTGTACCCCATAGACTTAAAGAATAATTCCGGACGTTCTGCGACATATACCCTTGCATAAAAATTACTCCCTCCCTTTTCCTTTGATTCTTCTTCACGTCCCAGTTTGCTGTTAAAATAGGTAACTCCACTGGCCCAAATCTCCTGGCTATCCGCGGGGGCAAGGAGTCCTTTTTTTAGATAAGCTTCCGGGTCTTGTAAAGGCTCCTTACCGGAAATCAGATGCTCAATCTTAATAAAAAGGTTATTGTCATTAATAAATGAATCCCAATCTTCCCCTTCCAGAAGATAAAAGATTCCTTTGTATTCAATCAGAATCCCTTTATATACCCTATAAACTTTCATGACAATATGAATTATGTAATTATTTAAAGGTTGCCTATGGCAAAGAACAATTTATTGAAAAATATGTAATTCTGAGTGGTTTTAGGGAATTCCTTTATTAAAAAAGTTTAAAGAACCTTCTTAATGCAAATCGTTTTTTGATTAAAATCAAAAGAATCACCTTCGGATTTCCCCAACAATTTTTTGCCTATTGGGCTAAGTGCCGAGACACAAAATATTTTGGTGGGACCCTTTTTGAAGGCCCCCGCTGAAATTGAAATATAATATACCCCCTCTGTAGTAATTGCCAGACTGCCCTGACGAATATTTGCCTGGCTTGCCAGAATAGTAATCCCGGCTAAAGCCTGTCTCATCTTTTCTGCTTCATATAACTGGTGCCCCAACTTCTCCCTTTCAAGTTGAATCATAGCCCTCCCCGTTTCATGTTTATCGCCTGCGCTACTCTTTGTCTCAGATTTTAGAGAATCGTTAATGCTGCTTATATTACTTTGGATGCGTCCAATCCTGTCCTCTGCGAATGTTTCACAAAATCTGCGCAATTCATCCTTGATGGCTACTGAAATTTCCATATCAGGCTAAATCAGCTAATTTTTTTCCCACCAGGCTACCTATTGCAATTCCCATTCCTCCCAGCCTTACTCCGCATATTAAGTTATCTGAAAGTTGCTTTACAATTGGTCTCTTAGTATTACCTATTCCCATAATTCCGCTCCATCTGCGTTCAATTTCAAAATCTGTGTGAGGTAAAATGATTTCTTGTAACATGCTGTCCAGGCGATTCTGAATTAGTTCTGTTTGCCCAAATTCGGATGTTTCTTCCGTTTTAAAATCCAGATTCCTCCCACCGCCCAAAAGAATACGATTATCAATATTTCTAAAATAATAAAATCCCTCATCGAGGTGAAAAGTCCCTTTAATCTCAAGGTTTTTAATTGGTTTTGTAATCAAAACCTGTGCCCTTGCGGGTTTAACTTCTTCATCCAGAAGCTGAGCTGCAAATCCATTTGTGGCGATTATAAGTTTTCTTGTCTCAAATTCAAACTGGTTAGTACAAACCTTTACACTTCCATGAGCGTCATCAAAAGAGGTAACCTTAATTGAATTTAATATATTCACTCCAGCATTACGGATCAATGAAAGCAAAGAATTCATCATGGCTCCGGTATTGATTTGTGCTTCAAACCTACTGCTGATATATTGATTTTGAATCTTGTTAAAGTTAAAAGTGTTGGAATGGAAATAATAAGCATCTTCGCCATAAACAGGCTTAAGCAACTTATTAATATTACTTAGAGCTTCAGAGCAATCACTAAATAATTTAGTTTGTTCATTTAAAAAAAGTTCATGCCCTCCATGCCGTTGAAAATCTATTTTGGAATCCCCTAGAGTATTGCGCAATAATTGAATCCCTTCCCATCTGCTTCTCACCAGTTCCAGCACTTCTTCCTGAGAATGGGTTTTAAGGTCACTAACAATTTCTGAGATACTACCAAAACATGCAAAACCTGCATTTTTTGTGCTTGCACCCTGGGGCAAAGTCCCTTTTTCAAGAATAAGGATTTTCGCTTTTGGATATTTTTTGCTCAAATAATAAGCACAATTAAGGCCCACAATACCGCTCCCAACAATAGTAAAATCAATGTTGGATAACCAAGTTTTATATTCCCAATAACTAAGATTCATCGTGCTATAAAAAACTCCGACGATGGCCGGAGTTCATATTCTATTCTTCTGGTTTAGGATCCATTTTAAAATCTTCCATGAATTTAGTGGTATAATTCCCCGCCAGATAATCAGGATGGTCCATTAACTGCCTGTGAAAGGGAATAGTTGTGGCTATTCCTTCAATTACAAATTCGTCCAGTGCTCGTTTCATTTTATTAATTGCCTCTTCCCTGGTCTGGGCCGATGTAATTAGTTTGGCTATCATGGAATCATAATTCGGAGGAATTATATATCCGCTGTATACATGTGTATCCAATCGAATACCATGACCTCCAGGGGTGTGTAATGTAGTTATTCTCCCAGGTGAAGGCCTGAAATCATTATATGGGTCTTCCGCATTAATCCTGCATTCAATAGCATGAAGTTTTGGGACATAATTTTTACCTGAAATAGGTACTCCGCCAGCTACAAGAATCTGTTCCCTAATCAAGTCATAATCCACTACTTGTTCTGTAATGGGATGTTCTACCTGAATACGTGTATTCATTTCCATAAAATAAAATTCCCGGTGCTTATCCACCAAGAATTCCACTGTCCCGGCACCTTCATATTTTATATACTCCGCCGCCTTTACTGCAGCATTTCCCATAGCTTCCCTAAGGTCATCTGTCATAAAAGGAGAAGGGGTTTCTTCAGTGAGTTTCTGATGTCTACGCTGGATTGAGCAATCTCGTTCTGAAAGGTGACATGCATTCCCATATTGGTCCCCGATAATTTGAATTTCAATATGCCTGGGTTCCTCAATAAGTTTTTCCATGTACATCCCGCCATTTCCAAAGGCGGCCGTTGCCTCCTGCACAGCACTTTCAAAAGCCGCTTCAATATTCTCTTCGTCCCAAACGGCCCGCATACCTTTTCCACCACCACCGGCAGTAGCTTTTAGCATTACGGGATATCCCATTTTCTTTGCTTCTTTTTTGGCATGTCCAATATCTTTCAGTAAACCTGCCGAGCCAGGAATTGTAGGTACACCTGCCTTTTTCATGGTTTCCTTGGCAGAAGCCTTGTCACCCATTCTATCTATATGTTCTCCCGAAGCACCAATAAATTTAATATCATGCTCTGCACAAATTTTAGAAAATTTGGAATTCTCAGATAAAAATCCATAGCCGGGATGAATTGCATCTGCATTTGTAATTTCTGCTGCTGCAATTATATTGGGTATTTTCAGATAGGACTCACTACTGGGTGCCGGCCCAATACAAACCGCCTCATCCGCAAACCGAACATGCAAGCTCTCTTCATCTGCTTTGGAGTAAACAGCCACAGTTTTAATGCCCATTTCCTTGCAGGTCCGAATAATACGCAAGGCTATTTCACCTCGATTTGCAATAAGTATTTTTTTAAACATAGCTTTTACTATAGAATTCTCAAGAAGCCGAATTCAAATACTTAAAAGTGTTTTTGATTACGGGTTCTTATAAATAAAATTATGAGGGATCTACCAGGAACAATGGCTGGTCAAATTCTACCGGAGAAGAATCCTCAACTAATACTTTTATGATTTTACCTGAAACTTCAGATTCAATATCATTGAATAGTTTCATTGCTTCAATTACACATAATACATCTCCCTGTCCTATATTATCACCTACCTCAATAAATGGCGGTTTGTCCGGAGATGGTTTTCTGTAAAAAGTACCTATAATAGGAGATTTAATGGTAATATATCTGGAATCTTCCTCCGGGCCGGATGTGTCGGCATTAGTTTCGGAAGCGATTGCGCCATCAGTTGATGCAGGAGTCAAAGATGGACCCACCGGAGCAGTACTTACCGGAATTTGCTGTACATAGGTCGTAGTTTCAGGAGGAGAGTTAAATGCTCCAGTCCTAATAGTAATCTTGATTTCATCAGTTTCAAGCTTTACTTCGCTAGCTCCAGATTTTGCTACAAATTTAATTAGACTTTGAATTTCTTTTATATCCATGGAATTCTATTTTGATTCGTTATTGCCATTATATGCCCATTTTAAATATATGGATCCCCAGGTGAAGCCACCACCAAAAGCAGCAAATACCAGATTATCTCCTTTTTTAAGTTTCTTTTCGTAATCAGAAAGCAGTAGTGGTAATGTTGCCGAAGTTGTATTCCCATATTTATCTATATTCATCATCACCTTGGAAGATTCCAATTCCATTCTCTTTGCCGTAGCGTCTATAATTCTTTTGTTCGCCTGGTGTGGTATTAACCAATCCACATCATCATGCGTGAGATTATTAAGCTCCATTATTTTGGCAGCCACATCGGCCATATTGGATACGGCAAATTTAAAAACCGATTTCCCGTCCTGAAAAACGTAATGTTTCTTATTTTTTAAAGTTTCTTCAGAAGCCGGCATTAAAGATCCCCCAGCTTCAATCTTTAAAAACTCTCTTCCCGTACCATCAGATCTCAAATATTCGTCCTGCAATCCTAATCCCTCATAATTGGGTTCAAAGAGAACCGCTCCTGCCCCATCACCAAAAATAATACAGGTAGTTCTTTCAGTATAATCAAGAATAGAAGACATTTTATCTGCTCCTATCAGCAGAACCTTTTTATACTTGCCAGATTCTATATAGCGTGCCGCTGTAGCCATCCCAAATAAAAAGTTTGAACAGGCGGCCTGCATGTCAAAGGAAAAAGCATTTACAGCTCCAATTTGTGAAGCAACATAGGCTGATGTTGAGGCAACTGGTAAATCTGGTGTTGCAGTTCCAACAATTACCAGATCAATTTCAGCAGGGTCTAAATTAGACTTACTAATTAAATTTTCAGCTGCTTTAATAGCCAGGAAAGAAGTCCCTTTATCCTTATCTTTTAGTATTCTTCTTTCTTTAATCCCTGTCCTTGTGGTTATCCATTCGTCTGTGGTATCCACCATGGTTTCCAACATTTTATTGGTTAACCTGAATTCCGGAACGAAAGCCCCTACAGCTGTTATTGCTGCTGTTATTCTACCCATAGTAAGTGTGGTTTTTATCAAGAAACCTTAAAAAATGGTCGAAAATCCGTGAAAAATAGTCATTTTTTAGGACTTTTTGCCAAAAAAGCTGATTTATAAAGATTTTTGTCTACCCCATAAAAAAACTCCCATCAAATATAAGTGGGAGTTTAAAATTATAGCAAGATATACTATATTGTTTCTTCTTCTGTCTTATCAATTAGAACTTGCCCGCGGTAATACAATTTACCTTCGTGCCAATGGGCTCTGTGATAAAGATGCATTTCTCCTGTTGTCGGATCCTTTGCAAGAGTTGGCGCTATTGCCTTATAGTGAGTTCTTCTCTTATCTCTTCTTGTTCTGGATATTTTCCTTTTAGGATGTGCCATTTTGTAATCTATTTATCCGTTAGTAATTTTTTTAATGCCTCCCATCTGGGATCTATTTTATTTTTGTCTTTCTTATTCTCTTTTGGTTGCAATTCTTCAAGCTTTTTAAGTGCTTCCGAATTTAATGTCCCGTCTAATACCCCCGGGTGTATACGTTTGGAAGGTACTGATAATACTATCATTTCGTAAACGTATTGCGAAATATTAACCTGATGTTCTCCATGTGGAATAATGAGTATCTCATCATCTTCGTCATTGTAGACGTCCCCAAACTTTACTAAAAGCTTCAAAGAAGCTTTTATTTTTTGATCAAAAGGTTCATTAGTAAGATCGCAATAGAGATTTACAGTACCCTTTGTCCTCATTTCAAGCTCAAGAACTGTTGACATCCTGTCTAATACAATGTGAAGCTTAATCTTCGCATCATTAAATTCATGGTAATCAAAAGATTCAAAGAACGTATTGTCTATTTGATATTCAAACTTGTGTTTCCCTTGTTTTAATCCTGCAAAAGGAATACTGTATTCCTTATTCTTCATCACTTTATACACTAGTTTAAGGCGTGCAAAGATACTTTTTTTTTCTAAAACCCCAATTAAAAAGGAAATATATTTCCCAGGTATTATGTAATAAACTAATGGAGTTATATTAAGTTCATGCTCGTTTGATTTTCTGTTTTTGCAATGGATTTTTCATGAGTTTTTGAAACTCTTTCCTTTTCCTGAAAATATTTATTGCCATAAAAACTGCTTCCTTAAACGAACCGGGGTCAGCTTCACCTTTACCCGCTATTTCGTATGCCGTGCCATGATCAGGAGATGTGCGTACTTTTGAAAGACCTGCAGTAAAATTGACACCCTTCCCAAAAGAGAGTGTTTTAAAGGGGATTAAACCCTGATCGTGATAAGCTGCCAGAATTGCATCAAAGCTCTTATATCCTTCAGATCCAAAAAAACTGTCTGCTGCATAAGGGCCGTATACCAAGTGTCCCTCATCCGATAATTGGCGAATAGCAGGTTTTAATACCTCATCATCCTCTTTGCCAATGACCCCGTTGTCTCCACTATGGGGATTAATCCCCAAAAGGGCAATTTTTGGTTTTCGTATGCCAAAATCCATTTTTAAAGCTTTTTCCATGATCCGGATTTTATTACGTATAAGTTCAGGTGTAATGGCCGCGGGTACATCTTTTACAGCCAGGTGATCTGTTAGTAATCCTATCCTTAAGCTCTCAGTAACCATAAACATTAAACTTTCTCCTTCAAGTTCACTCGCCAGATAATCTGTGTGACCCGGGAAGTTAAAATCCCTGGTTTGTATATTGTTTTTATTAATTGGCGCCGTGACAAGTAAATCTATTTCATTCTTTTTTAATGCATTTACCGCGGCCCGAAGCGACTTTAAAGCATAGGTGCCACTTTCTTCAGTAGCTTTTCCATAGTGTATATTTGGAATCTCGTTCCAAACATTAATTACATTAACTTTGCCCGTTATTGCCCTTGAAACTTCTTTAATTCCATTGTAGTTAATATTGATTCCGAGATCGTTCTTTTGTTTAGATATGGTTTTGTTTGATGCAAAAATAATCGGGGTACAAAAATCCATCATTCTGGGATCCTCAAATGTTTTTAGGACAACTTCACATCCTATACCACTCAAATCGCCTATAGACATCCCAACCCTAATTTTTGCCTTTTCCTCCATGTTATCAAACTCTTTATTTCTACTTTTACAGAGCAAAACTACTTATTTTAAACGATACATGTTTACAGGAATAATTGAAACTTTAGGCAAAATATACAGATTGCGAAAAGAAGGAAGTAATCTTCACATAACGGTTAGTTCGTTAATTACAGACAAATTAAAAATAGACCAAAGTATATCACACAATGGGGTATGCCTGACGGTTGTTGAAAAAGAAGACCCTTATTATACAGTTACAGCTATTGATGAAACCCTGCAAAAGACCAACCTCTCAGAACTAAAAGAGGGGCAGGTGGTTAACCTGGAACGAGCCATGGTTATGGGCTCGAGACTAGACGGACACCTGGTTCAGGGCCATGTAGACCAAACGGCTGTTTGTAGAAAAATAACCAGAAATGATGGTAGTTGGATGTTTACTTTTGAATACGATCCGAAGCTCAATAATATTACCATAGAAAAGGGATCCATTACCGTAGACGGGGTTAGCTTAACGGTCGTTAATTCTGAAAAGAATGCCTTTAGTGTAGCAATAATTCCCTACACTCATGAAAATACGCGGTTTAAAGAATACGAAATTGGCTCTTTAGTGAATCTGGAGTTCGATGTTATTGGCAAGTACGTAGCCAGGTATCTGGAGTTGCAGTCATGAATACCATGTCTTCATCCTAAATTAGACAGTATTGAGAGTATGCCAAGAACTTTATACCTTAATAAATATTTTGCGCCTGTGCATTACATAAGCTAACAGCAAATAAAACGAAACAACTGTTAGTCCATACAGGAGCGAAGATAACTCAGCCGACATAAAATCGTGAAGGTATATCTTCTTAAACAACCACTGATGAAGTGTGGTTTGTTCATCTAATTTTACGGAATAGAATATTTTGGTCACAAAGCTTGATAAAAAATACACCGTAATCGCATTTGAGCCGGCGTAACGGAAGACACTCCCAAATTTAATTCCTTTTACATCCGTGATATAATAAATTAAAGCCAGCAAAATATTAGCCCATCCCGCAGTGACCAATACAAAGCTGCTAGTCCAAAGAGCCTTGTTAATTGGGAATACAAGATCCCAAATATGCCCAACCAGAACAAGAGCCACCCCTAATACAAATAGTAAAATTTCCTTGTTAGTTCTTTTAGACAAGAGTATCAAACCCGTAAATGTGCCCATCAAAGAAGTTGCTATGGAAGGCAGAGTACTTAATAATCCTTCGGGATCATAGTCTTCCTTATACATATGGGATCCTAATACATTAAGGTCAATATAGTTAGCCCAGTTATTGGCTGCCCTGTCAAAAGTTGGCTCCATACCATTAACAGGAATAAAACCCATCCATATCCAATACCCAATTAATATTGTAATGCAAATTCCAAGAAGTATTCTCCAGTTAAAATTTATGAATAAAATTGCCGTAAAAAAGAATACAACCCCAATGCGTTGCAAAACACCCGGAAACCGGATACTTTCAAAATCCTTAAAAAAGGGAAAATGTATTGTAAATGTTCCAAGAAAAAGGCCTAATCCTATCAATTTTAAAGTCCTTACCGTAATTTTTCTGTAGGTAGCCTTTGTAGCCTTTTTGTTGTTATAAGAAAAAGCTATTGAGGTTCCTACTATAAAAAGGAAAAATGGAAAAACAAGATCAGTAGGCGTATATCCATGCCAGTCGGCATGCAAAAAAGGCGCATAAACATTGGACCAGGTGCCTGGTGTGTTTACCAAAATCATTAGTACTATGGTAAGGCCCCGAAAAATATCAACAGATATTATTCTTTCCTTCATAGAACTACAATATATTTTCTTTCATTCGACTCCAGACTTTTGCTAATAAAACCCCAGAAATAATTGCTATTACAGTTAATATGACTGCCGGTTTAGTATCCCCGTAAATCCAATATCCGGTAGCAAACATACAGGTATAAATAAGCACACAACCTAATAGCATTGCTGAAATTCCCTGTGGAACACTCCACTTCTCATTAGGATCGGAAATTACAACCCCATCTGCATTTGCATCTTTAATAATCTTTCCCCAGCCGGGCCCTCCTGGTTGAATTTTTTTATAGAAGTCTCTTAACACTGTTTTGGATTCGGGCTGAGTCATAAAAGTAGCGGTCATCCAAATTATTGTAGTTACCACAACAACAAAAATATACTCTGACCAGTCCGGGAAAACACCGGTATCTGCCGCAAATAAAAATGGCCCCAGGGCTGTAAGCTTAAGAACAATAGATATTATTCCCGAGGCGAACATAGCAGTGATCTCACTCCAGGCATTAATGCGCCACCAAAACCATCTTAAAATAAAAATTAAACCGGTACCGGCACCAAAAACTAAAAGTACTTCAAATAATTGAAGTGCATTTTGTAGCAATAAAGCTAGAAGAGCACTAAGCACCATAAGGCCTACTGTAGACAATCGCCCTACCGCAACCAATCTTTTTTCTGAAGCATTGGGGTTGATCTGCTGTTTGTAAAAATCATAGACTATATAAGATGATCCCCAGTTTAGTTGAGTAGAAATTGTACTCATGTAGGCAGCAATTAAAGACGCTAAAACCAGACCAAGAAGCCCGCTGGGTAATTTAGTTAGCATGGCGGAATACGCCAAGTCATGTCCTAATTTATCATCCGCCACGTTTGGAAAAGCCTCATGAATACTAGCAATATCGGGATAAACCACCAATGAAGCCAAAGCGACAAGAATCCAAGGCCAAGGCCTTAAAGCATAATGCATAATATTAAAGAAAAAGGTAGCACCAATAGCATGATTTTCATCCTTTGCCGCCAGCATTCTTTGCGCAATATAACCTCCACCACCAGGTTCCGCTCCGGGGTACCATGAACTCCACCATTGTACTGCAAGAGGTATAATAAAAAGTGTGATCAAAGCCTGCTTGTTGCTGAAATCTGGCAGAATAGAGAGTTTGTCTACCACATTTTCATTGGCCATTAGTGCCTGTATTCCTCCTACTTCGGGTAAATTTACTAAATAATGTGCCGCACCAATTGCGCCTCCCATTGCTACAAAAAACAATAAGAAATCTGTATAAACAACACCTTTAAATCCACCTAGTGCACTAAAAGTTACTGTAATTAATCCGGCGCTTATTACCGTCTGCCAGGGTTCCAACCCAAGCATTATTCCCCCTATTTTAATTGCTGCCAGGGTAACTGCAGACATCGTGATTACATTAAAAATAACCCCGAGGTAAACAGCGCGAAATTTTCTTAAAAACCTTGCCGGAGCACCACCATAACGTAATTCATAAAATTCGAGATCGGTATTTACATTAGATTTTCTCCATAGTTTGGCATAAACAAATACTGTTAACAGGCCGGTAATAAGAAAGGCCCACCAGACCCAATTTCCTGAAACGCCGTTTGTCCTTACAATATCAGTCACCAGGTTTGGAGTATCTGTAGAAAATGTGGTTGCCACCATGGAAAGTCCGAGTAACCACCATGGCATAGTCCTTCCGGATAAGAAAAATTCTGAGGTATTCTTCCCTGATTTTTTTGAAACAAGAATTCCGATAAGCAGAACAATCGAGAAAAATACAATTATAAACGAGTAGTCTAAAGTGCTTAGTTCCATAGTTTGGTTTTGGTCAAGGCATAAAGATATTATTTTTTAGGATACATTTGTTTTTTGTTTTATAAACCTATAAATCTCTTTAACCTCCTCTATTGGAAATTACCACTACTTCCTGGATATTGGCATTTTCTGCTTCGGTAATTCTGGGGATTTCTAAAGCTGGCCTAAAAGGTATCGCCATTATTATCGTTACCCTTATGGCACTCGCATTCGGAGCCAGAGAATCTACAGGTCTCATTGTACCATTGCTTTTGGTTGGTGATATTTTTGCGGTAATTTATTACAACAGACACGCACAATGGAAATATATTTTGCGCTTTCTACCCTGGATGGTATTAGGACTATTGATAGGGGTCCTGATTGGTAAAGACCTTCCCGAAAAGACATTTAAAATTGGAATGTCGGGTATTATTCTGGTGAGCGTAATGCTTATGTATTGGTGGGATCTGCGCAAATCAAAATCTGTCCCCTCACATTGGGCATTCGGTGGATTTATGGGAGTGATGGCGGGTATTACCACTATGATAGGAAATTTAGCCGGGGCTTTTTCAAATATCTATTTTTTGGCCATGCGACTTCCTAAAAACGTATTTATAGGTACTGCGGCATGGCTGTTTCTAATCATAAATGCCATAAAACTACCTTTTCACATTTTTGTCTGGAAAACTATTAGTTGGGAAACATTGGTGATAGATTTAAAACTAATCCCCGGAATTCTGTTAGGGCTATTTATTGGCGTACGCCTGGTTAAAATTATTCGCGAAAATTTTTACAGGAAATTAATCCTGATTTTAACCGCCATAGGGGCCATTCTCATTCTGTTTCGGTAATAGATAATTTAGCGAGAACAGGGAAATGATCTGAAGGATATCTCAAGTCTTTCGAATCACTCAAAATTGCATATTTAAGAAGCTGAAATCCTGTTTTGGACAGGAAAATATAATCTATTCTTCGTATTATGGGTTCTGAAAAATTAAAGCCATTAAATGTTCCTTCAGGTCCAAAAGCCTTATCCCCGGCAAGCATATGGGCATCCTGCATGGCACTGGAGAGCAATAAAATACTCGGGTGATCCGGCTCCAGGTTAAGGTCGCCTGTTAGTATTACCGGGTAACCCTGCTTATTTAATTCTTCTATTCTTTCTATGATTAAGAATACACTTTCCTTTCTGGCTTCCTCTCCAATATGGTCAAAATGCGTATTGAATACCCAGAAGTTTTGGCTTCCTCCTTTGGATTTAAATAACCCGTAGGTGCAGACCCGTTTTATGGCTGCATCCCATCCTTTTGAGGGTATTTCGGGTGTTTCGGAAAGCCAGAAGGTATTTTCTTCCAGTAACACCAACTTATCGGGATTATAAAAAATTGCCGAAAACTCACCATTTTTAAGTCCGTCTTCTCTTCCCTTACCAATATAATTATAACCGGGCATCCCATTCTTAATTTCCTCCAACTGATGGAGTAAGCCTTCCTGAATTCCAAAAACCTCGGGTTCATAAAAGTTGAGTTGACCAATTAAAAAATCCTTTCTATTATCCCAGCGATTAAGGCTATCAGAAGCCACATCCAAACGGATATTATAGGAAATTACGGTAATACTTTGCGCGTTTGAATTTAGTCCTATAAACAAAAACAGCATCAGAAATAAAAGGGTTCTTCGTATCATAATTCAAGTATATTATTGCAAGTGAGGGCTGCTAAAGTTTAATTTCCTCAAGCCATTTTGCACTGCTTCATTATTCATAAATAAATTCCACAACAGGCCCGATCTGTGGTTCTCTATCATTACCGGAATAGGGCCCTGATCTATTGCCAGATACCTGGGCAAATACCAGTTGTACTCATTACTATAGGCGTCATATGGTCCATATATTCCCATAAGTGAATCCTGTTCCGAATACAGTTGTCTTAAAAAATCGATACTTTGTTCCGGAGTATAAGGCATAGAAGATAAAGCAGCGGTGGGTGAAATAACCCCCAGATCATTTGTTGGGCTGTGTCCAGAATAGCCGTCTATTGAATAACTTGAAGTTAGCCCCCATTGATTTGCTCCATAACCCTCAAATCCCTTTGGGTTGTCCAGACAATAGTTATAATGTATAAGTGCATGATTGGTATTTAATTTCCAATAGTCTGCATAAGTATCTTGTAGCCCATTGGGATCCAATCCTAAATAAGAATAATGCGCCCAGAACAAAGGCCCAACCGGTTCATTGCTATACTCATAATGATCCAATTCTGTCTCCAGTCCATAATAGGTAATGTCATCAAGAATATCCCCTGACCTGGCCCATCCATTATCATATACCTTTTTATCAATTCCATGAGTTGGCGAAGCAGCGGCCAGAACATATAGAATAAGACATTCATTATAGCCCCCTATTGGGAAATTCATTTCCCAGCCAAATTGAGGGCTCCAATGCCAATAAAGCACTTCCTCTCCTCCCCTGGTATACCAATCCCATTCAACGTCTTCCCAAAGCTTAATTATCCTCACAGCCAGGTCCTTTTCCAGTGGTTCAGACTCATCCAGATACTCCTTAACCGTAAGCAAACCTTGCACCAAAAAAGCGGTTTCAACCAGATCACCTCCATTATCAGTGGGACTAAAAGGATAGACAGTACCATCCGGATTCAACCAATGCGGCCAGGCTCCATGAAAGCGGTCTGCTCTTTCCAGAAAATCGACGATTTTTATATACCGTTCAATAGCTTCTTCCCTGTTGATAAAACCTCGTTCAATGCCAACAAGGATAGCCATCAATCCAAATCCGGAGCCACCGGATGTTATAATATCTTTTGAATGGTAGGGGTAGCTATTGTCTGTATGAAAACGCTCTCTGGCAAGACCTGAGACTGGTTCTGCGCCTTCCCAGAAATAATTAATGGTCTGTTGCTGAACCATATCCAACAACTCGGAATTCGTAAGAGATACCTGGATCTCTTCATTTAATCCATTTTCCTTATCCTCGATAGATTTTTGATTATTACAGCTTAACATGAGGAATATGCATAGCATGATAGCAGTCCAAGGGATCGTAAGCTTATTTAACATGCAATACTATTTTGGGTTTACATTAGATAAGGTACAAAACTTTTTTTATTGTTTCCTTTGACCGAATGCCGTTAAAAAAGGACGTGAAAATAACTTTTTTTAATTACCTTGTAGTACATAATCTATTAACGTAAAATCTTCATATCAATTCTAGAAAAAGAAATAATGAAATTTAATTTAGCCGAAAAATTAGCCATAGTAAAAGCCATTGATGAGGTTATTCTGGTAGACGGAAAAGTTGATAAACGTGAAATTGACTTCCTTACCCAATTAATGGATATTCTAAAATTTGACCGTGTTCTCATAGAAGAAGCCAGAAAAATTACGGCTAAAGAATGTATACAAGTCCTCAAGGCCATGCCAGACAATAAAAAACACGCGTTAGGAATTATGTTGAGTGAGATGGCCAACGCCGATGGAGAGTTTAATGATGATGAATACCGCCTTATTTTTAATCTTTTACTGGAAGCCGGTATTGATATTGAATCTGCACTTTAACAGGCCGCCTGCTTACCACTTTTAACAAAACGAATCATAAAATTTAAGAATCCCTCTTTCCCCTTTTTATACACCAATTCCTGCCAGAATATACAACTTTTATACAACTTTCAGGTAATATATATCTCTCTTTGTCTTCCTATTTTTATAGAACTATTTCAGGTTGTGGATTAATTTCAATTACAATCTAAAAATCAAGCCATATAGTAATTTAAATATTAAACATAGAAGTAAAATCTTTTAAAAAAATTAAAATTATGAAACGGACTTTAATTAGTTTAACATTAGGATTGTTTGTGGTTACGACGATATGGTCTCAGACAACCTATATTACACTTACCGGAGGTTATGCATTGGCTAACCTTGAAGAATCAGATACTAATGCAAACGGGTTTCGTATCAATGGGCTCTTTGAATACAACCCTAACGATGGTGTACTTTCACATGGCTTCTCTATTGGATATATAGGTACCACGGCAAATTCATCAAACGGTCAACAATTAGAATATAAATTGAATAACGTGCCCATGTATTATGCACCTAAATTTACTTTTGGAAGTGGCAACTTTAAACCTTTTGTTAAGGGGGCACTTGGTATGCATTTTTCATCATATAAACGAATAAGTAATCTTGCTGAATTTAAGGATAATGATGTCGGTTTTTATGGAGGCGCTTCAGTGGGCGCTATGTTTTTTATTAGTGATGAATTCTACATTAATCTGGATTATGAATGGGCATATTTGTCTAACAGCTATTACAGTAATGGTTTTATGAATACTTTCAATTTAGGCGTAGGTTACGATTTCTGGTAGCCTAAAGAATATGATCAGAAAAGGTTGTTTATATAGATGTTATTAGTTGATATTTTTTATGCCCTTCAACTCACTCATAATTTAAATATAATGCCGGATATTCAATTTACCATTAATCCTTCTTTTAATACAGATAAAAACTTTATAGGCGTTTATTCCATACTAAGGCTTAGATATGCCATGTAACTTCCTTAGATAGGGTTGGAAATGGGTATTCAGTTATTGATGGGTCTTACATCCTCTCTTATTTCATGTCAGCGGAAATGACTGCCATCATATTTTTGACATTTTCGCGCATAATTTCCATAAAATTTGAAGCCTTCGGTTTATTGGAACAAGGCACAAATACAATAGTTGTAATATCAAGACTTTTTAAGCTATTTTTTATGTCCTGGCCGGGTTCACCTTCCCAGAGCATAAAATTGGATACATTGTGATCAAGATTATGTTTAAAGTCATCCCACTGTTTATCATCAGGCATTTCACCCGGTTCCCAATGTTCACTGATAATATCCAAACCATAAGCCTGGGCAAGGTATTGGTATATCGGATGGGAAGCAAACAAGGTCTGTCCTTGTAATTCGTTACCTATTGAAACCATTGATTTGTCGAGTTCTGTTAATTCAGATTTCAATTCATCAAAATTTTCACTTATGGCAGCTTTATGTTTAGGTAATTTTTCAATGAATGCATCCTTAATTGCTTCTGCCTGGCCAAGTGCAATCTTAAAATCCAGCCATGTTGTAAATGCATATCCGTAATGCACATGCTCTCCTGAAGCTCCATGGCTGTGAGTGGACCCTTCTTCAATTTTTATGAAACTTTCAGTAAAGGCCTCTGAGGTATTAACAACTTTAGCTGATGGCAGGCTTACCTTCCCCATCCACTTTGCATAATCGGCACCATTGGCGAGAATTATATCACATGACTGTATATCCTCCAATGATTGGGTAGGCACCCAGTATGCAGGGTCCACATCGTTGGGGATTGGATAAATTAAATCAATAAACTCATCCCCTATTCTTTCGGCAAAATAGTACAAAGGATAATTAACCGTAAAAACCTTTAATTTCTGATCCGGGTTTGTAGCTTTCTGTTTTTTATTGGCATTCTCACAAGCAGATAAAATAAGGGATAATATAAGTAAAACGCTCAGTGATTTTTTCATAGTCCAATTAATTTAAAAAATAAAATAACGAATAAAGTCATCAACAAAATAGCCTGTTATTAAATACAGAATTCCTGCAACAACCGTACTCAATAATACCAGGATTACCAATTCCAGCCCGAGTATTTCAAATGTCTTGTATCTGCTGCTCCCCATCGTAAACATCGTATGAATTTCATCTTTCCGGAGTCGAAGTGAGAGTGTAACGATTAAAACAAGAATTAACAAAGTAGCCACTCCAACAAGAACAAAGACCGTATTAAAAATATACTTGATCCTGAATATACTTTGGAGCAAATGCTCAACAACTTTTACAGGGACGACCACCTGGTCAGGCAATTCTCCAGACACAAATCGTCCCCTGAGGATTGTTGAAGATTTCTCATTGTTTGATACAAAAATAAAAGCGGAGACAGGATAACTATCTGTATCCCCATGAAAATGAAAACTATCCATATTCTCGCCATCGATCTCATTGTACATAAAAAGTTTTGCTGTGGTTCTCACATTACTACTGTCACTTTGCATAACAAGGGTAGGATCTTTTAAGTCAACGACATCCTGGTGGCCGTGGCCGAGGCCCATGATGATCCAATTTGTTTTGAGGTCAGTAAAAACTGCTTTATCATCGGCTGATCCTGATGCTTTCAATACACCAACAATTTTCATCTTTAATGGGTAAACTCCTGCCATATCGAAGTAATTCTCAGGCGATGATACTAAGCTGTCACCAGGAGAAAGATTTAATTGCTCTGAAACAGAAGACCCAATGATGCATTCACCTACCAATTGAAGATTTCTTCCTTCTGCTATTTCAAGTTTTCTGAATTCAAAATAGTCAATACTGGTACCAATAATTGGGAAATTACGGGATTTGAAAATTGTTAATAGCGGAATCGAATGGCCCAAATTGGTTTTGTCAAGTTGCTTACCCACCTCCATGTTCAACTGTTCCATTTCCTGCTGCTGGAAATAAATAGCATTAATCACAAGATCGGTTGAACTTCCTTTTGCACCAATAATTAAAGGGAATGCTTCGGCTCGTGCCATCATTTCCTTCTCACTATCTGATATTAACTTTTCTAAGCCGATTGGCAGAAAAATGATAAGTCCGATTGCCGTGACAAGGACCAGCGAACGAAAGCGGTGGTAAACAAGGTAGCAATACGCCAGGTAGAGACTCTGTTTCATGATTCAGTCACCTTTTTAAAATTTTTAAAATCAATCACATTATCAAAACCATCCAGCATTTCATGGTCGTGTGTAACAGTAATTAATGTGGTATTATACTTCCCCACAACGTCAAAAAGTATGTCTTTAATGTTCAGTTTATTGACGGGGTCCAGGTTGCCTGTAGGCTCATCAGCCAGCAAAACTTTTGGTTTATTAATCAAAGCCCTTGCGATAGCAACACGCTGCTTTTCTCCGTGAGACAGTTTTGCAGGGTATTTCTTAATGAGTTTTCCAATGTTTAAGTCTTCCGAAATGTGTTTAGCACGTGAAGAAGCGTCTGCATCCGGTTTTATTATACTGTTAATTCGAAAAGGTAAAAGAATATTGTCTAAAACACTTAAATATGGGACTAGTCTGAAATCCTGGAAGATGAATCCAATGTTTTGAATTCGATAGTTTCTTCTTTCCTTATCCGATTGTGAATTGAGGATGGCATTATTGACAATTACTTCTCCTTTATCGGGAAGTAAGATTCCTGCAATCAAATTCAGCATGGTTGTTTTACCAAATCCACTTGGCCCAATCACGGCTGTTTTACTGCTTTCAGGAAAAGTTAGATCGCTGATAAACAGGTCAAAATCTGATTCGGGGTATCTAAATTGAATTTTCTTTAATTGAATCATTTAAGTGATTGATGAATTCAGTAAAACAATGAATAAATTTAAACAATCTTTTGAATCTAATCCGGATCAATTCTTTTAAGAAATTATAGTAAACGTTCTTCATCGAGCATCTCGATGTTCTGGATTTTCCAGCTTCCATCTTTGGGGATTATCCAGATAATAGCCCGATATCGATTTTGGCGATAATGCATGTGCCCGAAGTGGCTTACAGATCCATTGATGGTCCAGGTGGTTTCAATACCATATTGGTTTACCTCCCCTGAAATAACATTATGAATCTTAATGACATCCACATCATCTACCTTAGCACTGGCACCTCCACGATTCTCAATTTCAAGCCCTTTTCTTTGCTCAATATATATTTGAACAAGCTGATCACCAATCACTGAAATAGCGAGTCGGTCATACACTGCTTCCTCATTTCGGTAGTCAAAAGAACGATATACATTCGTGAGCAGTCCATCTATAATTCTTGTGCTTCTTTCTACAGATGGCTTCCACTGGTTAATTAAGCTAATATTCATTGAAAATCTTATGAAAGGATAAATGACAAATGCAATCCCTACAAGAATTATTGAAGTCATTCTATATTTCCTTCCAGATATTATCCAAAGAACAATCGCAATAATGAATAATACGAATGAGACAACGGGTAGCTTTGGTTTTTCAATAGCAATTTCTTCCACTTTGGGCACCTCATAGCCACTCAACGATTGTTCCCATTGCAGCAGATTGTCTTCAGCTGTGATTATGTAGGTAGCGCCTCCAAAAGGATCGACAGTTGTTGCTTCTAAACGCCCCATATCCTCTGTAAACAAATCCCAATTGATTGAAATGTCTTTTGCCAAGGTTTCAGTTTCATATACGAGCGTTATTCCTATGATACCATCTTCGAGGCCTTCCCTGACGGGCTCAGGTCGGATAAAGACGCCAGTCTGTCCTAAGGTCACAAAGTCAATAAGTGTCATGACAGGCGTAACTTCCTTGCCATCTATCAGGGTTCGATTGTTTCCTTTAAACAGTTCCAGGGCTTGTTGCTTAATCAATTCCTGTTCTTCCTCGGGTATACTGCCCGTCCACGATTCTTCCATTCCAATCAACTCCAAAGCGGTTCCTGCATTGACTAGTATTTCATGCCTGACTTCAAAGGGTTCCACCGAAAGGTAGCTCATAATCGGTGTTGTTAACTGTGTGGCAGCCTGAGGCCGGTTGGCCGTTGATTGTGCAATCTGGCTTTTTGGTAAAGAGTTTTGAACGACATTTGTCTCTGTTTGAAATTCAATAACCCCCGTATCTCCTGGCAGAACTTTTTGATTAAATATCCCAATCGCTAATGCCACGGAAAATATTCCTGCAGTATAAATAATAGGTTTGTATGACGTTTTTCTATTATTCAGGGTTTCAAAGATGGGAAATAACAGAAGAGCAGACCCAAATTGAACCACATCTACTGCTATGTCGAACATAAATACCGCAATTGTCTTCTGATATACATCCAAATTAAGGTCTGCCAGTTCCATGTTTGCCGACAACCCATGAAGCAACCCCAGGAGCAGTAGCAACCATGAGACATAGTTGAAATGTTTATTCCTGGAAGCTGAGATTGAGAACATCAGTACCAGAAGTAAAATCAAAATCTCTATAAAAATGAAGTCAAAACCCGGTATTCCAAATTCAATCAGGAACAAAGAAAGACCCTGCCCAAAGGCATACCATAAAAGGTTAATAAATACCAACCTTCCGGGAAGTATAAGAAAAAGAGCAACAACAAGAAGAATATGTATAAAGCCAAATCCTATATGTTGTAATCCAAGGATAAAGCTTTCGCTGCTAATTTCCAGATCAGTTTTTTCTGCTTGTATAAGTACGCTCATGGGAATTTGAATCCCCTCGAGCGAGCGCTTGAAAAATCCCCGTTCCAAAGTACCATCCTTCCACTGAACCGTGAGGCTGACTCCATTGCGTGCCCATGGTAACAAGATTTTGTCCTTGTAGTTTAGTTCTTCTCCAGAGGTTGAGGCTGTTACCCTGGCAACAATCCACCCTGCATTCTCAGAATACTCCATTTGAGAAACTGTGAACCGGTCTGGGAAGATCGGGGCTTTAATGGCCCAAAGCACCGCCTGAATTGCATCAATTTCAAAAACATAAGTATTATCAGAAACCTGAATTAAACGGGCGGAGGTAATGCCAGTGTCATCTGCATGAGCTTTGGGGATACATACTATTAAAAACAAAAAGAAGACAAGGATTGATGGTGAGATTCTGGCTATACAAATAAAAGGTACTTTCCATATAGGGTTCTTCATATTCCTCTGTTGCATTACATTGCTAATCCTGATTATACTTTTATTGTGCTTAAGAACCCTAATTCTCTATAACTACCACGTACCTGGCCATCAGACCTTCAATATATTGTTCTTCCAGTTCAGTTTTCCTTTGTGCCATCCATTCATCTCTGAGGTAATCCCTGACCATAGTATAATCAGGCAACTCATTTATTTCGTGATTGTGTACAAAGACAAGGTGAGTGCCGTAGCCTGAAAGCACTGGTCCATGCCATTTCCCAGCCTCAAGCTCAAATACCG
>Ga0209013_10001032_pt1 | contig 25742 bp, 20 predicted proteins | sample Cruoilmetagenom2_FD_187291 | JGI IMG/M metagenome (GOLD analysis project Ga0209013, IMG submission 187291) | Oil polluted marine microbial communities from Coal Oil Point, Santa Barbara, California, USA - Sample 2 (SPAdes) (version 2) | ecosystem: Environmental > Aquatic > Marine > Oil seeps ... | reverse complement strand
CGGGAGGGCAAATCCTTCAGCAATATGATCAGAGAGTTTTTTTATTATTAAGATCTCTATCCTTTTCTCCCCCGAATAGGCAAATATCCTTACAGGGTCTACTTTTGTATTGTTCATAACTATAAAATCGCTATTTGAGATTAGATCAGGAAGATCAGAGAAGGTATGATGGGAGATCTCATTTTCTGCTCTATTGACAACCATCAGTTTAGAATCTCTTCTGTGAGCGGCAGGAAACCTGGCTATTCTTTCTTCGGGCAGGTCAAAATAAAAATCGCTTAATTTCATCCGGTCATTTTATATCAATAGTTAAAAAAAAAAAATATTTGAGATAGAATTTTATTTTTTTTATATATTAATTATAATCACATTCTAAAGGAGGAAAAATGAAAAAAATTATGATTATGATAATTGTACTTCTGATCCTGGGACCGATGATGAATTCATTCGCTGCAGATAAACCGCGGCTCGGAGTCCTTAGATTTACGAATACAGTTGCAGGAACAAGTTTCTGGAGATGGAATAACACTGTTGCAACAGAACTTCAGGATATGCTGTCAGCCGAACTTTTCAGTACTAAGGCGTTCAGTGTACTTGAAAGAAATGAGATCGGAGCAGTTCTGTCTGAACAGGACCTTAGTGCATCAGGCAGGGTCAGCAATGCAACTCTTGTTAAAATGAAAAGGATCAAAGGTGCACAATACCTTATCGCAGGTACAGTTACCGCTTTTGAAATGAGCCAGGCTTCAGGCGGCAAGGTCAGGATCAAAGGACTGAGTCTAGGCGGAAAGAAATCAAAAGCTTATATTGCCGTAGATGTCAAAGTTATAGACTCTGAAACAGGAGAGATCATCGATGCCAGAACTATTGAAGCAAAAGCCAAAGGTAGTGCTGTCGGTGCCGGCCTTTCACTCAGAAATTTCGGTGTCAGTGGTAATAAAGCAAAAAAGACTCCGGTAGGGAAAGCCATCAGAGCCTGCATCATCTATATTTCAGAATATTTGAAATGCTCCCTCGGAAAGGTAAAGTTTCCCAAATGCATGAAAAAATGGGATAAAATGGAAAAGAAGAGAAGAGAAAAAACAATGGGTGCAATTGATCTGGATTGATCCAGAAATCAATTGTTTTAATACACCGGGTGGGGGCTTCCCCATCCGGTTTTTTTACCAATATAAATTTGAAAACCGAATAATTGTCTGTCTGGTTATTAAATTCATAAAAAAATCAGAATATTAAATTTATTTTATAGATATTTCTTTACTTATTGAAGAAATTTTAATAGAATTACGTATCTTTTTTTAAGGAGACCAAATGGGAAAGACTTTTGTAGAAAAGGTTTTCAGTAAAAAGGCCGGTAAAGAAGTAAAAGCCGGCACTATCGTCTCTGTTGAACCCGACTATGTAATGAGCCATGATAATGCTGCAGCAATATCCGGAACATTCAGAAAGATCGGTGTTAACAGGATAAAATATCCGGAAAGGGTTGTGATAATACTTGATCATGAAGTTCCCGCACCGAAAGAATCTTCTGCAATTAACCACAAAGAGATCAGAGCGTTTGTAAAAGAACAGAATATCGAGAATTTTTTTGATATCAACCACGGTATCTGCCACCAGATCTTTACTGAACAGGGATTTGCAATGCCGGGGAAATTGATCGTAGGATCGGATTCTCATACGACCACATATGGTGCTCTCGGTGCACTCTCTGCAGGTATAGGCCGTTCTGAAGTAGCAGCAATATGGGCAACAGGTGAATTATGGTTCTCTGTTCCTGAAACTTTAAAAATAGTTATTAACGGTATTATCCCGAAATATATCACTCCAAAAGATATTGCACTTTATATTATCGGAAAGATCGGTTCAGACGGAGCGGATTACAAAGCCGTTGAATTTGCCGGTGATACGATAAGCAGAATGACGGTCCCGGAAAGGATGGTCCTATCCAATATGGCTGCCGAGATGGGAGCTAAATGTGGTTATACACCTCCCGATCATAATACATTTGACTTTATCAGAGGAAAAGCTCGCAGTGAATATGAAAGTCTCTATTCCGATAATGATGCGGTTTATTGTGATGTGATCGAATTTAATGCTGATGACGTATCACCGTCAGTGGCAAAACCTCATACCGTTGATAATCTAGCCTCCATTAAAGAAGTAGAGGGGACAAAGATTGATCAGGCTTTGATCGGGACTTGCACTAACGGCAGGCTTGAGGATCTGGAAGCGGCTGCAAAGGTATTGAAGGGGAATAAGGTTAAGGTAAGAACCCTCATTATTCCCGCTTCAAGAAATATATATAAAGATGCAATAAAAAACGGGACTATAGAAATATTGGTTGAAGCCGGAGCAATTATATTGAACCCGGGGTGCGGGCCATGTCTCGGTGCTCACCAGGGTGTTATGGCTCCGGGAGAGGTTACTTTTTCTACAGCTAACAGAAATTTTAAAGGGAGAATGGGATGCCGTGAGGCTGAGATCTATCTCGGATCACCCATTTCAGTGGCAGCTGCCGCTATTACTGGTGAGATCACAGATCCGGGGAGGTTATTATCATGAACGGAAAATTTGAAGGGAAAGTGTGGAAATACGGGGATAATATTAACACCGATGTAATATTTCCCGGAAAATACACCTACCAAAAAATGGAACCTGAAGAGATGGCAAAGCATGCATTTGAAGACCATGATCCGGAGTTTGTAAATAAAGTCAATGACGGAGATATACTGGTTGCAGGAAGGAACTTCGGGATGGGATCATCACGTGAACAGGCTGCTGTAGCAATAAAATATGCAGGGATCAGAGTTATTATCGCCCGATCATTCTCCAGGATATACTTCAGGAATGCTATTAACGCCGGCATGCCTGCTATCATTGCTCCCGAGGTCGTGGATGCGCTTGAGGAAGGTGATCGGGTAACCATAGATATGGAGAACGGAAAGATAATTACTCCCAAGAGAGAATTTGCTTTCCCTCCCTACCCTTCCACGGTTATGAACATACTGCAAAAGGGCGGACTTATCAATTTTATTAAATCAAATATATAAGGTAGGGAAAATCCTTATAATAATAAATGAAATTACCTTAATTAAGGAGGAATAATGTCAAAGAGAACTATCGTTTTACTCCCCGGTGACGGGATAGGGAAGACAGTTTTGCCGGAGGCAGTAAAAGTTATTGAAGCTGCCGGATTTGAAGCAGATTATGTTGAAGCGGATATCGGTTGGGATTTCTGGTGTAAAGAAGGTGATCCACTTCCACAAAGAACTATCGACCTGATTGCAGAGCATAAGATCGCTTTATTTGGAGCTATCACTTCCAAACCAAAGGACGAAGCTTTTGAAGAGCTTGCTCCCGAACTAAAAGGCAAAGGTTTAATATATGCCAGTCCAATCGTGAGACTACGTCAACACTTTAATCTTGATATTTGTATGCGCCCTTGTAAATCATACAAAGGAAACCCGCTAAACTTCATCAGAAGAGGGCCGAGTAATACTATCGAAGAGCCATTGGTTGATGCGGTTATCTTCCGTCAAAATACTGAAGGTTTATACGGTGGTGTTGAGTGGAGTAATCCCCCTGCTCAAGTTTATGAAGCATTAATGTCACATCCAAGATTCAAAAAGAACTTTGGTTGGTGTCCGGTTGAAGATATATCTGTTTCAACCCGTATCTTCTCAAAGAAATTTACAGAAAGAATTCTTAGAGCTGCTTTCAACCATGCTAAAAAATATGGTTACAAATCAGTTACCGTATGTGAGAAACCAAACGTAATTAGAGAAACATCGGGAATGATGTACAAAATGGCCCAGGAAATCCAGAAAACAGACTTCCCTGAGATTCAGTTATGGAACACAAACATAGATGCACAGATGATGTGGTTGACTAAAAATCCTGAAAATTATGGTGTAATAGTAGCAGGAAACATGTTTGGGGATATTGTTTCTGACGGCTTCGCAGGTCTGATCGGTGGATTAGGTTTCGCTTCATCAGCTCAGTTCAACCCGGAATCAGGTATTGGCGTATTCGAACCAACTCATGGTTCGGCTCCGAAATATGCGGAGTATGAAAATTCAATCGTTAACCCAATGGCAATGATTGAATCTGCTTGTATGATGCTGGAGTACATCGATGAGTCAGAGATCGCCAAAAAGATCAGAAACGCCATCGCAAAAGTAGTAGAAAATGGGAAAGTTAAATCATATGATATGAAGAAACTGAAAGGTTCGGAAGCAGCTATCAGTCAGGGTGCAGCTTCAACTAAAGAAATGACCAACGAGATCATCAAAAATCTTTAAATCCAAATATAAAAAAAAGGGGGGCAATTTGCCCCCCTTATTAAAAACAACTTAAGTACTTCTTTACTGTAGTAAACTTAGTTAATTCGGATTATTTTTTTGAAGGAAGTATTTTATACATCCCCGTTCCGCATTTAACACAGGTCCCCTTCATAGCGGGGCGACCATTTTTCATTTTAACTTCCTTTGCATCTTTCATCTCTGATTTAGCTTTACATTTTACACAATATGCAGTTTCTGCCATTTATTCCTCCTATCAGAGCAAATTTATCAAATAAAAATAGAAAATGCAATAAAAAAAAAAAAATTGGAAAAATTTGGGGGGAGAGAGTTTACTCCCCCCCCCGGGTATATTTATTTCTTTTTGTTCAATCCTTCTGCTGTTCTATCCTCTTTTTCAGGAGCAGGAGTCATCTTTGGAGTATTGGTTTTTAGCATTTTCATTAACTCATTAACCAGCCTCTCGATCTGTGGATCTTCACCTTTCATAAGAATATTCGGATCATCCCATACCTTAATGTCAGGCCGTACTCCTTCGCCTTCCTGGAACCATTTTCCATTGTTATAGTATAAACGGGCCCCGGGAACTGTTATCCCTCCGCCATCTATAAGCCTGTGTCCTGTAGCCGGTCCGACAAGTATTCCCAGAGTCCTTTCTCCTACTATCGGTCCTGCTTTCAATTCCCTGAATGCCCAGGGTAGTCCGTCTCCACCTGAACCTGCCCATCCGTTTATAAGCATCCCAACCGGTCCGGTATTCATCTTATCGGGAACTGTCTGATCCTTTAACATTTTAGATATATTAATTACGTAAAAAAATATGTTTAGTTATCCAATAATTTGAATTCTCTTCACACTTTCATCTTATATTAAGAGGAAGAAATTATTTTATCGAATACCTTTTAATACTTCAAGTACTTTCCTGGCTATTTTTGACTGGAATATTCTCAACTCTTCCGGCCCAGGATATTTTAAAAGAAATCGATTAGTTTCATTAAAGATCTCTTCCTCGGTTTTAAGAATAACCGGAAGAAATCCTGACCCTTCCCTGTTTAATAAAACAGAAGTTTTCAGATAATTTTTTTTGGACCCTCTGGAATACGGATGTATCATTTTTTTGATTCGCATCGACTCTGTACAGAGTTGAGCTGAACTTCCGATATACAACTCGTCAGGAACAGACCCGGACTCGACCCATAACGGGATTGCAATTGAAGTTACAGGTTCACCTAGAATTACCCATAAAGTAGCCTTTGATCCTTTTAATTTCGGATCTCTGCCTTTTATAATAATTGCCGCTGAGGTGCTGGGGCGGTTAATACAATTTCTGCTGTGAATCCATAAAGGATCCGATACAGAACTCTTTTTAATTTCATCAAGTGAAGGATGTTTAACAAGGACATTTCCGAGATCCCTCGAAATGTTCTTAAAAATATTTTTCGGAGTAATTCCCCGTATTTTTACTTTTCTGAAGAGAAGAGATGCTCTTTCGAAGCGGAGATACCCTTCTCCTTCTCCCTCTTTTCCACTTCTTGCAAAGTTAGTTACTACAAAATATTTTTTTTCAGAAACTGAAGTGTCATACCGTTTATACCCGTTATTATGTACCTCAAACAGAGTTGATCCACCTTCCGCATCGATCACTCCGAAAGTGGACCAGCTGCCTAGTGACTCGCCAAGATTGTTTTTCAGATAATACTCAAAATCATCTATCCTCCGGCACTTCCTCAGTGCATCCGACATGATCTGCCCCTCAAGGTCATGAACTTCAGCCTCATTTTTCGGAAGATTGTATGCAACTGTATTTATGATCCCGAAACCGGCCGAATTAAGTCCTGCATAAACAAATCTACCGGAAGTCTCTTTTGCATTCACAATCCCTATAAAGCTATAGGGCTTCTCATCTACAAATATAACTTTGTTAGAAAGATAGCCGGTATCTCTGTTCTTCCACAGCATCGGTACCTCTCCATCTGCTGCAAATTTACTTATAACCGCAGTTGTACATCCAAACAGATTACCCGGAGTGGCTGAAAGAAAAAGGAAAATGATGGTTATTAATGCAAGTTTTAATTTTTTCATTAAATTCTCCTTACTGAAAATTAAATAGTATCATATTTTTTTTTCTTTGAGCAGTTGATATTGATATTCTATATGTGTTCTTCTAAACTTTATTTTATTGCTCAAATTAACTCTTTGGAGGAAAGATGAAAAAAATATTACTTGTAATTATTCCACTCATATTAATCTTTACTGTGATCAATGCAGGTGAAGAAGCGGATTTTAAAACAGCTGAAAAATTTGCTCCGGAGAATCTCAGAAAAATGGTCGGCACAAGAAATGTGACTCCGATCTGGATTGACGGGACTGATAATTTTTTTTACAAATTCAGAAAGAATGGTAAAACAGAATATTTACTGGTCAATACTGAAAAAAGGGAAAAAAGCGTTCTATTCAGGAATAAAAAACTCGCAAAAAAATTATCCGTACTTTCAGGAGTAAAAACAGACCCTGCCAATCTTAATTTCACAAAAACCGGTTTCAATAAAAAGTCGGGAGCATTCAGATTTACTTTTGAAGAGAAAGGTTATTCGTACAATATTAGAAAAAACCGACTATGGATGTCTCCCGAAAAAAAGTTTGATAACAGAAGAATATATAAAAAATCCCCTGATGGAAATTGGATTATCTTCACAAAGAATCATAACTTATTTTTAAAAAGTTTAAAGCTACCTCGTGATGAAATAAAACAGCTTACGACAGACGGGGAGAAATGGTATAGCTATTCGGAAAAAGAGGGAGAGGTTAATAAGGGAAAAGTTTCAGGAACAATTGCAGAGTGGTTCCCGGATTCAAAAAAAATCTATATCCTCAGAAGAGACAAAAGGAAGGTTGATGACCTCTTTCTCGTCCACACAACAGCCGAGCTGCGGCCGACACTGGAAACGTATAAATATGCTATGGCAGGAGATAAAAATCTTCCTCAGTTCAGAATGTCAGTCATAGATATCGATTCCGGTAAACTAGTGAAGATCGCCACAGAAAAATGGAAGGATCAGCAGATCGGAAGTGAAGGAACTGCAGGTGTATATCCGGGGAAAGATTCATCCATTCTTTATTTCACAAGAAGTTCAAGAGACTGGAAAAATGTTGAACTTTGTAAAGCAGACACTTCCTCCGGGGAAGTACAGATCATAATGGAAGAGAAGTGGAATCCCTATTGGAACGCAGATTTTCAGCAATTTTATCCAGCAGGGGATAAAGGAGATTTCATATGGTGGTCTGAGAAGACAGGGAGAGGGCATCTCTATTTCGTTTCCGAAGGAGTAACTTCATTCAGAAAGATCACCGGAGGAGAATATACAGTTACGGGTGTACAGAATGTGGACAGGAAAAACAAACGAATCCTGTTCTCCGCCTGCGGCAGTGATCCTGAGGACCCCTATTACAGAAAATACTACTCTATCGGTTTTGACGGAAATAACTTGCTTGAACTTACCCCGGAGACAGGGACCCACACCATCTACCTTTCTCCATCATCCGATTATTATGTGGATATCTGGTCCACCGTTGAAAATCCTGATAAATCTGTACTTAAAGATAAAAACGGTCGGACAATTATGAACCTGGAAACACTGAATATCAGCCGATTAATGTCAACCGGATGGAAATCTCCGGTAAGATTCAGAGTTAAAGCTGCTGATAATAAAACAGATTTGTATGGAGTGATGTGGAAACCTTTTAAAATGGAGAAAGGGAGAAAGTATCCGGTAATCTCATATGTTTATCCCGGCCCTCAGGGAGAACCTGTCCCGAAAACATTTTTCCAGGTAAGAAATAATCGTGTCAGTAACATCCCCCTTGCACAATTAGGATTTATTGTCATAACCGTGGGACAGCGGGGAGGAAGTCCTTTAAGAACAAGAGAATATCATGATTACGGCTATGGTAATGCCAGAGACTACCCCCTTGCAGACAATAAATACGCAATTGAACAACTTTCTGGAAAATATGATTTCATAGATATTGACCGTGTTGGTATTTACGGTCGGTCTGGCGGCGGTTTCATGTCTGCAGCAGCGATCCTGGTCTATCCCGATTTTTATAAAACTGCAATTTCATCCTGCGGGAACCACGACAACAATATTTATGATTATGTCTGGGGAGAGATTCATTACGGACTTGAGAAGAAAATAACAACAAATATCGAAAAAGCAGGAAACCTTAAAGGAAGACTGCTTCTTATACACGGTGAGGTGGACAACAATGTCCATCCGGCAAACACACTTCGGCTTGCTGATGAACTTATAAAAAAAGGGAAAAGATTCGATATGATGATATTTCCTGGGAAGAGACACGCCTATGATGAATATACACCATACCTGGAAAGGATGATGTGGTACTACTTTGCCGAGCATTTAATGGGAGACAAAAGGGAAAACATAGATATATTCAAACATAATTAAAGCTGATCAGAGTTCAACAGGCTGAAAAATGGTAAGGCCTCTTTTCAGCAAAGATACTCTGAATTTATTTACATCTTCTATTATTTCGCCATCAATGGCTATATCAATTTTTTTTTCTGATGTAACAAAAAACCCTCCCGATCTTAAAATTTCCAATTCAGGACGTCTCATTTGCGTATTTCTCATGACCGATACAGCCAGTCCGACAGTATTTGTTAATGATCTGGTGTTGATAATCGCACAATCCAGAATATTGTCGTAGGGAGATGCGTCGGGACTGAGTTTTAAACTTCTGGAATATAAAGGTGTATTCTGAAACACAAGGATTGTGACATCTCTTTCAATCATACGGTCATCCCATTCGATTTTTACTTTTATGGGTACTTTGTGGTCTGAGAATGAGCCTCTGATCCCTTTAATGAAACCTGATATTTCCATTGCAGGTTTTATCTTTGTGATCATAATTTTCTTTTCTTTCCAATTCTCAATAAATTTATTTACAGTAGTCCCGAGTCCGATACCCAATGATCCGAGGAAATAATACATCTCACCTGCCGGTAGAATTTCAACTTTGCCTACATCGATCTTTTGAGTTAATCCTCTTTTAATACTGCTGAGCAGATTGTCAACATTATCCATTCCAATTCCACGGACAATATCATTAATGGATCCGGTTCCGATCATTCCAAATTTAATCTCATCTCTGAACCTGCTTTTCAAAATTTCGTGAGCAACAAATGTAAAAGTAGTGTCTCCTCCAACAGCAATAATATCCCTTTTTTCATCTGCAGCTCTGGATGCCATCTTTTTCAGGTCTTCCTCTGAGTTTGTTACATACATCTCATAAGGGATATCCCACTTTTTCAGTTTCTTTTCAATCCTGTTTCTTTTCTTTTCAGATCTTCCGCCTGCAGATGAAGGATTGTACAATATTAAAACACTTTTCATACTAAAATTATATCAGATAAATTTGTCTTTGCTAAGTTGTTTCAATTTTTTAATAAATTGTATATACGTTCAAGTTGATCACTTCTATCATCCAGATCAAATCTGATCTCATTTTCAGTTCTGATAAACACGAATCCTTTGTGCCCATTTAGAGCTTTTACAACCCTCTCCAATGGTTTTTCATCACTGAACTCAAGTATAAAATGGTCGGAAAATATTGATACTGAATCCGATCCTGCTTCAGCTGCAATAAGCTTAACTGAAGATACAAAAAACACCTTCGCTACTTCCTCTCCTCCATCTCCGAATCTGTCAATTATATCAACTCTAACCAATTCAATCTCAGTCATATTTTTTGCCTTAATAATTCGTGAATAAAAATCTATCCTGTCAGAACTCCTCGAAATGTAATCACTCCCCAGAGAATATTTGAAATCAACCTTTACTTCTCCCTTCCATTCATCACTCTGTTCCCCTTTTAAATCATTAACTGCATGTTTCAGCATCGAATTATAGTAATCAAATCCCAGAGCTTCGATATGACCATGCTGTCTGTTTCCCAGTAATGATCCGGCTCCCCTGAGTTTCAAGTCATATTCTGCAAGTTTGAATCCGGATCCCACTTCAGCATGATCCCTGATCCCATCAAGTCTCAACCTTGCTTTCTCCGAAATTATCTCACTGCCGGTCAGGAAATAGGCAAATGCCTGCTGTTCTCCCCGCCCTATTCTTCCTCTTAACTGATAAAGCTGAGTTAAACCAAAATTCTCTGCATTTATAACGATCATTGTATTAACTTTTGTAATATCGATCCCGTTCTCAATAATAGTAGTTGACAGAAGTACAGAATATTCTCCATTTATAAATGCCAGCAGATTTTTTTCGATCCTGCTGCTGTTCATCTGGGCATGGATCACAGCGACCTTAATATCAGGAAGCCACTTTTTCAGAAGCTCATGAAAGGAGAATATCTTTTCAACTGAATTATAGATTATAAATATCCCTCCACCTCTCTGAATTTCCTTCAGAACTGCAGAGACTATAATCTGCCTTGAAAAGGTCCCTATAAAATTCCTTATCCGCATTCTTCCTCTTGGGGGAGTTCTGATTGTTGAAATATCCTGAAGCCCTGCCATCGATAACGAAAGGGTCCTCGGAATTGGTGTTGCCGAAAGGATTAGAACATCCACATTCTCCCTCCCCTGTTTTAACTTCTCTTTCTGAAAAACACCGAACCTCTGCTCTTCATCTATAATGAACAAGCCTAGATTCTTATACTCAGTTTTATTGGAAAGAATTGAGTGTGTCCCGATCAGAATATCAATATGGCCTCTCTTCAGATCCGAAAATATCTCCTTCTGCTCCGACTTGGGTACCATCCTTGAAAGCATCTTTATATTAACAGGGAGACCTTCAAGTCTTTTTGAAAATGTTCTGAAATGCTGCATGGCAAGAATCGTTGTCGGACAGAGTACCGCTACCTGTAGACCACTGCTTACAACTCTAAGTGCAGCCCTGATCGCAACTTCAGTCTTGCCGAAACTGACATCACCACAAATAAGCCTTTCCATCGGATAAACCCTTTCAAGATCTGTCATCACATCCTTAATTGACCTTATCTGATCAGGGGTTTCAATATATGGAAAATTGTTTTTCAGGTGATTTTCCATATCAGCGTCACCTTTATGTGAAAAACCTTTTACTGATCGCCGTAAGGCATATAGGTCCAGCAGCTCTTTGGCAAAATTTACTATACTTTTCTTTGCACGGCTTTTTTTCTGAACCCAGCTTTTGCCGCCAATCCTGTCAAGCTTCCCCGGATCGCCCTTGAAAGAGAAATATTTGTTCAGGATATTTGCTTCTGACACCGGGACATAAAGTATTTCATTATTCAAATATTCCACTTTAATGAATTCCTGCTGAGAGTTTCCGAACTCAAGCAGCTGAAGCCCCCTGAACACCCCTATCCCATGTTTCTCATGTACAATATGGTCCCCTTGCAGAAGGGTTTTTAAAAGACTCTCTCCATCAGCTTCTTCAATGTATTCAACATATTCACGAAAAACAAACTTCCGGTCAGTTATAAATAATGAATTTGTGGAAAGATTCATGAACGATTCAGGAATAATGGTTTTCCTGGATTGCAATCGAATACCGCCTGCTTTAAGATTTTCACTAAGATTAGTACTTTCGGAAAACAGGAAAATATCTGAGCTATGTGATTTATCTCTCAACTCCTCAAGGTCTTCTGTATTAAATTCCCTTACGTTCTTCCTCATTTTTACAAGTTCAATATTTTCTTCCACCTCATTAATTCCTGCTGAAATATTGATAAAAGAGTGTGAATAAGGTAAATCATTGAACAATTCATCCGGTTCAGGAATTTCAGTATCACGATTAAGTTCAAAAATATGGCGAAAACTCTCAAGGATCTCCTGCATACTTTTTTCTATAATTGCTCTATCATTAAAGATGATCTTTGGATTTTTCAACAGAAGAGGAAGTGAAATTAAATTATCACCGGACATCATCTCTCCAAGCCTCATCTTCTCACCGAATAATCCATACTGGGGGATATCTATTCTATTGATACTTTTAACAGACCTTCTGGAATTTCTGTCAAATAGTGTCAGGGATTCAACTCTGTTTCCAAAAAATTCTATTCTGACAGGATTCTCAGTTCCGGATGGAAAAAGATCCAGAACTCCGCCCCTTTTTCTATATTCACCCGGCTCATCGACATAGTTTGAATGTGAATAACCCATCTCATGAAGCTTTTCTGTCAGTTCATCTCTTACAGAATCGGTGCCTGTTCTTAAAGAAATTATAAGATCTCCTACTGATCCCGGATCTTCAAAAACCGTAGATGAAGATAGACCTGTCGAAATTATAACCCTCGGTTCACTATTCATTTCTGTTTTAAAAAAGTTAAATTTTTCAACATGAAAATCAGGATAGATCCTGTTATTAACATAAGGATCGCCGAATGGAAGAGGAAAAATTATTATATTTCTCACCGATCCGGTAAGCCCCATCCAGAGTTTCAACTTTGCTCTGGCTTCAAGAAGATTCGCGTTCTCAGGCATGATCCACAGGACATCATCCTTCCACAGATGACATACTCCTGCAGTAATCAGCCCTGACAAATCATTATCAATATTTATTAATTCAGTATTCTCAACAGAAGAAAATTTGCCTGTTAAGTGATCAGAGAATATCTTATTAATGATTTTCATTTCGATTCTATTCCAAATCCATGCCGTGACTTTGAAAACAGCTTAATTATACTTTATAATGATGCAGGATGGAAAAGATATTAATTGTTGAAGATAACCCTTCAATGCTTGAAATGCTCAGTAATATAGTTTCTGAGAAGGGATACTCCACCGATACAGCCGGAGACGTATCTACAGCGCTGCTTTTATTAAAAAAGGGAAGTTACGATCTGATTATCTCAGACCTTCAGTTGCCGGACATGGATGGACTTACTTTTTTCAAGAAGATACGTAATTCAGGTATGCCATTTATTCTGCTTACTGCCTTCGGCTCAATTGAACTGGCCGTTGAGGCAATTAAGGAGGGTGCTTTTGATTTTGTCTCAAAACCTGTCGATCCCGACTACTTGTTCATTATTATTGAAAAGGCAATAGAATCAACTAAGATTCTCAGAGAAAACATTATACTTAAAAGCGCTCTAAAACGAGAATCAGACAGGTTTGCTATAATCGGTAGAAGTAGAACCCTTGCCGATTCATTAGAGAAAATTCAACAAGTATCCCCGACTGATACTCCGGTGCTTTTACTTGGAGAAAGTGGTACCGGGAAAGAACTTTTTGCCAGAGCTGTCCATGAACTCAGCCCCAGGAAAGACAAACCTTTCATAGCGATCAATTCCGCTTCAATTCCGGAAACACTCCTTGAAAATGAATTGTTCGGACATGAGAAAGGCTCCTTCACTGATGCACATCTGAGGCATACAGGAAAGCTTGAACTTTCCCAGGGAGGGACATTTTTCCTTGATGAGATCGGAGACCTTCCATCAAGCCTTCAGGGAAAGATTCTGAGGGTAATTGAGGAAAAGAAAATAACAAGATTAGGTAGCAATACTGAGATCACTCTCAATATCAGATTTATCTTTGCAACAAATGTAGACCTTGAGGATGCTGTAAAAAAAGGCCATTTCAGAAAAGATCTCTATTACCGGTTAAGTATATTCCCGGTTCATATTCCCCCACTGAGAGATCGAGATGGCGATATTCGACTTCTATCAGAATATTTTGTTAAAAAATTTGCCCGAGAAATGAGAAAAGGGGAAATTGAAATATCTCCAGGAGCAATAAAAAAACTTGAAAAATACTCATGGCCGGGGAACGTAAGAGAACTTCAGAATGCAATAGAGAGGGGATTGATCACTCTGAAAGGGAAAACCATCGATCCCCGGGATATTATCCTTCCGGAAAATGACCCTTCAATCCCGGAACCTTTATCCAGATCTTCAGGATTAAAAAAACTTTCATCTGATGCAATTTCAGGACTTGAAAAAAAAAAGATTGAGGATATCCTCGAAGAAACGGGATTTAACAGAAAAAGAACTGCAGAAACTCTTAGAATAAGTTATAGAACACTTCTCTATAAAATGAAAAAATATGGGATCAGGGCAAAAATTTAAATTTTCTTTCACAGCAAAAGCAGCTAAGTTTCTTATATACTCAATTGCTATAACTTGCCGGAAATCGATCAAAGGTCTGGAAAAAATTGAAAATTTAAGAAAAGGAGGAAAACCGATAATCTATATTTTCTGGCACAGACATATTTTTTTTAACATCTTCCGGTTCAGAAACAGTAAGGCACGCCCTCTTATATCTCATTCTACAGATGGTGAGATTGTAGCACAAATTGCACAAGAGTGTGGTATGGATCCAATCAGGGGTTCATCATCAAAGGGAGGAGCAAAAGCATTCCTGAATATGGTGAAATCAATAAAGGAAATGAACTCTGAGATCATGATCACAGCTGACGGTCCGAAAGGCCCAATGAGGGAGATCAAGGATGGTACTATTCTCATAGGGAAAAAAACCGGTGCAGCAATAATTCCGGTCAGCTGGTATTCATCAAGAAAAAAAATCTTTGAAAAAAGCTGGGATAAGTTTATACTTCCTTTCCCGTTCGGGAAAATTATTTTCAGATACGGGGACCCTGTATTCATTCCTCATGATATAGTGAAAGACAAATATCCGGATTATAAAAAAATATTAAAAACAGGATTAGACAAGCTTGAAGATGAGATAATGACTGAAATCAGGTCGTGAAAAACAAACAGGAGAAAATAATAATATTATGGTAAAAAAAAGGAGAATAAAAAGGATAGGAGTACTGACCGGTGGTGGTGACTGCCCTGGACTAAATGCAGTTATCAGAGCAGTAACTGCTCACGCAATTCTTAACCATAAGATTGAAGTGTTCGGAATACATGACGGTTATTCAGGGTTGATCAACAAAAATATTGAAAAGCTGAATCTTGAGAATGTATCCGGGATCCTGCCACGCGGGGGGACAATTCTTGGAACATCAAATAGGGATAACCCGTTCAAGTATCCCGTTGACATTGATAGTAAAGAAAAAAAATATATTGATGTTTCAGACAATGCAATTAAAACAGTTGAATACAATGAATTAGATGCAGTAATCACTATAGGCGGTGATGGCACTCAGGCCATCGCCGACCGTCTATATGATGATTGCGGTATTCCGGTTATTGGAGTGCCGAAAACAATTGACAATGATTTAGGCGGAACAGACGTTACATTTGGTTTCGATACAGCCCTGACTATTGCAACGGGTTCCATTGATAAGATCCATTCTACTGCTGAATCCCATCACAGAATAATGGTTATTGAAGTAATGGGAAGATATGCAGGATGGATAGCTCTCCATGCAGGAATAGCAGGAGGCGGTGATGTGATACTGATTCCGGAGATACCATTTACTATTGAAAAAATAGGAGAAAAAATTGAGGAAAGACTCTCCAGAGGGAAAAGGTTCTCTCTGATAGTAGTTGCCGAAGGTGCAAAAATAAAGGGTGAAGATGTTGTCGCTGCCAGAAGAGTGTCAGATCCTAACGATCCATTAAGGCTCGGAGGCATCTCAACCGTAGTAGGGAACAGAATTGAAGATCTTACCGGCATTGAATCAAGGTTCACAATCCTCGGGCATGTTCAGAGAGGGGGAAGTCCTACTGCTTTTGATAGGATACTTGCAACCCGTTTCGGCTTCCATGCTGTAGAGGCGGCAATTAGAGGTGAATTCGGATCTATGGTCGGATTGAGAGGAAATAAGATCGAGACAACACCGATAAAAGAAGCCGTCGCTGAACCCCGGAGAGTGAAACCTGATTCCGATCTCGTTAAAACGGCAGAAGCTGTTGGAACAAGTTTCGGTATATAGTATTTCTCAGCAAAAAATCTACTTTATTGTTATTTTTTATTGATAATTTTTTTCTAATTATTTATATTTATTTCTGGAGGTGCATTAATGGCTGATTATAAACAAGTAGGTAACTATGTTCTTTTTGAAGAAGTGAATCCGGATTCGATAGGGAAAAATTTCCGTGCCGGTGAACTCGAGAATCAAAAGATTAAAAATCATTTCATCCTGTCTGAAGTACATCCGATGCTCTATACCAATCCAAAAGTTTGGAAACGGATCACAATTCTCCTTGAAGGAATTAAAAAGTCCAATATAACAGGCTTGTACTCTCCGGATAAAATCCTTTCCATGGGTGAGAAGCAGATGCTGATATTCCCTTATAAGGAACTGATGAGCTTTGATTCAATTCTTGAAGATTCTACTGCTAAGGGAGTACCTATAAACTTTGACCTCGCATTTTCAATTGCAACTGCAATTTCTGATCTACTGGATATAGGTTCCTCAATCGTGATAAGCGGCCAGAAATCATTCCACGGCTTCTTAACCCCTGATAATATCCTCATTGATTTTGAAGGAAAAATATATTTAAAAAATTACGGGATTTGCCCCTACCTGGATAAAGAAGAAGAAATATTCTCAGGTCTGGAAAAACAATACGGTTCATGGTTAACCCCTGAATTTTACCGTAGAGAAAAAATTGTTCCTCAATCTGATGTTTATCACCTTGGATATCTTTTATTTAAAATGCTTACAGGTCAGTATTTCTCATATACACCTGGAGAGGATTTTGATGCAAAACTTGCGAATATAAGTTTTTCACAGCACATTCACGAAAGTAATAAGGATTTTATCAGCGGACTTCAGGAATTCTTCAAAAAAACTCTTCACCCTGACCCGGCAATGAGATTTTCCGGATGTAAAGAATTCAAAGAATTTATTTCAAGAACATTTAATATTGAAGAACTGTCCTCGGTAACTTTCAATCTTGCATATTTTATGGACTCACTTTATTCAAAAGAGAGAGCTGATGTTCAGAAAAGGATTGATGGTGAAAAATTATATGCACCTCAGGCGAAACCTTCAAGCATAACAGACACAGGCGCAGTCGATACTGAACTTGTGGAAACTATACTTTCCGGATTAGAAGAAAAACAGAAAGGCAGCCCGAAAATGTTGATGATAATCGGAGCTATTATAATTGCCGCAATTGCTATCGGTGCCTTTATGTTCGTTCAATCGAATAAAGCAAAACAGGAAAAGCTTATGAAAGCTGAACAGATAAAACTTCGAATGGAACAGGAGCAGAGAGAGCAGGATCTTCTCGATCAATTGAAGGCAATTGAAAACAGAGCAGCTCAGACCGAAGAAGAAAAGAAGAAACAGGAAGAGGAAAAACTGAAACTACAGAGTCAGATCGATGAAGTTCAGAAAGAGAAAGAATTAGCAAAAAAAATTAAAGAAGAGAAGCAGAAAAAAGCTGATGAAGATAAAAAAATAAAATTGGCGGAAGAAGAGAAACAGAAAAAAGCTGATGAAGATGAGAAGATCAGAAAAGCCGAAGAAGAGAAGAAGAGACTGGAAGAGATCGAAAACAAGAAAAAAGCTGAAGAAGCTCTGAAACCCAAAAGAGGAGAACTCCTTGCTCTTACTGAAGTTGATAAAAAACCGGTAAAGATTTCCGGGAAAAACCCTGTATTCCCTCCCTCGGTCAGAACCAAGTATTCCGGCAACAGATTCGAGGCGAGAATTATGTGTCTTGTAGATGAAAATGGAATAGTCAAAAGTTCCAGAGTTTTGAACTCTGTACCGAAAGATATCAGAAAAGCAGTCGAAAAAGCGATTCTTAAATGGAAATTCTCACCGGCAGTTAAAAAGGGAGTTCAGGTAAGTGTCTGGAATCAGGTAAACTTAAAAGTATCGATTTGATTGCATAATATTATATAGTAATTTTATTTTTAGTACTTGAAATACCCTGAATTTTGGGGTACATTATTCTATGAAAAGTTATTATATTCTTGCAATAAATCCAGGATCTACTTCGACAAAGATCGGTATATTTAAAAACACGAAGATGATCCTTTCTGAGAATATATCTCACTCTGTTTCAGAATTATCAAAATTCAATTCTATAATGGAGCAGAGAGAATTCCGCTCCGAAATAGTTCTTGATTTCCTTAATGATTGTGAGATCCCGGTATCAAAACTTGATGCAATAGTCGGCAGGGGTGGGATGCTGACCCCAATGAGATCAGGAACATATAATGTAAATGAAGTAATGATATCTTTTCTTATTAACAACCTTCTTGAACATGCTTCAAGCCTGGGGGCAATTCTTGCCTATAAGATTGCAGAGAGCATAGGGGTTAAATCATATATTGTTGATCCGGTAGTTGTTGATGAAATGGAAGACATTGCAAAGGTCACAGGTATTCCGGAAATTCAGAAGATCAGCATCTTTCATGCCTTAAATCAGAAGGCCGCGGCAAGAGAAGCAGCTAAAAGAATTAAAAAGAGATACAGGGACTCCAACTTTATCGTTGCCCATCTCGGTGGAGGAATTACGATTGGAATACATAAAAAGGGTTCTGTAATTGATGTGAATAACGGTTTGAACGGAGATGGCCCTTTTTCTCCAGAGAGGGCCGGATCAATACCGACATGGAGCCTTGTAGAGTGGGCTACTACCGGATTGTATTCTCTGCCGGAATTAAAAAAAAAAGTAACAGGGAAAGGTGGTGTCGTTGCACATCTTGGAACCAACGATATGAGAGAAGTTAAAGAAATGGTAAACAGAGGGGATAAAAGAGCCGCAATCATATACAATGCTTTAGGTTATAATGTTGCAAAAGGGATCGGTGCCATGGCTCCTGTAGTTAAAGGCAAAGTTGATGCGGTTATTCTCACTGGAGGACTTGCCTTTGATAAGGAACTTATGAAAATGATAAAGAATCGTGTAAAATATATTGCCCCGGTTATTGTACTGCCCGGAGAAGATGAACTCGCAGCTCTTTCTAATGGAGGATTGAGAGTTCTCAGGGGTGAAGAGAAACCAAAAAACTGGAAACCTTAGGAGGAAATAATGGACCAGATTCAATCTTTAAAACAACTGGAATTACTTGTAAAGGAACAAAAAACGCCGAAAATGGCTGTAGCTTTTGCCCAGGATGAAGATACTCTCCTCGCTGTTAAAAGAGCTGTTGAAGAGAAGATCGTTGATGCAATACTCGTTGGTGAAGAAAAATTAATTGTTGAAAAGTGTAAAAAACTCAACATCTCTACTGAGATATTTGAGATTATAAATGAACCTAATGAAAAAAAGAGCGGAGATGTATCAGTTAAACTGATCGTTGAAGGTAAAGCTGATATTCTAATGAAAGGTTTGATCTCAACACCGTACTTTCTGAAATCAATTCTGAACAAAGATTACAATCTTGTTAAGAAAGGAACAGTTTTATCACATACAGCACTAATAGACATATCAACATATGACAAATTACTAATAGTGTCAGATGTTGCAATGATCCCCTATCCTGACTTGAACCAGAAAATTCAGATGATTAATTATAATATTAAGATCGCAGAAAAATTGAATATCAGCAATCCAAAAGTTGCACTGATATCAGCAAATGAGAAAGTCTCAGAAAAAATGCAGTCAACAATAGATGCTGCAGTTATTTCAAAAATGGCTGACAGAAAACAGATCAAGGGAGCAATAATTGACGGCCCGCTTGCATTGGATGTAGCTTTATCAAAAAAAGCCTGTGATATTAAAGGACTTAAATCCCCGATCGAGGGATTTGCAGACATCCTCATTTTCGCAAATATTGATACCGGAAACGTATTCTACAAAACCTCAACTATTTTAGGCGGTGCAAAACTTGCCGGTATAGTAACCGGTACTCCATTCCCTACCGTTCTTGTATCCAGAGCTGACGATGATGATTCAAAATATTATTCAATTGTCCTTGCTTCTGCTCTTGCTTAGATAAAAATATGAAAATAAAAATTTTTCTTTTAATTTCAGTCCTTGTTTTACTTTTTATTTCCGGATCTTTAAACTGTGAAGAAATGGGAAAATCACCGGAAAGTATATTCGATTTTACAATGAATGATATTGACGGCAATCCCGTTAAGCTTAAAATTTACAAAGGGAAAGTAATATTGCTTGTGAATGTAGCAAGTAAATGCGGGCTTACACCTCAATATGAAGGCCTGCAAAAACTATATTCTGAATATAAGGAAAACAATTTTGTAATTCTCGGATTTCCCGCTAATAATTTTCTGCATCAGGAACCGGGAAGTGATAAAGAGATAAAATCATTCTGTTCATTAAACTTCGGTGTTGAGTTTCCAATGTTCTCTAAAATCTCTGTCAAGGGGAAAAAACAACATCCCCTTTACAAATTTCTCACAAAAAAAAATACCAACCCGGAATACCCGGGGAAAATAAGATGGAATTTTGAAAAATTTATTTTTGATAAACAGGGAAAACTTATCGCTAGATTCCATCCGAAGATCAAGCCTCAGGACAAAAAAATTATAAGCTTAATTGATAAGTTAACAGCCGAATAACGTCTTTAAAGGTATTGAGTAAGATCCAGAACTTTTGGAGGATTTGCCTGATTCCAGAAATACTTCGGCACTGCATTTAAACTTCTCTCAGCTGATTCTTTATCTTTATAAATACCGAATAGAACAAGATAGCACTGCCTGTTGCCACGATTGATATTCAGGATTAAAAATTCCCTGCTGTTTCCGGATTGTTTATATGCATTCATTACGGAAACTTTCAAGCAATCCATTTCAAGAAGTATTGAGTAACGATTATTCTGAGATAATATTCTATTCTTCCAGATCGTACCTGCTTCAGATATTTTATTTTGACCTAATTTAGTGAATGGATCGATATCCTTTTTTGTTTTAGCTATCTTTATCGGTTCCTCTTTTAGTGCTTTTTTCTTAATTTCAACTTTCTCTGAAGGTTCTTCTTTATTGATCGGTTCTCCTTCTGAATCAATTTTTTGTTCTTTGTTTTGTTCACCTGAAGTAATTATTTTTTTTTCATTTACTTCTGTTGGTTTCAATTCATTGTCTGAAACTTCTGCTGTCTCAGTTTCATTACCGAATCCAGGTATAAGCCTGGCTCGATCTTCAGGTGATAAAAGTATAAATATCAAACCGGCAATGATGAACAACATCAGGATCAAAACAAGGAGCACATTAACAAGCTTACTTTTTTTCTTGCTCTCTTCTTTTTTTATCTCATCCAACAATTGATCCGACAAGGAGAGCTCTTTTTTTTCCGGCAGCTCAGTTTCAGCTGATTCGAAAGAAAGATCCGGGGGATCATCTTCCTCTATATCTAATTTTTCCTCCGGTATCACACTTGTGTCAATTTGAGGCAAATCTAAATCTATCTTCTCGATATCTTCACTTATGGCATCCTCATTAAATAATTCTGAGACCAGTTCCTGATCTTTATCAGAAATGAGGATCGATTCTCCGGGGGATTCATGCAAATGTTCAGATCTTTCAATCAATAGCCCTGCTGTTATGAAAAAATAAATTGTCTTTAAAATTTCTTCTTTTGCCATTCCCGGAAAGTTCAAAGAGATCATCTCAATACTCAGATCACCCAGAAATTTGTCAAACAATTCCAACTCCTCCTGTGAAAGATCGTATCTCTCAACAAGAGTTTCATCTTTTGTCTGTTCCAGCTCTTCTTGAAGAGAACCAATTCTTGTCCAAATAAATCCCATATCAAGCTGATTCTTTATAAAATTACGGATATAATCTTTCAGGTCGATCTCAAGGCTTATATATGTTTCCGCCGGGACATCTTTGGAAAAATAATAGACCCCGTCACTCCATTTCAAAACACTTGTGAGAATTTTATCCAGCTGGTCCTTTGAATATGATACAAATTCTTCAAAGGAGAGGATACCCTTTTCCACCAGCGATTTTCCGAGATCAACCAGATTCTTGGATTCACTCTTCAGAAGGCTTATTGTCTGTGCGTCTACTTTATTTTCTGCAACAAGAATATGTTCAAGCATATCAACATCAGAGTTCGAAACAGCCCATACAAGTTTTCCATCTCTCAGGTAAAGTTCTTTTAATATCTCTTCCCTTTTCAGGTAAAGAACTCCTGTGAGATCTTCAGAAAAACCCTGAAGAAGGAGCTCAGCAGCTGTGATATCCTTTAATGTACCCTGTTCAATCATGATAATCCCTTATTGTATATTACCCAATATTTATAACAATAAATAAGAAATTTATCAAGTCTGACAATAGAGGTTTAGTCAGAGTATCGCTTTTTTATCTTTTCTGCTTATAATTATTCCGCTTATTATGAACAAAAGTCCGATAAGTGAAGAAACCAATATTTTTTCGCCAAGAATAAAGTATATAAAAATAAGAGAAAAAAATGGTGCAAGATATATCAGAATTGATACTCTGGCAGTAGTAATTGAATACTTTAGCGCCTTTAGCCATAACAGGAACGTAATTCCCATTTCAAAAAATCCGATGTATGCAGATCCCGCTACAGCTTCGAGGTTGAAATTACCGGAATTTTCCTTAAGTATGAAATAAATCAGAGCAAAAACAAAACCTGCAGAAAAGTTTATAGCCAATGAGATAACCGGATCTCTACGGTTTTTTGTATTGAATATCCAGAATAACGACCATACAATTGAACTGAGAAGTGCAAAAGTAATCCCCAGAGGTTCTTTAATACCTCCGAAGGAGAAGCTACCACTGGTAGATAAAACAACAACACCAAAGAAGCTGACAAATACGCCTGATATAGAGGTCAACCCTATCTTCTGTTTAAGAATAGGAATTGATAAGAGAACTATAACAACTCCCCAAATCTGGTTAAGAATTTGTGCAACCTGTGCAGGAAGTACAGAGTAAGCTTTGAATATCAGAAAATAGTATAAGAACGGGTTCAGAAATCCCAATAATACAGACTGGACAATATCATTTTTTTTCAGATCCCGAAAAAGTGGCCATTTTTTCTCTATAGTCACTATTGATAAAAGAGCGATCAGAGAAAAGATAATTGACATCAGCAGTAATTCTGAATAGCCTGTATATCTTAGGGTCAGTTTAAATACGGTTGCAACTGTTGACCAGAAAAATACTGAGCTAAGAGCAAAAATATAGGCTTTTTTCTGGTTTTTTTCCATTTTCTTCAGTTAAAGATTTTATTCAATATGAATAATATAATCAAATTAATATGGTCTTGACAATTCCATTAATAAAATTTAGAATTGATTTTTAAAGCAGAATTCAAGGGAAGAGGGTTTAAAAACCCCACAGCCCCCGCTGCCGTGACCGGGTCTCATTAAGAGAAAAGGTTACAGATGTTCAAGCCACTCTCCAATGGAGGGGAAGGTAATCTGTAAGCCCGGGAGTCGGAAGACCTATTCTGTTTTAATGACTCTTTATCGCGGAGGGCGATTGAAGAGGAAAAATTTTCCCTCCATAAGTTTATAGGAGGATCATTATGATCAAAGGATTTAAAATTTTTATGAGTATTTTTCTACTCTCATCCCTGGTTTTCTCAGCTAAGAAAGCTGAGAATATTTCCGGGACAGAGATCACTGAGGTTATTGAAGTTATAGGAAATGTTTCTCAAACCAGATCTGTTCAAAGTGTTTCTGTAATCAGTAAAGAGCGTATTGAAAAATTGAGAGCTGTTAACCTGAAGAGTGCGATCTCATCAGTACCAGGGGTATTAACTTTATCCAGCGGGAAATTCGGTCAGACCGCTTCAACCTACATCAGAGGGTCAAACACCACCCAGATATTGTATATTGTGGATGGAATAAAGATCAGAGATATATCTAATATAGGCGGTGTAAGCCTTGCAACTATATCTCCTTTTCTTGTAAATAAGATTGAGATCGTTCGGGGTCCGCTCAGCAACATCTATGGTTCAGATGCAATGGGCGGAGTTGTCAATATTGATACAGGACTTGAAGACGGCCTCAAATTTGAATCTTCACTTGGAAGTTTCGGATCTTATCAGGGTAATATGTCATGGTCAAAAAAAACCGGTGATATTTATCTGTCACTTGGTTCCGCTAATCAATTCTATACAGACAATGTGTTGAATGATGAGTTCAAAAACAATGGAATAAAAACCGGTATTGAATACAGAAGATCAATGAATTTTTCAGCAGGAATTAAGTTCTTTGCAAATATTACCGATGCCGGGATCCCCATTAACTTTCAGGTTTCCACCCCGGAAAGGAAATATAAACAATTCAATTATATTGCTGCGGTTCCAATAAAATTTAAGTTGGGTGATAATTCTGACCTGAAGGTCAATCTATCTTATAACAGGAATAAATATGAGTTCAGTGATACTGAGGATATCTGGACCCCATATTACAAAAATATATCTGATAATAAAGAGATAGATATCAAGCTGAGATCAGAGATATTCAAGAACTTCTCAATTAATTCTGGTATTGATTTCGCCTCTCAGAACATATTCACAGAAGACACTTCTGGCATCACTATAGATAATTTCAAATCTAATTATTTATCATCCTTTGTGCTTATGAACTATCAATCAGGTGACTTCTTTTTTACAGGCTCGCTCCGATATGACAAGTATAAAGATGTAAAATCAAATATATCTCCACAGATCGGTATCTCTTATCTTTTGAATGAAAGTGTCAAATTCAAGGGATCGTATTCTGAAAGTTTTAAAGCCCCCCTGCCTATCCATCAGATTAATCCGTGGGGAATATCAAATTTTTCACTGGAACCTGAAAAAGGGAAATCTTATGAAGCCGGAATGGAGTTATTCTTAAGTAACTTAACCGCAGAGGTCACTTACTTCTCAACTGAGTATTCCAATCTTATAGATTGGGCAATAATTGATTTTTCCACCTGGGCCGGCCAATATCAGAATATAAGCCGAGCAGATATCAGAGGAGTTGAATTTGAAGTGTCATATTCACCTGTCAAGAGTTTCAATATAGTCTATTCCCATACATATCTGAACACAAAAAATATTGAAACCGGCTCCCCTCTTCCAAGACGGCCGGAAAATACTTCATCTCTTTTATTATTCTATACCGGAAAATCATTCTCACTTTCCGGGAATATCAGATATGTGGGTAGAAGATCTGACTTTGACTTCACCGCTTATCCATCAGATATAGAAAATCCGCCTTTTAATACTTATGATCTCACAGGCATTGTCCCTCTGGCTGACTCCATCTCACTCTTTATTAAAATGACCAATCTTATGGATCGAGAATACCAGGAGTTTTACGGATATCCATCTCCCGGCAGAAGAATTGAAGCCGGAATAACATACAAAAAATAATGAAATTAAAAGAGATCACCCTGATTGCTATTTTATTAATATTGTGTATAACACACACTTATTCGGAAAGGGTGATCTCTTTATCACCTTCGATCACTGAAATAATATTTGAGCTGGGTAAAGGAGATCTGATAGTCGGGAATACCAAGTTCTGTAATTATCCTCCCGAATCATTATTAATAAAAAAGATAGGTGGATACCTTGACATCAATATGGAGATGATCATAGAACTTAAACCCGATATAATAT
>Ga0209013_10001031_pt1 | contig 25774 bp, 23 predicted proteins | sample Cruoilmetagenom2_FD_187291 | JGI IMG/M metagenome (GOLD analysis project Ga0209013, IMG submission 187291) | Oil polluted marine microbial communities from Coal Oil Point, Santa Barbara, California, USA - Sample 2 (SPAdes) (version 2) | ecosystem: Environmental > Aquatic > Marine > Oil seeps ... | reverse complement strand
AGGATCTTCTGGATCAACTGGTTCAGTGGGAACTCTTCCCATACCAGGAGTGGTGCAAAAGTGATCACACGCGGACCCTTCGCACTGATGCCAATGGAAAGTCTCCCAGATTGAGAGTTGTATGTCGAAGACAGGTAGCGCAGGGTCTGATCTGATTCTGCAGTGACAATGTTCTCCAGCACCAGGTATTCGGTCTCCCTGATTGGGTCGTATTCATCAGGTTCGCCCATATTAATGGTCCAATAATCGGATTGAGAGTACTTGAGCATCTCTTCGACCGAACGGTACGGGGGATCAACTTTTGGGTAGGAAGGAGAATATGTCCACGAGACGCCGCCGTCGACGATTGTTTTCCCTAATCCAAGCGCCAGGTTAACGACACCGTCCTCATGTTTTGCCCGACCCATGGGGTAGTAATTGTATGAGCGTGCCACACCGGACAGCTCGGGGTAAAACCTTTCCCTGTGCTTCTTACCGACCACTTCCTGGATGATTACGGCCATTTTTTCGTCTTTGATGCTGTGGTTTGTCGCATTCATATAGTCTTTAGCTGATTTGAAATAGGTGGATGCGAAAACGAACTTTATAGCTTCAACCAGTTTTCGAAAGCGAATATCGGGGTCAAACTGATTGTTTGGAATCATCTTTGTGGCATATACACCTGCGAATGGCTCGTAGGTTGAGTCCTCCAGCAAGCTGGAAGAGCGTACTGCTAAGGGGGTGTGCACCTCTTCGACCAGCGCTCGTAGATCCCCTACAATCTCGAATGGTAGTTCCGCGCGTTGGAACGCCAGGGCGATACGATCATCAGGTAGGTCCGTATAAACAATTTCGTCCAGATAGTTTCGGCGCATAAATGCATCGAAGACGTCTGTACAAACAACAGTCAGGGATGGAAAATCTACATCGATATTAGGGAACTCTTCAGTCTTGAGCTCAGTCATCAGAACATTGTGAATAAAAGCAAGTCCGTGAGCTTTTCCGCCATGTTCTCCTAAACCAATGCAGCTAAGCCGCTTCTCCCTGGAGAAAAAACTTCGATCAAAGCGACCAATTTTTGGTTTCTGTCGGGGAGTATCGGAATTTTCATTCATTGATGTTCCCTTTAACGATCCATTGGCCATGATTTGTACTGCTGTTGGATATACACGATTTATTCCTGCATCAAATAATGCCTTACACCCAACCGCGGTCGTGACAGGCTCTAGCGACGCGCTCAACCGCGATCACATACACGGCATCGCGCATATTGAGCTTATGCACTAAAGCGGTATTGCTTACATCAACATAAGCGGAGGTAATCTCAACGTCCAATTTTCCTAATACTTCATCCTTCCCCCAGTAATAATTCATATTGCTTTGCACCTGTTCGAAATAACTGACCATGGCACCACCTGCGTTGGCCAGCAGGTCGGGTATCAGTAAAATTCCCCGGTTATTGATGAAGGCGTCAGCCTCAAGTGTAGTCGGCCCGTTGGCGCCTTCTGCTATGATCCGTACCCGCTCCCGTATATTATTGACATTTTGTGCGCTGATCTGATTTTCAATGGCTGCAGGAACCAGGATATCGACGTCTTGTTCGAGCCAGGCATCGCCGGGTAAGATTTCGTACCCCAGGTCCAGGGCTTGGTTCTTATTTATCTCACCAAAGGGGTTTGTTATGGCTATTAACTCATCACCATCGATCCCGTCTGCTTTGTAATATGTATATGCGATCTGGTCTTCTTGATTCCAACAAGCCACTGCTAAAATCGATCCACCCATTTGCTGGTACAGGTGAACCGCATTTTGCCCAACGCTACCGAATCCCTGCACGCTGGCCGTAGTATTTTCGGGTTTGAGGTTCAATTCCTTAAGAGCTTCTCGCACCGTGATCATAATACCGTAGCCAGCAGCTTCAATTCTACCCAATGAGCCGCCCATCCCGACCGGTTTACCAGTGATAAAACCTGGATATTTTGCGCCATAGATCGCTTCAAATTCATCTAACATCCATAACATGTGCTGTGGACTGGTCATGACGTCGGGCGCAGGAACATCGGTCAGAGGGCCTACGTTCTTGGCGATCTGGCGTACCCACCCTCGGCACAGGCGTTCTTGCTCCGGAGGGCTCAGATCGTGTGGGTCGCACAACACGCCACCCATGCTGCCGCCCAACGGGATGTCGACCACGGCGCATTTCCACGTCATCCACATGGCGAGCGCCTTGATGGTGTCTACGGTTTCCTGTGGATGAAAGCGGATGCCCCCTTTTGCAGGTCCGCGTGCATCGTTATGTTGTACACGGAAACCGCGCAACACTTGTATGCTGCCATCATCCATCCGAAGTGGGATACTGAAATAGTATTCACGCAACGGCACTCGCAGCAGTGCACGAGTAGGTTGGTCGAGTTCGAGAAGTTCTGCAATATGGTCGAATTGTTTTTGAGCGGTGGTGAAGGGATTGTAGGGCGAATTATTCATAATGGTTCCCTTTGATGAGCATGTCTATTGTACGGGTGATCGTTCCTGTAATAATTATATGATGAAATGAGAGTTTTCTTTAATCACTACCCTCATTGATCTCCAGCATGTATCCCACACCTGGGCTGCTGACGATCATTCTTGGGTTCCCCGGATCGGGCTCCAACTTCCGTCTCAAATAATGTATATACGCCCGTAGATAATCTACATCATCTCGATACTCTGGCCCCCATACAGCGCTGAGCAGTTGTTCGTGCAGCAAGACCCGGTTTGGGTGCAGAGCAAGTTCGTGGAGAAGTTTGTACTCTGTGGGTGTAAGATGGATGTCTCGTTCCCCGAGTGTCACGCTGCGCCGCAATAAGTCGATACGTAAATCACCACATATAATCTCACTACTCGTTGTTGTAGCGGCGTTCCCCTGGGATCGTATGAGTATTGCACGCACGCGTGCCAGGAGTTCCTTGGATGAGAATGGCTTTGTGATGTAATCGTCTACCCCCGTTTCGAAGCCGCGCAGCAGATCCGTCTCGCGTACTTTGGCGGTTAGCATGATGATGGGTATATTGGAAAATTCTCGCGTGCGTCTGGCAACCTCGTACCCATCCATATTCCCCAAGAGGACGATGTCGAGAATCACTAAATCTGGCTGCTCAATGGCGATTGTTTCGATGGCCTGCTCGCCGCTGCTGGCTGCAAGCACCTCATATCCGGTGGCTCCGAGCACTTCCTGCACCAGACGGACGAGTTTTGGTTCATCATCGACGACCAATATGCGTTCATTCATAATTAAACCCTTTAGTCTCAATCGTTCGATTGCTGGCTCACAATTGGTATAGAAAAACTCAGCGTGGTTCCTTGACCAACCTTACTCTCTGCCCAAATCCTTCCGTTATGCGCCTCTATAATAATGCGGGCTATGGGCAATCCGAGTCCCATTCCCGGCACTGACATCGTGTTAGACGATGTCAGTCGGTGATATTTCTCAAAAAGGGGAATCAGATCCTCGGGAGAGATTCCTATCCCCTGATCTGCTACACTTACTACGACATCTGATTTACGAACTTCACCATGGATGACGATAAGTCCCCCCTTGGGGGAGTACTTTATCGCATTGTCCAGCACATTTCGAAACACCTGCCTGATCCAATGAAGATCAGCCTCCACAATTGGTAATTCTGAAGGGAAGTCCACCATTAAATTATGTTGGTCTGTTCGCCGTTGGATCTCCTCCGATACTTCCCTGGCGACCCGTCCCAGCCGGATGGGTTGTAGTTCAATAGCTAACTGTTCAACATCGACTAAGGATGAATCGAGAATATCTGTAAGTATTATCCCCATATTGTCACATTCAGCTTCGATTTGCTGGAGAAAGTCTGTTTGTTTTTCCTCACTCCATTCAATCTCATCCAATAATAGAGCACTGGCGTAGCCCTTTATGGCGGTCAACGGTAAGCGCAGTTCGTGGGATAGTGTTGCCATCAATTCTGATCGTAGACGTTCTGCCTCTCGCGCCTCTCGAATTGAATCGGCTTTTGAACTTAATCGGGCGCGATCGAGTGCCAGGGCGATGAGATCAGCTAAAGTGCCAACAAACGGAATGTCTTCTTTTGTGAACTGAGTCGGTCCCTGCAATGTCTCAAGCACCAGCGCGCCGTATCGGTTCTCCCCAACTTCAAGTGGGGATGCGACTGTACAGCGAGGTAATTTATCTATTCCTAAGGAATGTGCGAGTATTTTTCGATTCGCGGGCCGCATATCAGCCATCGCTTCTTCGACTAACTGGGGTGTATCCAACAACTGTGTGATTCTTGCCTCGAATACTTTGCCCGTTATAGATTCTCCAGCTCGCAGCCCGATCTCTTTCAAGATAGCCAGTTCATAACCGAAGGCAGCTGCAGGGCGAAACAAACCTGATGGTTGGTCCCACAGCATCACTGCGCCTACTTCTGCTGGTTCAAGCACGCCAATGATCTTATCCATGATTGCCTGAAGCAGGTCAAACAAGGGCAGCGGTGAAGTGAGCGTTTTGGCGACCTCTGTTAAAGAGTGCTGTTCGCGGGCAAGGCGAAGTATCCGCTGTTCGTTTTTGTTTTGGGTCATGAGCTTTGATAGACAATCCAATTGGCCCAGGTATTTCACGCTATCGAATTGTGCCGTAAACTGTTTATAAGTATAGTATATTTGAAGGACAGTTACAATCGATGTGAATAATTTTTGGAAACACATCTGCTTGGGTTTATACCACTTCTTGTGATTGGTTAATTATTCATAACCAAGCTTATTGAGATATAGTTGATAGAAATGGTTTATAAATAGCAAGACTGTAGATGAACTGAACGGATTAACGGTCTCGCCATAAGTTTTATAATATCCTGGGTTAAAACGGGGTACATGCGGTAGTTAAATTACAATGGAGGAAAAAAGCAATGAGTGAAGAGTTATTAACGTTTAATGGGATCAATGCGACATCGGGAGAATATCTCGTCGAACCGACAACTGCGGAAGAATTTCGACAGCTTGCTTTGGGTGAGCGATATGATAAAACTCATATATCTGAATTATCAAATCGTGACGGAGTCCGGAAACAACCGGATTACGCGCCAATTCCCGAAGTAGAGGACCCTTCGGACCTCTCTCAATCAGGTTGGGGGGTGATATTCCCAGCCGATGTCGCGGAAGAACTTGTGGACGCCATTGAAGATGCATTGGGAGAGCTGCTCAGACACCGTGAGGGGACAGCAGGCGACCGCTACCGGGTATACCGTGATGGAGATGGTTATCGCCAGGGCGAGACGAAGGATGAATTCCTGAAGCGCCACGGTTCCGGTCCAGGTCCCGTCGATCCTGAGGTTATTCCATTCTTTCTGTTAATCGTGGGGGATCCACAGAGCATCCCGTACGAATTTCAATACGAATTGGATGTTCAGCACGCCGTAGGCAGGATCCATTTTGATACCCTCGATGAGTACGCCCAGTATGCACGCAGTGTTGTTGTGGCTGAAACAGGAGAAGTTCGCTTGCCGCGCCAGGCGGTCTTCTTTGGTGTGGCAAACGAAGGCGATCGAGCGACCGAGTACAGTGCAGAAATGTTGATCAAACCGTTGGCCGAATATGTTGAAGAGCATACAAAACGCTTGAACTGGGAGAGTATCTTGGTTAAGCCGGATGAGGCGAACAAGACCCGGCTTACCGGTCTTTTGGGAGGGAATGAAACGCCAGCGTTTCTCTTCACAGCCAGTCACGGTTTGGGTTTTCCAAACGGGCACAAAGATCAATGGCCATTCCAGGGTGCACTGTTATGCGATACGGCCGGTCCTATCCCCAGGGGTGGTTCGATTTCGCGAGATTTTTACCTGGGTGGTGAAGACATCGCATCCGGTGCTAATTTATTAGGCCTGATTGCGTTTCATTTTGCCTGCTTCGGAGGGGGGACACCCCATCTGGACGATTATGCCAGGCGAAAATTTAAAGAACCAGAACCGATTGCACCTTTCGCATTTCTTGCTGCACTACCAAAACGCATGCTGAGCCATCCAAACGGCGGCGCGCTGGCAATCGTCGGCCATGTCGACCGCGCCTGGAGTTATTCTTTTAAATGGGGAGAGGCAGGAAAACAGACGGCGGCTATGCGGAGTGTGCTGTACCAACTGCTGAGAGGAAAAACGCTGGGCGAGGCGATGGATTACATGAACTTGCGCTACGCAGAAATCGCGGTTATGTTGAACACCGCCCAGAGTGAAAGCAGATATTCAAAAGTGGATGCCTACAAATTGGCCGGTCTTTGGACTGCGAATAACGATGCCCGAGGCTTTACCGTGATCGGCGATCCAGCAACACGGTTACCCATCACCAGTGGTGATGAAAAGCCGGTTGATAGGGCAGAAATTGTATCTGTCACTAAGCGTGAAGGAGAATTGTCGCCAGTGATGGTGCGATCAGCCATGCCCGGGGATGCAGATATTGAGGAGGCTAGCTTCGTGCCGCCTCCTGCCCAGCCAGAACCTGAGGAGGTGCCCCAATCCACCGTCGGGTACGCGGTATCAACTGCGAGTGTGCTAGACGCGTGGGTAGCGATGAGCCAGCGTTACGATGATACGGATGTGGAGGAATTTGGTATTCGGGACGATCTGGCGGAAAAGGCTAAAGAAATCTTCGAGTCCATGACCACCGCTCTGACCAGTATGACCAAACGCCTGGCAGATTTAGCGGAGGATGTATCCGGATTGGACGTTGTGACGTATGTCAGTGAGGACATGGAGACACTCGAATACAAAGGTGGTTTTACGGAAGGAGCGCAAAAACGGGCCTTCACGCATATCAGTATCGATGGTGATACCAATGTTTGTGTGCCGATGAGTGCCGGGGAACTTGACGAAACATTGTGGATGATACATAACGAGATGGTCCACCAGGCCATGATTAACCGTATGGAGATGGTTAAAGCTGCAGCCGAGATGCTGGCTAACCTGATGGGGGTGTCCAAGTAATTAAACCGATGGAAGGACAAGCGCGATTTCTTGTGTCATCACCGGATCAGTCGGGTTCCACGGATCCATTGGGTCAATGGGGTACGATTGGGGTCGAGGACTCTTTCGCTATAGACGATAGTCCGGTAGATTCAATTATCTGGGAGATTGATTTGCCTGGGGATGATTCCGCTGCTAAGTGGATTATGCAGGAAAGACTTACAAGTATGCATCATACCCAGGATGCGATCCCAGAGGCGGCCAACTTGATCCAAGAATACATTCAAAATTGCCAGGTTCTTGATTCGGTAGACTACAGTATAAATTCTGCCACAATGGGTGACGGTTCAACAGCGATGCAGGAGTTGTCAAGTTGGATGATGCTAACCGGAGGGGAGGCGGATTTCTCGGTAACCGGTGACATCGAAGAGAAATTGAAGGAAACTGCCGAAGAGTTGGAAGCTTTTTATGGGCAGCTGCGACATGCAATGGCTCACATGGCGTTAGTCCAAACGAACTCTGGTGGCAAGCCGCTCGGCGCTACCCGTGTGGCGTGGTTCGGTGACATGAATACAAAATGGACGCCAGGGCTCAGTTTGGAGCAGGCAACGCTCCACAGGCAGTCAGTGTCACTGGCGTTAAATACTCGCAGGACCTGGATAAGGTTGGGAATGCTGGTGACTGGCAGCGCTGCTAGGTTGGCTGCTGTGGCTTCATCCGGCATCGGTCTGGTAACTGCTCTGCCGGTGGCTTACCGTACAATCACACAATTGGTGCAAGAAATCAGACAATTGAAAATGGAACAGATGATTGACTTGTAATATTAAGAATCGAAGTACGAATATATCTGTGAAATCTGTGGATAAAAAAGGAGAAATATTATGGCAAATGATTTAGAAAATACGATCAGGAATGCAGCGTACAAGTTTGCGAAGGCTTTGGAAGATGCCAGCGAACTAGAAGTCGAAACGCTCTTTGTGGAAGTAGGGGATCAGGGAGCGATCAATTTTGAGGACGCCCGACCTGTGGCAAAAACCACCATCAAACTTGATGGAGATATGAACGTTGTTATCCCCATGACCCGTTCAGAGAGTGGAGCCCTGGAGAGGGATGACTCGCTGCTTCAACTACACCTGGAGAATGTGGATTCAGCCACAAGCTACCGCACGGATCTTCTGGAAGCGTTGTTGAGTCTTATACGCCCTACTCGTACTCGATAATTTTTCTTGATATTCGGGCTTTTGAGTTAATGCGGATTTATTTACAAACAGGTGGTTTGTATATCGTACGAGTGAGAAGACGTTACTCCATGAACTTGGGATCGATTCCCAGGTGAGAAATGATGATATCGATCGGCCAATGGCGATGTTCGCTGAATGCGCTCCGAGCGTCCTCTAAGGCGCGCTTCTTTTCCTCTTTGTTGCGCGTAAACAAACCGCCAACTTTGATATTCCCGAGATATTCCGAAATGCCAGACTTCGTGCCGTCGCTGTTTTCGTAGGCTTCTCTAATATATTGTTCCAGGTATTTTCGATAAAGACCGATGTCCATCTTGTACTCAAAGTCTATGTTATGAGATGAGTTTAAATACTGCGATACTTCACTTCTATTTTACCTTTAATTTCTTGAAAGTAATAACTGACGATTACGGGTCTTTGGGAGCTTCCGAGGTTATATGTGTGGCAGCAGTAACCGCCACACATATAACCTCGGAAAACCTAAAAAAACCACGATTATACAGATACGATGAATAAAGGAGGATCATGATGGCAGAAAAAAGTGGTATTCATCTCAATACCATCGACGGGTTTCCAGGGGAGCCTATTGAGCGTTTGGCGGAATTGTGGATCACCACGGCGGAGGAGTTCGTCGAGGCTGACAGGCGTGATGACGGCAGGCGTGGACTGGCTGAGTTCCTGGCTATGTCAGAGGGTGAAGTCTCCGATATGGTTGCACTGGCACAGGATGTGCTGCCGGTGGATTTTGATACCGGAGAAGGTGATATCGATTATTTCGGCATGGGGGCGTTGGATGAAGGGGAGGGTGATGAGTTGGAAGATGAATCTTTTTCATTCGCCGCGCTCCCCACCAGGGTGAACCTGCTCTCTCGTATGCCGCCGGTTCGCAACCAGAGGGGACGCGGGACGTGCGTCGCATTCACCTGCGCTGCGGTGCGTGAATATCTACTGGGTGAGGATAGCGCCGCGGGTGATCTGTCGGAGCAGTTTCTGTATTGGGATTGCAAGCAGCGCGATAGCTACAATGGTTCAGGCACATGGATCAAGGTAGGCATGGCAGTGTTAAAAGAAGACGGAATCTGTTCGGAGAGCGTGTGGTCGTATAACCCGAACCCCCTGCAGGGAAATGAAGGGCAGGGACCTCCGCCTGAAATAGCCAATGTGGATGCAGCCGAACGTAGAATTTCTGCCTCCGGCAAACTTCCAGCCAAGGGTATAAACACAATTCGTGAAAAATTGGCCGATGAACTGCCGGTCGCATTCGCGGTCCCGGTATATACGTATTGGTTTTCAGAGCCAGTGCGCACCAGCGGTGACATCCGAATGCCGCTTCCAACGGAGAAAGTTGAAGGCGGACATGCCATGTGTATGGTAGGTTACGAGGATGATGCGGATGTGCCGGGCGGTGGTTATTTTATTGTACGCAACAGCTGGGGCACAGCCTGGGGGGCTAATAATGTCGCGCAGGCGGGCTACTGCCGCATCCCGTATGCTTACATCCAAAATTACGGTCGATCGGCTTATGTAGCTTTCGGCGCGGCGGATAATGGTGGTAAGAATGTGGTTAATGAGAAAATTAGCTTGTTGGATACTTTTTTTACCTGGTTGAGAAATCTCTTTTAGTAAATATTTACTTCGTTAATTAAAGATCTCCGTGGAGCATCTTCAATAAGCGGTCAAGGAGCTCTCCTCCGTGAAGACGTAAAGCGCTGTGTTCGTACTCGTTTGTGATCCACAACCGCAGCTGGCGTATCTCTTTAGCCGTTTGCTCGGAAATTTCTCGTTCCACGTACATGTCATTGTAATAAACTGATGCAACTACCGGAACCTGATTATTATTAAGTGTGGGGATATCGTAAAGCGCCGGCCAGCCATCAAAATTAGCTAACAGATCAGCCGCTTCTTTGATTGGTTGTAGTTGTTTGTATTCATCAAACATCCATGGGTAAATCATCTCTCCGGTGAAATAAACGGGTTTACCTGGCTTTATCTGAAATTCCGGATATTGCTCGCGGACACGATGTGCGGACCATTTTGATGCGAAACCCTGGCAGTATATGGACTCGTGCAGGATAGCGTATATTGGATTGGTTTCATAAGCCTGTGCGTTTTCAAAACCGCGCAAAAAAGTGTAGCTTAGTTGGAGACCGTCCGCTGTATGTACGAATGCATCCTCCAGTAAGTAATGCACCTGTTCAAAGCCATTGCTGGCGCCAAAAGCGATGCCCAATTGCTGGAAGCGGTTCGAAGTGAGCCTGTCGCCATTAGGGAGTCGTACATCATTCGTGTTGAGGTGTTGGGCGATTTGTTGAGCACGCGAGATGTCATCAGGATATCGTTGGTAGAATTTTTGATTCTTCTCAATCACGCGCCGGTACGTAGCTTGATATGTTTCATCTGGATGCTGTGTTAATGGGGGCAGCCCCCCGGTGATGATCACTCCCCGAAGATTCTCCCCAGCGGTTGAGAGGTAATGGACCGCGCAAAAACCGCCGTAGCTCTGCCCTAGCACACTCCATAGGCCATCTTGACCGATGAGCTGCTTGCGGATCCATTCAGCGTCTAGAACAATGGCGTCGGCTCGGAAATATTTCAAGTACTCAACTTGTTCCTCAGGAGATTCAAAACGTGCCAGTGTTTGGGAGAGTACAGGTGAACTGAGTCCCGTCCCGCGTTGATCGAGCAGGAGCACCCGATAATCCTTAAGGGCTCGTTTGAGCCAGCCGTTGGAGTTTTCCGGTCGCGGCGCCCCAAAACCGGGCCCACCCTGCAGAAACAGCAGCCAGGGCAGGTTTTCATGTTCCTTATCTGGAGATACCACATCACGCGCAAATATAGTAATCCGATCGCCATCCGGTCTGGCGTGATCCAGCGGGATTTGGAATTCGTGGTCAGTAAGCACTAACCCTGGTATTCTATGTGTGGTCATCACCTATTCCGGCCTTTGTTGATTATTGGAGACATCAATCTCAGCTTCCTTCAAATATTTAATCCGTGTAAAAATCGGCTTGTGTGCGTTTATGGTTTTAAACTGTGATCATCTCAGAATAAACCCATCTTTCAATGGATCCTCCGGATCCACTAACAATATATTCTTACCCGTGATATATGCACTTCCGGTTACTTTTGGAATTACCGCCGGGAATGGTCCAAAGGCTGTCTCTTCTACGACTTCACCTGTGAAACAGGTGCCCAAAATGCTCTCCACGACGAAAGGTTGATTATCATTTAATTCGCCTCGTGCGAAGTGAATGGCTGCGCGGGCACTGACCCCGGTACCAGTTGGACAGCGGTCTACTTCACCCTCGGCAAAGATGCAGACATTGCGGCTGTGATGTTCAGGTTCCTCAGCTTTACCAACGAAAATTGTACCGTAGAGGAAGCTGAGATCTTCTTCGAAAGGGTGTTCAATCAATGCTTCCGCCATCACCGCGTGTTTGATCTGCATTCCAAGGTCGATTAATGTGGGGAAATCATCCCCAATCAGACCAACGCCAACCTCTTGCGCGTCGACGAAGGCGTAGAAAGCCCCACCGAAAGCTATATCGTATCTAACCTGCCCGAGGCCGGGGACCATTACTTTTTGGTCGAGAGCGGATGCGAAGGAGGGCACATTATGGAAGGAGACTTCTTTCACCGTACCATTCTTTCTTTTGGCAAAGGCTGTCACCCTTCCTGCGGGGGTGTCTATTTTTATTTCCACTTCGTCCCCTTCCACCTGCAGTATCCCTGTGTCCAGGGCGACTTTGGTTAGACCGATAATGCCGTGACCGCACATGGTGCTGTAACCCTCATTGTGCATGAAAATCACGCCCAAGTCACCGTCGGTAGTTTCTGGCTCGGTGATGATACAGCCGTACATATCAGCATGACCGCGTGGCTCCCACATCAATGCTGTTCGCAGGTGATCCAGGTGTTCGCGGGCATAGCGGCGCTTTGCGAGGATGGTCTCACCAGGCAGTTCAGGATAGCCGCTTGTAATCACACGTAATGGTTCACCGGCGGTATGGGCATCGACGGTGGTGATTGAGTACCAATTGAAGGGGGGATTCCAGGTCGATTGTGGCGACATCTTTCCTCCTGAATTGAGTCAAATGCTGGGTTGTGTTAATCATGTTTTAATATAAATTAAAAGCATTTTATCATAAATATTTAATGAGAAACGTGTAAATTAAACCGCCCCATTGAGTTTAAGAATCGAAACACCCGCCTTCCGACGGGTGTTTGCGAAAAGAATTACCTGTGGAATTATATTTGCGGGGTATTAACCCACAAATATAATTCCACACATTTCACTTCACAAGCCCTAGTTCAATATATGGGCCAGGCGTTGGCGCAGGACGGGTTCGGGCAGGGCGCCCGTCCACTGGTCGATTATTTGCCCGTTCTTTACCAGCATCATAGTGGGAATACTGCGCACAGCATAACGACCGGCGGTATTGGGATTCTCGTCAACGTTCAATTTGGCGACCACAAGTCGATCTGCTGATTCGGCAGCCACTTTTTCTAAGATAGGCTCCGTCATCCGGCACGGCCCGCACCAGGGAGCCCAAAAATCAACCAGAACCGGTAATGGGGAACGCATCACTACTTGATCGAAGCTGGCATCGGTTATATCGATCGGCCGACCTACAGGTGTAGATGCGGCGCTCTGTGACCCATGATTGGCACTACCTGGTGCATCTCCCTTAGATTGGACTTGCTTTTGTGTTGGTTTAGGTCCCTCACCCAAAACGTATGCAACATGCGAATCCAGGTCTTTATCGGTGATGGCTTCTTCCTGAGTAAGGACCTTGCCCTCCCTGAAGGTTACCAGGCTGGGCGTGTTAGTGACATTGAAGCGCTGTGTCGATGATGGGTTGTCTGCAGTTGACAGCTGGGCAACCAGCAATTTCCCGGAATATTTACGGGCTATTTTGTCCATGGTTTGATTGAGCGTTGCTGGAAGTTTTTCGTGGAAAAATACGAGCGCAACAGGGAGTCCTGCAGCCAAAACACGATCTAAACTCTGGTCATTGGTCTTTATTGGGGTGTCAAACGATACTGGCATGATTACCTGCTTTTGGTGTCTTGAATTTCTTCCCGTAATTCTACCGTCTTACCGTAAGACCCCCATCGGAGCAATCTAATATGTTTATTAACTCACAAGGTTGTTCGCCTATCGAATGACGAACAACCTTGTAATTATCTGGAACGAATTTAGACTACGGGATTGGTTTGGCGTCTTCTAAAACAATATTCAGGTACAACATATTGGCGGAAATATCTGGCCAGGGGACCTGCCCGGTGGGTATCACGTTGGCGCCGAATATATATATCGTCGCAACATCGCCAATATCCATGATGTAGGGGAATAATCCTGCGACCGTCTCAACGCAGTCCGTCCCCGTCATTGATCCTTTCAACCGGTAGTAACCTGCATCGAATTTATCATACGGATCGGTGTATCCCTTGTAAGGGATGGCTTCCAGATCTTGAACGAGTGTATTATCTACGTTGCAGATATCCAGTTCGGTTTCCGCAAGTACAGGGGATATCGGAGCCGCGTTTACGATGCGGATCTTTGCTGCGTCGGCGAAAGGTTCAATCTCATCTTCGAGCAACCACACTTCAAGCGGCTGATTTTTATCATCGCCGATCAAATGCAGCGTGTAATATTTTTCATCCTCAATCACAATCGTTCCGGATGCCAGGGTCTCCCCACCGACATACTGCGTCATAACAACCTCATACTCTCCTGCTTCCATTTCATTATAACCGGAGAATTGTAGGAAGTCGAAATTCTCAGCAACCAGCTCATCATCAATATAGACATTGATGGGATCGAGGTTGAGGTTGTTCTCGTAAGGAGCAACATGAGCCAGATTAACCATTGGTCCTTGCTCGCCTCCTCCACCTGGTATTGTGTATAGCAGACCGGCGACAGTCTCATGGTCAATGGGTTGGTTTACTCCATCACCAATGACAAACACATCGGCTATTTGAGTTTCCCTGAACCAGATGCCGGGGAACTCGTACAGATCGGTCCCACAGCTAGTCCCGGGAACGGATACAGTCAAATTGGCTTCCCCGATTGGGACCTGCATATAAGGATCGGTGAACTCTTTATACGCAATATTGCTCAGACCCATCCAGATTGCTCCATCCGCGGTGCAGATGTCTACCCGCGTATCCGCGATTGTTGCCGATGTGGGGGCTACATTTGCGAGACGCACCAGGGAATAATCAGGACTGATATCGTTCGGGTCAGCGTCGATCAAATGCATATACTCGAGATCTTGCAGTGTCCCGTCGCCGATGATGACGATAGTGTTCAATGAATCCGCGCCTAATGAGATTGTTTCGCTTAGCAGGGGATCTGTGGACCCGGTGGGAGTGATCGCGATTACATGATCTCCATCGGTGATCTCGAGGTATGGCGCTGCTTGTTGGGGGTCAGAGGGACGAGCGGGGAAAATCTCACCGTACACGAACGTAACCTGATCTACTCCATCGATACTTAGAGTGACCTCAGTGTCATCCACAACGCTGGAGATGGGCGCGTAATGGGCAAACTTGACATACGCAGAAGCCTGGGGTTGGTCAGTGCCTTCCTGAGCGCCGACAATGGTTGTTGCGCCTACCGCGAGCAGACCGAGAACCAAAATTAGCGTTATGAATCGGATCTTCTTCAATTTCATCGTTTCCTTCCTTTCTCCTATAGAGAATTTAATAAATTTCGTTAAACACACAATGTAGGCAACATAAATGGTTGCCTGGAGATACGGTTGTTTGTATACGTTTTTAACTATGGAATATGAGCAATTGGGTTCTCTCCTACCTGATTTCGCGTATTAAGCGGACCTACTTTGTTGTCTTGCATATCCTTAAACACCAATTAGACCGTTACTTTTTTATTAAGTTCCTATTAAATTGTAACGTAATATTCGTAAAAATGCAACTTAAATTTCAGAGAACATTCTACTCAGAAGTACCTAATCGGCAATTATCTAAGATAAAAAAATTTGACAATAATGGAAATTTGAACGACATTTTTTTGTCCATGTGATTTGGTATTGTCTTGGCAATATTTTCTGTGGAAATAAATGAGAAACCTGGCAATCCTGTACATAATATTAGGCTCTTATTGTATTCTATGATGAAAAAGTGATAAAATCAAAGAATGACACTGCCAGTTGATTCACAGTGGGTTGTTATATAAAGGCGGTTTATTTATGATGAGTGAAATAATTGATGATACAGAATTGATCGAAGAAGAAGAATCTCGAAAAGAACAACCAGCCTCTGAACCCGCTCCACCGGATACCGGTCGCCAACTATCCAGATTGCTGGTTGGTCTGGCATTGATAGGGGGAGAAGGTTTTTTTAAAGCCTTGCATAACGCACAAGATAAGGTCGATTCTCGTGTCGACACCACCTCCGTTGACACGGGCACAAGAGACGAAACTGAGATTGACCAGATGCGTTATTTGGCGTTGGGGTCACTTAACCAGGCTCAAAAAATAGCCGCACGCGGGGCTCGGAAGGGGTTTCGGTTTTCACTGCGTGCGTCGGGTGCTATGCTGGGCGCTTTCTATGCAATTACGGATAATTCCCTTTTGCGCCCAATGCAAAGACCGGTGGATGTCGTATTGAGCAGTGTGGCGCGTGACGCAGACCAGGCCTTGCGCATGGGCAGGTACGAAGAAGAACAGTCCAAGGCCATCGTCCGAGAGACGGTCAACGAGATTGTGGATGAGGTGGTCGATTCGATCGCAGATAATCCAAAAGTTGCCAAAGCAGTGCAAGATATTGTCGGGTCGCAAAGTATGGGCATGGCCCAGATGGGCCTGGATGGGGCAACAGCAGCAACTTCTGCCAGCGATGACGCTGTGGAAGGAGTAATCCGCAGGCTGCTGCGCATGACTCCGCGTAATGAACTACCTGAGTCACCTATAGCAGGTCAACCGCAGTTTATGTATCTGCCGGAAAATTATAATCCTGAGAGACAGGATAACGATCAGGAAATGGGGTAAATTAATATGACCGAAACCAAAAAGACCGATTCACGCCTGGGACAGTATGCCGGGTTTATAACAAGATTGATCGCCTGGATGATCGACCAGGCAATAATACTTGGGTTGTTCTGGTTGATCCATTTCGCGGTCACGTTTGTGGTGGACAGGTTTATAGTAGATAATCAAGTTTATGGTCTATTGGCGAACATATTAATCGTTATTATCGACGTGATAATATATCTTGTCTATTTTATTGGATCATGGATGGCAATCGGTCAGACCCCGGGAAAATCGCTCATGGATTTACGTATTGTACGAACAGATGGTGGTCGGCTAAAACTAGGAAATGCCGTCATCCGACTTTTTGGTTATTGGGTATCAGCGTTATTATTTTTTATGGGTTTTTGGTGGGTGTTATTTGATGGTCGCCGACAGGGCTGGCACGACAAACTGGCACGTACATTTGTTGTTTATTCGGAAACCTGGGAAGAGAGAGCGGAGCAGGAAATCTTATTACGCGAGCATCTTAAACAGCGGCGCCAACAGCGTATACAGCAAGAAACAGATAAGACGACTCCATCGAAAGATGTGGCCTGAATGCGCATCATTGATCCTGTTGTAGAATTTGGGAAGAGTCTGCTCAAAGGGTGGGACGAAGATAAACCAGCTCGCTTAGCCGCAGGACTGGCGTACTACAGTCTATTCTCCTTAGCCCCATTACTTTTTATCGCAATCAGCGTGGCGAGTGTGTTTATCGATGAAGCCCAGCTGAGCGATCAAATCTTTACCCGTATCGATGCTTTGTTAGGTGCTGAATCCGCGCAGTATTTTGAGTCCGCTCTGAAAACGTTAGAAAATAGTACCATAACAGGTCGGACCCTGACAACTATCATCAGTTTTCTGGCGCTTTTATTTGCCGCCTCGGGGTTGTTTGCTAACTTAAAATATTCCCTCAACAGTATCTGGCAGATCCCACCATCTGACTATGCAGGCATAAAAGCGTTTATTAAGACCAGATTGTTGGCATTTGTGATTGTGATCGGCTTTGGATTACTATTAGTTGTGGTCGCGTTTGCCGGGATAATCTTAAACGCGGTTAACTCTCTCATAAATATAGAAGGTATTAGTTCGGTGCTGAATTTTTCTATTATTTTTTTCCTGGCGGTGCTCACCTGTGCCGTGTTCTACAAGATTTTGCCCGATACCCACGTCGGGTGGCGGGATGTGTGGGGAGGCGCGATATTAACGGTCATCCTGGTGAGCATCGGGTTGTGGCTGGTTACAGTTTTCCTTGCTGAAATCAACTTTACATCGGCCATGGAAGCTGCCGGGGCGGTGGCGGTCATCCTGATTGCGGTTTATTATATTTCCCAAATATTTTTGCTAGGCGCTGAATTTTCGAAGGTCTACGCATATAAATACGGGACCAGAAAGGGAGAGCTGCGACCTGGTGACGAACATCCCATTACTGAACTGATAGCGCAAGAAGAGAACGAATAGCGAAAGCGGAAATTCTCAATAAGCTTCGAACAATTGAGTTAGATGCGGAGAAAAAATATAGTATAATTCTGCCCTGGTGTTTCCTATATTAGTGGATTAACGGGACTTTCCCGAACACAAAATAAAACCTATAAAGGAGCTTTACTAATGAGTGAACTGATTGTATTCGCGTTTAAAACCAAAGACGGTGCCAAAGCAATGGCTGACGAGATCAAGAGCCTTTCTAAACAGCAGCTAATCACGCTTGAAGACGCTGCCATCGTTGTCCGCAACGAGGACGGAAAAGCCAAGGTTAAGCAGGCCAACAACCTGGTTGGTGTCGGAGCCCTTGGAGGCGCTTTCTGGGGTATGTTGATCGGCTTGATTTTCTTTATGCCATGGTTGGGTCTGGCCGTCGGAGCCATCACCGGCGCCATCGCTGGCAAGGCAACCGATGTCGGAATAGACGACGACTTCATCAAGGAAGTCGGCGACACCATCGAACCCGGCCATTCTGCGTTGTTCCTGCTGGTTGCAGACGTGACCGCTGATAAGGTTGTCGGTGCGTTGAGCAAATTCGACGCCTCTGTTATCCGCACCTCCCTGTCAGCAGAGCAAGAAGAAAACCTCAAGGCTGCTTTCGCGGCTGAGGAGATCGATACTTCTGTGGATGAAGAGTAAGATTTTACGGACAGTCTAACCTGTCTCGGCTTGCTCTTTCCCCCGGAGGAGAAGTTTTGAACGCGGACCAACAGGTCCGCGTTCAGTTTTTAAATGGATAATGGGTCTTGGGGACCTCTAATGGTTTAGGGCTTGGTTTGGGGAATGCCACCAAGCCTTAAACCACAGCAAATCCTGGTTATTCTGGATAATTCTTCGTGTAAGAGTCAATCAGGCATGATAAAATAGTGTATATTAATCACTGATAAGAAGTATGTGAATACCTGATGCTCATCACAAGCGCGGTTACCTTTAAGGTGTCAATATTGTTCTTTATTAGGGAAATTTAGGAGGCAGAAGGCAGATGACAGAAAATTCGAATCAAGAAGGAAGTGGGGTCATCATCCGTCTCGAATCAACTGATTACACCGTCGCACCGGGAAGCAGTATCGTCATCCCGATTGTATTGACGAATACCGGACCGGCAGCAGGTAACTTTCAGATGTATGTTGAGGACATCCCACCCAATTGGGTGTCGACGACTTCACCAGTAACCCATCTTGACGGGGGAGAAGAGAAACAGATAACCTTGGTGATCCAGCCACCAGGCATTACTGAAACCGGACCCGGGAATTTTCCGTTTACCATTCGCGTGGTGAATCAAGCGGATGCTTCTCAGGTTGATAGGGTCGAAGTTAGCCTGGTTGTGGCTGCATACGAAGTGGAAGGCCGGATAGGGGTGATGATGGAATCAACCCAATATTCCGCCTCGCCGGGCACCGGTACCACCGTTCAAATATTACTCCACAACCAGGGTTTAGCGGATGATGAATTTCGGCTGTCAGTGGAAGGAATACCGGTGAGCTGGATTTCAACTGATTCACCGGTGACAAAACTGGCTGCCGGGGAACAGCGTAAGGTGAAGCTGACCATCATCCCACCACCTGCTTCAGGGAGCCGTGCCGGTCGTTATGCGTTTAAGATTCAGGTAATAAGTGCGCAAGCTCCCGACCAGATGGCGGTCATTGACTGCACACTCACCGTGGCCGCGATTGCCTCTTTCAGCAGTGAATTGAAGCCTGCAGAGATTCGTGATGGGCAGGTGGCTTCGCTCGTCGTCAGTAATAACGGCAACCTCCAGGGCACCTACACGATTTCATTCGAGAGCGAAGAAGATACGCTGGTATTCGACCCGCCTGATCCACAGCAACTGCAGGTGCCGGCTGGAGAAAGCGCTGCGGTTGAATACAGCACCAGACCACAGAAGAAACAAATCATCGGGAGCGATCTGTCTTACCCATTTACTGCGAAAGTGCAGTCATCGGATGAAGAAGCCCAAATGTTGGAAGGCAAAATGATCGGTGAGGCGCTTATCCCATTCTGGGTCGTACCTGTGGTGCTGGTGTTGTGCCTGGCCGTAATTTGTGTCTCGTTTGTTGTTTTTGTATTCAGAACCCAATCCGCAGAGGGGCAGGCTACCCAAACAGCCGCCGTATATTTAACCGAAACCGCCGTAGAGGGTGGTGTTCTTCCGACGGATACACTGGAGCCGGGAGAAACTCCTCTTCCAACAGAAATTCCCACCGAAGGACCGCCTCCGACGGGAGTCCCGACCGAATCACCTTTACCGTCGGAGACACCCATCCCAAGCGAAACAGCCATACCAACTGATACAGTAGTTCCGACCGAAACGTCTATTGTGATCCCGGATGTGGGGCGCATTGCATTCCAGTCCAACCGGGAAGGCGATCCGGAGCTGTATATTCAAGATACCGGTACCGGAGCGATCGGAAGGTTGACCACCAGCCTGGGAGTCGACACACACCCCGCCTACTCGCCAGACGGCATGCGCCTGGCGTTTATGTCCGATCGGACTGGCAATAACGAAATATACGTCGCGAATGCGGACGGCTCAAATCCGATCAACATCAGTAATAATCCAGCGACGGATCAATCGCCGTCCTGGTCACCGGACGGGCAGTGGATTGCGTTCGCAACCAACCGTGACGGGAATCTGGAAATCTACATTATGCGCCCTGATGGTACGGATCCGCAAAATTTGACCAACAGCCCGGCTGATGACCAAATACCTTCCTGGTTTACCAACTGGATTGCGTTCCAGTCCAACCGGGATGGCAATCAGCAAATTTACCTTATGAACACCGATGGCTCGGACCAAAGGAATCTGTCTAACAATTCGTTTAACGATACCACGCCGTATGGCGCGCCAAACGGAAGCCGCCTGGCGTTTTCGACTGACCGGGATGGAAATTTGGAAGTATATTCGATGGGTACGGATGGCTCCAACCAGACAAACCTGACGAACAATCCTTCCGGCGCGGATCAAAGCCCTGCCTGGTCGCGTGATGGTAATTGGATTGCCTTTATCACTGACAGGGACTTAAACCAGGAGATATACATCATGCGTGATAACGGGTCCGAGGTCTATAATGTTACCAACAACCCGGCAACGGACATTGTACCTGCCTGGCAGTAGGCAGTCGTTCTTGCTCGTCTGGTTGTTCATTAATGAGAAAAAAAATAAAGGAGAAGTAAAAGATGACTGAAAATCAATTAAAACGTCCAGGGTGGGTTACATTTGGCGCCATCTTAATGTTTCTATTGGGCGCGTTTTCTGTAGTGTTCGCCATTTCAACATTCGGCAACGCTTCCTGGATATCCGATTTTGTAATCGATGTTGGCAGCAACAGGTTATGGATCTCAGGAGTTATCGATTTAATCATCGCTGTGGGCTGCTTTGCTGCCGGTTACAGCCTGCTGCGCGGCTTGAAATTTGGCTTCTATTTCGCCGTGATATTTGCCGGCATTAGTGCCGTCAAGTGGTTCTTTTTTATATTCTGGTTCCCGGTCATGGGATTGGTCTATATCGCGATTGACGCCCTGATCATCTATTCAATGGTCAAGAGTGCTGATTATTTTGATGAATACCACCGATTGGGAATTACATAAGCTACATTGAATTCGATCATTCATCGAGTTTGAGGTTTTTGCGATATAAAGAGAATATTGATCGAGGTTAAGGAGAAGAAGTATGAGTGAAGATAGTCAAACATCCCCTGAACCACAGGAGGAGAGCGGCAGCAAGGTAAATATCGGCATGATCGTGGTTATCGTCATCCTGGCGATTATTGCTGTACTGCTGATGATATTCATCGCTGACGCGGCGACGACAGACGACAGCGAAGGCAGCGGGCCACCGGTAGAAGGCATCGTCACACCTGAACCGGGTGCACCGCAGGTAACTGCGCTCACCAACGTGAACGTGCGCGCGGGTCCAGGTACACAGTATGACGTATATGGGGTGATGCAGCAGGGACAGACGGCAAAGGCACTCGCCGTGTGCACCGATCACAGTTGGTGGGCGATAGAGATACCGGTCCAAACCGGTCATGGTTGGGTTTCTGCGGATTATGTCAGCGCGGCGAATGTCGAAAACGTCCCGACTGTCGAATGCCATTCCGATACTGGTCCGGTCCCTACACCAGAACCGGGTCAGCCTACCGTGACTGCCACGACGCTGCTCAATGTGAGGGCAGGACCGGGAACTCAACATCCGAGCTACGGCCTGCTGCAGCCCGAGCAATCGGCTCTCGCAGTTGGCACGAATGCTGATGGATCCTGGTATGCGATCGAACTGCCAGCGGCTCCGGACGGGATAGGCTGGGTGGCGGCGGAGTATGTCGAGACAGAAAACACTGAAAACCTGCCGGTGATCGAATAGACGCATCACAGATCACCGATCAACTTTATATTGCGGCCCACCCAAAGGCCAGACACGCCGAACAGGTGCTCGCTCACAATGTGCATCTGGTGATCAGCATGATTTTTCATCCTCCGGCGCTTGTATACTGGCGGGCTCCATTCAGTCTTTTGTGGCTGCCTAATTTCGATGCACCGTATTTGCCTATTTCTTTGAAGATGCTGGAGGTAGGAGTACTAAGGGCGCTGCCGGTTTTGGAGAGTGGAAAGAGTGTGATGGTCTACTGTCGGGAGGGGAGGCATCGCAGCGTGGCGATGGCCTGCTGTGTTCTGGTTGGATTAGGTTATACGGCTGATGATGCAATGGTGCTCGTGAAAGAGCGAAGGGAGGCGGCCGATCCGGATATCTGGTATATCCAGGAGCGGATACGAAAATTTGAGCAGCGGTGGGGAGAAAGAACACAGTGATAATGAGCAAATTTATTACAAACATCTAGATTTTCGTAAACTCTTACAAATCGTTAACGTAAATTCGGGTAAAATGTACTGGGTAGGTAATACCTGGAGTATTCAGATTTCAATATTTAGTGAATAAAGGAGATTCACCATGGGTAACAAAGGTTCATCATTGTTAAGTTTTTTGCTTGGAGCGGTGGTAGGAGCGGCAGTTGCGCTGTTATATGCCCCCACATCCGGTGAAGAACTGCGTACAAATATTAAGACGGAAGCCGATATCAGGCTGGAAAAACTTTCTGCTGAGTGGGAGAAGACCGTCGCTGAACTGCAGGCCAGTGCCGAAAATACACGTACAGAAGTTATGTCTTACATCGAACAGATGCAGGCCAAGGAAGATGTCGCAGAGTTAGAAGCGGCTGAAGAAGTTTCCGAAGAATAGCAAAAGAAACCGCAAGAGACAAACAGCAGCCCGATTAGCAAACTATCAAACTGGGCTGCTGTTTGAAATTATTTAATCAAAAGGAGTTTACCAAATGAGTGACGTACCCGTACAATTAGTTGTGGCTGCTTTCCAGGATGAAAACAGCGCCAAGCTGGCTTTGAAGGAACTGAAGCAGGCACAGAGAGAACGATTGATCAAGATCGATGATGCCGCTGTGATTCGTAAGGATGAAAAAGGAAAACTGCACATCAAAGAGACCGGCGATTGGGGCGGCGGTAAGGGCGCGGCAGTCGGCGGCGCGATCGGTGCAGCCGTAGGCATTATTCTTGGCCCGGGCGCGATCTTGACCGGTGCAGCAGGCGCGTTGATCGGCGGTTTGACTGCAAAGCTGCGCGATTCTGGTTTTGACGACAATCGGCTGAAAAAGTTGGGTGATAGTCTTGAACCCGGAACATCAGCCATCGTGGCAATAGTCGAGCACAAGTGGGTCCAGGCAGTTCAAGATGAAATTGATGAATATGCCAGTGATGTATTCACCGAGGCCATCAGCGCCGATATCGCCGAGCAGCTGCAGGCCGGCAATGAAATCGAACTCTCGGCGATCAGTGGCCCGGATGGCGTGGAGATGTCACGCATCGCAGGCAATGAGGAGCAGGTTGAAGCTTCTCGAGTGCTGTCGACCGATGAAGGCGTGGTAGCCGAAAGAATGGTGGCCACGGAAGAAGGCGTGGTTGCCGAACAGGTAACGATTACAGATGAAGGTGTATCCGATGTTATCGTGGAAGCCACCGACGAAGGGGTTGTTGCTGCCGGTTTCATTGCGACAGATGAAGGTGTGGTCGCAGCGAGTATGATTGCGACTCCTGAGGAAGAAGAGGGTGAGGGAGAAGCCGCCGGAGAGATTGAAGAAGGCGAAGAAAAAGCAGAAGAGTAGATTGGAGTAACAGGTTGCGGGATACTATCCCGCAACCTGTTTTTGATATAAAATAATGGGGGAGATGTACGCTGCACCTTGTGCGATCTTAGCGTGGAAAGATCATGAGAATTGCCCACTTCACCAACACATACAAACCCAATATCAACGGCGTATCACGCTCGGTGAGCACTTTCCGAGAAGCCTTAACCGATCTGGGTCACCAGGTCTTTATTTTCGCGCCGGGTAGTGGGAAATATGTGGACGACGAACCGTATATCTTCCGTTTTCCGGCTTTCGAAATCCCACAGTTCAATTATTCGATTTCCATACCGGTGTCGACATATGTCAACTGGACGCTGCCGCGCCTGAAACCAGACGTAATTCACAGCAACCACCCGGTATTGTTGGGCGACATCGCCGCCAACAGGGCGTTTAAGTTTGACCTGCCCCTGGTTTTTACCTTCCACACGCGCTACACAGAATACAGCCACTACGTGCCTCTGCAGCAGGCCTTCGTCAAAGGCGTTATCGTGGGTGGACTCGCACGCTATCTCCGCAAATGCCAGCACATTATTACGCCCAGCGCCAGCATCCAGAACATTCTGGCCGAACACGGCGTGGACGACCGGGTGACAACCATCCCGACCGGTATCGACCTGGAACCTTATCGGGATGCCGATGGGCGAAAGATTCGCGATCATTTCGGCTGGGGCAATGACAGGGTGCTGGTCTCCATGGGTCGTCTTGCAAGGGAAAAGAACTGGGAGACGCTGTTGGATGCCTGCGCACGTGTGATGGAGACACATGCAGATGTACGCTTGCTGCTGATCGGTGACGGCCCGCAGCGTGACGAGCTTGAAAAATACGCCTCCGATGTGGGCATTGCAAATCGGGTGACCTTTGTGGGGCGCGTGCCGTTTGAATCGGTCCCGGACCATCTCAAAGCCGGTGACCTGTTCTGCTTCGCCTCCGTAACTGAGACGCAGGGCCTGGCGACCATGGAAGCGCTTGCCGCCGGATTACCCGTGGTTGCGGTGGATGCGACCGGCACCCGGGACGTGGTGGAGGAGGGTGTGGACGGCCTCTTGACACACAATGACAGCCAGGCGCTTGCTCTGGCGATCAGCCGTTTACTGGATGATAACGGACTGCGGGAGACCTTCATCGCCAACGCCCGTGAAAAGGTGAAGCAGTTCGACACCAAACGCCAGGCGAAAAGATTGGTCGAGGTCTACCGGCAAGTCATTGAGGATAAAAAGGCGGGTTATACGATCCGGGTTGAGAGTTTAAAGTATACCTAAACCAGGTGCCACGCACCATGTCCTGAGCATGCGAAGGATCTCACTGCGTGGCACCAGAATCGCTCTGAGGCGATTTGTAATCGCCATGGACGCAGGGTGTGGTGGATTGCAAATCCACCACGAGCGGGAAGGGCAACCACTACGAGCGGGAAGGCGAATCCAACACGATAGTGAAGGTGAAACTACCATAAGCGTAAAGGCGGATCAACTAAAGGCAAACACAAAACCAAGGTGCGCATGGCCATATTTGTGATGCTGAACTATAATGGATTCGAAAACCATGGATTATTCATGTTAAATTTTGATTAATTATGGTGAGTGATTTGGTGAGTGGGAGGCGGTAGAATTATCATTGAAGCAGCGATAAAATACTACCGGGAGGCTAGCCCGGGGTATACAACGCAACACTTCGCTCGTTTCTTTCCTATTTGATCACCATCGGAATCCGCTACGGACCGATGGTGATTGTTTTTTTTAAACCTAAACATACTATCAAACGTTGACCATCATGGGCTTGGCGTGTAACTGCTGGCCTGGGAGCATTTTACGAAGTAACCCTCGTTCGGCACTACCTGGAAGCCCTGGTAGTTATCTTGTGGGCTGCCGTACGGTGAGAATACGGCCTGCTTGGCAGGG
>Ga0209013_10001030_pt1 | contig 25779 bp, 32 predicted proteins | sample Cruoilmetagenom2_FD_187291 | JGI IMG/M metagenome (GOLD analysis project Ga0209013, IMG submission 187291) | Oil polluted marine microbial communities from Coal Oil Point, Santa Barbara, California, USA - Sample 2 (SPAdes) (version 2) | ecosystem: Environmental > Aquatic > Marine > Oil seeps ... | reverse complement strand
AACCTGTTCAAGGACTCCAGCGAAACAATAACGAATTCTTTTTTGAAAATATTCGAAAAGCCTCGCTTGGGCAGTCGTCGCTGAAGCGGCATCTGACCACCCTCATATCCTGGTTTATTTTTGTACCCTGATCTGGAACGTGCCCCTTTATGGCCACGGGTCGCGGTTTTTCCTCGTCCACTGCCAGGTCCACGTCCAACACGCTTTTTGTTACGGCGTGAGCCTTCAGAAGGCGAAAGATTATTTAGCCTGAGCATTCTCTATTCCTCCACCCGTACCAGATGTTTAACCTTATTCAGCATACCGCGGATTTGCGGTGTATCTTTTCTAATGACGGTTTTACTCATTTTAGTCAACCCAAGTCCAACCAGAGTTGCCCTAATCTTTTTGGTGCTGCCAATACCGCTTTTTACCTGGGTAAATATTATTGTCTCACTCATTGTTCAACCTGTAATATATAAAAAGATCTCAAGCCACCATATCGTCGACTTTTAATCCACGCAACTGCGCAATCTGTTCAGCAGTACGCAATCTGCGTAAACCGTCAATTGTAGCCTTGGCAAGGTTGTGCGGATTGTTAGATCCCAGACACTTGGTCAGGATGTTCTGAACCCCAGCCGCTTCCAGTACGGCACGCACAGCACCACCGGCAATTACTCCGGTACCATCTGATGCAGGCTTAAGCATTACCTTGCCGGACTTGAATTTGCCGTTAATTTCATGCGGAATAGATACATCTGTCAGCGCAACTCTTTTCATATCCTTTCTGGCTCTCTCTACACCTTTACGAATAGCCTCAGGAACCTGATTAGCCTTACCTAGACCATATCCGACCATGCCCTTACCGTCACCAACCACAACTATTGCACTGAAGCTGAATCGACGACCACCCTTAACAACTTTGGCAACCCTGTTGATAAAAACTATCTTTTCTATGAGCTCTTCCTGGTTACCATCTTTAGCCCGTTTAAAATCAGCCAAGAAACACCCCCGTGATAATTATGTTCACTTAAAATTCAAAATATTGATGTATCAGAATACGAGTCCGCCTTCGCGAGCTCCATCAGATAAAGCCTTGACCCTGCCATGGTACAGGCAACCACCCCTATCAAATATGACCTGGCTGATACCAGCGTTTTTAGCCTTTTGGGCTAGAAGTTCACCGACTTTTTTGGCCTCAGCACATTTGTCTTTAAGATCCGAAGTATCGAACTCTTTATCCTTGGTCGACGTGGTCACCAGAGTGGCATGTTTTGTATCGTCAATTATCTGCACATAAATATGACGATTACTCCTGAACACGCACATTCTTGGTCTTTCCGGCGTACCTGAAATTTTCTTACGAATACGTTTAATACGTTTTTTCCGTGCAATTAGCTTTGGACTTGTCTTTGCCATGGTTTTTCTATTGCCGTTAATTATTAAGCTACCGCGCCTGATTTACCGACCTTGCGCACAATATGTTCATCTTCGTAGCGAATACCCTTCCCCTTATACGGTTCTGGTTTGCGTACTTCTCTGATGCGTGCTGCTGTCAAGCCGACCAATTCTTTGTCAATACCATCAAGAATAATCTGATTATTCTTGTCAACTTCAGCTGAAATACCCTCTGGAAGTTGGAATTCGACAGAGTTTGAAAAACCAACGTTCAACGTCAGTACCGACTTGTCGACTTTGGCCCTATACCCTACTCCCTCGACGACGAGTTTCTTTTTAAAACCCTTTTCAACACCAACCACCATATTGTTCAGGAGGGTCCTGGTCATTCCCCAGAATGCATTTACTCTTTTGCTTGTTCCCTTCGTGGAGACAACCAGCTGGTCACCGTCCTGTTTGAGTTCTATCTCAGGACGGACATCACGCTCAAGAGTTCCCTTACTGCCGGTCACCTTGACGTGACTACCTTTAATTTCGACCTTAATTCCGCTAGGAATTGTAATTGGTTCTTTGCCAATTCTGGACATTTTCTTCTCCTCTCGTCAAGCTGCTCTGCTTACCATACCTCACACAGTACTTCGCCGCCGATATTCTGCCTTCGTGCTTCTCGGTCGGTTATGATACCACGGGAGGTTGTAAGGATTGCAACACCAAGTCCGCTCATCACCTTCGGAATACCGTCACTTCTCTTGTACTGACGTAGTCCCGGTTTGCTTATCCGACGAATACCTGTAATGACCTTTTCCTGATTTGGACCATACTTGAGGTCAACTTTAAGTGTTCCCTGAACACCTCCGTCAAGAACCTGATAATCGTTAATGTACCCTTCCTCCTTGAGGACTTTGGCCACACCAACCTTTAGTTTTGACAATGGCATTTCAACAGAATCAAAATGTGCCATAACGCCGTTCCTGATTCGTGTAAGCATATCCGCCAACGGATCACTCATAGACATATCTTCACCATTCTATCATTTGATGTTAACTAATCGTAACTCGATAAAACCAAATTATTTCAAATTTTTACCAGCTTGACTTAGTTACGCCTGTTACCTCGCCCTGCGAGGCAAGTTTCCTGAAGCATAACCTGCAGATACCAAATTTTCTGATAAATGCTCTTGGGCGTCCGCAAAGGGGACATCGATTATATTCACGCACCTTAAACTTCTGTTTACGACCAGCTTTGGCAATGAGTGATTTTTTTGCCACTGCTTCCTCCTGAGGAATCGATTCCTAATTCATTCCGGAGTTACCGAAAATATTATTTTTTCTTGAAAGGCATGCCCAATAACTTCAGCAGGCCCAGCCCAACATCATCGGTTTTAGCCGATGTTACGATACTGATATTAAATCCCCTGATTTTATCGATCTTATCATAATCGATTTCAGGAAAAATAATCTGTTCTTGTATACCCAGCGAGTAATTGCCACGCCCGTCAAAACCCTTAGGTGAGATGCCGCGGAAATCGCGGACCCGAGGCAGGGCAATGTTGATAAGCCTTGACAGGAAATCATACATTTTATCACTGCGAAGAGTGACCCGGCAGCCGATTGGCATTCCTTCCCGGAGCTTAAACCCGGCAATAGATTTTTTGGCCCTGGTTATCAGTGCCTTCTGGCCGGCAATCATTGTCAATTCATTCGCAGCATTTTCGACAATCTTAGGATTTTGTACGGCTTCACCAAGTCCCATATTCAGGACAATCTTTTCAATCCTGGGTACTTCCATAACATTTGTAAAGCCGAACTGTTCCTGCAGCTGCGCACCGCACTCGCTATCGTAAAATTCTTTAAGCGTTCCCATTCTGTACTCCCGAACAGCAGTGGTCCTACTTCTTTGAGGTTTCTATGGTTGCAGAGCAACTTTTACAAACCCTTACTTTTGTACCATCTTCAAGCAGTTTTCTGCCTATTTTCACTGTTTTTGCGCACTCCGGACACACCAGCATTAGATTGGAGATATGGATTAAGGCCTCTCTCTCAACAATTTGGCCCGGTTGCGAAGCATCTGTAGGTTTTGTGTGTCTCTTGATCATGTTAATACGTTCGACAACAACCCTGTTCGATTGCTTGTCAATCCTCAGGACCTTACCTACACGGCTTTTATCCTTGCCTGCGATCACTTCAACCTGATCGTTCACCCGCAAACTTGTCTTTCCTTGCCGCATTATTCCCTTCCTCGTCTCGTTGATCGAATGATACTGCTTCACATCATTTGATGTATCTACAGGACCTCCGGTGCGAGTGATATGATTTTCATAAAGCCCAGAGAACGAAGTTCCCTGGCAACCGGTCCGAAGATTCGGGTACCGATAGGCTCGCCGGAACCGGAAAGAAGGACCGCTGCGTTTTCATCAAATCGAACAGTTGTATCTTCCGGACGTTTTATTTCTTTTCTTGTTCTCACAACAACCGCATCGAGAACATCACCTTTTTTGACCTTGGCATGAGGAATTGCTTCCTTAACGGTCACAACGATAACATCACCAATACTGGCATAACGTCTTCGCGTTCCTCCAAGCACCCGAATGCAGAGTACTTTCTTCGCGCCGGAATTATCAGCAACATTAAGTATAGTTTCAGTTTGTATCATCGTTTCACCTGAAGAACATCCTAATAATAGATCTTCACAACTATTTATAATTACAACTATTTAAGCCGTACGCTGTACTATATCAAGTAAACGCCAGCGTTTATTCTTACTTAACGGTCGGCATTCTTCAATGAGAACAATGTCTCCGACATTACACTCATTGGCAGGATCATGGGCCATATATTTAACCCGGCGGCGAATATATTTTCCGTACAACTTATGACGTACTTTCCGCTCAACAAGTATAACGACACTCTTATCCATTCCGTTGCTTATAACGGAACCCTGGCGCGTCTTCCTGGTCTTGTTCTTGTCACTCATTCTTTACAGTCCAATCGCTTGTTTATCTTTAACCGGCTCAATCAGCCTGGGCCGGCTCGGTCATTATGGTCTGCACTCTGGCAATATCCTTGCGGAGCTCGGATAGACGCGCCGGATTTTCCAAAGGACGGATACCGTGCTGAAACTTAAGTTTAAAATAATCCTCACGAAGATCCTTTTCCTTTTTCACAAGATCCTCATGGCTCATTTTTCGTAAATCATTCGCCTTCATATGCTTGTACTCCTTGAGACGACCTTTGTCGCGAACGGCAATTTAAATCCAGCGAGTTTAAGTGCCTCCATTGCAAGCTCTTCAGGAACCCCGCTCAACTCGTACAAAACTTTACCTGGTCGTATAACCGCAACCCAATACTCAGGACTTCCCTTACCTTTTCCCATTCTGGTTTCAGCCGGCTTCTTGGTAATCGGTTTATCTGGAAAAACCCTAATCCACATCTTGCCGCCACGTTTGATCTTCCTGTTAATTGCAACACGGGCGGATTCTATATGAGCGGAAGTCATTCGACCGCATTCAACAGCCTTAAGGGCGTAATCACCAAAGCTGATATCAGAGCCGCGATTCGCGACACCCCTCATACGTCCTTTGAACTGCTTCCTATACTTTACTTTACGTGGACTTAACATTGTTTATCACTCCTCGTGGAGAATGCTTCCTTAACAAGGGATTTAACCAATTACTGATTCAGACTTAATGACTGGCTATTGTCCTATTTCAGACATTTCTGCTTCATTGAGGACTTCGCCTTTGAAAATCCAGACTTTAACGCCAATAATTCCATACGTTGTTTTGGCTTCAGCGGTACCGTAATCAATATCTGCCCGAAGAGTATGCAACGGTATCCGTCCTTCCTTAAACCACTCGGTTCTGGACATTTCCGCACCCCCAAGTCGGCCGGCACAGGAAATCTTTATCCCCTGAACTCCGAAACGAAGAGCTGAGTTAATTGATTTCTTCATGGCCCTACGAAAGGCGACCCGCCGTTCAAGCTGCATAGCTATATTTTCTGCAACAAGCTGGGCATCTGCCTCAGGTCTTCGTATTTCTTGAATATCTATCAAGCACTCACGTCCGAATTTACGTTCAATATCGGATTTCAATGTCTCAATTTCCGCACCCTTTTTGCCTATGACAATTCCAGGCCGGGCTGTAAAAAGCTTAACCCGGATCTTTTCACCGGTTCGCTCAATAACAATCCGGGATATTCCCGCATGGTAAAGACGCTTTTTAAGATATTTACGAATTTCCTGATCTTCATACAGGTTGTTTGCGTAATTTTTACCCGCATACCAAATTGAATCCCAAGTACGGGTTATATTGAGTCGCAATCCAACAGGATTAACTTTCTGCCCCAAGATTATCCTCCGTTACCTCTAACTATTGATCTCTATTACAGTAATTCGACCCGAGACTTAGGCCTCGTCGACAACCACGGTAATATGGCTGGTCCGTTTTAAAATTCTCGTGGCTCTGCCCATGGCACGAGGCCTGAACCTCTTGAGCATAGGGCCGCCGTCTATCAGTATTTTCTTTACATACAAAGTATCGGCATCGATTGTTTCAGTCTGGATCGCGTTGGCAACAGCCGATTCAATAACCTTCCGAAGGATACGTGCCGCTTTTTTGGGCATAAACTTCAGAGTTGTGATTGCACTGTCAACATCCTTTCCCCGAACCAAATCGGCAACAAGTCTTGCCTTCTGCGGAGATATGCGAATATATTTTGCGACAGCTTTTGTTTCCATCGTTCTACTCCTGGTTGATTACTTCAACTGGCCGCTAAAAAGCTAGCGATTGCCCTTTCTGTCGGATGCATGCCCGTAATATGTCCTGGTATGTGAGAATTCGCCAAGTTTGTGACCAACCATGTTTTCCGACACATAGACAGGGATAAATTTTTTGCCATTATGGACTGCAAAGGTAAGCCCGACCATGTCAGGGCTAATGTCTGACCTTCTCGACCAGGTCTTAATGACTTTCCGTGATCCTGTTTCCTGTGCATTCTGAACCTTTTTAATAAGGTGTTCGTCAATAAAAGGACCTTTTTTAACAGAACGGGACATTCTTATATTCTCCTGAATTTACTTCTTACGTTGGGTAACAATATCTCGATCAGACCCCTTACGGCGCCTGGTCTTATAGCCTTTCGTCGGCACACCCCATGGCGTACATGGATGACGACCACCGGAACTTTTTCCTTCGCCACCACCCATCGGATGATCAACAGGGTTCATAGCAACACCTCGGACATGCGGCCTTTTGCCCTTCCAACGATTACGTCCGGCCTTGCCAAGCTTTTCGCTTGCATATTCAGAGTTGCCAACCTGACCGATGCAGGCACGGCATAGCTTGTTAAACCTTCTCACTTCACCGGACGGCAGCTTGACCAGGACATAATTACCCTCTTTTGCCATCAGCTGGGCTGCAGCACCGGCACTCCGTACCATCTGGGCACCTTTGCCGATTTTCATCTCAACGTTATGAATGATGGTACCAAGCGGTATATTTGTCATCGGCATACAATTGCCGGGCTTGATATCTACATCATCACCGGCCATAATCTGATCACCTACAGTGATCCCGCTGGGGGCGAGAATATAACTTTTATCGCCATCTAAATATGACAACAGTGCGAGATTTGCCGACCTGTTCGGATCATATTCGATCGCGACAACCTTTGCTACAACTCCGGTTTTATTCCTTTTCCAGTCGATAAGGCGGTATTTCCTTTTATGTCCGCCACCTCTGTGCCGTGCAGTTATCCTGCCGTAAGAGTTACGACCGCCGGATTTTTTTAACGGCCGGAGAAGACTCTTATCGGGAGCCTTATCAGAAATATCGGGCTGCTGGACCGTTACCTGATGCCGTTTGCCCGGTGATGTTGGTTTATGGGTTTTTATTGCCATTGTTCTTCCCGTTACCTAGCCTTGAGATATAATACTTGCTCGCAGTTCCAATCAGTTATGATGTTCTGTTTTTTTTACAGTTCATCAAGAAAGTTTATCTCACCTTCTGAGAGGGTGATATACGCTTTTTTCCAGTTATTGGTTCGGCCGACAGACTTGATGCCGACTCTGCGTTTTTTACCTTGTACCATTGCCGTCTTGACGCTCTGAACTTTTACATTAAACAGGTCTTCAACAGCCTTTTTGATTTCGATCTTGTTGGCCTGTGGATTTACCTTAAAAACAACCGTATTTTGAATTTCCTGGAGAAGGTTACTCTTCTCAGTCAGGCAGGGTCCCTTGATCACATCAAACAAAACTTTCATACATTCAACCTCTTTTCAAGCTGTGCAAGTGTTGACTGTACCAGCATCAATTTTGGATACTTCAAGATATCATAAACATTCAACCCTGCAGGAGGCAGGACTTTGTAGCCGACTGCATTCCTGGCTGACAGTTTTACGTTTTTATTATCCTCACCAGTAACAATAAGGCAGTTATCAAAATCAAAATTATTCATCACGTTGACAAATTCCTTGGTTTTGATTTCCGGCATGTGAAACTCATCAATAATTACCAGATTTCCTTCACCAAACCGGGCACTCAGTGCCATTCGAAGAGCTAGTCTCCGGACTTTCTTGGTAAGCTTATAACTATAATCACGAGGTCTTGGGCCAAAGGCCGTTCCGCCGCCCCGCCAGACCGGTGATTTCCTGGAGCCGGCCCTTGCCCGGCCCGTGCCTTTCTGACGCCATGGTTTTGCACCACTTCCTCTTACTTCACCACGGGTCTTGGTTGAGGCTGTTCCCTGTCGACGTGCTGCGCGCTGCATGCACACTACATCGTGCAGGATTCCAGGCTGAACCTCAACAGTAAAAAGGTCTTCATTTAGCTCAATATCCCCAACTTTTTTAGCCGAGGTATCGACAATATCACAAACTGCCATTTGCTTCTCCTACAACAGGCGGTACAGATTACTTTTTAGTTTTTAGTAAAGATACGCAGCAGACCATTCTTGGCACCCGGAACAGCACCCTGCACAAGCAGAATATTTTCATCTTCACGGATATCAACAACAATCAAATTTTTCTGTGTTACCTGGTTATTACCCATTTGACCGGGCATTTTTTTTCCTTTTACAACCCTGCTGGGCCAAGCACTGCAACCAATTGACCCAGGTGCACGGTGAAACATAGAGCCATGTGAAGCGCAGCCGCCTGCAAACCCGTACCGCTTTACTACACCCTGGAAGCCACGTCCCTTAGTGTGTCCTGATATATCAACCTTATCACCAATCTTAAGCAGTTCCTTCAGGGAAATCTGCTGTCCAAGTTCATAGGCATCAGGATCCATCACCCTGAACTCCCGTATATGATAAAAGCCTTCAGAGCCTGAACGTTTAAAATGTCCGGCATCCGGGTGGTTAACACGAGAAGCCTTTTTATTCAGAAAGCCTACCTGTATTGCATCATAACCTTCAGCACCGGTCGTTTTCTTCTGTAAAACAGTACAGGGGCCAGCCTCAATGACGGTCACAGGTATGGAACGTCCATGTTCATTATAGACCCTGGTCATTCCAACCTTTCGTCCAAGTATTCCCATTGTTTTCGGCATTTGTCTACCTGTCGGATAAATTATCTACTCAATCGCAACTGTCCTGATTAAATCAGGGAAGTTTGATCTCCACATCAACACCGGCAGACAGTTCGAGTTTCATCAGTGAATCAATCGTCTGTTGTGTCGGCTCCAGTATATCGAGAAGCCTCCTGTGGGTACGCATTTCAAACTGCTCACGTGATTTTTTGTCCACATGAGGTGACCGAAGAACCGTGTACTTGTTTATAGTGTTCGGCAGGGGTATTGGACCTACCACTGTTGCACCAGTACGACGTGCGGTCTCAACGATCTCTTTTGTTGACTGATCAATCAGTTTATGGTCGTAACCCTTGAGCCTGATTCGTATCTTATCTGTCGGGATCATTTTTTACCTCTTACTCGATAATTTCGCTGACAACACCGGCACCGACTGTACGGCCACCTTCGCGTATAGCAAAACGGAGACCTTCCTCCATCGCAATCGGCGTGATCAACTCTCCCGTTATATGAACATTGTCGCCCGGCATGACCATCTCTACTCCCTCATCAAGAGTACAAATCCCTGTCACGTCGGTCGTCCGGAAGTAAAACTGAGGACGGTAACCATTGAAAAACGGCGTATGACGACCACCCTCATCCTTCGTCAAAACGTATGCCTCGGCCTTGAACTTCTTATGCGGCGTAATCGATCCGGGCGCGGCAAGAACCTGGCCGCGAACAACATCCTCACGTTTAACACCACGAAGAAGTGCGCCGATGTTATCGCCGGCCTGACCATCGTCAAGTATCTTGCGGAACATCTCTACTCCCGTACAGGTCGTCTTCTCCGTCTCTTTAATACCGACAATCTCAATCTCGTCGCCAACATGGATCACTCCACGCTCTACACGACCCGTCGCTACCGTTCCGCGGCCGGATATCGAAAATACGTCCTCAACCGGCATTAGAAAAGGCTTGTCAATATCACGCTCGGGCTCCGGAACATAGGAGTCAACAGCATCCATCAGATCCCAGATACATTTTGCCTTCTCGGCATCCTCAGGATTCTCAAGGGCCTCAAGCGCTGATCCGTGGATAATCGGAATATCATCACCAGGAAACTCATACTTGTCCAGAAGCTCGCGAAGCTCCATTTCAACCAGCTCAATCAATTCATCATCATCAACCATGTCACACTTGTTCAAAAACACAACTATGGCGGGTACACCTACCTGGCGGGCAAGAAGTATATGCTCACGAGTCTGTGGCATCGGACCGTCATCCGCACCAACAACCAGGATCGCACCGTCCATCTGCGCCGCTCCGGTGATCATGTTCTTAATATAGTCAGCATGACCGGGACAGTCGACATGGGCATAATGACGATTGTCCGTCTCGTATTCAACGTGGGCCGTTGCGATCGTTATGCCACGCTCTTTCTCTTCGGGAGCTTTGTCGATTTCGTCAAATGCTGTAAATTCAGCCTGACCTTTGATCGACAATACTCGCGTAATTGCCGCTGTCAGGGTCGTCTTACCGTGATCAATGTGACCAATCGTGCCTACGTTGACATGCGGTTTCGTTCTCTCAAATTTTTCCTTTGCCATCAGCGTACCTCATTCAGCTAGTTGGTTCAGCCTAAACGCCTCTTATCTTGTGAATTATGGCCTCGGCCTGTTTGGCCGGTACCTTCGCAAACTCTTCAAACTGCATTGTAAAAGTTGCCCTGCCCTGCGTTGCCGACCTGAGATCTGTCGAATAACCGAACATCTCAGAAAGCGGTGCTCTTGCATGAACAACCTGGCTGCCCCGGTCAGCCTCAACTCCAACAATCTGTGCCCGTTTTTTATTGAGATCGTTTATGACCTCACCGAGGTGATCATCAGGGGTTATAATCTCAAGAGACATAACCGGCTCGAGCAGAACAGGTTCACCAGCTGCTGCTGCCTTTCTGCATGCCATTGTTGCAGCAACACCGAAAGCCATGTCGGTCGAATGCTCTTCGTCATATGATCCGCCAATCAGGCGAACACGAACATCTACTATCGGGTACCCGATGAGCGGACCTGAATCTAAACTGTCCCTTACACCTTTTTCAACGGCTACCAGAAACTCAGATGGTATCTGCTCATCAGCAACCATGCTTTCAAACAATATGCCTTCACCCCTTTCTGCGGGTATTATCTCGAGCTCAACATGACCGTACTGTTCTTTGCCGGCTCCCTGCGTTTCAAATCGTCCTTCTTCGACTGAAGTACTTTCAAGGGTTTCCTTGTAAGCAACCTGTGGCTTACCAACATTGGCCGATACCTTGAACTCCCTGATCAGCCTATCGACTATAATCTCCAGGTGAAGTTCACCCATTCCTGAGATTATTGTCTGACCGGTATCCTCATTAATCGAGATTCGGAAGCTTGGATCCTCAGTCGCTATCTTCTCCAGGCTTTCCTTTAATTTTCCTTCATCGGCCTTGGTTTTCGGCTCAATAGCCACGCCAATTACCGGTTCAGGAAAATCCATTGCTTCAAGTACTATAAAATCACCGGATTCACATAATGTATCTCCGGTCGTAGAGAACTTGAGGCCGACCACCGCCCCAATGTCTCCGGCAACAAATCTGTCCACCTCTTCACGTTTATTTGCGTGCAGCAACAGCAGCTTTGTTATCTTTTCCTTTTTTCGTTTAAGCGGATTGAATACCTTGTCTCCTACCTTCAGCCTACCAGAATAAATCCTGATAAATGAAAGGTTGCCAACAAACGGGTCAGCCTGCAGCTTAAATATCAATCCACAAAATTTCTCCTTTTCGAGCGCTCTCCTGCTGACAGGACTTTCATCCTTATCAACTCCCTCAACCGATGGGATATCGACCGGCGAGGGCAGATACCGGGTCACGGCATCAAGGAGCGGCTGCACGCCTTTATTTTTAAAAGCGGAACCGCAAAGCACAGGCACGACACCAAGAGATATTGTCGCCTTGCGCAGTGCTCTTTGCAACTCGACAGGAGCAACTTCCCTGTCTTCTAGATATTGTTCCATGACATCCTCATCGAAGTCGGCCAACTTCTCGAGGAGTGCCATCCGGGCGGCCGATGATTTGTCCTTTAAATCCTCGGGGATGTCATCATCCGTTACTTTCAGGCCCATGGTCGACTCGTCGAAGAGGAGCATCCTCTGTTCGATTAGATCAATTACGCCTGAAAACCCATCCTCACTGCCTACCGGCAGTGTTATGGGTACCGGGTTTGCGCCAAGCTTGTCCCTTATCTCTTCTACACATTGATCAAAGTCAGCGCCGATGCGGTCCATCTTGTTGACAAAGGCAATGCGCGGAATCCGATAATGCTCAGCCTGTCGCCAAACCGTTTCAGATTGGGGCTCTACGCCACCAACCGCACAATAAACAGCAATTACACCATCAAGAACCCGAAGACACCGTTCAACCTCAACAGTGAAATCAACGTGTCCAGGCGTGTCGATAATGTTTATCCGATAGTCATTCCAGAAACAGGTTGTAGCTGCCGAGGTTATTGTAATGCCCCGCTCCTGTTCCAGTTCCATCCAGTCCATAACGGCAGTACCGTCATGAACTTCACCGATCTTATGCGAACGACCGGTGTAATAAAGAATACGTTCCGTCGTAGTGGTTTTTCCCGCATCGATATGGGCCATAATGCCTATATTGCGCAGGTTGGATAATGATCCTCCGCCAGCCACTTCCCTGTACCGTATTCTCTAATCTCATTGTTAGCTTATATCTGCTGTCCAAAAAATGTTGTACTATCTACAGCAGCGAGCCTTGCTTGTCAACGTTCTTCTACAAACGAAGTGCAAAAAAACAGAGCTCTTGTCATTACCAGCGATAATGGGCAAAAGCCTTGTTGGCCTCTGCCATTTTATGGGTGTCATCACGTTTTTTAACCGAAGCACCCCTGTTCTTATAAGCGTCAAGCAGTTCTGCCGCCAGCCTGTCGGACATTGACTGCCCGGACCGTTTTTTGGCAAATTCGATAATCCAGCGTATAGCCAATGCATTGCGCCTCTCTGGCCGCACCTCAACAGGCACCTGATAGGTAGCACCACCGACTCGGCGGGACTTAACCTCAACCCTGGGACGAATGTTGTCCATAGCTGCCTCAAAGACAGCAAGAGGTTCCTCATCGGCAACCCGTTCGGCGATTATGTCCATTGCATCATAAAAAAGATGCCTTGCTACCGATTTCTTACCATCAAGCATCAGGCCGTTGGTAAACTTGGAAACCAGCGCGCTGTTAAATTTCGGATCCGGCACAACCGGTCTTTTATCGATCAATTTTTTTCTAGGCATAGTTCATAAACCCCATATGGGCAATAATGACATAATATTATTTAGGCCTCTTGGTCCCATATTTTGAGCGGCCCTGACGACGGTCAGAAACTCCAAGCGTATCAAGTGTACCACGAACAACATGATACCGCACACCCGGCAGGTCCTTGACACGACCGCCTCGAATCAGTACTACTGAATGCTCCTGGAGATTATGTCCGATACCAGGTATATATGAAGTAACCTCTATACCGTTCGTCAGCCGGACCCTGGCAACCTTGCGGAGAGCCGAGTTTGGCTTTTTTGGTGTTGTTGTATAAACGCGAACACATACGCCCCGCCTCTGGGGACAGCTCTGCAGAGCAGGCGTGTTTGAACGCTTGGTCATTTTCTTACGTCTTTTCCGAACAAGCTGGTTGATTGTCGGCATCGAAACTACTCCTCGTTAAGCAAAAAGCAAATTATTCATTGCATACTCCAAGAATGGAGCAACAAATTTTTAATATTATCGTATAGTGTAATTTCTGTCAAGAAATTAATTTCTACTGCTCTCGTTCTGTCTGATATATGTCCAGGCCGGTCCCGGCTGAAATCAATCGACCCATAATAACATTTTCCTTTAGGCCGGCCAGATAATCGACCTTTCCTGCCATGGCGGCGTTTGTCAACACCTTGGTGGTTTCCTGGAACGAAGCCGCAGAGATAAATGAATCGGTTGAAAGAGAAGCCCTGGTCACTCCAAGAAGCAGAGGATGTGCAGCAGCCGGCTGCAGTCCTTCCGCGACAAGCCTTTCATTTTCTTCCCTGAACTTCCACCATTCGACCTGCTGACTCAACATGAATTTTGATTCACCTACGTCGGAAACCTGCACACGCTTCAACATCTGACGGACGATGGTTTCAATATGCTTGTCATTGATTCGAACACCCTGGAGACGATACACTTCCTGGATTTCGTTCACCAGAAAACGGGCAAGCTCTTCGGCACCAAGCACCCTTAAAATGTCATTGGGCAGAATGGTTCCCTCCATCAGTGGTTCTCCAGCTTTAACGTAGTCTCCCTCATGAACAGTGATGTGCTTGGCTTTTGACACCAGGTACTCTTTAGCCTCACCAGTTTCAGGGGTAACTACAACCCGGCGCTTACCTTTAAGCTCCTTGCCAAAGGTTACCCGTCCATCTATCTCTGTGATAACAGCCTGTTCCTTCGGTTTGCGAACCTCAAACAACTCGGCAACCCTTGGAAGACCACCGGTAATGTCCTTTGTCTTTGTCGTTTCCCTGGGAATCTTGGCTACAACACTACCAGGGGTGATGATCTCCCCCTCATTGACTGTAATGATCGAGCCAACCGGGAGTGAATACCGGGCTGGAATATCAGCATCAGGGAGCTTCAGAGTTCTTCCCCTCTCATCCTTGATCGTTATACGGGGATTCACCTGTTTAGTTGTATTAGCAAGGGTAATCACCTTGCTCGCCTTACCCGTGACAACATCGACTCTTTCCTGCATGGTCTCGCCTTCAACAACGTCACCATACTTTACTTTGCCACCGAGCTGGCTGACAATGGGAATTGAGAAGGCATCCCAGTCGGCTATAATTGATCCGGGCTCTATCTTGCTGCCATCCTTGAACTTAAGTTCTGCACCATATGGAACGGGAAAACGTTCACGATCAATCCCTTGGTCATCAAGAACTTTTATTTCAGCATTCCGATTCATGACAATATCGAAGCCGTCAGCATTGTTAACTGACTGCAAGTTCTGATACCATATTTCACCACCGCGCTGAGTACGGACCTCTGCCTGTTCAATACTCCTACTCGCAGTCCCGCCGATATGAAAAGTTCTCATTGTCAGCTGCGTGCCCGGCTCACCAATAGACTGAGCTGCAATAATACCAACTGCCTCACCAATGTTGACCATATGACCTCGTCCAAGATCCCGCCCGTAGCACATGGTACATACACCGCGTTTTGACTCGCAGGTTAGAACCGAACGGATCATTACCTTATCAATACCGGCAGTCTCAATGGCTTCGACCTTCTCTTCTGTAATTTCCTGGTCCATTTCAACTATTACCTCGTTGGTATATGGATCAATAATATCTTCAAGGGCAACACGGCCAAGAATTCGATCACCGATGCGAACAATAACCTCACCACCTTCGATAAGCGGTTCGGCTGATATCCCCCGGATGGTTCCGCAATCTTTCTCGATAATAGTCGAATCCTGGGCAACATCGACCAGCCGCCTGGTCAAATATCCCGAGTTTGCCGTCTTAAGTGCTGTGTCTGCGAGTCCTTTTCGGGCACCGTGGGTTGAAATAAAATATTCAAGAACATTCAAGCCTTCCCGGAAGTTGGCCTTGATTGGTGTTTCGATAATCTCACCGGAAGGCTTTGCCATCAGGCCGCGCATACCGGCCAGCTGCCTGATCTGGTCCTTTGAACCCCTGGCTCCGGAATCAGCCATAATAAAAACAGAGTTAAAACTCTTTCTTTCGATGAGCTTATTTTCTTTATCACGCTGGTATTCGACCGACATTTCATCCATCATTTCCTTGGCAACCTTGTCGGTAATTTTCGACCAGATATCAACAACCTTGTTATACTTTTCACCATCGGTGATCAATCCGTCCGAGTATTGCTGCTCAACCTCCATGGTTTCCGCTTCGGCAGACTCTACCATCTCCTCCTTGGTGATCGGTACTTTCATATCGTTGATGCAGATGGAGATACCAGCCCGGGTCGCGTATTCATAACCAAGGTCCTTGAGTCGATCAGCCAGGATAACAGTCTGTTTTGTCCCGGTGTGTCTGTATGAATAGTCGATCAAAAAAGCAAGTTCCTTCTTGGACATTTCCTTGTTCACAAGGCTGAAGGGGATCTGTTCTGGCAACAGTTCGCTAATCAGGACCCGCCCGATAGTGGTATCAACAATTTTACCGCCAATCCGTACGCCCACTTTAGCCTGCAGGTGAACGGCTTCATGGTCATATGCCATTCTGGCCTCGTCAACAGAGCTGAACATCAGACCTTCGCCCATGGTATCATGACGCTCACGGGTCATATAATATAATCCGAGGACGATATCCTGGGTCGGTATGATAACAGGCGTGCCGTTAGCGGGAGACAGAATGTTGTTCGTAGACATCATCAGGACGCGCGACTCAACCTGTGCTTCTACCGAAAGCGGTACATGCACAGCCATCTGGTCACCGTCAAAGTCAGCATTAAAGGCAACACAAACAAGTGGATGAAGCTGGATGGCCTTGCCTTCAATGAGTACTACTTCAAAAGCCTGCATGCCCAACCTGTGAAGGGTTGGCGCCCTGTTGAGAATAACCGGATACTCGCGCACGATCTCATCAAGGACATCCCATACTTCCTTAGTGCCGTTTTCCACCATCTTGCGGGCACTCTTTATTGTAGTCACATAGCCGAGGTTCTCGAGCCTGTTGTAGATAAACGGTTTAAAAAGCTCAAGAGCCATTTTTTTCGGTAAACCACATTGATGAAGCCTTAAATGCGGCCCGACTACAATAACCGAACGGCCGGAATAATCGACACGTTTACCCAAAAGATTTTGTCTGAAACGGCCCTGTTTCCCCTTGAGCATATCAGACAGGGATTTCAGGGGACGCTTGTTGGGACCGGTAATGGTCCGGCCGCGACGGCCGTTGTCAAAAAGAACATCGACTGCTTCCTGCAGCATCCTCTTTTCGTTACGGATAATTATATCAGGGGCATCAAGCTCCAGAAGACGCTTCAATCTGTTGTTCCGGTTAATCACCCTTCTATAAAGGTCATTTAGGTCTGAAGTAGCAAATCGTCCTCCCTCCAGGGGAACGAGAGGCCGGAGATCAGGCGGCAGGACTGGTATAACTTCAAGAATCATCCACTCCGGCCTGTTACCGGAATCACGGAACGCCTCCACTACATTCAGGCGTTTTACCAGCTTGGTCCGCTTGGTGACAGAGCTGGTTTCCTTCATCTCTTTTCGTAGTGACCCTGACAAGCCATGAAGATCCAGGCTTGCCAGCATTTCATGAATAGCTTCGGCACCGATTCCAACTCTGAATTTACCGGGATATTCTTCCTGAGCCGCCCGGTACTTTTCCTCATTTAACAGGGTACCCACAGGAAGCTGCTCCACCTCGGACGAAACAACAGCATACGATTCAAAATAGAGAATCCTTTCCAGCTGCTTAAGTGTCATGTCAAGGATAGCACCAATTTTACTCGGCAGACTTTTGAGAAACCAAATGTGAGCCACTGGAGCAGCGAGGGCAATGTGGCCGAGCCTTTCACGGCGGACCTTTGACTGGATAACTTCAACACCGCATTTTTCACAGACCACACCCCGGTGTTTCATCCGTTTATACTTGCCGCAATTGCATTCGAAGTCTTTGACCGGGCCAAATATCTTGGCACAGAATAAACCGTCCCGCTCAGGTTTGAACGTTCTATAGTTAATGGTCTCCGGCTTCTTGACCTCTCCATGCGACCACTCGATTATTTTCTGGGGTGAGGCAAGTGAAATTTTGACCTTGTTGAAATTGACCGGTCCTTTCGGTTTTGCAAAGAAACTGAACAGCTCTTCCACGAAAATCACCTTTTTAAATTCATATCAATGTGACTTGAAACAGTCGGCCAGATTGAGAGTTGATATGCACCCTAACCATTTCAGTTCCAACTGTTTGATTAATGACCTCTGTTGTTTTCCTGTTACTCCAGCAACTCAACATCAAGACAGAGACCTTTGAGTTCCTTGACAAGGACATGAAATGATTCCGGCAACCCAGTCTCAAGGAAATTGTTTCCCTTAACAATTTTTTCATACATGGTTGTACGGCCTTCAACATCATCCGACTTGACCGTCAGGAATTCTTTAAGCGTATAGGCTGCACCATATGCTTCCATTGCCCACACTTCCATCTCACCAAGACGCTGGCCACCAAACTGAGCCTTTCCGCCAAGCGGCTGCTGGGTAACGAGAGAGTAAGGGCCGGTGGATCGGGCATGAATCTTATTATCAACCAGATGGTGCAGTTTCAGCATATACATTATGCCGACCGTCACCTTGTTATCAAAAGCATCACCTGTCAAACCATCATACAAGGTTGTCTGTCCGACTTCCTCCAGACCTGCTGAAACCAGCATGGATCGTATCTCGGCCTCCGAAGCTCCGTCAAATACAGGCGTGGCTACATGTACACCCTGCCCATATTTCCGGGCAAGGTCCAGAATATCCTTATCTGACAGCCCTCCGGTCAGTTGTTTATACTCTTCCTTGGAATATATTTCCTGCAGCCGTTTCTTAATTTCTTTGATTTCTTCATTTTCCGCCATCTTCTGAATCTGTTCGCCGAGCCTCTTGGCGGCAATACCGAGATGACATTCAAGAACCTGACCGACATTCATACGTGACGGTACACCCAGTGGATTGAGAACAATGTCGACCGTTGTGCCGTCAGCAAAAAATGGCATATCCTCTTCCGGCAGCAACCTGGAAACAACACCTTTGTTACCGTGACGACCGGCCATCTTATCACCCACTGAAAGCCTACGTTTTGTCGCCACATAAATCTTGACCATCTTTACAACGCCGGGAGGAAGGTCATCGCCTTTCTCCATTCGCTCTACTATACCCTGGTACCGTTCCCGAACAATATGGGCCTGACGTTGAAACCTGCTGAAAATTGCACCGAGTTCATCTGCAAATTTTTTCTCTCCGGAAAATTCAAGTCCACTTAATTTGCTGAATTCAACCTGCTCAATGACCTTGTCGGTTATTTTTTTGCCAAGCTTGAGCAAAACCTTGCCTCTCTTGTCCTTGATGTCACTTTTGGCAGTTTTGCCGACCAGGGTTTTTGCAAGATCGGTTCTCACACCTTTTTTCAAGCTTTTAAGCTCATCATCCATATCACGGTTCAACCGGTCAACTTCTATTTCCTCGATCATAAGGGTTCTCTCATCCTTATCCACCCCTTTTCTCGAAAAGACCTTCGCGTCGATAACCACACCTTCAACACCGGGCGGAACACGAAGTGACGAATCTTTAACATCACCGGCTTTTTCTCCAAAGATAGCTCGCAGCAGTTTTTCCTCAGGCGACAGCATGGTTTCACCTTTTGGAGTAACTTTACCGACCAGCATATCTCCTGCCCTGATCTCGGCTCCAATGCGAACAATACCTGAATCGTCAAGGTTTCTAAGGGCATCCTCGCCGACATTCGGAATATCACGGGTTATCTCTTCCTTGCCAAGCTTGGTATCCCGCGCCATGGTCTCAAAAATCTCAATATGAACGGAGGTAAAGATATCTTCTTTCAGCAGCCGTTCATTAATGAGTATCGAATCCTCAAAGTTATATCCACGCCAGGGCATGAAAGCTACCGTGACATTTTTACCCAGTCCCAGCTCACCCATTTCAGTGGAAGGCCCATCTGCCATAACCGAACCTTTGGTGACCCTTTCACCAGGCATAACAAGCGGTTTCTGGTTAAAACAGGTATTCTGGTTGGATTTCTTGTATTTTGACAGCCGATAAACACCTACGCCCGTGTCAAAACCATCTGTTCCCGGTTCGTCATATCGAATGACAATACGGTTTGCGTCAACTTCTGCAACAACACCGTCCCCACTCGCCAGCAGACACGCACCGGAATCCGGCGCCACAAACTTTTCAATACCGGTCCCGACAAGCGGGGCAGAAGGGGTTAACAACGGCACAGCCTGGCGCTGCATATTTGACCCCATTAATGCGCGGTTGGCATCGTCATTTTCCAGAAACGGAATAAGAGACGCCGCAACAGAGACAAGTTGATTGGGGGCAACATCCATCCGAGTAACCTGGTCGGCCGAAACGATTGTTACCTCGCCATCCTGTCGGGCAATCAACGTATCCTCGACAATCTTGTTTTTATCCACTTTTACCTTGGCAGGAGCTATAATCTCGTCCTGCTCCTGCAGAGCACTGAGGTAATCAATCTTGTTTGTTACCTTGCGGTTTTTCACCACGCGATACGGTGTTTCGACAAACCCATACGGGTTTACCCGGGCATACGTTGCCAGGGAAACAATCAAACCGATATTCGGTCCCTCAGGTGTTTCAACAGGACATATCCGGCCATAATGAGTCGGATGAACGTCACGCACTTCAAAACCTGCCCGTTCACGGGAAAGACCTCCGGGACCAAGAGCGGACAAACGCCTTTTATGAGTGACTTCGGAAAGCGGATTCGTCTGATCCATAAACTGGGACAGCTGGCTTGTTCCAAAAAATTCCTTAATGGCCGATGTTACAGGCTTCGGATTGACCAGATCATGAGGCATCAGTGTCTCAACTTCCTGGAGTGTCATTCTTTCTTTGATCGCCCGTTCCATACGAACCAGTCCCATCCGGTACTGATTCTCTACCAGTTCTCCAACTGTACGAACTCGCCGGTTGCCCAAATGATCGATATCATCTCCCTCTTTCAATTCGTCCTTGATCCTGACCAGATACTTGACGCCCTTGACAATATCTTCTTTTGTAAGAGTACGAACTTCTATGGGCGTTGAAATACCAAGTTTGGAATTGATCTTGTAACGCCCTACCTCGGAAAGATCATAGGTGGAAGCGTTAAAAAACAGATTCTCAAAAAAAGACTCTGCAACTTCAGGAGTCGGCGGGCTGCTTGGCCTCAGTCTTCTGTATATTTCTATCAAAGCTTCTTCTTTGGTTGTCACCTTGTCTACAGCAAGAGTTTTACGAAAGGACTCCGAAACTTGCACGCCATCAATGAAAAGGACTTCAAAATCTTTTAATTTTACTTTCTCTATAGCATTGAGCATGGACTCGGTTACTTCTTCATTGCACCTGCCGATTACTTCTTCACTTTTCGGGTCAACAAGATCGACGGCAAGGTACCTGCCGAGCAGATCTTCCGGGTCGACAGATACTTCCTTAATATTTGCTTTTATTATCCGACTGACCAGGGTCTTTGTAATCTTGCGGCCTTTTTTACCGACTACTTCACCTGTTTTCGGATCAACCAGGTCTGCAGATAAACGCTGGCCAGTGAAGGTTTCTGCCTTGAACCCAATAGAGTACTTACCCTTTTTGACACTCACCTGATCCACATTGTAGAACTCCCGCAGCAACTGCTCGACAGTATAGCCCATGGCTTTGAGCAGAACAGTTACCGGTAATTTTCGGCGGCGGTCAATACGGACATACAAAACATCCTTGATATCAAATTCAAAATCGAGCCATGAACCGCGTACCGGAATGATACGGGCCGAGTACAGACGCTTGCCGCTGGCATGAGACTTGCCGTTATCATGAGTATAAAAAAGGCCGGGTGAACGCTGAAGCTGATTGACAATGACTCGCTCTGTACCGTTCACGACAAAGACACCATCCTTTGTCATCAGAGGTAGTGATCCAAGGAAAACATCCTGTTCTTTGATATCGCGGACAGACTGTACACCTGTTTTCTCATCTACATCGAAAGTAATGAGACGGACTGTAATCTTGACCGGTACATCATAGGTCATGCCCCGCTCTATACATTCGTCAACCGTATATTTCGGATCTCCAAATTTATAACGAACAAATTCAAGGGAACAAATGCCGTTAAAATCGTTTATTGGAAAAATATTTTTGAAAATTGCCTGTAGACCAAGGTCAGCCCGTTCATCAGGAGGGACATCTGCTTGGAGAAAATTATCATAAGAGTGTCTCTGCATTGCTATAAGGTGCGGAGACTCTATAATCTGGCTTGTTTTGGCAAAACTTTTTCGTACTCTATTCATAATCTCCCTCGAAATGATCAACGAATGTCATGTGCAGAGATTTGTATATTTATTACTATAAATACGAATACTTATAGATTCCTAAACGTTCACTGGTGCCTTCACACCCACAAACGCAGTAACGCTACGAGGGAATCCCCCGTAGCGTTACCAGGTGCTTTCAGTAACGCTGTCCGCTTATCTCAAACAGGTAGAACAGACAGCGTGAAAAGCATACTATTTAATTTCAACGGAACCGCCAACGGCCTCAATTTTCTCCTTGATCTCATTGGCTTCGTCCTTGGAAACACCTTCTTTGATAGGCTGTGGTGCGCCTTCTACAAGAGCCTTTGCTTCTTTCAGGCCAAGTGCGGTAATACTGCGTACCTCTTTAATAACCTTAATCTTCTGGTCTCCGATAGAGCTCAGAATTACATCAAACTCGGTTTTTTCCTCAGCAGCTTCGGCACCACCCTCTGCGGGTGCTCCGGCAGTTGCTACTGCAACAGGTGCAGCAGCGGAAACACCGAATTTCTCCTCGAACTCTTTGATCAATTCTGCAAGCTCAAGGACACTCATATTGGAAATGAATTCTACTACGTCTTCTTTGGTTACAGCCATGGTCGTTCCTCCTGATATGTACTGTATAAAATCTTCTGATTAATTTTCTTTCTGCTCTTTGATAGCTTGCAACGCGTACACAAAAGTCCGCGGCACACCGCTCAGAACCTGAACAAGCCCGGTTGGCACGGCAGCCATAGTACCAAGCAGTTTGGCCTGCAGTTCCTCCTTGCCCGGCAGTTTGGACAGGGCAATAACATCATCAGCGTTCAGTACACTGCCATCAAGGGCAGCAGACCGAATACTCAATGCCTCATACTGCTTGGCAAACCCGGACAAAGCTTTCGCAGATGCAACAGGATCTTCAAAACTGACAGCAACAGCAGTTGTTCCTATAAAATACTCGCTGAGCATTTCATAATCCGTATCCTTGACAGCCAGCTTGAGAAGAGAGTTTTTTGCAACCCTGATCTGGGCATTACTCTTTTTCAATTCGCGGCGGAGCTTCTCCAGTTCAGACACCTTCAATCCACAATAATCAGTGACAACCGCAAAATTTGCCTTTGTGAAGGTTTCGTTCAGCTCACTGACTTTTGAGACTTTTTCATCACGATTCAACTGTTACACCTCCCTAATTAGGATGATGGTTACGGGATAACCAAAAGAAGCAGATACGATCCAATGAAGACGTTTACCGATGAAATGATTTTTCCTCATTTCAAATGCATGGCCTCGGCAGGATACTGTCCGGCATGTATTGACGCCCGAACAGTAATTAAACTTCCGTACCTGCTGTCTCTGACCTTCCCAGTTTACGAATAAATTCTAACCAACTATTATATAAAAAATCCTCTGAGCAACCTTGTTCACTCGGCTTTTTTAATCAGAGAACGAATCTGAAGCGGATCTACTTTAAAACCAGGCCCCATGGTTGTGGAGACTGAAATTCCGCGCATGTATATTCCCTTGCTTGAGGATGGTTTAAGCTGAATAATTTTGTCAATAAATGCGACGATATTATCAGCAAGTTTTTCTTTACCAAATGAGGCTTTACCTACTGCAGCATGGACAATACCGGCCTTATCTACCCGAAAGTCCACCTTGCCCATTTTTATTTCCTCAACGACCCTCTCCACGTCAAAAGTAACTGTACCAAGTTTTGCATTAGGCATCAGGTTCCGCGGTCCAAGCATCCGGCCGATCTTGCCGACTTCTCCCATCATATCCGGAGTAGCAACGGTTTTATCAAATTCAAACCAGCCTTCCTTGATCTTTTTAATCAGCTCGTCTGAACCGGCGAAATCTGCCCCTGCATCCTTGGCCTCAGTCTCTTTCTCGCCCTTGGCAAAAACAAGAACACGCACTTCTTTTCCGGTCCCATGCGGCAGCATAACACTGGAACGAACCATCTGGTCGGCATGACGCGGGTCGACACCAAGCTTGACAGCTATATCAACAGATTCGTCAAAATTAGTGTACTTGGCTTTCAGGGACATCTCCAGTCCCTCTTCAAGTTCATAGACCTTGGCAGTATCAAGGCCCTCAGTACTGTTTTTGTATTTTTTTCCACGTCTTGGCATAGTGTACACCCTGTCCCTTCTCCCCGTTTAGGCGGGCAACCTCATACGGGTACAAATGAATTATTTTGCTGCCGAGTAAGCAGCTCCTTCCTATCTATCAGTCAACAACGGTAATACCGCAGCTTTTTGCCGTTCCCTCGACAATGAGCATGGCCTGCTCAACATCATATGCATTAAGATCCGGCATTTTAATCTCAGCGATTTCTCTTATTTTATCCCGCTTGAGCTCAGCAACACGCTCACGCTTCGGATTATCTGACCCTTTACTCAGGCCGGCTGCCTTGAGTAGCAAGACAGCTGCAGGTGGAGTCTTGGTGATAAAAGAAAAAGACCGATCACTGTACACGGTAATTACTACCGGAATTATGGTGTCACCCTGAGACTGGGTCTTGGCATTAAACGATTTGCAGAAATCCATGATATTCACACCATGCTGACCGAGGGCCGGCCCAACTGGCGGAGAGGGATTTGCCTTACCGGCGGGAATCTGCAGTTTTATATATGATTGTATTTTCTTTGCCATTGTTCACGCCTCCAAGCGCGAAATTCAAAGTTTAGATTATATTGATGCCGTAACTGGGTACAGAATCAACAGGTTGAGCGTTACCACAACTGTAAATTAAGCTGTGGTCGTTCAACTTTTCGACGTATTATGAATGCATCAATTCTTGCTTACTTGAATATATTCAAGTTCAACAGGTGTTGACCTGCCGAAAATCGATACCATAACCTTTACTCTGCCCTTTTCGGGATATACTTCTTCAATAACTCCCTGGAAATTGGCAAAAGGGCCTTCGATAACGCGAACTGGGTCCCCTTCTTCGAACACAACCTTTGGTTTGGGCGTAGTTGCACCTTCCTCGATTCTGCCGATAATCTTCAAGGCATCCTTATCCGGTAGAGGCTGTGGGTTACGGTTGTCACCTACAAAACCAGTCACCCTCGGTGTATCGTTAACCGTATGCCACGTGGTATCATTCAATTCCATACAGATAAGGATATAACCCGGGAAAAATTTTCGTAATGACGTCTTCCTGCTTCCCTTGACCATCTCGACAACCTGTTCGGTCGGAACAATAATTTCGTCAAACGATTCCTCTTGGCCTGCAGAATGAATACGCTCAGTCAGCGCTTCTTTGACCTTGTCTTCAAAGCCGGTATGGGTGTGAACAATGTACCAATTTTTTGCCATATTCCCGCCTATTGTTTGGCTGTTTATCGCAGGACCATATTGACAAGCTTACCCAGCAAGAGATCAACTGATCCAAGATAAATTGAAATCAAAACCACGAGAATAAGCACAAATCCGGTCAACCCCATTGTAACCTTTCTGTCAGGCCAGACGACCTTGTTAAACTCGGCCTGAACCTCTTGTATAAACTTCCTGATACTTGATGGAGAAAACGATATTTTATCAGCCTTTACGACATCTCCCTTTTTCACTTTAGGAGTTTTACCTGATTGTACTTTCTTTTTACTTGCCATTCTATTCCGCACGTTATTAAATACAGTATTATTCCATGTACTCAGCCATTTAAATGGCAGGCCAGGAGGGACTCGAACCCCCAGCCCTCGGATTTGGAGTCCGATGCTCTACCAATTAGAGCTACTGGCCTGCACAAGTCAGTTTAAAGTTTCAAATTACTTTGTCTCCTTATGCG
>Ga0209013_10001029_pt1 | contig 25809 bp, 17 predicted proteins | sample Cruoilmetagenom2_FD_187291 | JGI IMG/M metagenome (GOLD analysis project Ga0209013, IMG submission 187291) | Oil polluted marine microbial communities from Coal Oil Point, Santa Barbara, California, USA - Sample 2 (SPAdes) (version 2) | ecosystem: Environmental > Aquatic > Marine > Oil seeps ... | reverse complement strand
GTAAGGCGAGAGGCAGTGCTATCATCCCGCATCGAAGGCACCCGGGCATCACTGCTGGACCTTTACAACTTCGAAGCCACCCAATTATCCTTTTTACCCCCCGGGTCTGATGTCCGTGAAGTGCACAATTACGTGCGCGCGTTGGATTACGGACTGGAGCGCCTTCCCAACCTGCCGGTCAGCCAACGTCTGATTCGTGAAGTCCACAAATTGCTTATGGAAGATGTGCGTGGTGAGCCTTGGACTCCCGGTGAGTTCCGCCGCAGCCAAAACTGGATCGGGCCTCCAGGCAGCACGATCAACAGCGCTCCCTATGTCCCACCACCGGTTGAAGAAATGCGCAACGCACTGAATCAGTTGGAAAAATTCATACACTCACCCACTGACCTTCCGGTATTGATACGCATCGGTCTTATCCACCATCAATTTGAGGCCATTCACCCATTCCTGGATGGCAATGGACGTGTTGGTCGCCTGTTGATCATCTTACTGCTTTGTGAATGGGGATTGCTTACCCAACCTATTCTCTATCCGAGCGAATACTTCGATATCCATCGCTCGGAATACTATCAACGGCTGCAATTCGTTAGCCAACGCGGGGATTGGGAAGGTTGGCTGCAGTTCTTCCTTACTGGTCTCCATGAGGGGGCAGTTGATGCGTCGCACCACGTTCAGCATCTGCAAGATCTCCGATTACGGTACAAAGATATAATTTCAAATGAACGCACTGCGGATCGATTGATGATGGTCATCGATTACCTGTTCGGCCAACCGGTAACTTCCGTACGGCAGATACAATCAGGGATCAATCTGAGCGATCATAAGACCGCAAAACGGTACATCGATAAGCTCGTCGCTTATGGGATTGTGCGAGAAATCACTGGTCGGGCTCGCAATAAAGTGTACAAAGCTGATGAGATCCTGCGCGCCATTGAATCCTCATCTGATCATTGAAGGGACTATGACATACACAATTCACCTTCGCCTGAATGCGCCAATAAGTGGTTGACTTATTATTGACGTAGACGAAAATCGGGTAAGACAATGGTATGACATAGCAACCCAAAAACCTTACTCGAGAGCAAATGGCAGAACGGCGCCCCCGATATTTTGTTGGAATATTTTCGCCATGCTCGGCTCAACCTTAACCAACTTTGGTAAACGTCAATAGTATTCCCCAGATACTCCGGTCGGAGATTTATACATTATGTAGGTTTTCTTACATTTCACTACACAATCGATTTATACACTATGCGATTAGGTGATTTTGTCATCCTGCCGTAGGAGCTGCAGTTGGAGTACGAATATTACCTTTGCCACCATTACAGTTGAGCAAACCGAGGGCACTTGCGACCTGGCGTTCTCCAACGCCACTATTTTCGTGGAACAGCCGGAAGGCACGCTCGTGTTGACCATAGAGTGCAGCTTTGATCCTGCCACGAGCTATGGATCCGTGCCGAAGAAAGGCGTGACCTGTTATTAATCCCTGTTCGAGAAAGAATACAACAAACAGGAGTTAGCTCGAAGGGCTAACTCCTGTATTAACTTTCCGGTTTCAATAAGCCGGGATCGACGAACTGTGCCGCATTTTTCAGCGCAACTATTATCCCAGCCATATGGAGGGTGTTTTTATGCAGCCAGCAGCCCTGACTTTACCTATCCTCCACCACCACCAGGTCGCTCCCGCTCCTGCCGAACACCTCCGGCGAGTACATTTCCTCCGCCTTGGCGGGCGGGACCACGAACGTACCCGGGGTTGTGGCCCGTGCCACGTAAGTGTACGAGTACACCCCGTCCCACAGCAGGGAGGTGAAGGCCTCCGCGCGCTCATCGCGCATGTTCTGGTGCTCGTACCAGGTCCACCGCCACCACCAACCGTAGTGATAATCGGGGCTGTCCGGGTCCTGGGGGATGCTGCCCGAGACTGCCAGCGACGGGTTGACGATCTCCAGCCCGGCAGCCAGCGGGTCGACCAGCGCCACGTGGTAGCGGCGGTTATCGGCCACCATCGTCAGCCTGACCCGCACGCGCGCGCCGGCCTTGATGTGCCACACGCCGTCCTTGTCCCGGTAAACGTCCTCCGGGTCGTCCACGGCCTCGTACACCCGCTGCACGACAAAGCCCATATCCAGCGGCTCCAGCTCCAGGTCGTCCGGAGCGTATCGCAGCCCAAGGCGGTAGTACAGCCGCCCCGGCCCATCCTTGCTGACGATCAAGTCCTGAGTCTCTCCGCCGCCCAAGGACTCGTCCACCAGGTAAGCCATCGGAATATTGATCTCGTGCCGCTCCGTGGTGCGACCGGCAAACTCGTGGCTCCCGGCATACGTGTCGCCCAGCCAGATGCGGGCTACGAAGTCCGGCTCCTGGGCCTCGAAGGTGTTGAAGTAGCGGTCCAGGGCCAGCAGTACGAACACGTTCTCCTGGGTGTTGTACCAGCGTCCTGCCTTGCGGTGCGCCAGCAGCCCGGTGACCACCTTGGGGATCAGGTCGTTCTGCGGTTGGTCAGCAATCAGCGCGTCGAGCAGCAGGGCGTCCGTACGCCGGTTGGAGTGCAGCAGCAGGTAAGCCTGGTCGCCGTAGGAGGTGGTGAAGTTGGCCGCTCCGGCCGTCTCCACGGCGCGGTTGTTGATGTGCCTGCGGATGGCTTCTACCTCTTCTACGGAATTTGGGTCATCCTGAATGACCTGCCACAGCCAGGCCAGGGCTTCCAGCGGCAGTTCATCCAGTTCATCCTCCGCCAGCAGCCCCCGGGCTTTGCCCACATCCCGGTCACCCATCAGGGCTCGCACGTACACCGCGTAGGCGCTGAGCGTCTGGCGTGTGCGCTTTCCGTACCAATACGGGTAATAGCTCTCAATCTCGCTCAGGTAATCGAGCACCATCCACTGCATCTCTTCAGGGACCTCGAAGCCCTTGAGCTTAGCCTTCTGCAGCGCATGAGCCACGTGAATGGTGTTGTAGGGGATCGAATCACGACCTCGCCGCCAGTAAGGGAAACCGCCATCGTAATTCTGCAGCTTCTCCAGCTCTTTGATATCACGCTGCACGGCGGCTTCCATTTCCTGCGGGGAAGGCAGCCCCTCCGCCGAGAAGGCCGTCAGCACATCACGCAGGGCGGCCACTCCCAATATGCGCGAGGCCAGCTGCTCGGAACACTCAAAGGGATACGAGACCAGGTACATCACGGCATCGGTGAGCGCCTGCAGCGCCGTGGAAGAAGTGTTGATCTCCAGGCCGCCGAACTGCGGGAAGATGTCGCTGGGGGCACCCACCGGCTGGATCACGGCACCTTCGTCTACAACGCCGTAGGTGGCGAAGGCTTCCGTGGTGGCCGGCGTATACACCGGCAGCTCCACCGTCGCCGCATCGGCATAATTCCCCGACACGGCCGCGATCTGGAAGCGAGCCGTACCCGGCATAAGCGTGGTGGCCGGGAAACGCACTTCTAAGCGGTCGCGCCTCGGCACCGTCACGCGCTGACCGGGACTGCCGGTCAGTTCGATATTGCCCCCCTGGACGACCACCTCCACAACCATGGGCTCATCGGTCTGGTTCTGCAGCACAACCGGCAGCTCGAAGCGGTCGCCGAAGTTGAGGAAGCGCGGCGCCGAGGGCCGCACCATCAGCGGCAGGCGGGCGGTCAAATTGGCCTCGGCCGAGCCGAACTGCTTCCCGCCATTATCCACCGCCACCACCATCACCCGGTAGCGCGTCAGGTTATCCGGCAGCTTTACGGACACCCGCGCACCTCCGTCCGCATTCGTGCGTACTACTGGCGCAAAAGTGGCCAGCGGGTTGAAGTCCGTGCGCACGCGGATGGGTACTGGCTCTGGTCCAAACCCTGGGATTTCAATTCTTCCTCCAACTTCTTCCATTTCTGCGGCCGGTTCCATCGACAGCGCATCAAAAAATCTTTCACCCTCTTTTTCGACAGCGCCAGTCGCCTGGACGGCCTGCATTTGATCCCCGTACTCTTCAGAGAGAGCGCGCGGGTCAATTAGAACAATGCTGGCGCGGCCATAACGGGCGCTCAGCTCAGATGGACGATTCAGGTAGAAAATCGCCATGGGATCTGCCAGCTGGTAGTTGCTGAGAGCCAGGATGGCCTCGTCAACCACCACTACAGCCAGTTCGGCGCCAGAAACGGGACGACCACTGGCGTCTTTCAATACGAGATCGATGCTCGTCTCCCCACCTGGTTCCAGTTCCGTATCCAGCGGCGTCGCCTCCAAAAAGAGCCGGCGCTGCAGTGGGGGGATGCTCAGGTTGAGCTGACCGCTGGCGTAGGCCGGCCGCGGGGGCACATCCGTGAGCACCTCGCCCTGATCATCGCTGCGCGGAGCAGAACCCACCAGGTCTACCTGGACATGCAGGTTGGGGATGTGTTTCTCTTCGATAGGCACCTGAAGGGTAATCGTGCCGTCCTCGATGCGGAAGGGCTCCGTGTAGAGCATACCGCTGCGGCTGACCGTCAGCAGTCCTTCGGCGGGGGTAAACGGCGACTGCACCAGGATTTGTGCCACGTCCCCCGGTTGGTAGGATTCCTTATCCGGTATCAGTGTAACGATTTCCTGTTCGACCTCGCGAGCCGGTGGTCGCTGCCCACCGCTTACCCAGCGCGTGAATTGGGATTGGTTCTGGCGTCCCATTTCATCCGACACCAGGGCCGTGATCAGGTAGCTGCCGCCCACGGGGGTCTCGAAGGTGCAGGTGACCGGCTCCAGAGCCGATCCCACTTTGCACTCCTGAACGTCGACTTCCACTTCACCCCAATCTCCAGCCCGGTATTTCCATTCCCGCCTGGCGGCTCTTACCTGGATGGGCCGGTCGGGAACGGCGGTACCGTCCAGGTCCGTGACGATCAGGTCGATATCCAGCGGCGTACCGCGCTCGACAAAGTTGCGTTCGCTGCGCAGACCCACGTACAATTCAGCCGGATGCACCAGCAGGCTGGTGGTGCTCGCCCAGGCCTGGCGGTTCACGTCGAACACTGTCGCTTCAGCGATCACGCTGTTCGGGTTCAGTTCTCCTCCGGCTTCGAAATCCAGGCGCAGGTAGTGCTCGCCCGATGCGTCGGTCACACCGCTGTAGGTTTCAACTTCGACAGCATCGTACTCCCCGTAATACGGTCCGTAAGACTCAAACGCGATGCGTGGTTCGTAATACCACCAGGGCGTCCATTTCCCAAAAATAAAATCGGGCCAGTTGGGCGGTCTGTAGGTGCTCGGGGACGAACTCACCTGCCAGGAGACTTCGGCATTGGGCAGCGGACCGCCTGCGAAGTAACTGGCAGACACGGCCACCACGGCATGCTCGCCTACAAAATAGGGTCCTTCAGTTTCGTTGCGAGCCTGCACCTCGAACTCCGGTCGCCGGAACTCCTGTATCTGGAAGTTGTGATACTGCTCGGTCCCATTTAGACCACCCAGGTTTCCCAAAGCGTTCATGACGATATTTGCATAGCCCAGGTTTGCGTTTTCCGGCAGTGTAAAGAGGAAGTCAAAGCCGCCCAGGGCGTTGACCTCACTCGAGCCTTTTGCCAATTCGTTGCCCTGCGGACCCCTGACTACATACTGCAGGCTCGACACCGCGTCACCCACCAGTCCCACGTCGCCGTCCTGGGCTCCACCCACGCGCCGCATCCAACCCTTAACGTGTACTTCTTCTCCAGGCTTGTACATCTGGCGGTCATCGAAGACATACCAGCGCAGCTCATCTCTCACCGGTCTGCTTTGCCAGGCGTCCTCGCCCCAGTAGTACAGAGAGTTCGGCAGGACGACCGTGTCTGCGCCCTGGCGCGCCACCAGGTAGCTCGTAGCAGCGTTTGACAGATCGAACCTGGCTATACCAGCATCATCCGTAATGGACTTGATGCCTGTCGATCCCGACTCGACGGTCACCCCGGCTAGCGGAGCTCCGTCTTGCAGCGCCGTGATCCAGGCGATCAACTCGCTGTGGTCGGCAAAGGCATCGAGACCGATCTGGGTAACCTGCACCCAGGCCTGAACGACTTGCCAATAGCGATCCTGGTCGAAGGGCAGGAGCGAGCGCGGGGGTTCGACGATGACAATGAAATGACCGAAGTCGCCGTCCATCACCTGGCTCAGGTCTATGCCAACTTCTGTAAGTGAGTCGGCTTTGGCTTCCACCGGCAGGGTCTCATCAAGCACCAGCCGGCCGGGTGGTGAAGGATGCTCATCCGTACGCTGGTATTCGCGCAGGTATAGATTGAACACCGGCCAATCTGACGGCTCGACGGCGTAAATTTTCACCTTTAATTTATTGTAGTTAATTGTGTAAACCGAAAAAATGGGCTCTGGCGAGACCGGATCCAGTGTCACCAGGATTTGATCTGGGCCGAACAAAATGGGTTCCGCCGGACCAATCTTAAATTTCAACCTGGCACTTTCACCAAGCATCTGTCCAAAGATATCCTGGATAGAACCGTCCACAGTGATCCAATAAGTGGTCTGCCCCTCGGTCGCCCCCCGGATCTGGATTCTGTCCCCAAAAATATCAACGGTAGCCCCCGGCAGCGTCGGTTCGATTTGCAGCATCGACTCATCATAAGCGCCAACATCAATAGGGTTGTTGAATTGAATAAAAAGCGGCGTCAGGGGTGGGCATGCGTCGTCCCAGTAGGAGCAACCGTGATCCTCAATACGCAGCGGTGCGTAAGTATGGAAGCTGAAGTATTCCTCCCCCTCAGTGACCAGCGGCCCTTCAGCAGATGGTGTACCTGGGCCGATGGTAACGTTGATGGAAGCGTTTGACGGCAGGAGTTCTGCTGCCCTGAAAGCCAACCAGCGACCTTCGCCGGTGTGTGCAACCAGGCGGCTGACTGCCTTATCCGCTTCTACTTCCTCCTCATCGGCTAATTTCAAACTCACAGGCTGGCTGTCGGCCGTCACCTGGATGGTCTCCAGCACGGCTGCCGGATTGATGCGCTGGTCGAAGCCAATAAAAAATAAGGGATCCCGGGGCTGCGGGATGTCGTATGGGAATTTAGCCGTCATCTTGGGTGGAGGTGTGCTGAAAGACCAGCTTACCGCCTCCGCCAGCACGCCGCCGTTGGCCGACTCGGTCCCTGCAGGGATGGTGACCACGTATTCGGTCGCCTTAGGTAAGCGGTCGATCTCCGTGGAGTCGTACTGGAAGTTGAGCGTCTTCGTCCCAACCCAGCGCCACGTGCCGGGCAGGTCTGGCTCCAACTGCACGGGCACGTCTTCGGCAGCCAGATCGTTAATGGTTGTCAAAGGTACCATGGGCTGGTTGAAAGTAATATTCACAAAAGGTGCTAATGGAATCTCCCCTTCCGGAGCGAAACGCAGTACTTCAAGCGGGCCAACTTCGATATCGCCGGCAGTGTATGCCACCTGCGGCGGAGGGAATGCATCCTGGATGGTTTCACCGGTGCGCGGTGGTGGTAAAGAATCTTCCGGCAGTTTAAAATCTACCTGATCTTGTGGTTCCACCAGCAGCGACGGCAAGCGTGCTAAAATCTGCTCGATCTCATCTTCGGACAGCGGCTCACCGGCTGCCAGCGGTACGGGTTCAGCCTCCTGCTCCTGTACCTGGCCTTCACCCAACTGTATCTCCAGGGATTCATCTTCATCGCCTGGCGAAGTCTCTCCCGTACCAATGTCTTCCGCAGTCTCTCCCGAGTCATTGAGCGTCGGGATGGTCGGGTCCTGTGGTGTTTCACGTCCCCTGCACCCGCTAAGCAAGAAAACCCCCATAACCACCAGAACGGCAGCGACGAAAAGTGCTGACAACCCGTGCCGACCAATCGAACGTTTTTTATTTTGTTCCATGACCAGGCCCTCCTTCACGCGACCCCAAAATTTTTATTCAGCTGTCTTCTACTATATAAGGAAAGACGTTCAAACATTGCAGTTTGTTCCAGGCTTTCAAGACCGGAACGTCTCAGAAGATCCTGTTCAGGAATCCTGACGGCATTCTGCACAACAACTCAGGTAAATTTACGTTCTTTATTCTATCAGGCACTGAGGGGGTCTGGATCTCTTTTTAACCTGAGGGCGCATATCAAGAACAGCACCCCTGGTATCGCCAGTGGTGTTAGTATAACCATGACCACCAGAACCGCATCCCTGCCGGTAGCAATGTAAACACCCAGGTTCACCAGCACGGAGACGATCGTTATTACCGCGCCCACACCTTCCCAGCGCCAGGCAAGTGCGAGACCCAGGACCGCGGTGAGCACCGTGAGTGGTATCAGATTCTCGAACCAGGGATATGGTTGTGGATCTGTTGACCCTGCTTCAAGAATTTCCCCTACCAAAATCACTATCACCAAGGCAATGATCACCATGCTCCAGATTCTGGCGATTCGACGCAGGATACGGGTAAGCTTGTCTTCATTGGTAGCATTGTCTTTCATGAGATGCTCCCTTTCCACTCTCTCCTATACAACTTCTCTGAGAAAAAAACCACTAACAAAGTGTTAGCGGCTCTGCAATGAATACACTCATATCATGCGGGTCATCTGCGATCCACGGTACAGCCGCCTGCGATGAAGGCAAAGTTGTCCATGTGTTGTATACTCATTATACAAACCAGAATTCCTTTAGTCAAATGCCAACCGCATTCGCGAAGATAATCGCCCGGCACCACGAATGATATAATCAGTGCAAGAGACTAATTTATTGGAGATACAGTTTTTCGAGCGCTAACGTGAATAAGCGTATCTGGAATTTCACCCTGATCTTAATCTTCGCCCTGACCAGCCTGCTGGCACTTGTTCCGCGCACATTGGCTGCCGCTCAGACCGACTCGCCACTGGTCATCTACCTGACCGCTGATGGTGCCATCACTCCGGCTATGGCCGAATATCTGTCGCGCGGCATCGAACTAGCTGAGCTTGAGGGCGCTGAAGTGCTGATCTTCCAGGTGGACACTCCCGGTGGAGCCATCGATACGATGAACGACATGGTGAAGGATATCCGCGCAAGTACGGTGCCTGTGGTTGTTTATGTGGCTCCGGAAGGCGCCATGGCTGCTAGCGCAGGGGTGGTGATCACCCTGGCAGGGCACGCCTCAGCCATGGCCCCGGAGACTTCCATCGGCGCAGCCAGCCCGGTGGGCGGAGAAGGCGAAGACCTGGACGAGACCATGGAGGCGAAACAGAAGAACATCCTCAAAGCCTCCATCCGTTCCTTGACCGAGCGGCGTGGCACCGAAGCGGTCGTTTTGGCAGAAGCGATGGTCGAATCCGCAGAAGCGGTCTCGGCCAGCGAGGCCCTGCAGGTCGGTCTGATCGATTTCATCGCAAAAGACCTCGATGACCTGCTGGAGAAACTCGATGGGTATACCGTGGTGACCGACGAGGGCGAGATCGTACTGAACACGCAAGACGCTGAAGTCAGCGAAGTACACGCATCCTTCATCGAGCAGCTGCTCGGCATCCTGACTAACCCCAACATCGTCTTTTTATTACTCACCATCGGCGTCCAGGCTATCCTGATCGAGATTTCCAACCCCGGTGGATGGGTAGCGGGTTTTATCGGCGTCGTTTGCCTGGCGCTGGCAGCCTATGGGCTGGGTGTGCTGCCCGTCAACTGGTTCGGGATCATCTTCCTGATCATCGCCTTTGTGCTCTTCATCTTTGATATCCAAGCGCCAACCCACGGCGCGCTGACCGCGGCTGGCGTGGCTTCGTTGATCGTGGGGGCTTTGGTGCTCTTCAACTCCCCCGGCACGCCCGACTTCATACGCGTCTCGGTGCCTCTGGTAATCGGTGTATCCATCGCCACCGGGATGATTTTTTTCGTGATCCTGGGCTTTGCACTGCGTGCGCAGCTTGCCCCGGTGCGCACGGGTATGGAGAGAACCATCGGTCGAGTCGGCACAGTTACCAACCAACTCGATCCTACTGGCCTGGTGCAGATAGGTGGAGAGCGATGGACCGCCAGGTCCATCAATATCGGGGAGAGCATCCCACGGGATACCAACGTAGAAGTAGTGCAGGTTGATGGGCTGCGCCTATTGGTACGTAAGATTGAAGAATAAAGAATTCTCGGTAATAAGTTTGTTCTGTGCGTTATACCGACACCTGAAGCTCCGTACTCATATGCTGAACTTGCTACATTGCAGCTCCTGGAACACCTGAGGTTCCGGGAGCTTATTATTTAATTATTCTTGCCCAGTCCCTCTGCTGGTACGCTGGCGAGGATACAAGTATCGTTTGACGGCAAATTACGACCTCCTGCACAAAGCCAAAAGTGTCCCGTATCCGAGCAATTATCTCTAAACAATCAGGTTTTCCGGAACACGAGCAGCAGGCTTTTCATAGTAGAAGGCTTCTACTAGTAGAAGTTAACAAAAACAGGTAAAATGTAAGCGAGACATTGATTAAAGGTAGTCTAATTACTGGTAGAACCAGGAGCCGCAATGCCAATTACCCCGACGCGAGATCGGATTAAGCCCGAAAAGGTTGATACCACTCCCAGGTGCCGTCCAGAGTGGATAAAAGTCCGCGCCCCTACCGGGGAAACATACGACTGGCTGCAATCCCTGATGCGCAGCAAATCCCTGAACACCGTTTGCGAGGAGGCCATGTGCCCCAACATCGGCGAGTGCTGGGGATCAGGAACAGCCACTTTCCTGATGCTGGGTGATATCTGCACCCGATCGTGCGGTTTCTGCGACATCAAACGCGGGCAGCCATCAGCGCCAGATTGGCTTGAACCGGAACGTGTTGCACAAGCAGTTAAAGCCATGCAGTTGAAACACGCCGTGATCACCAGCGTCAACCGGGACGACCGCGTGGACGGCGGAGCACCGATCTTCGCCATGGTCATCCAGCGTATTCGCCAGCTCCACCCCGGCTGCTCGATAGAGGTACTGATCCCTGATTTCAAAGGCAGCCTGGAAGCTCTTAAGATCGTTATGCAGGCGCGACCCGAGATCCTCAACCACAACGTTGAGACTGTACCGCGCTTATTTAAATCCGTGCAGCCCCAGGACCAATACGAATGGGCCGAGGAGACACTCACCAATGCCAAAAAACTGGATCCCGAAGTCCTGACCAAGTCGGGTATTATGCTCGGTCTGGGCGAAACCATGCAGGAGGTCAAACTGGTAATGCGTGACCAGCGCAGTTGGGGCGTGGATATCCTGACCATCGGGCAATATTTACAACCCAGCAAGAAGCACCTGCCCATCGAACGCTACTATACCCTGGAAGAGTTCGACGAACTCGAACAATATGGCCTCGATATCGGATTCAGATGGGTGGAGAGCGGCCCGTTGGTGCGCTCGTCATATCATGCTACCGAACAGGTGCGCTCATTAAGTCTGGTACACCGTAAACTTTATGGAGAGACTCAGATCGAACCAGCCATAGCCACACCCAATTCCGAGTCATTCGCGTGAACGGTTCATTTGTATGAGCGGCTCATTGCATGAGCGTGTTATTGGTTTGAACTTGACATTCTACTTTTCAAAGCCCTTCATCAAACTGGTGCTGCTGCGTTCATTTTTACCAGGAACTTTTGCATGATCAGGGTCGTCCCTAGACTGAGCTGGCCGGGAAGTTGATCCAACCGGCCCAGTACTTGCACCTTAACTGGGTAACAAAGGAGATTCATCTTTGAACAGAAACCATTTCTACGTGGTCTTACTGATCATAATTGCACTACTGCTGGCATCCTGCAAAGCACCGGCTCCAGACAGCACCACCGAAGCCGACCCCTACGCGGTGTTCACTGCAGCCGCATTGACTGCTGAGGCAAAAGGAGGGCAGATAAATGCGACCTCTCCGGCAACTGTCGCACCGTCAGGCACTCCAGTATCAACAACTCCGGATGACAGAGCCACATCCCCTCCACGAGCCACCCATGAAGCACCCTCTTCCGGAACTCAGGCTGCGGGTGAGGATCAGGCTGAATTTGTTCGGGACATATCCATACCCGATGGCACTGAGCTTCCACCAAATGAGCCCTTCGTCAAGACCTGGCTGTTAAAAAACACGGGTTCGAACACCTGGACAACCGATTACAACCTGGTTTTCATCGGCGGAGACCAGATGCAGGCTACCGAATCAACACCTTTACTCAAGGCTGTGCCTCCTAACGAGACTGTTGAAGTTTCGGTTGAGCTGATCGCTCCCAATTCACCGGCTACTTACACAGGCTACTTCAATCTGCAAAACGCGAACGGTGACAATTTTGGGGTCGGAGTTGGCTCCATAGAGGCATTTTGGGTGGAAATCGTGGTCAGTAAAGATGCTCCCCCACCAGCGACACACACTCCGGATCCTTCAGCAGAATATGTAACACAGGTGTTCCTGTATGTAGATTCCACCTCGGCCAACGAATGCCCCCATACCTTCAATTTGACCGGGAACATAATACTGAGCAATCCCGCGACGATCACCTATCAGTTGGAGGCCGGCGCATCCAACCCGGGTTTCCAAATCGACCTGCCTGATCCGGTTACTGCAAAGATGGCTGCCGGCACAAACACCTTCGAATATAAGCTAACCTTTACCAGCGCTGTCAATGGTTGGATAATTTTACACATCACCTCACCCGGCGACCATTACTCTAACACGGTCAATATTACACTCAACTGCCAATAATTACGCAAACTACAATTGGGTGCGATGCACTTTTACGATTGCATTGCACCCGGTTAACTTTATCCAGATAAACATCATAAGCCAGCGCTGCACCCGGCTTACATCTTCTTAATACACATCATCCCCGCGCCGTCAAAACGATCCCTGCGCCGTCCCCGGCGCAGGATTCACCAATCTCGTCGTTGATCACCAGCACTCACGCTTGACCCAATAACCCCAATGACCCTCAAATCGGCCATTAAAGCGCAAGCCAAACGACAGGGATTCCAGCTGGTCGGTGTGACCACGCCCGATCCGCCACCGAACATCAACATCTATAAAAAATGGCTCCGGGCAGGTCGGCACGGCGAGATGGAATACCTGGCCTCCGAACGCGCCATCAAGCGCCGGTCCGACCCACGCAGCATATTCCCTGAATGCCGGTCGATTCTGGTGCTCGGGATTCGATATCCCGCCCAGCGTCATGCTGAAGAACAGCAGGGGGGGAACGCGAACCCCAAGACCAACCCGCAGGGCCAAATGGCATCCTACTCCTGGGGAGCCGATTACCATGATGTGCTGCCCGAGCGCCTGCGGGAGCTGGTAGGGTTCATTGAGGCGCAGACTGGTCATTCCGTGGCCAACCGATGGTACACCGACACCGGCCCCATCCTGGAGCGCGACTTCGCCCAACGCGCCGGCCTGGGCTGGACCGGCAAGAACACCTGCCTGATCAACCCACGAAGAGGATCGTATTTCTTCCTGTCTGAAATCCTGCTGGGCGTAGATCTGGAACCTGACCCGCCCTTCACCTCCGATTACTGCGGCTCTTGCACTCGCTGCCTGGAAGCCTGTCCTACTGCCTGCATTCTACCGGACCGCACGATCGACGCCCGGCGCTGCATCTCTTATTTAACCATTGAGCTGAAGGGGGCGATCCCGGTTGAGCTGCGCCCCAACATCGGCAGCTGGGTCTTCGGCTGCGATGTTTGCCAGCAAGTTTGTCCCTGGAACCAGCGTTTCGCCTCCACAGAGACCGACCCGGCCTTCGCTCCCCGCCCCGGTCTCCCAGACCCTGATCTGATCGAGGAACTGGCTTTGTCCCCAGAAGCATTCAACGAAAAGTTTAAAGGCAGCCCGGTAAAGCGCACCAAGCGGCGCGGCTACCTGCGTAATGTGGCTGTAGCGTTAGGCAGCAGCGCTGACGCATCCGCCATACCCGCTCTCTCCCGTTCGCTGCTGTCCGATCCCGAGCCGCTTGTCCGCGCCCACTGTGCCTGGGCGTTGGGGCAAATCGGTGGGGAGAGGGCAAAGGAAGCACTCATCATGAGTAATAAAACAGAGCGCGACGGACAGGTAATCGCAGAGATTGAATCAGCGATAGAATTTCTTATAAAACCCTAATTAGCCAGCTTCCCTATGACGGTATTATAATGCCCCTATGCGCAACCGATGGGTTGTTTACCTGCTGCTGGCTGTCTTCTTGCTTACCCTGACAGCCGGTTTTATCTATAGCCTGCCGCCGGTCCACGAACGTTTGGCGTGGCGCGTGGCGTCCCTGCAAACGAAAATCAGGTACGCCATCAGTCCACCTGCCCAGGTTGTGTTTGTTCCCGAAGGTGCAGCAGTCACAGGAACTTCAGATACTGCTGGCTTGGAAAACCTCACGGAACAAACACCCACCCCCAGCCAGCCAATACTACCCACGCACACTCAGCCGGGAGCCACTCAAACTCCCGTACCGCCGCCCACACCCACACAGACACCGACTCCACTCCCTGAAACAGTGAACCTGGTCGGCGCCGTTCACGAGTATCAGCAGTTGAACAATTGTGGACCGGCAACACTGTCCACTGCGCTTTCATACTGGGGTTGGCAGGGCGACCAGCGTGACACGCGCGCATATTTACGCCCCAATTACCAACAGGTGGACGATAAGAACGTCAGTCCCACCGAAATGGTCGCTTTTGTAGAATCAGAAACAGCCCTCAACGCTCTCACGAGGGTGGGAGGTGATATCGAACAACTCAAGCGCCTCATCGCCGCCGGCTTCCCGGTGGTCATCGAGCGCGGCCTTCAGCAGCACCCCAGCGACTGGATGGGACATTACGTGCTGCTCACCGGTTACGATAACGCACGGGCGCGATTTATCTCTCAGGATTCCTTGATCATGGCCGACCTGCCGGTGCCTTATGAGCAGCTCGATGGGGGCTGGTGGCGTGATTTCAATTACACATACCTGGTGGTTTACCCACCAGAGCGCGAAGTGGAGGTGCTGTCCATACTCGGAGCCCAGGCAGAGCAAGCTTACAACTTCCAGTTCGCCGCTCAAAAAGCACTCACGGAGACCTCCAGCCTGAATGGTCGTGACCAATTCTTTGCCTGGTACAATCTAGGAACGAACCTGACCCATCTGCAGGACTATGCAGGTGCAGCAGAAGCTTTCGATCTGGCATTCGGTACTTACCAGACCATACCGGAAGAAAATCGTCCCTGGCGAAATCTATGGTACCAACCCGGTCCTTATGAAGCTTATTACCACACCGGTCGCTACCAGGACATCATCAGGCTCGGCAACCAGACCCTGGACATTGCCGGACCCATCCTGGAAGAAACCTATTATTGGCTGGGCATGGCGCGTGAGGCCGAAGGCGACCTGGATAAAGCTATTTACGATTACCGAAAGGCATACGAAATCAACCCCATCTCTACACCCGCCCGGCAGGAATTGAAACGCCTGGGCATCGAGGTTCCCTGATCCACACGAGCGGTGTTTCCATGCGCAAAAAAATCGTTGCGATTGCAATCGCGGTTCCAGTTTGTGTTTTACTGGCCGTCCTGCTTTACAACTTACCACCGGTGAATGATCGCCTGGCCTGGCGGGTAGATGAAGCGGTCTTAAAAATCAAGTACCAGCTCAACCCACCTCAGGAAGTTGTCTTCGAGCCGCAGGAGGGCAACGAAACCGCCCTCCCAAGCGCGGCGATTCCCAGCCCTACACCAAGTCCCACTCATAACCAAGCGCCGACCGCAGCAGGCCCGACTGAAACGGCGCTCCCTTTACCCACAGCCACGATTACCCCCACTCCCTTGCCCGAAAAGGTAAGCCTGCAAGGCGTACGCTATGACGATCAGCACGGTCGCTTTAATTATTGCGCCCCGGCTAACCTTTCCATGGCGCTCTCCTATTGGGGATGGGACGGGAACAAGGACGTGCTGGGACCGGTTGTCAAACCCGACCCGAAGGATAAGAACGTCATGCCTTACGAGATGGCCTCCTACGTGGAGGACCAGACGGACCTTGGCGTGGCGGTCAGGGTAGGAGGCGATATCGACACCATCAAGCGCTTCATCGCCGCTGGTTATCCCGTCCTGGTTGAAAAGGGCACCTATCTGCGGGATCTGACCGGCGTAGTGAGCTGGATGGGCCACTACCAGGTGGTGACAGGTTACGACGACACAACAGAAACCTTCACCACACAGGATTCTTACGTAGGTCCTGAGCACAGCGTGCCGTACGAGGAGATGATAAAAAACTGGCGCGCATTCAACAACACCTACCTGATCATTTTCCCGCGAGAAGAAGAAGCCCAAGTGCTGGCTTTACTGGGGCAGGATGTTGATGAAACCGTTAACTACCAGCGCGCTGCCCAACTGGCCTCGGATGAGATTTTTGCCTTACAGGGCAACGACCAGTTCTTCGCCTGGTACAATCGGGGCACGAACCTGATGAATCTTCAGGACTACGCTGGAGCTGCGGAGGCTTACGATAATGCCTTCGCGGTTTATGCTGGCCTCCCCCAGGATGACCGGCCCTGGCGCATGCTCTGGTACCAGACCGGCCCCTATTTTGCATACTTCTATTCACAGCGCTACTGGGACGTGCTCAACCTGGCTGACACTACTCTCAACGCCATGCAGAGTGACAAAAACCTGGAAGAGAGCTATTTCTGGCGCGCGAAAGCAAAAGCTGCCCTGGGAGATACCGGCGGCGCGATCGAAGATTTCCGCAGCAGCCTAAAATATCACCCGGGATTTGGTCCCGCCCTTTACGAACTCGAGCTGATGGGGGTCGAGCCATGATCCGTCAGCGCTATAGACCTCCAAAACGAAGACCCATTATGGCCTTCGTTATCCTGGTGTTGATTTTCTGCCTGTTGTCGGTGCTCGTATACAACCTGCCGCCGGTGCATAATCGCCTGGCATGGCGAGTCGAAGAATTTCGCGCCTCGATTAAGTATGCTATCAACCCTCCAGAGGAGGTTGTATTTCGACCCGGCACCCAGAAAACGCCCTCTCAGCAAACCGCGCAACTTCCACCCCAAACCCCAACACCCTCACCCGAACCCAGCCAGACATCAAGCGGACCAACGGTCGCTCCCAGCCCCACACCCAAACCCACGCTCACCCCAACGCCTTTGCCACCGGAAGCGCTGCTGAGTGGATTTACGCACATGTACCAGACGTGGAACAATTGTGGTCCGGCCAATCTGGCGATGGCTCTCACGTATTGGGACTGGCAGGGTGATCAACGCGACACGGCGGCATACACCAAACCAAACAAACGCGACAAAAATGTGATGCCTTATGAACTGGCGGATTACGTCACCGATGAGACCGATCTGTCAACCCTGGTGCGCTTGGGTGGGGACCTGGAGACGCTCAAAGCTTTCATCGCGGCCGGTTTCCCGGTGATCGTGGAGAAAAGCTTCGAAGGAGCCCGTTTTGACGGCTGGATGGGACATTACGAGGTGGTCAACGGCTACGATGATACATCGCAAACATTCTACGTACAGGATTCCTACGACGGTCCAAATTTACGCATCCCTTATGATGACATGCTGGACCAATGGAGAGCGTTCAACAACACATACCTGGTGATCTACCCACCAGAGCGAGAGACGGAAGTGCTGTCAATCCTCGGACCGCACGCCGACCCGAATTATAATTACACGTTTACTGCGGATAGAGCATCCCAGGAGACGGCCACGCTATCCGGTCGTGACCGGTTTTTCGCCTGGTTCAACAGGGGCTCCAGCCTGGTTCGCCTGCACGACTACAGCGGCGCTGCCACTACCTACGACGCGGCTTTCGCCAACTATGCCTCGATCCCCGAAGATGAACGTCCCTGGCGAATCCTCTGGTACCAGACCGGGCCATATTTCGCATACTACTACACCGGTCGTTACCAGGATGTGATCGATTTAGCCACCACCACCCTGGATACCATGAACGAACCCATCCTCGAGGAAAGTTACTACTGGCGCGCCCGAGCCAAGATCGAAATCGGCGAAGTCGACAGCGCCATCGAGGATCTGCGTAAAAGCCTGGAACACCACCCGGGATTCATCCCAAGCATCGAACTGCTGGGTAAATTGGGTGTTGAACCATAAGGAGATAGAACATGCCCACCATCCTGCACTTCGCCGACGCACATATTGACATGGCTAATTACGGTCGCCATGATCCTGCCAGTGGTCTGCCGATGCGCGTAATGGACTTCCTTAAATCGCTGGACACCATCGTGGACACCGCCATCGAAGAAGGGGTGGACATGGTACTCTTTGCCGGTGATGCATACAAGGACCGCACCCCGGCTCCCACCTTCCAGCGCGAGTGGGGAAGACGCATCATGCGCCTATCGAGAGCCGGGATCCCAACGCTGCTGGTGGTAGGCAACCACGACCTTTCTCCTGCGTTGGGCCGCGCACATGCCCTGGATCCCTTCGACACCCTGGAAGTACCTCATGTCCATGTTCTGGATAAACCGATCTTCCTGGGACCCGATGATCTGGAAGGCACACCGGTGCAGGTGATAGCCCTGCCCTGGATCTCGCGCTCCGGCATGATGGCACAACTTGGTGTGAGCGCCAGCGACCCATCCCAGGTGTACGAAACGCTCGGTGAACGCATCATCGAGCTGGTTGAAGGCTGGCTCGAGAATGCCGACCCATCCCTGCCCACAATCTTAACGGCGCACTGTTCCGTGCAGGGTGCAGTATACGGGGGTGAGCGTACCGTGATGCTGGGCGGTGACCTGGTGCTGCCCGGTTCCCTGATGCGTGACCCGCGCCTGGATTATGTCGCCCTGGGTCACATTCACAAACCCCAGAATTTAAATGAGGGTGCCCACCCCCCCGTCATTTACCCGGGTTCGATCGAACGGGTGGACTTCGGCGAAGCAGGGGATGAGAAATACTTCGTTATCGCCCACGTGGAACGCGACCACAGCCAGGTGGAATGGCGCAAGCTGGAAGGTATCCGTCCCTTTATCGATCGCTTCGTGCGCCTTGAGAGCAATGAGGGGATCACAGACCAACTGCGCGCTGTGTTATCCCCTCCAGAACAACTGCAGGGTGCGATTGTGCGCCTGGTGATGGAATATCCACGCGAGTGGGAGGCGATGATCGATGACGCATCATTAAGAGAATTCGCAGCCGCTGCTTTTGAATTCCACCTGGTCAAGCGCCCGCAAATGGAAGCCCGCATCCGCATCCCTGAGGATCAGACCGTGGGAAGCCTAACCCCACTGGAACTGCTCGATTTATACTGGAGCGCCAGCCATACCGAGCCTGATGAGATAGATTCTTTAAACAAACTTGCCACCCAAGTGATTGAAGACACGCACATCAATTAAGTTTTGATTATGTAGTGAAATGTGTGTAATTTTGTGTGTGCGTCTGCGACGCACACACAAAATTACGCAAGAAAACCTACACAACCTAAGTTTTACTCACAGACGCATATTTAGAGAAATATTCATTCAGGGCTGTCCAGATGTAGATAGACAGCCCGCTAATTATATCTCTGCCCTGTTCCAGGGGTGTGTGACTTTAACCCCGAAAGTGTGTATAATGATGAATGATACTCTGAACCCTACCGCGGCCACAATTAGTAATTAAGATAAGATACAACCTATGAATACCAAAAAACAGCTTGAAGACGCTCTAAAAGACGCCATACGCGCCAGGGATAATGTGCGTAAACGCACAATACGTTTGACCTTATCCGATATTAAGCTGGCGGAGGTTGAAAAAAAGAGAGAATTAGACGATGCTGAAGTCCTGGCCATCATCCAGAAGGGAGTAAAAGAACGCCAGGATGTTATCGAAGAGTCTGAACGCGCAAATCGGCCCGATTTAGTTGCCAATGCTGAGGAAGAAATCGCCGTGCTGGAGGAATTCCTTCCCGAGCAGCTCACCCATGAAGAATTGGAAGAACTCACCCGGCAGGTGATCGATGAGGTGGGAGCAACTTCGATGCGCGAGATGGGACAGGTAATGAAAGTCCTGATCCCGCGCCTGGAGGGTCGAGCCACTGGAGGGGAAGCCAGCCAGATGGTGCGAAAATTGCTCCAATAAAACGTAAATCAACGTCTTACGGTTAATGATTTAGTATTTTGCGGCAAACTATGTCCAACCCCATTTCCCAGCTGCACTCTAAGAGGCGCACCGCCTACCTGGTCTTCCTCGTCCTGCTGTCATTCAGTTTGGCAATGGTCGCGCTGATGCTTCCTACACTGTCCCGCAGCATGTCCCCTTCTCTTCAAGTGGGGCAGGTAGTGACACAGGACTTTCACTCCCCAACAGACAAATCCTTCGTAAGTCAGGTGCTCACCGATCAGAGGCGAGAAACCGTAGCACTTGCCGTCCAACCGGTTTACACACCGGCGGATACCAGAATATCCCGCCAGCAGTTGGAGAAATTGCGCGCATCATTGACCTACATCTCCAGTGTACGGGCGGATTCCTTCGCATCTATTAACCAGAAGCTGGACGACCTGGCTGCCATGGAAGACGTAGATCTCAGCCAGAGCACTGCCTTCAGTATCCTGGCGTTGAGCGATTCTCGCTGGCAAACTATCCAACAGGAAACCATCACCGTGCTCGAAAAAGTGATGAGCGGCGCTATTCGTCACGAAGACATAGATCTGGCACGCTTCCGCCTCCCAACCCTGGTCAGTCTCTCACTCCCGGAGGAGCAGGTCGTCCTGGTTAGTGAACTGGCAATGCCCTTCGTTATTCCTAACAGTGAATATAGTGAGAGCCTGACAGAAGAGGCCCGTGAGAACGCCCGAGAAGTCGTCACTCCTGTCACCCGCGCTTATATCGCCGGGGAGACAGTTGTGCGAGGCGGACACGTGCTCACAGAAACCGATTTGGAAGCACTCGAACAACTAGGTGTAATCGAACCACAACAGCAATGGAAAGAGTGGATTGCCGCGTCCGCCCTGGTACTTGTGCTGGCTGCCTTCGTCGTTTTGTTTCTCTTTCAAGAACCCGAACTGGCGCAGGACCTGGGTGCAATCACACTGATCCTGGTGCTGTTCTTCATCTTCCTTTATGCCGCACGCCTGATAATACCCACACACACCGTCATCCCGTACGCCTTCCCCCTATCAGCTTTCGGGCTCACTGTGGCAGCCCTGTTCGGTCCTCAACTGGCGATCATCTTTTCGCTCCCCCTGGCGATCCTGGTTGCATTTGGCCTCCCGAACGTGCTGGATATGACCCTATTTTATCTCCTCGGCGGGCTGATGGGTATCCTGGCATTGCGGCGCGCAAGTCGATTGGCGAACTTCTTTTGGGCGGGAGCAGCATTTACCGTGACCGGGACCCTCGTCATCATCGCCTACCGCCTTCTCCTGCCAAGCACAGACGTATTAGGAATAACCACACTGGCCGGAGCATCCCTATTTAATGGTCTGGTAACAGCCAGCATGGGCATATTACTGCAGTTCTTCCTGGCGCAGTTCCTGGGGATGACCACCCCCATGCAATTGATGGACCTGACTCGGCCGGATCAACCCCTACTGCAGCTTATCCTGCGCGAGGCCCCTGGTACATACCAGCACAGCCTGCAGTTGGCCAACCTGGTTGAACAGGCCGCCGAACGCATTGGCGCAGACGCACTGCTAACCCGCGTTGGAGCGCTCTACCACGACGCCGGTAAAGCGCTGAACTCGTTATTCTTCATCGAAAATCAGGTGGCAGGATTTCCCAATCCCCATAACACCCTGGATCCGGAGACTAGCGCTCAGATCATCATTCGCCACGTCACCGATGGCATCGAGTTGGGGAAAGAGTATCGCCTGCCACGCCGCATTCTCGACTTTATCTCCGAACACCACGGGACGATGATCACTCGCTATCAGTACGTCAACGCTGTGAAAGCTGCAGGTGGTGACGAAACCAAGGTGGACAAATCCATTTTCCGTTACCCCGGTCCACGCCCTCAAAGTCGCGAGACAGCCATCCTCATGCTGGCCGACGGTTGTGAAGCACGCGTGCGTGCCGAACGCCCTGCGGATGAAGGTGCATTACAGGACATGATCAAGGGTGTAATCGACCATCGTCTCTCCACCGGTCAATTGGACGACACCGACCTGACCCTCAAAGATTTAGATGTAATTCTGGACTCGTTCACCGCCACTTTAAAGGGCATATATCACCCGCGCATAAAATATCCCCAACTTGATCAGCTCGCGACTCCCAAAGCTGGTCTTCCTTCACCGTCTGAAGAGCCGCTCACAATCCCCGGCCAAGAGGACGTTCACCAACCTTCCGATGTACCGGTGAACACCCCAATCGATACAAGCACGCCATAATCCCACTTCATGATTTATCTCCAAATCTTGGAAAGTGCCTGCCCATCTGAAAGACCACAACCAGTAACGAAAACACTCCTGGAAAACGCAGCCCTGGCAACTTTGAACCTTACGGAGACTCCACCAGATGTGGATCTATCGATTGTGCTGACCAACGATGCTCAACTGCAAAAGCTCAACTTGGAATTCCTGGGAATTGATGCCCCCACGGATGTGCTGGCTTTCCCCTCCGTTGAAACCGATCCCGATTCTGGTCATCAATACCTGGGGGATGTGATCATCTCGTATCCGATGGCAGAAGCCCAGGCTGCAGCCGTTGGTCACCCTATTGAAAGTGAGCTGAGACTGCTCGTTATCCACGGTGTGCTCCATCTTTTAGGATACGATCACGCAGAGGAACAGGAGAAAGCCGTCATGTGGTCCGTTCAAGAAGATATCCTTGTTCAAATGCGAGGCCCGGAGGAACAGAACGATACAGTCAATAACCCATAAGAACCGGCGCATAACCTACGCATCCTTAGCTGGATAAAACCACCTATGCAACCATTTTTCAAATCTCGAGCCCGCTCTTTCCGCAACGCATTCTCTGGCTGGTGGTATGTAATCCACACGCAGCGCAACGCCTGGATACACACCATCGTTACCGTCGCGGTGGTTATGCTCGGGTTGTGGCTGAAAATCACGCCTCGCGACTGGGCAGTCATTATCCTGGCCATCGCCCTGGTCTGGACAGCGGAGTTCCTGAACACTGCACTGGAGGCAGTCGTAGACCTGGCCAGCCCACAACAACATACATTAGCTAAGGTGGGCAAAGATGTCGGTGCAGCGGCAGTGCTGATCTCCGCTATCAGTGCCGCATTGATCGGCCTGTTAATCCTCGGCCCACCACTGTGGGGGAAAATTCGACCCTTAATTTTTGATGGCTAATTTTGTGATGCTGATTTTAGATTGACGAATTATCCATTTGCTCAATCACCTAATACCTGTTAGACTAGTGCATTGTCTGGCATGAATGTATTATTTCATAATCTGGTGATAAGCTGCTACTAATTTCCCCATCCCCATTTTTAGGAGAATTCTTATGACAGCCACTTTCCGTTTTGGCACCGTTGGATCCCCCAAGTCTACTCCCAAAAAACCCGGTGGTACGGTTGGAGGTATCCAACGATCCGCCGAACTCGAACTGACCGCATTAGAGCTTGGATGGGTTCGCTCAGTGCGGGTCTCAGAGAAGACCTGCCAGTTGATCCTATCTACTGCGAATGAACAAGACGTCCTGATCAGCGTACACGCCCCGTACTTTATTAACCTGAACGCAAACGATGATGAGTGGCCAAAATCTCGCAAGCGGTTGATGGATGCTGCCCATTATGGCAACCTGGCAGGAGCAACGGACATCGTCTTCCATCCCGGTTCCTATTTCGGAAATCCGCCTGAGGAAGTTCTGCCGCTGGCCATCGAACGCCTGGGTGGATGCGTTGATGAGTTGCGCGCAGCCGGAAATCCGGTCATCCTACGCCCTGAGACCATGGGAAAATCGGCGATGCTTGGGTCGCTCGAGGATACACTCGAAATGAGCCGCGCCATCCCAGGTGTGCAACCCTGCCTGGATTTCCCACATCTGCACGCTCGTACCGGTGACGGGTCAATGAACACTTATGATGAATGGTCCCGCGTTCTGGAACGCTATAGGGAAGCGCTGGGAGAGGAGACCCTGGAATACCTCCATATCCACATGTCTGGGATTGAATACACCGAGAAAGGGGAGAAGAAGCACCTTCCATTAGAGGAGGCCGACCTGGATCTGGACGCCATACTGCGCGCTTTGAAGGACTATAACTGTGGTGGTCGCATCCTGTGCGAGAGCCCCATCCTGGAGGAGGACGCGCTCAATATCAAAGAGGCCTGGTATAGCCTGACCGGAAGCCATGCCTGACTCCCATGCTATAAAAATGAAAGATAATCACCGCACTCCAGCAATGAACGCTCTTTATACTCAGCTTCGATCCTGTCGCCTGTGCCTGGAAGCAGGCCACGACATTTTTCCACGCGCAATCACCTCTGGAGGATTGGGTGCGCGTTTGATGACCATCGGACAGGCTCCTGGCATCACGGAAAAAGAAGCCGGGCGCCCTTTTAACGCCGGCAGCGGTACGCGCCTGTTCAAATGGCTGGGCGAAGCAGGCATCGAAGAGACATGGTTCCGCAATACACAATACATGACATCAGTCACCAAATGCTACCCGGGGCGTGCCAATTCTGGTTCTGGGGATCGTGTCCCATCTCGTGCTGAGCAAAGTCTGTGCCGCCCTTATTTAGACCAGGAGTTGGTACTGATCGACCCGCAAGTCATAATCCCAATCGGTCGCCTGGCGATCAATCTTTTTTACCCCACCAACCTCTCCCTGACAAAAATCATCGGCACTCAAAAGCAGGTAGACGGTAGCTGGGTCGTCCCGCTACCCCATCCCTCTGGAGCCAGCCGCTGGCACCAGATAGAAGCCAACCGCGACCTTGTTAACCAGGCCATCCTCTTGATCCAGCAGCACGTTAAACGAATATTCACCTGATCTGAATATCACTCTCAGTCTTGCGTCTTTCCAACCATTCCTGAAGCGCAGTGGTCTGCAACACCAGGCGCGCATCAGGATCAAGCGCTCGCGCTGGGTCCATCTCGAGGATGAACACGATATGATAGCCGGTCTGCGTCTCGATAACTTCGCTATGCTGACCCAGTTGCAGTTCGAAAGCCGCCTCTTCGACTCGTGGCTCCAACAGGTATCCACGCGGGAACCACCCCAAATCACCGCGTGCGATTGGATCATACTCAAAAGCCAGGGCAGAAAAATCAGCGCCGGCCTGAATTCGCCCCAGGATCAGGTTCGCTTCCTGGGCATCGAAGACCAAGATATGTTGGGCGTGCACCTGTTCCATGGCTTCGGGTACGGATGCCGCTATCTGATCTCTCATCCAGGCAGCGCTGATCGAACGGGCTAAAGCCCCTCGGAAACTATCTTCCACGTAATTGTTGCTCACCAACCAATCGTCGAAGGCCGCCTTACCACCCATACCTTCAATCAACTGGTCCAGGCGATCCTGTAAAACGGTTTCTGTCATTTTATAACCGTTCTCGGCAGCAGCTTGCGCGAGTAAGAGTTGGGAAATTAGGTCGTCTAAAACGCGCTCTTCATCCTCAGAAGTTAGCTCTCTTCCCACTGCTGCTTGAAAGCGAACAAGTTCATCCTGGTACTCCACCACCGTTATCCCTCCCCCATTTACGCTGGCTGCCAGAGGTAATGGGGTTGGTGCTGGCTGGGTCGGTGTACTTATCTGTGTCGCTGGGACGGTTTCAAATAACTCGGGGGACGATTCGATCACCGATGGAGTCGGCGTAGTTTCGTTAGCCCCACAGGAACTTAATAACACCACCATCAGGCTGAACAATAACAGTATAAGGCTGATAGATATTCTTCGTCTCATAATTGAACCAGTGTTCAGTCACCGTGGTTCTTATGGGAGTAGCTTACTGATCCTTGCATTGAAGGCTAAACCCAATCAGCGATCAAACAACGCAAGAGACGTTTAGTAACTTATGCAACTATCAGTAGAGCCTTGTGCCCGT
>Ga0209013_10001028_pt1 | contig 25817 bp, 23 predicted proteins | sample Cruoilmetagenom2_FD_187291 | JGI IMG/M metagenome (GOLD analysis project Ga0209013, IMG submission 187291) | Oil polluted marine microbial communities from Coal Oil Point, Santa Barbara, California, USA - Sample 2 (SPAdes) (version 2) | ecosystem: Environmental > Aquatic > Marine > Oil seeps ... | reverse complement strand
GCTGGCGAATCCGCCTCCGATCAGCAGCCAGCCGAACGTCTCGCTGTCCGCCAACAATTGTGATGAACCCGTATTGATAATCTCATTTTGTTCATTATTGATCATACGTAACTCCATATACTCAATTAATTACTGGGTATAACGCCTGGTGCGATCCTACCATTATAAAGAACACTATCTCCATCTCGGTATTAACCAGAGTGGAGCTGATATGGAATTAGCTCCACTCTGGTTTATTACAGACTTATAGTACATTCCATCGCAGGAATGCAAATTGTTTTTAGCTTTGCTGAGTTTTATACCTTATTCGTCCTGGTAGCGCCACATTATGTTGGTGGGAGAATCATATAGGCTGACTTTTTCCTGCGTTGGTTCACCCTGATTTGGTGCAAATCTTTCGCATGGGATAAAATTCAGTTTGACTTGTGATGAGATATCAAGCGTTCCGGAGGCCGATGCACCACACGCCCAGGTCGATCGCCCATATAGTCCTTTATTTACAGTGAAAGTTTTCGTCGTATTTGCTGGCACTGTTAAGTAATAGAAATCATCACCGGTAAGTTGAAGATTCACCACGACATCTGATTTATTGATAAGTTTGAGCCTGACCAGTTTCTTCTGGGCTGACCCTGCAAAAGCAGGATACACCGCGGCAAAGAACACCGCCACAATTAACAAGGCTCCGATCACAATCGCTGTTTTCTTCATTTCCATACTCCCTTTTCTAATAGCTATGGCTCGCTCACGATACGAACGCGGATAGTAGTGGCTCCTTTATTTTACTTCTCCATCTACCTCCTCTTCCTACATATTTCTCTCGTACTGATATCCTGTTAGCATTATACCAATTATTTTAAATATTTGCCTACCCGCCAGTTGCCATCGAACGGAACGTTATACCAATGAGAAATAAGAAGGCTGCAGAGTAGAGCAGCATCGTTCGCCGGCTTTCATCGCCCCGGGTGTAAACGTACACGGCCGGTAGCGTTAGAAGGGTAATCGTGCCATATAAAATATGTACGCTTGGACGTTCGAGCTCGCCAGTTGTGCTCAAGAACAAGTACATTCCCATCGTAGCTTGTGCCAGGAAGATGAACTCACCGATCACCAGGCCGCCAAAATAGCTGCTTTCCACCTCTTGCTTTCGAAAATAACGCAAGAATCCCCAAAGCCCCATACCAATTGAGAAGAGTAGGGCAGTAATTGCCAGCCGGCCGTGTATATCAGCAATTGACATCATACCTCCGCTGTTTGCAAGATCTGGTTAGTGTCGAAATATTTAGGCTCATTATACCCTCTGTAAGTTGCGCCCAGCACAGTCAACAAATTCGATATCTTCAAAAGGGTTAACGGATTAACCAAAAAGGTGATGTCCCGAATCACCCTTTCTAATTAACTTTCATCACTTTGAATTCTTGTTACAAAAATACCCCTATGCTATATTCCTCTAAAGACATAAAGGAGTGTATTTCTCGCTTTACAACGAGGAGGACTGCTTATGGCAAAGGAGAATAAACCGCCCGCTGAAGAAACCCAAATCGAAGAGATCAAAATAAATCGTCGCGAATTCCTGAATATTGCATGGCTCGCGTCATTGGGATTTCTCACACTCAGTCTGGGCGGAGTGACATACCTGTTTTCAATTCCGCGCTTCAAGGAAGGTGAATTCGGGGGTATTGTCAATGTGGGTACCGTTTCTGATGTCCCGAGAGATGAAGCCCCACCAGAGAATAATCCCAAAGTAAAATTCTGGTTGTCGAGCACAGAAGAAGGCGCCCTGGCGCTGTACACTGTTTGCACGCATTTGGGCTGCTTATATGGTTGGCGAGACCAGGAGGATAAATTTGTTTGCCCATGCCATGGTTCCCAATTTCATAAAGACGGCCAGTATATCCAAGGTCCTGCGCCTCGCTCATTAGACCGCTTCGCAATACGGACGGTCGATCCTGATACCGGGAACGTATTAACCGAATCAACAGATGGGTCACCTCTACAGTTGCCGGAAGATCCGGAAGCCGTTATTCAGGTTGACACCAGTCAGCGAATCAAAGGTGATCCACACGCCTGATCTATAAAAAAACTGCTGTACAACTGTGACATATCTTGATACCGCTTGTTGCAGGAGAACTAATCCATGATCAAAACCCTCAATATACAAGACATGCGAAAGAAGATCGGCACGGCTGTAGATAATCGGGTGCGCATCATCTCCGCCGGCTTGGGATTAACCGAACTCCGAGCGGTAATGCGCGGTGACCCACCAACGGAAAAACCCAATCCCCGTTACAAGGTCCATACGACCAGCTTTATATTCCACATCAGACCCCGTTATTACCAGGCGGGAAGCACCATCCTGACCAACACATTCCGCCTGGGCTTCTTCACAACGCTCTTTTTCATCATCGAATCAATCACCGGTGTGCTGTTGATGATTTATTACACCCCCTCACCTGAAAAGGCTTACCTATCAATTTTGAACTTGATGAGCAATGTGCCCTTCGGGCAATTCCTGCGTGATATGCACCGATTGGGCGCAGAGGCGATGGTGATCTTCACTTTCTTACACATGCTGCGCACCTTCTTCACCGGATCCTACAAGAAAGAGCGCTCGTTTACCTGGTTGACCGGAGTAATCCTCCTGGGTGTTACGCTCTTCTTGAGCTTCAGCGGTTACCTCCTTCCCTGGGATCAGCTGGCATATTGGGCTGTAACAATCGGTACCAGCATGGCCGAAGCTGCGCCAGTGGGTGGTAACGAAATTAATTTACTGCTCCGGGGCGCCCCTGATATCGGTGCTAATGGACTGCTCCGATTTTACCTGCTCCATGTAGTTGCCCTACCATTCGCTGTAATTGGCGTATTGAGTATTCATTATTACAAGGTAGCCCGAGAACACGGCATCTCACTACCGGCAAGATTTGAAGAGGGAGATGTGCCTCCGTCGGAAGTGAAAGAGGCTAAAAAACGGATTGACTTCATCCCTGATCTCTTCACCAGCGAAATATTCTGGACCACCTTGGGCTTACTTATTCTGGTCCTGGCGATTACGGTTGGTGGGTATCATGCAGGTCTGGAGACGATTGCCAATCCACAGGTGACACCGTTGGATACCACCGCGCCCTGGTACTTTTGGTGGCTGCAGGGAATGCTCAAGCTGGGCGATAAATCTTTGATGGGCATTGTCATACCCACCATCATCGTTCTGCTGCTCATCGGCGTACCATATATCGACCGCAATAAATACCGCAGCATGTGGAGGCGGCCCTGGGCTGTGAGTATCGGAATTTTGGCAGTGATCGCCCTGGTTGTGCTCAGCTACATGGGCTTACTCAGTTTTGGAATCGAATCCGACGCCGCCACTCGCATCGTTCAAGATCTAGCACCCGAAGAAGGAGTCGGGGCATTAAGAGAAGTGCCGTACGACCAGCTCCAACCTGGCGTTTATGTGGTGAACGAGACAGCCACAAAAAACATGTGTCCTCAACTGGACTTTGGATGTCCCGAGTTTGAAGCCTTCTTCACTGAATACACCCGCCGTATCAACGAGGCTGAAGCCGCGGGTGACCTGACGAATGCCGAGACCGTATTAGTGGTCGAAAACTGGCAGCAGGATTTAAAAAAGGTGACCTTCCGTATTGGATGGACTGTTGACGGAGAAAACAAGACTTACGAACATTCTATCTTTATCCATGCAGATAGAATTAATGAATAACGAGGACATCTAAGGAGAAATAACAGCGCTATGTTACGCACCCAAATTCAGATTGCACTGGGAATTATCGCAGTACTGATCACGACTGCTGTCGTCATCGTATACGGCATGCAGGAATTCGAAACCGGTCAACGAGCGGCTGCCATCGAGGTGGGTGCCGTGTTTTTCGAGACCTACTGCAGCCGCTGTCACGGGACTCAAGGACGGGGGATACCGGGTTTGTGCCCACCCCTCAACGATAGAAACTTCTTCGACAATCGCCTGGCAGAAGTAGGTTGGAATGGTTCAATGGAAGACTACATCGTTTCGACTGCTTCAGGAGGGCGAATTACATCCACACGAGCTCAGATTTTTCCTGGTCAGGGAGTCCCGGCCATGCCGCCATTTGGCGACACTTCCGGCGGGCCACTGCGTGAAGATCAAATCCGCACCATCGCAGCTTTTGTCATGAACTGGGAAGAAATTGCCCAGGTAGTTGAAGTTCCTGCCATCCCTGAAGGTCCCACAGTTGGCACGGATATCACCGTGGAACTGCCGCAAGGTGATGCACAGGCTGGAGAAGCTTTGACGGTTTCGTTGGGCTGTACAGCGTGCCACACGATCGATCCTGCTGGTGTCGGTCCGTACTGGCTACCCACAGAAGAACAGCCCGGTATTGGCGATCGTGCAGAGATCCGCATCACACAGTCAGATTACACCGGAAATGCTGCAGACGCATTTCAGTATTTGTTCGAATCTATTGTTTTGCCCCCCGATTTCCTGGTTGATGGGTATGATAACCTGATGCCTAACGGCTACGCCAATACGCTAACCGACCTGGAAGTAGGAAATCTTATGGGAACATCCAGATCTTTTCGCAACCTCGGTATCGCTTTTTTCCTGGCGCTGTGCATCGTAGCTGTTGGTAGAGTTATGGTCAGTGCCCAGACATCCACGGAGACTGAAGTCCTGGAATTGGGTGCGCGCCTGTACAACGAGAACTGCGCTGTGTGTCATGGAATAGACGGACAGGGACGCGTGGGCGCCAGGCTTGCAAAAGATTGGCCATCGATCAGACCAGACGCTACCATCAGGACAAATATCAGCAATGGTATCGTGGGTTCCGTGATGCCTGGATGGAGTTTAGCTAATGGTGGACCGTTAAGTGATTCCGAAATCAATGCTATCGTAGCTTACATTTTGAGCTGGCAGACTGGCGGCATCCCGGATTTCACACCATCTTCCACCGCGACCCCGCGTCCACCCATCGAGCCCGTACCCGAAGTTGAAGGTGATCCAGATCGTGGCGCTGTTTTATACGATGAAAACTGCGTCTTATGCCATGGTTTGAACGGTGAAGGTCGTGTTGGCACCAGACTGGCAAAATCATGGCCATCCGTCCGCCCAGACCTTACGGTTCGAGCGACCATCGCACAAGGACTGATCGGTACAACCATGCCGGCCTGGAGCCAGGCTCATGGTGGACCACTGACCGAAGACGAAATTGACGACATCGTAGCCTTTGTCCTGACATTACCGCCTCCTACGATCGATGATACCGCCGCTCAGGCTGCAGCCGAGCCGGCCGCGACTTCTCCCATCAGTGGAGCTGCGGGTGTACTCTTAGGAGTCGTCCTGTTTACCGTCATTGTCGCCGTTATTCTCTGGGCTCAGAGGCGTAACTAAGACCTATAGTACCCGCCGAATGCGGGATTTTTATTCCAAATTGTGTAGGTAAATGTATGTGGTTCTACACAATCTTATTCCAGCGCTGTAAACATTGACAAGCATTTCTCTCTGCGGTATGCTACGAGCTGTCCGGGTGGGTCCGGCGCGGCGGAAACCCGCGAACTCCGTCAGGTCCGAGAGGAAGCAGCGGTAAGTGGGCCATTCCGGGTGCCGCCGGGGTGCCTGCTCGGACTTCTATTCATGAAACAGCCACCCGATACACAACGCAATCCCAACCGACTGAAATATAAATTACAAGATCTCTTCAAGATTTTTTCAGGGAAGGGAGCACGCGGAGGCTATTTAGCAGCCGTGGATCAGGGGGTAATCAGCGCTTCCAACTTCCTGGCAACCATCATACTAGCCCGCAACGTCAGCCCGACAGAATTGGGTGTCTACGCGGTCGGTTTTATTTCACTGAGACTGACGATGGTCATACAAGATGGGACCATCATTCAGCCGCTGAACACGTTCGGAGCGCCGATGGGTGGAGCGCGATTCAAACGCTATGCGACCAGCACCGGCATTCTGCAAATTATTCTGGCACTGGCAATGGCCTCTCTGGCTGTCCTTGGTGGATGGTTTTTGACAAATTCGGGAAACGACACCGCCGGTCCAGCCATGTTCGCCCTCTGGGCGCCAATCCTTTGTTGGCAATTGCAGGAATACCTGCGTCGCACGCTGTACGCGCGAGGGAAAATAATAAACGCCACTATCATAACAGCGACTTCTAGTGCAGTTCGCCTTGGGCTCTTAATCTGGTGGGCAGGTCTGGGAGAACTGAGCGGGATTGATGGATTGAATGCGATTGCGTTTGGTGCTCTGGTCGCGATACTACCTGGGCTCTGGTTAACGCGAGCGTATTTTTCCCAACGGTTTTACAATTTGATTATGACCTGGGATCGCAACTGGCGTTTCGGCAGGTGGATAACGGGCGGTAACATCGCCAACTGGATTTCGGTGGAATTCTACCCCATCCTGACTGCCGGATTTATCAGCTTTGCTGCCGCAGGCGCTTATCGCGCACTTCAAAACCTCGTCGCGCCGATTCATCTCCTTCTACGGGCCATCGACACTTATCTCACCCCCAGGGCAGCAAAAGTTTATCAAGAGGGTGGAAAACTCGCCCTCTCTGGTATCCTGCGCTTTACCTACCTGGTCTCCGGAATTCCAACATTGATCTTATTGTGCCTGGCAATCGTTTTCCCCAAGCCGCTGCTGCAGTTCCTTTACGGGGATACTTACCTGGAATACAGCACCGGGATTGTGCTCATGGCCATATTTTATGCTCTGCTTTACATAAAGTGGCCGCTGCAAATTGTTTTAAAAGCCGCCCGCTACAGCCAACCCATCTTCTATGCCAACATCGCAGCCATGCTCGCCATGTTTACTATCGGTATCTGGGCGATTTTACAATGGGGTGTTTATGGCACCATTGCCGGACAGGCGCTGAATGCCTTGATCGCAGCGGCTATTCTCTGGACAGCATGGAGGCGGTTCGAGCGTGAACCAGGCCGCAATAATAATGAGACCTGAAAAGTGTATTAATCGCCAGAGCCGAGTTATGAGTGGAGCAGTCTACGCGGCAAGCGACCGTTCCAGTCCTTCTGCCAACGAAACCAGAACGTAATTAAAAATGCCAGGAACATCAGCTTGAGATCAAACCCGAGTCCCCGGTGGCGGATGTAGAGGCGGTCAAAGCGCAGCTTCTGTCGAGGGGTCATGTAGAAATCCCCCGAGACCTGGGCAAGCCCGGCCAGTCCCGGTAGCACGCGGTGCCTTTCAGCGAATTCCGGCATCTGCTGTAAATACAAGGCCACGAGCGGCGCACGATGTGGGCGGGGACCCACGAAACTCATTTCACCTTTCAAAATATTGATCAATTGAGGCAGCTCATCCAGGGCAGTTTTCCGTAATATACGTCCGACGATCAGTGTGTTTGCTTCCACCTCTTGCGTCTGGACCAGAGCCATACTTTTTTCCATCGCCAGCGCCATCGTGCGGAATTTGTAGAGGCGAAAATTTACCCCACCCTTACCGGTCGAGTTCTTCACAAACAGGATCGGCCCAGGGTCTTCCAGCCATACCAGGAATGCACCTACCATCCATACCGGTACAGAAATTATCAGGCCAAAGCAGGACAAGCCTACGTCAAACCAGCGCTTGGCCCGCGGTTCAGCACCGGGCACCCCGATGGACAGCAAGTGCTGCTGATATATTTGCATCGTTTGGGAGGCCGGTGGTGTATTGGCTTCTAATAGCCCCTCATTCATACTCGTAGCCAGCAATGCCCCAACGAAAGAACCAGATGTGGTGAGAATAATCCAGACCACGAAGCCAATGAACGTCAGCGACCAATGCGAGTCAGCCCCTGCAATCGAAAACCAATAAGTTCTACCGATTAACCAATAAATCACGATCTGCAGAATACCTAAAAGCGCACTCATTATAAAAGCCAGGCGATAACGCCTGACTCTCCCAATTGATGTATACGCCAGCCCGCGCTCAAAAAGCAGGCACAATAAAGCGTAGAAAACGACCATGGCAGCCAGGATGATGGCAGAAGTGGTTGAAGCTGCGGATAACAATGGAAAAGACCAGGCCAGGATCACAAGGATTAGGCTTAGGATCCAGTACCCGGCCATTTTTATATACCCCCTACCGCTTATCTGCATTGCGTTTTCATCGGTTTTTTCTACTCGATCCTGCTGCATACGGTTGCTTTCGTTCAGGTATTAAACTACATCTGGCGATGTCATCTTTATTGATTTGACGCATTATACCTTAGGCACAAATCATTCATATTGGGTCTTTGGGACTTTCTTGGTTTTAGGTGTGGGTGCGTCCGCCCCACACCTAAAACCAAGGCAAACCTTAAATAACCTTCATGTTGAGGTTTATTCTGGTGATATAATCTGCGATTGCCAGAGAGAAGTTGCTTTGCCTGGCAGTGATCCACGGAGTCGTACATTTGATGACTGATAATAATCCAAAATCTCAACCTAAAACACTCTACATCATCCTGGGTGTCTTCATTGTCTTAGTGATCGCCGCTGGAGCGATTTTCTACCCAAAAGCTGCCCAGTTGTGGTCTCAGCCCCTTGGGCCCGGACTGGAGCTGCCGACCTATACCGCGACAACGCTCCCGCCAACCGTCACAGAAGAACCCACACAGGAGGAAGTCGTACTTGAACCTGCAACAGAAGCCGCCCCGGCGACCGAGACTGAAGCATTAACACCCACTGTAGAGCCAACCGCCGCACCCGAACCGATGTGTGGTGGTCCGCCAGTGATGTATATCCTCGGTGTTGGTGCCGATGCCGACGATTATCTGTACGGTCTGGCAGACGTGATGCGCATCGCGCGTGTGGACTTTATCACGCCGAAGGTCACGATTCTGTCCATGCCGCGCGACCTGTGGGTGGAAATACCGGGCATCAGTGACCACTACGACATCACTCACGGCAAGCTGAACCAGTCCTACCTCTACGGAAATCCGGGTATGGGCTACTATGACGAGTCCGGGGATGGTCCCGGCTTGCTCGCCAGGACGCTCGACCTGAATTTCGGCCTGCGGGTTGATCATTACGGGGCGGTCAACATGACTGTGTTCAAGAAGATCGTCGATAGGTTAGGCGGAATCGATATTTACCTGCCGACAGATGTAGACGGCAGGCCCAAAGAGGGCAGCGACGCTGAAAACATGGGCTATTTTATCGCCGGGCAAAATCATTTCAACGGCGACCAGGCGTTGCGCTTTGCCCGTATTCGCAACAAATACAACGATTTCGTGCGCCAGGACAACCAAACCATGGTGCTCTGTGCATTGAAAGACCAGCTCCTTAGCCCTTCCGTGCTGCCGCATATTCCAGGCCTGGTTACAGATTTCCGAGGGGAGATGCTCACTGACCTGAGCCCCCAACAAGTCGGCCAGCTGGCCTGCCTGCTTCCTAAATTAGCTAAAGAAAACCTGCTGTTCGCCAGCATGCCGCAGGAAATCTTGAATCCGGATCGTGTTTTCAGTCCACAGCAGAACGACTATACCTTTATTCTGGACGTCGATAATTCAGAAGTTCGGGGCTACATCCAGCGCTTCATGGACGGCACCTGGCCCGATAAACCGAAAGAACCCACCTGTCCATGACCCCAACACAGCCCAACGTTCCTGACCTGCTGCGGCGCTATGGCATCCATCCGGACAGACGACTGGGTCAAAACTTCCTGGTAGATCCGGCGGCATTAGCGCGCGTCGTCGAGGCCGCTGATGTAGGAAAGGACGATTGGGTTTTGGAGATCGGTGCGGGTGTGGGGAACCTGACAAGCCTGCTGGCAGAGCGCGCCGGCACAGTGGTCGCAGTCGAGCTGGACGATCGGCTCATCCCCGCCTTACAGGAAGTGCTCTCGCCTTTCCCAAATGTCAATATCGTGCAGGGGGACATCCTGGAGCTATACCTGACCAAAATTATCGACCAACCCGCGTACCAGGTGGTCGCCAATATCCCCTACTACATCACCTCGGCCCTGATTCGCCACCTGCTTGAAGCAGACCTTAAACCCGCCAAACTGACTCTGACTGTGCAGCGCGAAGTAGCTCAGCGGATCTGTGCCGCACCCGGGAACCTGAGCCTGTTAGCTTTGAGCGTGCAGGTTTACGGAGAACCTGTTGTTGCGGCGCGTATACCGGCTGGCGCGTTCTACCCTCCTCCCAAGGTGGATTCATCAGTGGTGAATGTATCCCTATTCCCAACCCCCCTTATCCCATATCCCCTGCTTGCCACCTTCTTCCGCCTGGCGAAAGCCGGTTTCAGCCAAAAACGAAAAACACTGCGCAACGCCCTGGCCGGCGGTATGCATTGGGAACCAGTACATGCGCAGGAGGTACTGCTCTCCGCTGGCATCGACCCCCAACGCCGCGCTCAAACGTTGAGCCTGGAGGAATGGGGGAACCTGACATCTTTGGTCCATCCACTTCCAAAGAGATGAATGGCTACTGATGTGCGACCGTTGAACCGCAGTTAAAACTAGGTAAAAAATTATGAAACATCGTGTACGGGCCGCGGGCCTGCTCATCAACGGCGAAAACATCCTCCTTGTACTTCACCGCCATCCTGAAAATGGAAGCGAGTGGTGGATACCACCGGGAGGCGGTCTCATTGAAGAAGACGATTCGATTTTTCAAACTGCGCAGCGGGAGATCTTCGAAGAGACCGGGCTGACGGCCGCGCTCTCTCGCATTTGCTACATTCGCGAATTCCGGGAGACCTCGACCAACATTTACCACCTTGAATTCTTTATGCCTGTGGATGCGTACACCGGAGAGATTACGCTCGACAATATCCCAAAAGGCGACCTGGATGACGGCATTATCAAAGCCGTCAAATGGCTTCACAGGACGGAGCTTGGCGATCTCGTCGTGTACCCTGAATGGATGGTTGAGGAGTGGTTCTGGCAGGATGCAAACGCTGGATTTCCACAAACAAAATACACGGATGTCGGGGTAGAAGAGACGATAAGTGGGGTGGAATTGCCTATCAGTCGCCATCGCAAATAACAACCAGGAGGCAGCAAAATGTCCGAAGAGATGAACAAAACAAAACTGCTCGAAGAGATTCATGCGGAACGGGTGGCTTTAGAAAGCACCCTGGAAAAGATAAGTACAGAAGCGATGCTGCAGCCGGGCGTGATTGATAACTGGACGGTCAAAGACATTTTGGCGCATATCGTAGACTGGGAGCAGCGTATGGTCCATTGGGTCGAGATCACACTGCGCGGCGAGATGCCGGAAGAGTTTTCACCGGGAATGACGTGGACGGACGAGGATGTAGACAAGTTAAATCAAGAATCATACCTGGCCCAGCGGGACAAAGCGTTGGATGTGGTGCTCGCTGAATTCCGCGACTCGTACGCTCAAGCCCTGGAAATGGCCAAAAAACCATCCGAAGAGCAGTTGTTCGACCCGGACTACTACGACTGGCGCAGCAACCCTCTCTGGTACATGGTAGCGGCCAACACCTCCTGGCATTACAAAGAACATAACAAACATCTCACCGAGTGGCTCGGATAATTCAATCACCCCACGCACCGACGGCGCCATCCTGAAGCCCCATGCGATTTGCTCGCGGGGCAGCCATGTTCAAGGGGAACAATTGGAGTTCAGTCATCCCCGTGTAACCGTACGCTCCGAGCAGCCACCTGCGCAGCATGCCCTCATCCACACCCAGCGGCTGCAGCACGCTGCTGGCCGCCCGCACCAGCAGCTCTGTGTAGCGAGGAATGTCCAGGGTTTTAGGGTCAGGCGGGCTCGGCAAATCCCAGGCGATCACGCCAGGTTTACCCAGTGTGTAGAGAAACTGTACCATCTGGCCAGGACGCAGCGACTTTCCCAGCGCTGCGAGCTGCGTCACAGCGCGCGCCGCCGGAGATGGGACGCGGTACTCATTCAGCTCGCGGCTCAGTTTTTGAGCCACCAACAGGTGCTCCAACGGCACGCGGTAGGCGCGCAGGTCCGCCAGGCGTCTCCGCAGCCGGGTCACGATCACGGGCAGGCAGTCCGTCAGGCGGCCGGGGTCGGGTGCCTCAGCCAGGCGCCGCAGGATCTCCATCTGCACCTGGGTGATAAAAACCGGCGTGTCGCGCCGGCGCAGCTCGATGCCGCGCGTCTTCAGCGAGCCATCCTGGAAGGCGCCAAAGTAGCGATTTGGCACCGGGAGGCGCGGGTCCACCTTTGAAGGCAGGAAGGCCAACCATTTGTAGATGCCCTCCAGGGCGATTGGCAGGCTGGTGCGCGTGGTGATCTCGTCCAGCAGCGGCTGGAAATGATCCACCTGGTTGAAACCCTCCCTTTTCACCCATATGCCATCCACGTACATGTGCAACACCGTGAACCCCATGTCCTCAGCGGCCTCCTTGGCGAGCAGCAGCGCCTCGCGCCCGTAGGCGGTGACCGATTCGTGGGCCTCGATGCGGCCGAAACGGGCGTTCTTGTATCCCAGGTAACCGAAACAGGTCACCAGCAGCCACTTATGAGCGGAGGCGCGCGCCTTGTACAGCCTGCGGCGCGGGTCCCGGGCGGACAAAGTCGTCAGGCAGTTCTTGATCTCCAGGCGTTTGTCCAGCAGCGGCTTCAGAGTCTGCGGCACCAGCCCCGGGCGCTCCCGGTCCACGTGTATCCCCAGCTCGGGCACGTGTTCCGCCTCCGGGCCTTCCATGCCCACGGTCTCCGGCGAGATGTTGAAACGCTCCATGATGCTCGGATACATGGAAATGAAATCGATCTCGGCCACATCGCGGTGCAGCCCAACCAGCGGCTGGTAGACCATGCCGCCCATATCGGCACGCAGCAGCTGCAGAGCAGATTTGAGATACTCGGCCTGCTGCTTGTGCCAGGGCACCAGCACCCCCCCCCGCAGGGCAGTCAGCATCTGCATGGCCGAGATGCCGCTCCCGGGCGAGACGCGCGCCACCGTCTGCATGGGCAATCCCGTAACGCGCGCCAGCTCCATCACGCCATCCAGCTCGTAATCATGGAACAGCATAGCGTTAAAGATATCGATGTGCCAGCGGCCAAACAGGTGCACCTGCTGGCCGCGGTAGATCACCTGCCCGTAGGTGAAGTAGGAGCGCTCCGCGCGCCTGGCGACTCCCAGCCCGGGATCGCGGTTGAGCGGCAAGGGGATACGGTGGCGCAGGGAGATTTCCAGCAGCAGCGGCAGCAGCCAGGTATCCCCCCACTTGGTGTAAAGCAAATCGGGGTCGTGGCGGCGCAGGATGGCGCGCAGATTGATCAGCAGCGCACGCTCCGGCTCCAACGCCAGGCGGTAGGCTACACCGCGCGTGGTGCGCACGTTCAGCTGCCCGGGTCGGGCGTGCGAGGGGTCCACGTCCGGCTCCACGGACAGGATGCGCAGCGGCGGCGCGAGCGTGTCCAAATCCCAGGGCGAATCCAATACTTCGATCTCGTGCACCCATCCCTCTTCATCGGCGGCTACCCGGCAGCGCGCCAGGGGAAACGTGCCGTGCACGGCTGCGTGACGCAGGCCGAGAGGCAGGTCGGCATCGTAATAGGTCAGGTCGGGAAAAGCCCTGGCAACCCGCCTGAAGATGAGCGGTTGGGCGATGGGCTGCTCCACCTGCACGGCCAGCACCTCGAGCGGATCATCTTCGAACAAGTCTCGCCGCTGCGCCCGCGAGAGCGTGAGAGGCTGCGTCTGCGATTTCAGAAAACGCCACGCGGCGCGCAGGCGTTCGGAAGGACCGGAGACGTAGAACGTGACGGGGAAGCACTGTTTGAGCCGCAGGCGAGCGCCGTCCCTCCCTTCCATAAACCATAGAACCACCCCATCCTGCGGGTGCGCATACACGTCGAGCAGCCAGCCGGTGTATTCATCCATCCGCGCTCACTCTTCCCCATCTATATTGATGTGTAGCTGCCCGTGCTCTGCACCTGTTTGCCCGCCCAGCAGCTCCTCCACCAACCGGCGCAGGCGCGTCACTTCCTTGTGCTCCTCCAGCAGCATGGACAGCAGCAGCACCTCGAAGGGCAGCGCGTGGGAGGCATAAGATGCAGCCGCCAGATGCTGGTGCGCGGCGGCGAACAGGTCGTCCAGGACCAGCTGATCGCTGCGCCTCAGGGCGCGCCGGAAGCGGGCGAAGGATTGCTGCTCTTGCAGGATGATCTGGGTGATGGTTGGCAGTGTTCGTCCCATGGGAAATTCCTTTACTAAAACGACTAAAACAACCGCAGCGGGGCCGCCGGCTGCTCCGGTTCCAGACGCCAGACCTGATCGGCGGCGTGCTCCAGGCCTTGCAGCAGGATCTCAGCTTCCGGTAGGTCCACTTTCGGCCAGCGGGCGCTCACACCGACTGAAGATCGTTGGTTCAATCGCCGCAGTTCCTGGATGCTGAGAGCGAGCAGACGTTCGCGCTCCGCCAGTGCCACGCTCTCATCATAGAAAGTGTCCAAAATGTGCAGCGCCAGGGTCGGCGTCCCATCGGCCGGCGTGCTCTCGAGCAGCGACAGCACCTGGTAGCAGGTGAAGGCGCGCGCAACCTGGATGCGGTTCAAAGCTTCTTCCACATCCTGGGTGTGGCGGGCCAGCTCCCGGGCAACAATGTAAGCGTTGAAGCAGTTGCCGCCGTCCAGCACACGCAGGGGCGCCCTTCGGGCAATGCGGACCACCATGTCGAGCAGCAGGCGCGTTGCCCCGCGCGGCAGGATGACCAGCGACAGCTGCCCAGTTATTAAATCGGGAAGGAGTGTATTCATGCCCCCAGGTTAGCGTTAATTCCCGATTTAAACAATCACTCCCTGGGGGGATTTTGGGGTTACCCCCTGGGGGGGAGCCAGGGATGGCGTGGGGGGATGGATGTGCCCCCCACATATGGCGATTGCGGTTTTAAAAACGGGTTTCTGGCTAAGGCTCCAGCCAGGCGCTGAAGTCCCAGCCGGCGAGTGCCCGCTGCAGTTCGATCTTGTTGCGCAGGTCGAATTTACGCAGGACATGGCGCATGTGGGTTTTAACCGTTTCGGGTGAAATTTTCAGGCGCCCGGCGACCTGCCGGTTGGTGTAGTCCAGGCAGGCCAGCGCGGCCACCTGCTGCTGGCGCGGGGTGAGGGTCCGCCACACCTCCAGGCTGGCATCGGCGGCGTCGCGCTGCGCCAGGGCAGAAGACAGCAGAACTGCAGCGATTTCATCTTCGGAGCGCTGCTCGCGCTCGGCCAGGTTCTGCATCGACCGCATCAGCAGGTCATCAAACTGGTAGATCTGGTGGGAATCATCCTGCAAACCCAGGTCGCGCAGCAAACGCTGCCAGAAGGAACTAAATGGCCTCTTCATCCTGAGCCGATTGTATCAGAACAAATGTTCTAACGCAAGTTAAAACACTTTCTTAACATGGATAAGGGGTAAATTGAGCTTTCAATAGGTCTTCATTCAATTGGATAACCGGCTGCACGCCCTATTTTTTAAGTAGCGGCGTCAATTGCATCGCCCCGCTCACTGTCTTCCTCCCCCGCTTCCTGGTTCGCATCACTGGCGGACTCGGGATCAGGTTCATCCCCATTTTCGGCGATCTGCTCCTCATCGCCTTGATGCGTAAAATGTTCCCGGTAAATCTGGATGGTTGTTACGAACAGGATCATAATCACCGGGCCGTAAATCAAACCCAGAAGACCTCCTACATAAATACCACCCATAATCGCCAGCAAGATCAGCACAAAATTAATAGCGGCCTCTTTGGACACCAGTCTGGGTCTGAGCCAGAAATCCATCGGGTTTACGACCACGTAAAAGCCGACCAGGACGATGACTGCCGAGGAAGTGTTGCCCGCGAGCAAAAGAACGATCGCCATGGGCAGCACAATGAAGCTGATCCCTACCACAGGCAGCACGCCAAACATGATGGATAAAAACGTCCAGAAAAGCACAAACGGCATGCCGGCCAGCCAGTAGAATACGCCCATGACCGAGCCTTCAATGATCGCCATTAGAAAAACGCCCATAACCATTGAATTGGTCATGGCCAACGCCTTACGACCATACAGCTCCGTGATATTCGTGGGCAAAGGGCTCAATTCATCAATATAGTTCATCAAATCATCAAAAGCCGGCAGCAGTGTCCCCAGAAGAATAATAAAGACGAAAACATTTATTATCAAGGTGGTGATCGTGGTGCCCAAAGAGACCGCCAGGTCTGTTAACCACGACAAAATCCCATTGGCAATCGATTTCAGTGCTTGCTGCACCTGTTCCGGGTCAATCTCAACATCGCTCAAAGCCGGAAGTTCTTGGACAAACGACTCTATTCTCTCTGTAAGGCTTTCCACCGATCCATCCACGTCCCCCGTTGTGATCGATTCGAGTAAGGTCTGCGCCTGACCGATGATGGCACCGGTCAGAATAACCAGGGGGATCACCAGCACGAGGAAGAAGGCCACGATCGATATTGTGGTAGCGATGCCCCGGTGTCCGCGCACCCATTTGCGGCGCAGAAAGTAATTGTAGACCGGCTTCAGGATTACCGCCGTGACCAATGCGAGCGCGATCACGCTGAAAAATGGCTGCATCAGGGCCAGTACAGCAAGCGTCAGCAGACCAAATACAACGAAAAAGAATATCTTACCTCTAGAACGAGTCTGTTTCATGATCTTTCGCCCGGGATGCCAGGTTTCCTGTGATGGTTAATCGATGCCCACTGGTTGCGAAAAACAACCTACCGCATCATGTCGATGGCGACTGTGGCCGCTTAGTTCTTCTCTGCGTTCCTTTCTTCGCCTCATCATAAAGCTCCTCGAGATATGTTTTTTGTATGCAACCATTGTATCGCCAATACCTGATTATAACAGGACGGTTAACTGATTTCCGGCAGAACAGCCCCTGAGTTTAGTGAAGCCGAAGATCGCCAAACCTGCTCTAAGTGCGACCCAGGTCGCGGTATTCATACAGCAGCTGCCAGACTCGATATGAGGCCTCCCACTGTATTTGAAACGACATCTTCGAGCTCCCGCTGTCCCGGTCGGGGAAATAGAACGGCACTTCTTCTATTACGTAACCCAGGCGATAAGCCATATAGTTCATCTCAATTTGAAAGGCGTAACCGTTGGAGCGCACCCTATCCAGGGGCATGCCCAGCAGCGTCTTTCGCCGCCACACTTTGAATCCGCCGGTGGCGTCCTTGATCGGCAGGTGAAGGATCGTCCGGGCGTAAAAGTTGCCAAAGGCGGACAGCGACTTACGCCAGTAAGGCCAATGTCTGTCCACTCCTCCACCCTTCACGTAACGCGAGCCCAACGCCAGGTCACACGACTCCAGGGCCTCCAGTAAGCTGAGCAGCTTCTGCGGTGGGTGTGAGAAATCTGCGTCCATCTGGGCGATCACCTCACCCCCGGCATCCAAGGCCCTTTGAAAACCGGTCAAGTAGGCCGTTCCCAATCCCTGTTTTCCGGCGCGATGGATCACGGACAGCCTGCCCGGGTTCGATTCCGCCAGACCTTCAGCAATGCGGCCCGTTCCATCCGGGCTGTTATCATCCACAACAATCAGTCTCAGCTCCTCGACATGCAGCAAAAATAATGCGGAGACCAGCTTTGGCAAGTTCTCCGCTTCGTTATATGTAGGTATAACAATGATCAACTGCATGGGTGTTATTTTATCAGATGGTGAAGGGAAATTAACGCCGACTGGGCGCTGGCTTATATCTGAATTCCTGTCGTGCTATAATCTTCTCCCTCATTTATCGGTATCCAGTCTGGAATATATAAAACCAGTAACAGACTGGTACAGGAGGCTTACAAGCTGATGAAAACTATATCCAAATTTATTCCAAAGTATCAATTACGTTTGATCATTCTGGGGATTGTACTGCTTTTCGCTCTCGTTGCATGTTCTGCCAATGCGACCGGCGAACCCGTTACTTTGAAGATTGCCGTACTTCCCATCCTGGATAGTCTGCCCATGTATGTCGCCGAAGAGGAAGGTCTCTTTGCCGATAACAACGTCACGGTTGAATTTATCCCGGTTGGCTCGGCACCAGAGCGGGACCAATTGATTTCCGCCAACCAGGCGGACGGGATGATCAACGAAGTCGTCTCAACGGTTTTCTACAACACAGACAAAACCCAGATCCAGATTGTGCGCTATGCGCGCGCTGCCACGCCAGAGCAGCACCTGTTCTCTATCCTGGCTTCCGCTGACAGCGGGATCACGTCCGTTGAGGGACTGAAAGGCGTGGAAATCGGTGTCTCGCATGGCACAGTCATCGAGTACCTGACGGATCGTTTGCTGCAGAATCAGGGCTTCATCCAGGATGAGATCACGACCGTAGCTGTTCCGAGCATCGGCGACCGGTTGGCCCTACTGGGATCCGGGGAACTGCAGGCCGGCATGCTGCCAGAACCGCCCACCTCCCTCGCCCAGGGCGGAGGGGCAGTCGTGGTAATCGACGACACCACCTACCCCGAAGTCAGCTTCAGCACCATTTCCTTCCGCATGGAGATCATCGACCAACACCCCGACACGATCAGAGGCTTCCTGGCTGCACTGGAAGAAGCCACCATTCGCATCAACGCCAACCCGGAGGATTACAGCGACCTGCTCGTTGAAAAGCAGCTGGTACCTCCACCGCTGGTCGGGTCATTTGCTGTGCCCGTCTATCCGACTGCTGGAGTGCCGACATTAGCGCAATGGCAGGATGCCCTGGCCTGGACCATAGAAAAAGGTCTCAACCAGGTGAAGGTCTCTTACGAAGACTCGGTGACCGACGAATATCTGCCGTAAATACTGGTAATGCGTAATGCTGACGCGAGTACGCATCACGTATTACTCTTTACTCATTACGCACAATACAAAACCCAAAATATCTCCTACTTTTCTCGTTATGCATCCCATGATCCAGCTCGAATCGCTCACCTACGCCTACGGGCAGGGCACACCCATTTTCCAGGATTTCGATTGGCAGGTTAAGCATGGAGAAGCCTGGGCCGTCCTGGGTCCCTCAGGCTGCGGCAAATCCACCCTGCTCTATTTACTGGCCGGTTTGCGTTTCCCCACCTCAGGGCAGATCTTGATTGAAGGGCAGCCCCTGACACGCCCTCGCCCCCACACCGGTCTCATCCTGCAGGAGTACGGCCTGCTCCCCTGGGCAACCGTCAGGCAGAATGCCGAGCTTGGCCTCCGCGTACGTAGCTTCTATGGTCCCGATGGAAAGCACTCACCGGAAGATTTCCAGCCGGTTGAAAAATTGGATCCCTGGCTGGATCGCCTGGGACTTTTATCGGTTAACGACAAGTATCCCAGCCAAATTTCCGGGGGGCAGCGCCAGCGTACCGCCATCGCCCGCACTCTGGCGCTCAAACCCGATGTACTGCTGATGGACGAGCCGTTCGGATCACTGGACGCGCCAACCCGCGAAGATCTGCAAAATTTAACGCTCGAGCTTTGGGATGAGCAGCATCTGACCCTGGTCATCGTCACACACGCTATCGAGGAAGCATCCGTCCTGGGTCATAAAATCCTGCTCCTGGGACAACCGCCCAACATTGCGCCCGTGGTTATCGAAAACCCTGGCAGCCGGCGTCCTGATTTTCGGCACTCGGTTGATTACCTGGACCTGTGCCGAGACCTTCGCCGGCGGATGGAGGTCTAATGAAACGCCGCAACTTGCTCTTTGCCATCCTGACGTTGCTCGTTATCTGGCAGGTCGGCGCCTGGTTATTAAACGAGCCGATCCTGCCGTCGCCCGTCTCTGTTGCAGTTACTTTCTACAATGAACTAGTCCGTGGCGAGCTGCTGGAACATTTCCTGGCCAGCCTATGGCGCGTTGCGATCAGCACCCTGCTGGCAATAGCCATTGCGGCACCGCTTGGATTAATTCTGGGTCAATCGAAACGCCTGAACAGTCTCTTCTCCCCGCTGATTTACATCCTTTATCCCATTCCAAAAGTCGTGTTGGTGCCGATCGTTTTACTCCTGCTCGGCATTGGTGATCTCTCCAAGATTTTCATCATCTTCATGATACTGTTCTTCCAGATCCTGGTGCTGGTGCGAGACCGGGCAGCCAATATCCGCCCGGAACTGGTGCTCAGCGTACGCAGTCTCGGGGCCGGTCGCAGAGCACTGTTCCGCTTTGTTTACCTGCCTGCCAGCATCCCAGGCATCCTCACCGCCCTGCGCCAATCCATCGGCACTGCGGTAGCCGTGCTCTATATCGCGGAGCTTTTTGCCACGCAGCAGGGGCTAGGATATTATATTTACTTCAACGGCAGCACCCTGTTCAACTACCCGGCCATGTACGCCGGGATCGTTGCCATGGCTTTTATGGGTCTGAGCCTGTACTTCGCCGTCGATTGGCTCGAACACCGCATCGCCAGCTGGCAGTTCGTCAGCTAAAGATTAAACCCATAGAGAACAATACCCCATAGACTAAAGTCAAACGCCCCGTCCCAGCCAGCACCTTATTGAGCGGTCGCCCCTTCTCTCGCCACACGCTGCGCGTCAATGAAGCCGCGTAAAGCAGCGACAGCCAGCAAAGCAGGGACCAGACTGGACCGACTCCTAGCCAGATCATCAAGATCGGTGTCAGGTATGCGCCCGCCGCCAGAAGTGTAAATTCCCAACGTGTGCCGGTCTCACCAAGCCTGACAGCCAGGGTGCGCTTGCCTGCGCCACGGTCAGTCTCGATATCTCTTAAGTTATTGACAACCAGGATGGCCGTGATCAAGAACCCCATGGGCAGCGACGACCATACGGCCAGCGCCCCAATCCCCCCCGCCTGCACAAAGTATGTCCCGCACACAGCAACAGGACCAAAAAACAGGAACACCGCTAAATCTCCCAGACCATAATACCCCAATGGAAGTGGTCCTCCCGTGTAAGCGATCGCCGCCAGTATCGAGGCGATGCCGATCAAGACCACCGGCCACCCGGCTGTAATAGTGAGGTAAACACCCAGCACTACCGCTAATCCGAAACAGACCCACATACCGCGCAACACCTGTCCTGGCGATAGCAGCCCCGACTGGGTCACCCGCATTGGACCCAGACGCTCGCCAGCATCCGCACCTCTGCGGAAATCGAAGACATCGTTTGCCAGATTGGCACCGATCTGGAGCAATAACGCCCCGAGCAGGGCCGCTAGCGCGGGTCCAGGCTTAAAGAATCCCTCATAATATGCCACGGCTGAACCCACGATGACCGGAGAAGCCGCTGCTGGTAGCGTCTTCGGTCTGGCTGCTAACAGCCAGACCTGAAAATTTGATAACGAAGCTGTTTTCTCTTTTTTTCTGTCTTCCATACAAATTATGTGTCTGAAAATCATTGAATTGACAACGGACACAAGTATACATTAATTTAACTATACGTATAGATTAGGCAAAAGTTAGATTTTTTGGCGCCCCTAAGCCCAAACACGTCCATATGATATAATTTTGAACTATTCTGTCCGATTTATCATGATTGCTCGATCACAGTGTGAGATTGTGTAGTGAAGGAAAATTTTCACAATAAATTTCGTCTGTGATATACATAAGACTATGCGATACATTTTACTGGTTATCACTTTTTTCGCCTTACTGATTCTCTCCCTTTTTACAGAAGTTAATCCTGTTTCCGCGGCTGAGCATGTCCTTACATCGATCGACAACCAGGTTGAGGCGTTTCAAGCACCAGGTACCTCGTCCGCATTATGCATGCCCGGCATCTATGTCCATGACCCCGGCGATTGTACGGCTGCCGGGCCATCCGCCTATCTCACTGAAAAGGCAGCCGATGGGATCGTTTTCCCCATACAGGAACTACCTGCCAGCAAGCCTGATTCTAACCTGACATACTCGGACGTTCGTTATGGATTGGTGCCTGAACGCAACGCTCCGGTTTACGCGTCCCTCGATGATGCGATGGAAAACAGAAGGAAAAACGCCGTCAAGAAGCTCGATTCAAGCTTCACCTATATCTCTTACACACATGAAGAGGTCATCGATGGTAGGCGTTTCTACATGATCGCGCCGGATCAATGGATGACCGCCAATGACGTATCCCGCATAGGCGCAGTGCCCCTCTTCCAGGGGTTGACGTTCAACCAGACCCCGGAGAATACTTTTGGTTGGGTGCTCTCCTACCTGAACAACGGTCCGGTCGAAACTAAACGCACGCCCGGTTCCCAGATTGACGACTACACCGGCCATACTCTCCAAAACCACGAAATTGTGCATGTCTATAATTCAGTGCAGGTGGGCGATATCGAGTGGTACATGGTAGGTCCCGACGAATGGCTGCCGCAGAATGTAGTAGCACGTGTGATCCCCAACAGGACGCCCCAGGAGGATGTAACCGGTGATCGCTGGATCGAAGTCAACCTCTTCGAGCAGACCATAGCCGTGTACGACCAGGGCGAACTTGTCTTCGCCACGCTGGTCGCCAGCGGCCTGGACCCATTTTGGACGCGCCCGGGTCTGTTCCAAATTTACCAGAAACACGAAACCACCCCCATGCGCGGCTCCTTCGAGGCGGACCGTTCTGACGCCTACTACCTGCAGGATGTACCCTGGACCATGTATTTCGACCAGGCGCGCGCGCTGCATGGTGCATACTGGCGCGCAAACCTAGGGTTTACCCAATCACACGGGTGTGTCAATTTATCCGTGGGTGATTCGCGCTGGATCTTCGATTGGGCCGATATCGGTGACTGGGTATACGTTTGGGATCCTTCGGGAGAAACGCCCATAGATCCATCATTATACGGTTCAGGTGGATTTTAAATCACCCAGTCCGACTTCAGGCTGGGGGTAGTTCGTATCTATAGCCATTCAGGAAAGCAGCCTCTCAATTGCTGGCTCACCTCCGCACCTATAACTAGCCTATGATCCGCAAGTATACCGGTGGGTTCATTCTAATATTCCTAATCCTCTCACTGGCGTGCAGCCTATCGCCGGGTGGATGGCAATTGCGCTCCGATCCAACTGTCACCGGTACCCCCACTGAGACCTCAACCTTCACGCCCACTCCAACGCTTACCACACCCAGCCCCACATCTTCTTCCACTCCAACACCAACCGAAACCTTACAACCGACGCAGACATTTACTCCCACGCCCAGAGCGACCGCTTCACCCGTGCAGCTTCAGGTCTTGGAAGAACTCTGGCAGGTGGTAAACGATGAATATCTGTACCAGGACTTCAATGGTCTGGATTGGGATGCCATATACACGGAATACCGGGACCGGGTCGAGAACGGTCTGAACGACGAAGAGTTTTATCGCGCCATGGGTGAGATGGTCTTCCGTTTAGGGGATGAGCATTCGACCTTCTTCAGCCCCGAACAAGCCGCTGAAGAAGACTCCGGTTACGCCGGAAATTATGAGTACGTTGGCATTGGCGTGATGACAATCGCCGTCCCGGAACGCCAACGTATCACGATCATATCCATCTTTCCGGACAGCCCCGCTGTGGAAGCCGGTATAGAAGTGCGGGACAGCATCATTGCCGCAGACGGGCAGCCCATCCTCGATGAAAACGGTGTTCGCCATAGCCTGCTGCGCGGTCCCGAGGGATCCACTGTTACCCTGACCGTGATGCAGCCCGGCGGTGAGACGAGGCAGGTCCAGCTGACACGACGGCGTATCACCGGCGCCCCGGAAGTACCGTACCAGGTTCTGACAACACCAGACGGTAAACGCATCGGGTACATACTCCTGGTTACGTTTAACGACAACACGATCGATGACCAGGTCGGCGAAGCGCTCAGGGACATGTCGTCCACAACACCCCTGGACGGTGTCATCATCGATAATCGTATGAACAACGGCGGCGCCAGCAACGTCCTCAAAGGCACGCTGGCCTATTTTTCTGGTGGCACGCTTGGGCATTTCGTCAACCGCCAGGCAGAAGAACCTCTGAACTTACAGGGTATTGATATCAACGATTCCCAGCGCTATCCTGTGGTCGTCTTAACCGGAGATGGAACCGCCAGTTTTGGCGAGATATTCGCCGGAGTTTTACAAGACATAGGCCGCGCGTACGTGATCGGTGAAACCACAGCCGGTAATGTTGAGATACTTTATGTGTATACCTTTTCGGACGGGTCACGCGCCTGGATCGCTCACGACACCTTCCGCCCTTTGAACCAACCGGACCGGGATTGGGAGGCGACCGGGATTATTCCCGATCTGATCATCAGAAGCAATTGGGACGAAGTGACTGTCGAAAACGATCCGGCGATCATTGCCGCCATCGAATTTATCACCCGTGATTGATTAAGAGATAAGAGTACCATGCTCACACTGCCAGAAAAAATTCTCTTCATTATCGCATTATCCGCCTCTTTATACGCTGCCTTCAGGGTCACAGATCGAATTGTTAAGATCATCCGGCGGGGGCGGGGTCAGGCGGATTGGGCCCTGGCCCGCACTCGCCTCTGGAACGTGCTGAAGAAAACGCTTACCCTGCGGCCCACATTCCGCATGCGTATCGTCCCCAGCCTGTTCCACGCATTTATTGCCTGGGCCTTCATCTATTACCTGCTGGTCAACATAGTCGATGTATTGGAAGGCCTTTTTAGCGATTTCAGTATCTACGAATTTATAGGACCTCTTGGCGGACCGTTCAGCCTTATCGCTGACCTGCTCAGTGTGGCCGCCCTGCTCGGCATGAGCGCCCTGCTTATCCGGCGCTACCTGCTTAAATCATCCGATCTTTCCACCCGCCAGGACATATTGCTGCATCCCAAGGCTCGCTCGGGCATTCGCCACGACTCGGCCATCGTGGGTGTTTTTATCCTCGTACACGTCGGATCCCGCTTCCTGGGCCAGTCTTTCGTCATCGCGCTGGAAGGATCTGACCCCTGGCAGCCGTTCGCCTCTGCAGTCGCTAATTTATGGGCCGGTCTCAGTGAATCTGCCCTGGAAATTGGTCTGCACGTGTTTTTCTGGTTGGCTCTAGGCACCATCCTGGCATTTATTCCCTACTTCCTGTATTCCAAACACATCCACCTGGTCTTCGCGCCGCTCAACTTTTTACTGAAACCGGAACGCCGTTCGATCGGCGAACTCGATTCGCTGGACTTCGAGGACGAAAGCATCGAGCAGTTCGGCGCCACCCACATAGAGGATCTTGGCTGGGAGCAACTTATGGATGCTTATGCCTGCATCATGTGCAACCGCTGCCAGCAGGTCTGCCCGGCCTATAATACGGGTAAGGTGCTTTCTCCGGCCGCATTGGAGATAAATAAACGCTACTTCCTGAATTACGAAGGAAGCCGCATCGCAGAGGGTGAAGCGAGCACACAAACGCTGCTGGAGTTCGCCATCTCCCCCGAGGCTGTTTGGGCCTGCACAGCCTGCGGGGCCTGCAATGACATTTGCCCGGTCGGGAACGAACCCATGCGCGATATCCTCGATATCCGGCGCTCCCTGGTGTTAATGGAAAACGACTTCCCGGAGCAGCTGCAGACCGCCTTCCGCGGCATGGAACGGGCACTCAACCCCTGGAACATCCCCCCAACGGAGCGCTTGAAATGGGCCGACGGTCTTACAGTGCCGACCATCGAACAGGTCCCGGAACCCGACATCTTGTGGTGGGTAGGCTGCGCGCCGGCCACGGATGCGCGCGCCCAAAAGACTGCCCGCGCCTTCGCCGAGATTCTCAACTCGTCCGGAGTCAACTACGCCGTCCTGGGTGAAAACGAAGGCTGCACCGGCGACTCCGCCCGTCGTGCCGGCAACGAGTACCTCTTTTTTGAGCTCGCCACTGCCAATGTGGAAATTTTGAACGAAGTATCACCGCCGCGCATCGTCACCACCTGTCCACACTGCCTGCACACACTCAAGAACGAATACCCGGCATTTGGAGGGGACTTCACCGTCATCCATCACACACAATTGATCAACGAGCTGGTCTCCGAGGGCAGGC
>Ga0209013_10001027_pt1 | contig 25826 bp, 13 predicted proteins | sample Cruoilmetagenom2_FD_187291 | JGI IMG/M metagenome (GOLD analysis project Ga0209013, IMG submission 187291) | Oil polluted marine microbial communities from Coal Oil Point, Santa Barbara, California, USA - Sample 2 (SPAdes) (version 2) | ecosystem: Environmental > Aquatic > Marine > Oil seeps ... | reverse complement strand
ACAGGTAACTGAGATAATAGAGTAATATAAAATAAATTTGATGTCTTAAGGTATTCCGGGAATATCCGGAATACTTTTAGCATCTTTAAGCATACGGGTGTAGCTCAATTGGTAGAGTAGTGGTCTCCAAAACCATTGGTTGTGGGTTCGATTCCTACCACCCGTGCAAAATAAAAATCTAAAATGGCAAAATTCAGTATTCTAAATTATTTTAAAGAAAGTTATAATGAATGGATGCATAAAGTATCCTGGCCAACTTGGAGTGAGCTGCAGAATAGTGCAATTGTAGTATCCGTTGCTTCCCTTATAATCGCGATAGTGGTTTATTTGATGGATATTTCATTTCAAACAATTCTTGAAAGATTTTACACATTGTTTTAATCAATCAAGGAGTACTATTCTAAATTAATTATATATATAAATTAAATCTGTTTTAACTAATCACAATCTCCTGTTACGAAGATGAGCGAGAAATCAGCTAGAAAATGGTACGTAGTACGAGCGATCAGTGGTAAAGAGAAAAAGGTAAAGGAGTATCTTGAAAGCGAAATAAATCGTCTGCAAATACAAGACTTTATTTCACAAGTACTTATTCCTACTGAAAAAGTTTACCAAATTCGCAAAGGGAAAAAAATAAGTAAGGAAAGAAATTATTTCCCCGGTTATGTATTAATTGAAGCTGATTTATCAGGAGAGATCCCGCATATCATAAGGAATGTTCCGAATGTTATGGGATTTTTGGGTTCAAAAGGACAACCAGAACCAATAAGAGAGTCTGAAGTCAAACGTATCTTAGGAAAAGTTGACGAACTGGCCGAGCAAGGAGAAGAAATTAATATTCCATACATTGTTGGAGAGACTGTAACTGTTACAGATGGCCCTTTCAATAGTTTTAGTGGAATCATTGAAGAGATTAATGAGGAGAAGAAGAAGTTGAAGGTTATGGTTAAAATATTCGGAAGAAAAACACCTCTTGAACTCAATTTCATGCAGGTTGAAAAAGAATAGTTAAAACGTAAATTTTAAACATTAGGTTTAAAATGGCAAAAGAAATAAGTGGATTAATTAAATTACAGATTCGGGGAGGAGCCGCAAACCCTTCACCACCTGTAGGTCCTGCATTAGGTGCTAAAGGTGTGAATATCATGGAATTCTGCAAACAGTTTAATGCTCGAACACAGGAGCAAGCAGGTAAAGTTATACCTGTTATCATTACTGTTTACAAAGACAAATCCTTTGATTTCATCATCAAGTCACCTCCAGTAGCCGTTCAAATTAAGGAAGCTGCTAAACTCAAATCAGGTTCAGCTGAACCTAACAGAGTTAAGGTAGCTACGATTACCTGGGATCAGGTAAAAAATATTGCTGAAGCAAAAATGAAAGATTTAAACGCTTTCACTGTTGAATCAGCAATGAGAATGGTTGCCGGAACTGCAAGAAGTATGGGCGTGAAAGTTAAAGGTAAATTTCCCGCAGAAATCAATTAATTGACGAAATCTGTTAACTAAAGAAGAATATGGCAAAATTGACAAAAAAACACAAAGAAGCTGTAGCCAAATTCGATGAAGAAAAGCTTTATTCGTTAACTGAAGCTGTTGATTTAGTAAAAGACATGTCTTATACTAAATTTGATGCTTCTGTTGATTTAAATGTTAGGTTAGGCGTTGACCCACGAAAAGCTAACCAAATGGTTAGAGGTTCGGTTACCTTGCCACACGGTACAGGTAAAAATGTAAGGGTTCTTGTTCTATGTTCACCTGACAAAGAGGATGAAGCAAAAGCTGCAGGTGCTGATCATGTTGGATTAGATGATTTCGTTGAAAAGATCAAGAAAGGGTGGACTGATGTTGATGTAGTTATTACTACACCCAACGTTATGCCTAAAGTTGGAGCACTTGGACGCATTTTGGGACCTAGAGGCTTAATGCCAAACCCAAAAACGGGTACTGTTACAATGGAAGTAGGAAAAGCTGTTGAAGCTGCAAAATCCGGTAAAATTGATTTTAAGGTTGATAAATATGGCATTATTCATTCTGCTGTTGCCAAACTAAGTTTTGATAATCAAAAAATAGTTGACAATGCAGCAGAGTTGCTTAACACAATCATTAAGATGAAACCGGCTTCTGCAAAAGGTAATTACGTTAAAAGCATCTATTTGTCCAGCACTATGAGCCCTGGAGTTCAGGTTGATCAAAAATCGATTACTGCTTAATGTTAAAAGTATTAAATTGTTATGAGAAAAGAAGATAAAAAAGTACTCATCGAGGATTTAACACAGCAGTTAACCGACAACAATAATTTCTATCTTGCTGACATCTCTGATTTAAATGCAGAAGATACCAGCGATTTAAGAAGGCTTTGTTTCAAATATAGCGTTAAAATGCAGGTGGTTAAAAACACCATTTTGAAAAAAGCAATGGAAAATGTTGAAAGGGATCTCGAAGAGCTATACAGCACATTAAAAGGAAATACCTCAATCATGTTTACTGAAGCAGGAAACGCTCCGGCAAAAATGATTAAAGAGTTTAGAAAAAAATCTGACCGACCTATTTTAAAAGGTGCATTTATTGAAGAAATGACTTATTTAGGTGATGAACAGCTTGATTTTCTTGTTGCAATTAAGTCGAAAGATGAACTTATTGGCGACATTGTTTCATTGCTGCAGTCTCCAATGAAGAACGTTATTTCAGCCCTTCAATCGGGTGGGTCTAAACTCTCAGGTGTACTTGAAACCTTATCACAAAGAAGTGAATAAGGTAATACGGATTTATTAATATTTGAATAATTATAAACAAAAAAACGATAATAAAATGGCAGATTTAAAAGCATTTGCAGAACAATTAGTTAATTTAACTGTTAAAGAAGTTAACGAACTTGCTGACATATTAAAAGAAGAACATGGCATTGAGCCAGCCGCTGCTGCTGTTGCAGTTGCCGCACCTGGTGCCGGTGGTGGTGAAGAAGCCGCTGAAGAACAAACAGCATTTGATGTTATTCTTACAGCAGCTGGTCAATCAAAGTTAGCAGTTGTTAAGTTGGTTAAAGAATTAACCAGCTTAGGACTTAAAGAAGCAAAAGAACTAGTTGATTCTGCCCCTAAAGCTATAAAAGAAGGCGTTTCAAAAGATGAAGCCGATGCTTTAGAAGCACAGCTTAAAGAAGCTGGTGCTGAAGTTGAGGTTAAGTAATATACTTGCATCCTAAAAGGTGCAACCTCTATTCCTGTTGAAAAGATTGGAGTAGGGGTTGCGCCTATATGTTCTTATACATTATTCTTTCTATTTTTCTGGATATATAAACCAGTCTTTTTAATCTTTAAAACTATAAGCCTTGGCTGACATCAAAACCGAAAGAATCAGAATCAGTTTCGCATCAACAAAAAATCAGTTACCTTATCCTGATTTTTTAAACATTCAACTTAAATCATTTCACGATTTCTTTCAATTAGAAACAAATCCTGAAAACAGAAAAAACGAAGGACTTTTCAGGGTATTCTCTGATAATTTTCCTATTACTGACGCGAGAAACAATTTTGTGCTTGAATTTTTGGATTATTTTATTGATCCACCCCGCTATTCAATCGAAGAAACTCTTGAACGCGGTTTAACTTACAGTGTGCCTTTAAAGGCCAAATTAAAACTCTATTGTACCGATCCTGATCATGAAGATTTTGAAACGATTGTTCAGGATGTGTATTTGGGTATGATACCCTATATGACACCAAGAGGTACTTTTGTTGTTAATGGTGCAGAACGTGTAGTTGTATCACAATTGCATAGGTCACCCGGAGTATTTTTTGGGCAACACAGACATGCTAACGGAACTCAGTTATATTCAGCAAGGATAATTCCTTTCAAAGGTTCATGGATGGAGTTCTCTACAGATATCAATAATATAATGTATGCATATATTGACAGGAAAAAGAAAATGCCTGTTACAACTCTATTGCGTGCAATTGGTTATGAGACTGACAAAGATATTTTAGAGATTTTTAACCTTGCAGAAGAAGTAAAGGTAAGCAAAGCCGGACTTAAAAGAGTGTTAGGTCGTAAGCTTGCTGCGAGAGTTGTTCGTTCATGGTTTGAAGATTTTGTAGATGAGGATACAGGAGAAGTTGTTTCCATTGAACGTAATGATGTCATTATTGAGAGGGAAACAATTATTGAGAAAGATCATATAGATCCTATCATTGAAGCAGGAGTAAGAACCGTGCTGCTTCATAAAGATGATCCAAATCTTGCTGATTACTCAATAATTTTCAATACGCTACAAAAAGATACGACTAACTCTGAAAAAGAAGCTGTTGAATATATCTACTTCCAATTAAGAAATGCTCTTCCTCCTGATGAGGAAACGGCAAGAGGAATTTTTGAAAAACTGTTCTTCTCGGATAAAAGATATGACCTGGGAGAAGTTGGAAGATATCGAATCAATAAGAAGCTAAACCTCAATACCTCAGCAGATAAGAGAGTCCTTACTAAAGAAGATATTATTCTTATTATTAAGCATTTGATTAAGCTGGTTAACAACAAAACAATTGTTGACGATATTGATCATCTTAGTAACAGGAGAGTGCGTACAGTTGGTGAACAGCTATATAATCAATTCGGAGTAGGCCTTGCGCGTATGGCAAGAACTATTCGTGAGAGGATGAATGTAAGAGATAATGAGGTGTTTACACCTATGGATCTGATTAATGCCAAAACCCTATCATCAGTTATTAATTCTTTCTTTGGTACCAATCAGCTCTCTCAATTCATGGATCAAACCAATCCACTTTCTGAGCTAACGCACAAACGACGTATCTCGGCATTAGGACCAGGAGGCCTTTCAAGAGAAAGAGCTGGTTTTGAAGTGCGTGACGTTCACTATACTCATTATGGAAGGTTATGTACAATTGAAACGCCTGAAGGACCAAATATTGGTTTAATATCATCACTCTGTGTATATGCTAAGATTGATAAATTAGGATTTATCGAAACTCCATACAGAAAAGTGGAAAGTGGTAAAATTGATTATAAACATGACCCCATTTTCTTAAGTGCTGAGGAGGAAGAAAATAAAATTATTGCGCAGGCATCTACCATTATTGATGATGATGGCCAATTTGTAAACGAAAAAGTAAAAGTTCGTTATCAGGCTGATTACCCTATTACACCTCGCGAAGAAGTTGCATTAATTGACATTGCGCCAAACCAAATTGCTTCAATAGCAGCTTCCTTAATTCCGTTTCTTGAGCATGATGATGCAAACCGTGCATTAATGGGATCAAACATGATGCGGCAGGCTGTACCCTTGTTAAATGCTGAAGCACCTTTTGTTGGAACAGGTATTGAAACCAATGTTGCAATTGACTCACGCGTATTGATCACTGCTGAAGGAAATGGTGTCATTGAATATGTAGATGCGAATAAAATTACTATTAAATATTCAAGAAGCGAATTAGAATCCTTGGTAAGCTTTGAAGGGGATGTAAAAGATTATTTTCTAACAAAATTTAAAAGAACAAACCAGAATACTTCTATTAACCTAAGGCCAATTGTAAGAAAAGGTGATAAGGTTAAAAAAGGGCAAGTGCTATGCGAAGGGTATGGAACTAAAAATGGTGAATTAGCACTTGGCAGAAACCTAATGGTTGCTTTTATGCCTTGGAAAGGTTATAATTTTGAGGATGCAATTGTTATTTCTGAAAAAATTGTTAAAGAGGATGTGTTCACTTCTGTACATATAGAAGAGTTTACACTAGAAGTTCGTGATACTAAAAGAGGTATTGAAGAACTAACCAATGACATTCCAAATGTAAGTGCTGAAGCTACTAAAGACCTCGATGAAAACGGTTTGATCAGAATTGGTGCTGAGGTTAAAGAAGGTGATATTTTAATAGGAAAAATTACTCCAAAAGGAGAAAGTGATCCAACACCTGAAGAAAAATTACTCAGAGCAATTTTTGGTGATAAAGCAGGAGATGTTAAAAATGCTTCTCTTAAAGCTCCGCCATCAATGAAAGGTGTTGTAATTACCAAAAACCTATTCTCAAGAGCTATAAAAGATAAAAAAACAAAAGTTAGAGAAAAGGACATTCTTGCAGAACTGGAACTTGAATATAACAAGTATTTCGAGGACCTTAAATCAAAACTTATTGAAAAACTTACTGTTTTAGTAAGCAACAGAACATCACAAGGTGTTTATAATAATTATGGGGATCGTGTTGTTCCAAAAAAGACAAAATTCACTCAGAAGATTCTTAACACCCTTGATTTTACAAACATCAAACCTGATAAATGGACTACTGATAAGAATAAAAATGAATTGATCAAAACTCTTATTAATAATTACAATATTAAATACAAGGAGTTACTTGGAGTATTTAACCGCAAGCAGTTTGTAGCTTCAGTAGGAGACGATCTGCCAACCGGAATTGTCCAGATGGCTAAAGTTTATGTTGCTAAGAAGCGTAAATTAAAGGTTGGGGATAAAATGGCCGGACGCCATGGTAATAAAGGTATTGTAGCCAAGATAGTACGTGAAGAGGACATGCCTTTCCTTGAAGACGGAACTCCAGTTGATATTGTTCTTAATCCATTAGGTGTACCATCCCGAATGAACCTGGGACAAATTTATGAAACTGTATTGGGTTGGGCTGGAAAACGACTTAACTTAAATTTTGCAACACCAATTTTTGATGGTGCGACTGTACAACAGATAAATGACTATCTAAAGAAATCTGAACTACCCGAGAACGGCAGTACTTACCTTTATGATGGTGAATCAGGAGAAAGATTTGATCAGCCGGCAACTGTTGGTTATATCTATATGCTAAAACTGCATCATATGGTTGATGATAAGATGCATGCCCGTTCAATTGGTCCTTATTCACTTATTACGCAGCAACCATTAGGTGGTAAAGCTCAGTTTGGAGGTCAGAGATTTGGTGAGATGGAAGTTTGGGCACTCGAAGCATTTGGAGCTGCTAATATTCTTCAGGAAATCCTTACTGTTAAGTCAGATGATGTAACAGGTAGAGCTAAAGCGTACGAAACGATTGTGAAAGGAGAAGTAATGCCTACACCAAACGTTCCTGAATCGTTTAATGTTCTGGTTCATGAGTTGAGAGGACTTGGTCTTGAACTCAGTTTTGACTAATATTTCGATTAATTGATAACAAAATAACTTAAGCTATATGGCTTTCAGAAAAGACAGCAAAATACCAAATACATTTAATAAAATAACGATTAGCCTTGCCTCCCCTGAGTCAATGCTTGATCGATCACATGGCGAGGTGTTAAAGCCGGAAACCATAAACTACCGTACATATAAACCGGAGAGAGATGGGCTATTTTGTGAAAGAATATTTGGGCCTGTAAAAGATTATGAATGTCATTGCGGTAAATATAAAAGAATCAGGTACAAAGGCATTGTTTGCGACCGATGTGGAGTTGAGGTAACTGAGAAGAAAGTGCGTCGGGAGAGAATGGGGCATATTGAACTGGTGGTTCCGGTGGTACATATATGGTACTTTCGTTCGCTTCCAAATAAAGTAGGTGCCATGCTCGGGCTTCAAACCAAAAAGCTTGAAATGATCATTTATTATGAAAGATATGTGGTTATCAATCCTGGGATTAAAGCTGACGATGGTATTAACTACATGGATTTTTTAACTGAAGAAGAGTATTTCGACATTGTTGAAGCCCTTCCTCCAGAAAATCAATATCTGGACGATTCTGATCCTGACAAATTCGTAGCAAAAATGGGTGCCGAGGCCGTACATGACTTGTTAGCCCGTCTTGATCTCGATAAAATTTCTTTTGAGTTACGTCATAAAGCTAATACCGAGACATCGCAACAACGAAAAGCTGATGCACTTAAAAGATTACAGGTTTATGAAGCATTTCGTGATGCAAGGAAAAGAGCTGATAACCGCCCTGAGTGGATGATTGTAAAAATTGTTCCGGTTATTCCACCTGAGTTAAGGCCACTGGTACCTTTAGATGGTGGACGATTTGCTACATCCGATTTAAATGATTTATATCGAAGAGTAATTATCAGAAACAACAGATTAAAAAGGCTTATTGAAATCAAAGCCCCTGATGTAATTATGCGTAATGAAAAACGTATGCTTCAGGAAGCTGTTGATTCATTGCTTGATAATTCCAGAAAGTCAAGCGCTGTTAAGACCGACTCTAACAGGCCACTAAAATCACTTAGTGACAGCCTGAAAGGAAAACAAGGAAGATTTCGTCAAAACCTGTTGGGAAAACGTGTTGATTATTCAGGTCGTTCAGTAATTGTAGTTGGACCTGAATTGCAATTAAATGAGTGCGGTTTGCCAAAAGATATGGCAGCAGAATTATTTAAACCTTTTATAATAAGGAAATTGCTTGAACGAGGTATTGTTAAAACTGTTAAGTCAGCTAAGAAAATTGTAGAAAGAAAAGATTCTGTTGTTTGGGATATTTTAGAAAACATCTTAAAAGGACATCCGGTTTTATTAAACCGTGCTCCTACTCTTCACCGATTAGGGATTCAAGCATTCCAACCAAAGCTTGTTGAAGGGAAAGCTATTCAGTTACACCCATTAGTATGTACGGCTTTTAATGCTGACTTTGATGGTGACCAGATGGCGGTACACGTACCTTTGGGAAATGCTGCAGTTTTGGAAGCTCAAATACTCATGCTGGCTTCGCATAATATCCTGAATCCAGCAAACGGTGCACCTATAACAGTTCCATCACAAGACATGGTACTAGGGCTGTATTATATTACAAAAGCTAGAAAGAACACCAAGGAACACCCTGTTAAAGGTGAAGGAATGCGTTTCTATTCACCGGAAGAAGTAATCATTGCTTATAACGAGAAAAGCGTGGATCTTCATTCAATAATCAATGTAAAAGTTAATGTTAAGGAAGGTGAAGGAATCGTTAATAAAATGACAGAAACGACTGTTGGACGTGTTATTTTTAATGAATTTGTTCCAAAAGAATACGGATATATAAATCAGTTGCTTACTAAAAAAGCTTTAAGAGACATTATTGGTGAAATACTTAAGGTAACTGGAACTGCTACTACTGCCCAGTTTTTAGATGACATTAAGAGTCTTGGATTTAAGATAGCATTTAAAGGCGGACTATCATTTAACTTAGGTAATGTATTAATTCCAGAAATAAAAACGAAGCTCATTGAAGATGCTAATGAAGAAGTTGATCAAGTACTGAGCAACTATAATATGGGTTTTATTACGAACAATGAAAGGTATAACCAGATCATTGATATCTGGACACACACAAACTCTCATCTAACCAACACTTTGATGCAAGAATTATCAAAGAACGACCAGGGTTTTAATCCTGTATATATGATGTTGGATTCAGGTGCACGTGGTTCAAAAGAACAGATTCGTCAGTTATCAGGTATGAGAGGATTGATGGCCAAACCACAAAAGTCAGGTGCAAGTGGAGGAGAGATTATTGAAAACCCTATACTTTCAAACTTTAAAGAAGGTTTGACGGTTCTTGAGTATTTTATTTCTACACACGGTGCACGTAAAGGTTTAGCTGATACAGCTTTAAAAACTGCTGATGCCGGTTATCTTACAAGAAGACTTGTAGATGTTGCCCAGGATGTTGTTATTAATATTGAAGATTGTGGCACTTTGAGAGGTCTTACTATAAGCGCACTGAAAAAAGGAGAAGATATAGTTGAATCTTTATATGACAGGATATTGGGCCGTGTAACATTACATGACGTTTATCATCCGCTAACAAATGATTTAATTATTGAGGCTGGTGTTGAAATTAACGAAGTAGCAGCATCAATAATACAAGAGTCGCATATTGAAACAGTTGAAATCCGTTCAGTACTTACCTGTGAGTCAAAACGCGGTGTATGTGCTAAATGTTACGGACGTAACCTGGCTTCAGGCAGAATGGTACAAAAAGGAGAAGCTGTAGGTGTTATCGCTGCACAGTCAATTGGTGAACCTGGAACACAGCTAACATTGAGGACTTTCCACCAGGGAGGTACTGCTTCAAATATTGCTACTGTATCTAAAATTGAAGCTAAATATGATGGTATTCTAGATATTGAAGAACTGAGGGTTGTAGCCTTCAAAAATAGTGAGGGTAAGAAGTACGAAATTGTTGTCGGACGCTCGGCAGAGATGAAAATAGTGGATAAGGAAACAGGCATTGTACTCGCATCTGGAAATATACCTTATGCTGCTAATCTTTACATTAAGAATGGCTCAAAAGTTAAAAAAGGTGATGTAATTGCTGACTGGGATCAATACAATGCTGTAATTCTATCTGAAGTGTCTGGTAGTGTTGCTTTTGAGAATATTATTGAAAATCAAACCTATCGTGTTGAATCAGATGAGCAAACAGGTTATTTTGAGAAAGTAATTATTGACTCCAGAATAAAAGCAAAGAACCCGATCATTAAAATTTTATCTAAAGACGGGGAAGTTATTAAGAATTATGACTTACCAGTTGGCGCACATATTTTAGTTAACGAAGGCGATAATATAAAATCCGGTAACTTACTTGTTAAAATACCGCGTGCTTTTGGAAAATCAGGTGATATTACCGGTGGTCTCCCAAGAGTTACAGAGTTATTTGAGGCAAGAAACCCTTCTGATCCGGCTGTAGTATCTGAGATTGACGGTGTCGTGTCATTTGGTAAAAAGCTAAAAAGAGGTAATCGTGAGGTTATTATTACATCAAAAACCGGTGAAGAAAAGAAATATCTTATTTCAACTTCAAAGCAGATCCTTGCTCAGGAAAATGACTTTGTTAAGTCTGGAACTTCTTTATCTGACGGTATAATGACACCCGCTGATATTCTATCTATTAAAGGACCTATGAAGGTTCAGGAATATATTGTAAATGAGATTCAGGAGGTATACAGGCTGCAAGGTGTAAAAATCAATGACAAACACTTTGAAACCATTGTTCGTCAGATGATGAGAAAGGTTCAGGTTGCTGATTCAGGTGACACACGTTTTCTTGAAGGTGAACTTGTTAATAAAATCGATTTTCAGGAAGTAAATGATGAGATTTTTGGAAAAAAGGTTGTAGTTGAACCGGGTGAATCAGAAAGTTATACACATGGGCAAATTGTTAGTGCCAGGAAGTTACGTGATGAAAACTCATCATTAAAGCGTAGAGATAAGGTGTTGATTGAAGCAAGAGATGCACAACCTGCTACAGCTCGTCAGGTGCTGCAAGGTATAACAAAAGCATCGTTGCAAACAAACAGCTGGATTTCTGCTGCTTCTTTCCAGGAAACTACTAAAGTACTTACTCAAGCTTCAATCCAGGCTAAATCAGACAATCTGATGGGGTTAAAGGAAAATGTTATCGTTGGGCATAAAATACCTGCCGGCTCCGGACTAAGGGAATATGAAGATATTATTGTTGGTTCGAAAGAGGAATATGATGCTGTGATGGGAGGAAATGAAAACGAATCAGAGCTTGAAGAAGTTGAAACAGAAGATTTAAAAGAAACTAAAGATTAATACAAAGCGCTACAAAAAGTAGCGCTTTTTTTATACTTATAACATGGAGGAGAATAAAAAAAAGAGTAAAATTAATATTGAACTCAGTGAGGAAATTGCTGAAGGAACATACTCAAACTTAGCCATTATTACGCATTCTCATGCTGAATTTATTATTGACTTTGTAAAACTGATGCCCGGTACTCCTAAGGCAAAAGTTAAATCCAGAATTATACTCACGCCAGAACATGCAAAACGATTATACAAAGCTTTAACTGATAACATCAGAAAATTTGAATCGCAGCACGGGCCTATAAAAGAGACAAAAGATGGCGGAGTACCTCCATTTTCATTTGGAGCTCCAACAGCTGAGGCTTAAAATAATCTTTCTTATTTCTTTGGATTGACTTTTTCGATAAAGTACCTCATTTTATTATATGCTTTTCTTCTGGGTTCTTCATTGGAAAGGATTAGATCATGTTTACCATCTATGATGCTCACAATTTTCACCTTAGGCCCCAGATTTGGTGTATATTTCTCCATATGCGCAATATTCAATACTGCATCAGCTGTCTGCATATCATCATTATATTTTCCGGGTTTTACACTTTGAGAAGAATGTAATACCAAAACAGGACAATTAATATGAAGCCCTTTTTGTAATTTTTTCTGTGCATTATAAATTCCATTTATCCACCCAAAATAAATTTTAAACCCTTTTATGGGCTTCATTTTAACATCGAATTCCCATTCCCCATAATGGTCTTTATGTATGCTCATCGCATATCCCTCTTCAAGTTTTACAGGTGAAACCATATTAGGAAAAATTTTTCCAATTAATGCCAGGATAGGACTAACCAACGCATTAACGCTTTTTGATGCATTTAACTCAACAAAAGGACTATTCAGGATTAAGGCATCAATACTATTATCATTGGCTTTGTCATTAGCATAAAGAGCACTAATTAAACCTCCGGTAGAATGTCCCATTAAGACCAGAAACGAATTCTTTTCCTTGTTTCTGATAAAATCAACCGCCATATCCAACTCTTCGTAATACTCTTTATAATCACGAAAATAGTTTGGTTTTTGGTGTGGAAGAATAGACCTCCCATATTTCCGAAGATCAATAGCATAGAAATTATATCCGATTCTATTAGCCCAATCTGCTAATTCCAGCTGGAAAAAGTAATCGATAAAACCGTGTACATATAGAATCGCATTCCTTGACAATTTTTTTGATTTCCTTGATAATAAGGTAGCTTCTACCCTGCCCTCATAATCATCTTCTAACTCAAATTTTGTTGTTGTGAAACCAAATTCATTGTCCCGTTCCATATGTTTTTATTTACCACAAATATACAGAAATCATCCTCTTGAGAATTAATATCAAATGAACAAGCATGACAAAAAAAAGAACGCTGGTATAAGCAGCGTTCTCAGTTATCTTTTGACTAAATATTATTTCGATTTATCAGGAAATTCAGATGGTATTTCAACAGGTGGTTTAGCATCTTTTAACTGCTCTAAAATTACCTCTATCGCTTTATTCAACTGCTGATCTTCACCCGCATATTCTTTTGCAGGATCATTATCCACCTCTATATCCGGTTCAACACCAAAACCTTCAATTACCCAGTTTCCATTCTCGTCAAACGGAGCAAATTCGGGCCTTCTCAAATCGCCACCATCAACAAATGGTAGTGAACCCCTTATTCCTACAACACCACCCCAGGAACGAATACCTATAATGGTTCCCATTTCTAATTTTTTGAACTGATATGGGAATAAATCACCGTCGGAAGCTGAATAATTATCCATCAGTAACACTTTAGGTCCCAACATCATTTGACGGGGTTTTGTATTAATACCATTGTTTCTCGACATTCCATAGAGGGCAAGCTCACGATTTAATCTTTCAATGATCATCGGTGAAACATTACCGCCACCATTTCCACGGTCATCAATAATCAGTGCTCTTTTATTTAACTGTGGATAAAAATATTTAACGAATTCATTTAATCCGCCAGGTCCCATATCAGGAATATGAATATAGCCAACCTGCCCATCAGTAGCTTTGTTTACTTTTTCAATGTTATTCCTAACCCATTGGAAATAATATAATTGCGATTCATCTCCGGTAGGAATAACTATCACATCCTTTGCGCCTTCGGTTGATGCGGTTGCATTTACGGTTAACATAAGCTGTTTTCCTGCCATCCCTATTAGTAATTCATAAATATCGATTACATTGGTGGTTGGAATTCCGTTAACAGCTATTATATAATCACCTTCTTCTACATCAACCCCTACTTCTGTTAATGGTGACCTGCCTTTTTTCGTCCAATTTTCTCCTAGTAATATCTCATCGATTCTGAAAAAGCCTGATGCATCCTTGCTTAATTTAGCACCAAGGAGTCCTGTTTTTATTCTTTCTGGTTTAGGTTTATCTCCTCCTAAAACATATGCATGTCCAATACTTATTTCTCCAATCATTTCGCCAATCACATAATTCAGGTCGTTCCTATTTTTAACGTAAGGCAATAATACTTCGTATTTATCCTTAATTGCCGGCCAATCTAGTCCATGCATATTAGGTGCATAAAAGAAGTCACGCATCTGCCGCCATGATTCATTATAGATTTGTGCCCATTCCTGCTCCAAATTAATCATTAGCTTCATTCCACTCAAATCAAGATATTTTTCCGGCTTAACCTTTCCTTTCGGAAGGTCAATAACTGCCCTTTTTCCGTTCATGCTTATCAGCATTTTTTTCTGATCTTCTGAAATAATAAACGCATTTACTTTTCCTAAATCCGTTTCCTTTTTCGTTTCCAGGTTGAATACTTTTAACTGCGATCCACCTGATTTTGCAGAATTATAGATGTAATAAACTGAATTCTTTACAGGTTTAATACCCCTGTAATTTCCTGCTTTTGTTGGCAACTTAACAACTCTGTCAGTGATACCATCAAAGTCAATTTTTACTTCTTTATCTTTATCTTCACTTTCCAAGCCATTTTTCCCATTAGATACATCCGAATCCATATCACCCTCTTTTACCTTTACTTCATCATTCTTTGGTTCGAAAGGAGAAGGTGTTTCTTTTTGTAGCGTCACAAAATACAGTCCATCCATATCGCGGTATGCATGGTTCCATTCAGTCCAGCTATATATCGGGTTAAAATCACGTGCTGAAGAAAAGAAAAGGTAGTTTCCATCAGTATCAAAAACCGGATTACCTGCATTATACCAATCGTCAGTAAGCTGGTTTACCTGCCCGTTATTAAGGTCATATATTTTAATTTTACTAACCGTGCTATTTAACATCTCAGTAAATGCCACCCACCTATTGTCAGGTGACCACGAATAATCTCTAATTTCCCAATCGTTGGCTTCATAAATAACTTTCACTTTTTTTGAAGCTATTTCCAGCAAATTCAATCTTCCCATTTTATCGCCCCAAAGCAAATGTTTACTATCGGGAGACCATATCGGGTTATATTTATAAGTATCTGAGTTAAAAGTTAACTGAACAGCATCATCCAGTCCATTCTGATTTTGAATGTAGATCTCATCTTCCCCAGTCCTGTCGCTAATGAATGAAATGTATTTACCATCAGGTGACCACTCAACATTGCGGTCGTGAACACCGGATGACTGTGTAAGATTCCTGGTAATTCCTGATTTTGCAGGAACGGTAAATACTTCACCGCGTGCACCAAAAACAACTCTTTTACCATCGGGCGAAATGGCCCATGAATTGATGAACTTACTAGCATCTTTAATTTCATTCCTTCCGGTAATCAGGTCATTATTAATAGTAACCGTTACTTTGGTAATTTCGCCGGTTGCCAATTCATAATTATAAATATATCCGCCATTCTCAAAAACAATTGAATGATCGCCAAGAGAAGGGAATTTAATATCATATTCAGTATAGTTTGTTATTTTGATAGTTTGATTTGTATTTAAATCATAAACAAATAAGTTCATTGTTCTTTCCCGGTCAGACAAAAAATAGATTTTATCTCCTGCCCACATGGGGAAAATATTCTGATTATCATTGTTTGTTATATTTCTTGTTTCTTTTGTTTCAAAATCGTAAATCCAAACATCATCAGCCATACCACCTTTGTAGTATTTCCATGTCCTGAATTCTCGGAAAACACGGTTATAAGCCATCTTTTTACCTTCCGGTGAATAGGAACACCATCCTCCTGTTGGCAGAGGAAGTTCCTCAGACAATCCTCCTTCTTTTGATACATTAAACAGTTGTCCTTTAAACGAATTGAAAGATTGTTTCCGGGAACGATAGGTAATATGATCATTATCTGACCAGGTCATCACTATGTTATTTGGCCCCATTCTGTCTGAAATATCATCCCTTCCATGCGTTGCAGTGTATGTTAACCTCTGCGGAATGCCCCCTTCAGAAGGGATTAGATAAACTTCGGTATTACCGTCGTACTGTCCGGTAAAAGCAATGTGTTTCCCGTCGGGGGAAAATCTTGCAAACATTTCATATCCGGCCTCATCGCTCGTTAATCTGCGAGCTGTTCCGCCATTAATCGGTACTTCAAATAAATCCCCTGCATAGGTAAAAACAACTTTTTCGCCAAATACTGCCGGAAATCTTAATAATCTTGCATCCTCCTGCGCCAAAGCAATTGTTACAAGTAAGAATGTGATTGTAAAAAACGTAAGAAACTTTTTCATTTATAAAGTTTTAATGATTAATAATTATTCTCAAAAAATAAATATGCCTTAAAGCTAATTTAATGCCAATAAACATATCATTCTGTCTTTCTTAAAATTATGAAAAATCAACTCATTCTCATTGAATTACAATGTCCGTCACTTAACACAATTTGTTCAAAAATGGACACTGGCCGTTCTTCTAATAAATGCTTACAATTTCAATGTCTTCATTGATATAAACCAGCAACTTTTTAACGTTTTTATAGCCGAGTTCATTAAAATACATTGCATACTTACTTATCTGATCTTCATGCTTTTTATCTTTCTCTCCTGTTTTATAATCAATTATAACAAGTTCATCATTTTTGATAACCACCCTGTCCGGGCGTTGGAAAATTTTTCCATCCGTATCTACTGTAATAAGTTCTGATTCATTCCTAATAATAACCTCATTACTGAAATATTGACTTAGCTCTTTGTGATGTACAAGGCGGTTCAATTTATTCTTCAATTCAGCGGCTTCATCTTCACTAATTATACCTGAAATATGATATTTACTGATAATCCTGTCGACATCTGATTTAACAACTATTTCGGAGAGCATTTTATGAACCAGCTTTCCATAAGTTATTGCAGGTTTACTTTCAATTTGTTCCCAAAATATCTCATCAGAAGGAGCAATTTTAATCTTGCCTTTCCATGAAGATGATTGCATATTCTTTAGCTGAGTACTTTCGTCACTAATTTCATCACTTTTTGTCTTTACTGCTGATAGTGATCCAAACTCATAAATTAGTTCCTCTGTCTCATCTTTCTGAGAGCTAAGAAATTTTTGAATATAGCTTGTAAAACGGTTTTGTTTTTTTTCTGTTTTGTGGCTTAAAATAAACAATGCGCTGACCGTCCTGGTGAACGCAACATAGATCATATTTAACAAATCAAGCTCCGTCTTGTCCACTTCTTCTGCATTAATATGCTCTAAGCCAACAAAGTCTAATTCATTTTTAATAGGATACATTCCTACTTTCAAGTCACTGAATTCCTCAAAATTCAATTCTGTCCAATAATCTTTTTTAGTCTTACTACTATCTCTGGGAATAAAATCAACGATGACAGATTCAAATTTCAATCCCTTCGCCTTATGAATAGTCATTACCTGTATAGCATCTTTTCCTTTTGGCATAGAAATATAGGCCTTGTCACTTTTTTTCTCCCAGTGGTCGAGAAATGATGCCAGTGAGCCATCGCCAATGTTTTGTTTTTCAAAAGCAAAATCGAGAAAATAATGTAAAAAGATGTTGTTATTCACCGGGCCAAAAAAGGTTTCAATTGCGTATTCAGCAAGTTCGTATGCTGATTTTCCGGCTATATCCTTCTCGCTAATTTTATAACCAAACTCGTTCAATACAGCTTCGAGGCTCTTATCAATAAACGGTAATGCGTCATAATAAGTCGAATGGAAATCATGGTCATCATGCCTATGCTGTAGCATGTTTTCAATAAAAGTGGCTAACTGTATTTTATCTTCGTTGTTAAGTACCAACTTAAAAAAAGCGATAAGCAACCGTACTTCAGCAGCATTTTTAAGCAATAAGGATTCATGTGAAATAACACGATAAGATTTCCCAATCAAATAGGCAGCAATTTCAGCTGCGTATTCATTTTTATTCGTTAAAACACAAATATCCTTCTGTTTATAGCCCTTGTCAATTAGCAAGTCAACATCTGATCCAATCTTTTCCAATCTTTTAGCGCGGTATTCTTCAATATTTTCAGCTTCAATAAACTCAATATTGACATACCCTCCCCTTTTATCATCTTTCTCCGGCAGTAGCTGTATATGCCCTTCATATACTCTTTTATTTTTCTCACTTAAGCCATCCTTAACCGATTCAAAGAATAGGTTGTTAAAATCGATAATTACTTTTTGCGACCTGAAATTATGTTTTAATACAACTTCTTCATAGCTATCTGCAAGCAGCTTTTCACTCGTTTTTTCCCTTAAGGATTTTGCTTCGGGATATAATTTAGGGAGACTTGAAAATAATTCCACTTCCCCATTTCGGAAACGATAAATTGCCTGTTTGGCATCACCCACCAACATATTGAAATGCCCATAAGCCAATGATTCTTCAATAAGAGGTAAAAAATTCTGCCATTGCAGCACCGAGGTATCCTGAAATTCATCAATAAGAAAATACTGATATCTTCTACCCAAACGTTCATAAATAAAGGGCACTGGTTGTTCAGCAATTGATTCGCTGATCTTCTTATTAAACTCTGAAATATGTACTTTCTGGTTTCTGTCGGCGTAGTCATCAAACAAAACGCGTATTTCTTTTATCAATGCTACATCATAAATTCTTTCATACAACAAACTGTATATCACGTATTTTTTACTTAAGGCCAGTGCTGTTTCAAATTGAATTTCCAGTTCATCTTTGATTCTGTCAATTCCGGCTTTTTGATCCAGAGCACATTTTCCTCCATACCATTTATCTTCTTCAATCGTTGTCAGGGCATTTTTTCCGGGAACTAAATCTTTGTTTGCATTAAACTGGCTAATCTTCGAGAAATACAGATATATTCCTCTTTGACCCTGATAAAAATCAGTTGGTTCGATGCCTTCTTTATCAATCAAATCAAGCACTTTGTTACCAATTTCCCGGATCTCTTTTTTGTATGCCAAAACTTCTTTTCGTAGTTTACCAATAATCTTCTGGAAATCTGAAAGGCTTAGATGTAGCATCTTCCTGATATATTGAAATCCTTCTTCTTTGATCTGCTTTTGAATAAAACCATAAATCTGGCTTGTCGGGTCATGGCTTTTTTCATCTTCAAAATTGGAAATCACAAAGTTGACCAATATGTCAGTAATATCCTTATCAACACCAACCTTATCATACATCTCCTGTACAATCTCAGGAATGATCTCATCTTCGTCAATTACAACTTCAAAATTTTGAGGCAGTTTTACATCGGTTGCAAAAGTTTTAATGATCCTGTGGACAAATGAATCAATTGTGCTGATCGAGAACTCATCGTATTGATGAATAATCAAAGATAACAGCTTCTTAGCCTTATGCTGCAGGAGCTCATCAGAAAGGTTTAACTCATTTTGAAATTCTTTTAATTCAGGATACTCATTTGTTTTTCCATCAGCAAAGATTTTGAGTGAGTCGAGCACCTTTTTTTTCATTTCATTCGCGGCCTTATTCGTAAATGTGATGGCAAGCACGTTCCTGAACAAGTGGGGATTATTTAGTGTGATCTTTAAATAGGACTTAACCAGGGTAGTTGTTTTACCTGAACCTGCTGAAGATTTATAAACGACCAGTGGCATGTTAATTTACTAATGCGTGAATGATTAAATGCTTAAATGAAAAAAGTGTGTCTTGCTAATTTCTGATGAACACCTTCTTGCTAATGAGCTGATTACCTATTCGAATGTCAATCAGATATATTCCATCAGGCAATGATAAGTTTTTAAGGTTTATCATTATCCTGTTTAAACCTTTCGCTATAACAGGCATGCTTTCATTATATATCTGCTTACCTGAGATATTATAAATATCAATGTTAATATCACCCCGTCTGATCAGATCAAATTCGACAAATAGTTCAAAACTCGCAGGATTAGGATAGACCTTAAGTGACTCATTTTTTATAAAATATTCATTTACGTTATCAAGATTTATCCTGGCTGAGTCCTGATATGTTACAATTAAGCCACTTAAATCGGAAGTTATCTGAAGAAGTGGGATCTTCTGGCCCTTTGCCATCCATTTATATTCCAAATAATTCCTGTTTACAGGAACTCCCGTTTCAAGTGAGTCTATATAAATACTGTCGTATTCAGTTACTTCCGAGATCATCCTCAATACTTCGAATGAGCCGTAAGGAGTTATGAGTGTACCCCATCCATCAACCATATTCTTTCTTTTTCTGTCAATTAACAGGTAACCAGTTCCCGGAATGTTATATTCGATACCTGAAACGGAGGAATCCTGATTTCCATATTCGAATGGGAACCGGTAAAGCACATCAGGGCTTGAGAACCTGACAGGCAATGGCAAACCATTAATAGAAGCTGCATACCCGACATTATCATACCTGGAACCGCTGTTTTTATAATAGTAATATACATTGGAAAGTTCAAAGTCGGGAATGGGCAAATCCTGTATATAACGTTTTGCAAGATTTGAATGCTGGACAAAGAATATTTGGTAAATGAACGGTGTTTGCGACGGACTTATAAAAGTGTCGATTGCTTGAAAAATAGGTATTAATTCCGAAAAATCCCATGTGAAATCCTCACCTGTTTCCGTATAGTCGATAAAATCCAGGTTTAAGCCTGTGCTAATCCTGATGGTATCATTAGGATATGGCATGTCACTGCTGTCTATGGTTATCTGAGCATGCAACAACATTTGTGAAATCAGCAAAATGGCTATGAATGCTATTTTACTACTAATTTGTCTTGGCTTTGTTTTATTAGTTTTCATTGTCTTCTTTTTTTGCTTCTGAATTAATTCTGTCTTTTTTCCTGGGCCGGGTTCGGGTAAAAATTTCAGAAAACGAATTAAATTCTTTCGTATACGCTACACCAACACCCTGCGTATATGGCGATGTTTCATCATAATTGCTATAATTATACCATGAGTTCACATTAGAGTGGTTATATGCCTTTAATACCCACCTGCCATCCTCCGTGATTTTATAGCTCACGTCAACATCGCCTACAATATTACTGGCATTTTTTTGCACTCTGTCATAGGTCATGCCAACGTTTCCTGCTACAGTAAGTCTATCATCAAATAATTGTGTCGAAAGAGCAAGTTCAAATTCCTCCTGCGAAACCTGGTCACCAGGTTTGTAATTTATGCCTACATCAAAATCATCGCTTATACGTGACAACATCTTGCTCAACTGGTTTGTAATCACACTATAATAAGCAGTGCCCAGATTAATATTTGATGCATTGCTCGCGCTGAATGTACCAAGTACCAGTAACGAAATCACCTGTTGATTCAACATCGCAATATTGGTAGTGTCAATTTCGGCGTACACTGCCCTTTGTAAATCAGGGTCCAGTTCAGGCAATTTGATTTCGAAACGAATATCAGGATTTAAAAGCTGATTGGTTAAAACAATATAACATTCCACATTTACATTGTTTTTAAAGTCAGATGTTGAATCAATCACAATACCAAGGCTACTCAGGTTTGTTTTTACGCGATACAAACCTTTTATATTTAAATTAGCCGTATAAGGGTCGCCCAGCCAAGATATGCGGCCTCCTTTCACCAGTTCAAACCTTTTTCTAACAAGGTTAGCAATGCTGAAATTAAATATCCCTTTATCAACTATATAATCTCCAGCCATTCTATAATCTCCTGAAGAATTGAAATTCATTTCAAGATTTCCTTCTCCATAGGATTCAATTTTTCCCAAATCGTTCGGAACATATATTGTTACTTTAGCTTTTGGATTAATATCCATTTTTAATCCTACTTCGTATTTAAGCTCCTCATTATTATCAGCTAATTCTTCTTCAAATTGTTTCTCAAACTTCAAATTGATTGTATCAGCATCTGGATTAATAAATATTATATAATCCTTATCAGATATTTCAACCGAATAATCCAGAGGAAGGCTTACATCGGTACCATCAAGGGTTGAGACATCCATATCCAAATTAATTTCATCCAGGCTCCCTGTTAACATCAGCTCTCCTGAAGTAATGGCTGATCCGTAATACAAATCATTTATTTTTCGTGTTGTATTAAAAAACAACAGCTTATCAGTTGACAATCGAACGTCAAAGGCAGAATTTGTAAAATGATCGTGTGTTAAGTAGCCGTCAATATTGGCATGGTTTCCAAGTGTATCGTATATAACCAGCTCACTAAAATTGATCCTGTTTGGTTCAAAAATAATAGCATTGGAAAATGAGTACTTTGTATTCAGATAATTTACCACCAAGGCTGCTCGTTTCATATCAATCATGCCCACAAACTGAGGACGTTGCGGGGTTCCGGAAAGCTTAAAATTACCTGAGGATACCCCTTCCAGGCTTGAGATATAATCGATAAAAAAGGGCTCGATCACTTTTATATTTAACCTGTTAAAGTCAATCTTTAGATCAAGGCCTTCTTTATCTCTGAACGGATAATAAAATCCTTTGGCGGAAAACACCCTGCCTTCTCCGGAAACGCCTTTCCTTATAATCTCGGAACTTACAAAAACGGATTTACTTTCGTTATTCCAGGTGCTGTTAAGCTTAGCTGTTCCAAGATATTCCCTGTTAAAATTAAAATCGTCGATGGTAAGGTCAGATATAAAAGTTGGGTTGTCAAAGGCTTTTGAAATGTTGATATAGCCATTTATCTTACCATTTAAATCAAATTTAAGCGCAGTTGTAAGTATGTCAAAATGAGATAACTGCCAATCTGCAAATTCAACATTCAATGTGTCTTTGTCTGATTTTGGGAGCTCACCGGAAACTTTCATCATCGATTGCCCTCCGCGAATAACTATATCATTAAAGTGTGTTTCTCCCCGACCCATCACTATTGAATTTCCTTTGTCAATCGTCCACAAGGTATCATTCACATAAATTTCCGATTCAATAATTTCAAATACCGATGAGTCAGGAAAATACCGCATCTGACCTTGAACAATGGATGAATTCCTGACTAATGTATCTTTATTGTCCCAGAACAAGCGGTATGCGATGCTGTCGCTTCCTGCCAATCCGCCTAAACTAAGGTTATCAATTCCGAAGACCGTTTTATCATCAGGAGTACTGTCTTTAAAAATAATATTATCGATATGATAATCGAAGTGAAGCCTTTTCTTATCGGTTTCCACAGTACAATTATTCCGGTTGAATGATATTCCCTGATATCCTATGTTTTCCGAACTTAAATTTAGTTGCAATTGATTTTCTTCAAAGTTGATTGCTGCTTTCAAATTTGTAGCCGGTGAGATATAAAGGCCAGGAATTATCTGCTCTTCGAGTAAAATACTGTTTTTAACTTCAAGGGTAATTTCTGCTTTTTGACCAGAACTAAATGTACTGTCCTTATTGAAATCTCCCAAGCTGTAATAGTGATCAAATAATCCGGCTAAATTTCTTTCAAATTCTGTAAGCCGGTAATTACCCATCATTTTAGCATCTGCATAGTCGGTAAGTATTTCTATTACATCAACATTTTCTTCATCCTTACTTTTGGATATAACAGCCTTTTCCATCTCGTATTTTTCCTTGCCAAAATACATTACGCTGTTGTTCATTGTCATCATTCCAGTCATAAGATCTGGATCAAATCCGTTTAAATTCAAATTTAGATTTGTTGCAATACGTAAATCCCAGCCTTTTATGAATTGCAATTTCTCAAGGTTAGCATACTTTACTGCAGCCTGAACAGCTAATAAGGGACCTTTGTTAAGGTTTAAAGAAACATCTGCATTCATCATCAGGTTTTTATCACCTATTCGTAAATTACCATTAATGGAATCATTCTGATACCATCCTTTAACACCAACCAGCTTATAATTATAGTTAAGGAAGTCGATGGCTTTAAAAAAGCCATCACCTTCAATTTTAATGTCGTCTAAATTATTTCCGTAAGCATTTAGTTTTACATCCATTGTCATTCTGCTAAAAAGATCCTGGACATTCAACAAGCGGCCTATATCGATCGTATCTCCTTTTAGCTGTGCCGTAAAGTAAACTGTATCGTTTTCTATTCTTTTAAACGAAACATCTGCATCCAGTATACCTTCATTTGCTTTAAGACTCAACTTAGTTTTAAAATCCTCGTAATATCCTTTAAATTCTCCTTTGGCAGTAAACACTTCTTTGCATTCAACCAGGTTAGTCATGTCAACACTCTTTTCTTCAATTGGCAATCGAAATGACCTGAGATCGCAGGCAGAAGAGCTTAATTCAAATATTTCCGCTTCCATATATGAAGTGAAGAAATCAGGAAGACCCTGTATCATTGCATTTCCATAAAAGCGTGTGTCGTTGGCATATTTAATTCTCAGTTTATCGCCTTTCATATCAGCAACCGTACCTGTAACTATACCTGAAATACCAAGTGTATTTGGCATACTGAACATTATTTCGGCAAAATAACCTGTCACACTCAGATCAATTGTGGAGGGCCTTATGTCTCCTGTCATTACCACCGAATCGAGAAAGCTACTGTAGCTTTGCCAGGATTTGTAATCAAAGTCTAAATCGAGGTCGATAAATGAACTATTGCTTTCGATTAGCAGATTATGAGCCCTCAAATTTGTATTGCTGATACCAAAATCAGCGCTCATTCTATCTACGCTAAAACCGCATTTTTCACGTGCAAAAAGACTGTCGATCCCAATGCTTAACGAATCATTAATCAGTTGAAATTGATGGCTATACAAATATATGCTGTCGATAAGCATATCGCCATAATCCATTGCTATTCCATTATTATAATGCTTGTGTGCATCGTAAAAGTGAAAAGTGGAGTTGGTTAGTTGCAATTTCGATGACGTAATCCTGAAATCGGATGACCTGGAACTGCTCTCTGAAGAGTCGCTGCTCCGATAACTGTTGATCAAGATCATCAGGTTATAGTCTTCATCTTTGGCATAGCGGGCATAACGAAAATGGGCACCATCAATTGCAAGGTTTCGGAATTTGAGTAACGACAAACTCCAGTCGGCAAATACGGGCTGAGCCGTTAAGTGGTTTACACGCAACAACACCTCTCCCCTATGGTCATTCACTTTTAAACCTTGCAGTTCAATTCCATCAAATACAGTGACACGAACTTTCTCCAGTTTAATTTCATAGCCTGATTTCTCGCTAAGCCATTTGGTGAGCATGCGTGCCGATAGTGATTGTACCATCGGATCGCGAAACATAAAAGTAAGCACGATTGGTATTGTAATAAACACCAGCACTATATTCAGCAGCCATCGAAATAGCTTTTTTATGTTATTTTTGCTGACCAGTTTATCTTTCAAATGAGCACTTTTATTTTAGGTATTGAATCATCCTGCGACGACACCTCAGCAGCTGTTTTAAAAGACACCCGAATTCTTTCAAATGTCATTGCCAATCAAGACATTCACAAGACATACGGAGGTGTTGTTCCTGAACTTGCCTCAAGAGCACATCAGCAAAATATTATACCCGTTGTAGATGTTGCCCTGAGCAAAGCAAAGATAACCAAAAATCAGTTGGTTGCTATTGCTTTTACAAGAGGGCCCGGACTATTGGGGTCGCTACTGGTAGGCACTTCTTTTGCTAAATCGTTTGCCATGGGATTAGGTATTCCTATCATCGAAGTTGACCACTTGCAAGCACATATTCTTTCTCATTTTATTGACGATGAAGAAAAGGACGTGCAACCAAAATTTCCATTTCTGTGTTTAACTGTTTCAGGGGGCCATACACAGATAGTTAAGGTTGACTCGCCAAGACAGATGAAGGTGATTGGCACAAGTATTGACGATGCCGCAGGTGAGGCATTTGACAAAGCAGCTAAAATAATGGGGCTCCCCTATCCGGGCGGACCTGAAATTGACAGGTTGGCAAAAATTGGTAATTCCAATGCTTTTTCATTTCCAAAACCCA
>Ga0209013_10001026_pt1 | contig 25829 bp, 16 predicted proteins | sample Cruoilmetagenom2_FD_187291 | JGI IMG/M metagenome (GOLD analysis project Ga0209013, IMG submission 187291) | Oil polluted marine microbial communities from Coal Oil Point, Santa Barbara, California, USA - Sample 2 (SPAdes) (version 2) | ecosystem: Environmental > Aquatic > Marine > Oil seeps ... | reverse complement strand
AACATACAATTACTACCGTTTAGCTGCGTTAGAAGAGGCAGGGATCGCAAATGTTTCCCGCCTTCCTTATTCAATTAAAGTATTGCTAGAATCTGTTTTACGCCAACACGACGGATATGTCATTAAAGACGAACACGTAGAAAAATTGGCGAAATGGGGTAAAGACGTTGATCCTGAAGCGGAAGTTCCGTTCAAGCCTTCACGTGTTATCCTTCAAGATTTCACTGGTGTTCCAGTAGTCGTGGATTTAGCTGCACTACGTTCAGCAATGGCTGAAATGGGTGGAGATCCAGACAAAATCAATCCCGCAATTCCGGTTGACCTAGTTATTGACCACTCTGTACAAGTAGACAGATACGGGACTAGCGATGCACTAAACATCAACATGGATCTTGAGTTTGAACGAAATGCAGAGCGTTACCAGTTCCTAAGCTGGGCTCAAAAAGCATATGACAACTACCGTGCTGTACCACCTGCAACGGGTATCGTTCACCAAGTGAACTTAGAGTACTTAGCTAATGTTGTTCACGCAGTTAAAAATGAAGAAGGTACATACGAAACGTATCCAGATACATTAGTAGGTACTGACTCACATACAACTATGATCAACGGTATCGGTGTTCTTGGATGGGGCGTTGGTGGGATCGAAGCAGAAGCAGGAATGCTTGGTCAACCTTCATACTTCCCAATTCCTGAAGTTATCGGTGTTAAATTGACTGGTGACCTTCCAAACGGTACAACTGCTACTGACTTAGCTCTTAAAGTAACAGAAGTACTTCGTAAAAAAGGAGTAGTAGGTAAATTCGTTGAGTTCTTCGGAGCTGGCGTAACAAAACTGCCACTTGCTGACCGTGCGACAATCGCAAACATGGCACCAGAATATGGCGCAACTTGTGGTTTCTTCCCAGTTGATGAGGAAGCACTTGAGTACATGCGTCTAACTAGCCGTGACGCTGAACACATCCAAGTAGTAAAAGAATACTTAACTGCTAACGGAATGTTCTTTACAGCTGAAAACGAAGATCCATTCTATACAGATGTTGTAGAATTAGATTTATCTACAATCGAACCAAACATGTCAGGACCTAAACGTCCACAAGATTTGATTCCGTTGTCTGCAATGAAAACAGAATTCAACAAAGCGGTTGTAGCACCTCAAGGTAACCAAGGATTTGGTTTATCTAAGAAAGAATTTGCTAAATCAGCTACTGTGAAATTTGAAAATGGCAGTGAAGTAACAATTCCTACAGGTGCTATTGGTATCGCTGCCATTACATCTTGTACGAACACTTCAAACCCATTCGTTATGATCGGTGCAGGTTTAGTAGCCAAAAAAGCTGCAGAAAAAGGATTACGACCACCAGCTTATGTGAAAACTTCATTAGCACCAGGTTCTAAAGTTGTAACAGGTTACTTACGTGACGCTGGTCTACTTGAGCCATTGAGTGCAGTTGGATTTGACTTAGTTGGTTATGGTTGTACTACTTGTATCGGTAACTCAGGCCCAATGCTTCCTGAAATTGAAAAAGGAATCATTGAAAATGATTTACTAATTACATCTGTGCTTTCAGGTAACCGTAACTTTGAAGGTCGTATTCACCCACTAGTGAAAGCGAACTACTTAGCTTCACCACCACTTGTTGTTGCATATGCATTAGCAGGTACAGTAGATATCGATCTTCAAAATGAATCACTTGGTAAAGATAAAGATGGCAATGACGTGTTCTTTGCTGACATCTGGCCATCAACTGAAGAGGTAAAAGAAGTTCTTCTTAAAACAGTAACACCTGAGTTGTTCCGTAAAGAGTATGAACGTGTATTCAGTGAGAATGAGCGTTGGAACGCGATTGAAACTTCAAATGATTCATTGTATACATTTGACGAAGATTCAACGTACATTCAAAACCCACCGTATTTCGAAGGATTAACGAAAGAACCAAGCGATATCCAAACACTTGCTGGTCTTCGTGTAGTGGCGAAATTCGGCGATTCTATCACGACTGACCATATTTCACCAGCTGGTGCGATTGGTAAAGATACACCTGCAGGTAAATACTTGCGTGAACGCGGTGTGGAAGTACGCGACTTCAACTCATACGGTTCTCGTCGTGGTAGCCACGAAGTCATGATGCGCGGTACGTTTGCAAATATTCGTATCCGTAACCAAATCGCAGCAGGTACAGAAGGCGGATTCACCACTTACTGGCCAAACGGCGAAATCATGGCAATCTATGATGCTGCAATGAAATATCAAGAAGACGGTACTGGCTTAGTAGTTCTAGCAGGTAAAGATTACGGTATGGGATCTTCACGTGACTGGGCAGCTAAAGGTACAAACTTACTGGGCATTAAAACAGTTATCGCAGAAAGCTATGAGCGTATTCACCGTTCTAACTTAGTAATGATGGGTGTTTTACCACTTCAATACTTACCAGGTCAAAGTGCAGAAACACTTGGCTTAACAGGTAAAGAAGAAATCAGCGTTAACATTGCTGAAGGCGTAAAACCTCGTGATCTTCTAACGGTTACAGCTAAAGCTGAAGATGGTTCTGTGAAAGAATTCGACGTGTTAGCACGTTTCGATTCTGAAGTAGAAGTAGATTACTACCGTCACGGCGGTATCTTACCAATGGTATTACGTGACAAATTGAAAAACTAAAACGTTTCGAGAAGGCTGTCCAATGTGGGCAGTCTTCTTTTTGGTTGAAATTATCATATAATTTGGAAAATTTGTGTGATACAATTTTGGAAGAGCTTTTACAGAAAGGGAATCATTTACATGGAATTACCTTTATTGAAATCAAGACTCATTCCCCCTTTAACAAGTGAGACCTATATGCGTCGGGCTTCAATGACGCGTAAATTTAAACAATTATTAATGAAAAGATGTACGGTGGTATCAGGCGGGGCGGGTTACGGAAAAAGTTCGGCAATCGCCCAATTTGTAATGGATAGCCAAATTAGTTGTTCCTGGTACACTGTGTCCTCCGAAGATGACGATTTGGCCACTTTTTTACGCTATTTAATAAGTAGTATCCAACGAAGTATACCCGACTTTGGGCAACAACTTTTGAACGACTGGTCTCATCAACCTGCATTTTCAGATGATAATGAATTAAAGGTGTGGCATGCGTGGTTTGTAAATGAACTGCATACCATAACTGAACCGTTTGTCCTAATCATTGATAACTATCATTTAATTGAACATGTTTTCTCCATTAATTTTGTAATGGAGCGAATCATCGAACATTGTCCGGTTCACGTGCATATTATCTTGATTTCACGTAAAAAACTGAAATGGCCCCAATTATTAAAATTGAAAATGAATGGTCAATTAGCCGAAGTGAATGAAAAAGATCTTGTTTTTTCGGAAGAGGAAATGTCCGTCTACTTCGAGGATTATTTCAATCGTCATTTGACAGAAGTAGAGACGAAAAAGATGTTCGAAATGACAGAAGGATGGCCAATTGCCATACGCTTTATGGCGGAACAGCCTATGGGTATCTTTGAAGTTACTTTAAAGACCGCAATGGAGGATTTATTTCATTACCTATCCGAGGAAGTCTGGACTTCATACAACGAAGAAGAACAAAAATGGCTGATGCAATTTTCGATTTTCCCGACACTCTCACTTCATTTGATTCAGTTATTTTACGGGGAAGCAGCTGCCGAATTTCTGCACTCATTCCGAAATCAACGTGGTTTTCTCCAACCGATGGGTAACGATTCACTCTATCGTTTTCACGCATTATTCCAGATGTATTTAATGAGCAAATGGAAAGAAACTAATCTACCTGACTATCAACAAGCACATAAACTAGCTGCTGAACATTTTGCTAAGAATGACGACTCCGTAAGGGCGATTTATCATGCACTCCAAAATAAAGAAGCACTATTCCTTACGCAAATTGTTATCAAGTCGGGTCCGAAGCTACTAAAGTTGGGTCAATTCGATTTACTGATCGACAGTTTGAAGGAAATACCTTCCGCTTATTTTGGTGAATATCCCGCACTCTTTTATTTTGAGGGTGAAGCCAATCGCTATCGCGGGTTTTATGAAAAATCGAAGCAAGCATATCGTAAGACACTGTCATTGGCAACCGCAAGACAGGATGCCTATTATATGTGTTACGCACACTCAGGGCTTGCGCATATCTATTTGGATACAATCCAGCCGGATTTGGCAGATCCACATTTAGCTAAAGCCATTTGTTTTGCCAATCAAACGACAGAAATCTCACCAGGCGATATGGACAATTTAAAGCGGCAATTCGCTGAAAACCTCGTGAATTTGGGGAAAATAAAAGAGGCAAATGCTTTTATTGAAGAAGAACAACTACAAAGTGCGTTATTGGCAGACGGTAATCTGGATGCACGAATTTTATTGAGGATGGGGAAACTATCTGCCGCTATACATTTACTAGAAACGCGTTTTCGTAAAGAAGATGTGGTACCAAACTCCCATCGAGAAACGGCTGTATTGTTAGCGTTACTTTATGCAATGTCAGGCGAACTTTCAAAAGCCAGTTATTATGCAACCAAAGGGGTTGAAAGCGGTATTCGAGAAAAGTCTGGCTACGTAGAAGCGGTAGGCTTGATTCGACAAGGTCACGCGGAAAGTGTGAATCAACTTCATTATTTGGAATCACCCGAGGACATGTATATGCAAGCAATTGAAATAATGGATCAATTAGATGTTTCAAGAGGCAAATCAGAACCTTATTTAGGTCTTTCGCTATTAAAAGCAAAAAGAGGGTATCACTACGAGGCGTTGTCCCTTGCAAGAAAAGGCTTAAGAGAGACTGAGAAGGTTCAAGATGCGTGGTTGTCTGCTTATATAAAAATTGGCATTGCGATGATTTATTGTACATTCCACCAATTTGATGATGCGATTACCTATGCAAAACAAGCAAAACAGGACTTTTTAGTAATCGGAGATACGTTTGGCAGTATGGTAGCTTCTTTTTGGTTAAGTACTTGTGCTTTTGAATTAAAGGAAATGAATGATTTTAAAAAGGAAATAAAACAATTTGCACAGATTCTAATCGAAGAACACTATCTATTTTTCATTGAAAAATTGACGATGTATGGACCGTTAGATACTCAACAAATTTTCCCACTTATTCAATATGCAATCAAAAACGTCCCTGATGATGAAAACATTCATCGTGTAAGTCAACATCTGCAGATGCAGAAGGATGTTAAATACCCTGGATATACTTTACATGTACAGTTACTTGGCCCGTTGTCGATTTATTTAGGTCATCAAGAAGTGGAAAGCCGGAGCTGGCAACGTGAAAAGGCAAAAGATATTTTTGTTTATTTATTGATTCATAAAGATCGATTCGTACCAAAAGATGAACTGGTGAGTCAATTGTTTATGGATCAAGATGAAAAGACGGCCAATCGTGATTTCAAGGTGGCTCTCAATGCCCTTTACAATGTATTGGAACCTGGAAGATCCCCGCGTTCGGAATCGTATTTCATCAACCGTAAACAAACGATGTATCGCATCCATCCGAAGGCAGCAATCGTAAGTGATGTAGGGAAATTTCAAATGTTGGCCACTCAAGGGTTAGAGGAACGGAACCCGCAACAAGCCATCGCTTGTCTGAAATCAGCTGTAACACTGTATAAAGGCTCGTTTTATTTAGAACAAACTCTTTGTCGATGGTTTCAATATGAACGAGATCATTTCCAGGAAACGTATATGCAAGTTCTTGAAAAGTTAGCTCAGAATGCCATCCGGTTAAGGCAATTCGACCAAACCATTTATTGGGCTGAAAAACTAATCAGATTGGACCATACGTGGGAAGAAGCCTATCGACTGTTAATGTATGCGCACTATCAGAAACAGAATAGATCCCAAGCAATCAAGTGGTATGAACGTTGTGTGCGAATGCTTCTCCATGAATTTGACATGAGACCGATGGAGACAACAGAGCAAGTGTACGAAATGATTTCGATTGGACATTCATGACCTGTTTCGGCATACAACCCGGAACAGGTTTTGAGTTGTATAGGGTCATTCTCCATCTGCAACTCATTTGTAACTAGGTTTGCATAAGATAAATATGAAATAAGTAAGCGCTTACAAAATAACGCATCCGAAAAACTGTGCATCACCCTTTATTAAATTGGACATATTGGGAAAATGGGCAAATTATTGACAACAAAGGGGGACTGAAATTGGTGACATGATTAATAGGTAAGTGCGGTTACCATTTATGGAGGAGGGACACAACAATTAAATGGTACTGAATAAAGGGGGAATGAGACATTGCAAAAAGTAGAATTAGAGAGTGGGGAAACCATTGCGTATCGACAACGGAGTGGTGGAGAACAAGTCATTGTACTCGTTCATGGCAATATGACTTCCTCCAAGCACTGGGATCTCCTAATCGAGGAATTGGATCCGAAATACAATCTATATGCGCTTGACTTAAGAGGTTTTGGGGAATCGAGTTATCATACGCGCGTTGAAAGTATTGCTGACTTTGCACGTGATTTGAAAGGTTTTGTGGATGCTTTAGGACTTAATTCATTTCATTTAGTAGGATGGTCTACCGGTGGAGTAATTTGTATGCAATTCATCGCTGATTATCCAGGAATGTGTGAAAAACTTGTCCTCCTAGCTTCTGCATCAACGCGTGGCTATCCTTTCTATGGCACGAATGCAGATGGGACACCCGATGTATTGACTCGTCTGCAAACCATTGAAGAAGTGGAACATGATGTTGGAAAAACAAAAGCAGTTCAAGAATTATATGATACGAAAAACCGAGAAGGGTTAAAAGCGGTGTGGAATTCATTAATCTATACACAAAAGCAACCAGAAGAAACAAAATATGAAGAATATGTAACGGATATGTTGACGCAACGAAACTTGGCCGATGTATACCATTCATTAAATCACTTCAATATTAGTGGGATTCATAATGGGGTAAAGGAAGGGTTGGACCAAGCAAAAGATATATCGATACCGGTGTTGGTATTAAGAGGAGATCGAGATTATGTCGTTTCCGAACAAATGACTCAACAAATCGTGGAGGATATTGGAGAAAATGCCAAGTATGTTCGCTTGCTAAATTCGGGACATTCTCCACTAATCGATGATTTGCAGCAAGTAACACAACGAATTGAAGAATTTCTAGAATAGGGGGCATTACGATGCGTTTACAAAATCAAATTGCCATCATTACGGGTGGAGCGAACGGAATTGGCTATGCAGCAGTTGAACGATTTGCAGAAGAGGGAGCACGGGTCATTCTCGCTGATTATGATGCGGCGACGGGGACAGAGGCTGCTAAACACTTACATGGAAAAGGGTATGACGTGACATTCGTTCAAGTGGATGTCGCAAATCAGGAAAGTGCACAACACTTGATGGAACAGACGATTAAGGTTTACGGTGGTATTGATATTTTGGTCAATAATGCAGGCATTACAAAAGATGCCATGTTGGCGAAAATGGACCTTGCTGATTTTCAACGCGTGCTGGATGTCAATTTAACGGGTGTCTTTAACTGTACACAGAGTGCACTTCCCCACTTGATTGCCAAAGGGAAAGGGAAAATCATCAATACCTCATCCGTCAGTGGGGTTTATGGAAATGTTGGACAGACAAACTACGCAGCTTCGAAAGCAGCTGTCATTGGGATGACGAAATCGTGGGCAAAAGAGTTAGGACGCAAGGGCATTAATGTGAATGCCGTAGCCCCAGGGTTTACAAGAACTGCAATGGTGGAAAAAATGCCAGAGAAGATTATTGAGCAAATGACATCAACCGTCGCATTGCAACGGTTGGGCGTGCCAAAAGATATCGCGAATGCCTATTTGTTCCTAGCCTCATCAGAATCGGATTACGTGCACGGGCATGTGCTTCATGTTGACGGTGGAATCATGATGTAAGAAAGGATGGGTACCGATGTATAACGATCAAACCTGGTTTTTCAATCGTGCGAAAATGGCGCCAACTCACCTAGCATGCATTGATATCGATAGTGGTCAACAATGGACCTATGCCCAATTTGCACTGTTGATTGAAGAATGGACCGATCGTTTAACACATGAAAAGTTAAAGCCAGGGGATCGAGTCGCGATTCTTGCGACCAATCACCCAGAACTTCTAGCCATTTTATTCGCATGCGGGTTAAGAGGTTATATATACGTACCCTTGAATTTCAGGTTGAGTCAAAGCGAGCTGATGCAAATAGTGGTCAATTGTGAACCTGCCATTCTAATCACCGACGATACTTATAGAGTTCTTGCACATTCGTTGGGTGTCAAACGCGTCGTCAATCGTGAAGTTCAAGTAGCGATTGAAACCTGCGTGAATGAACCAGAGCATCCAACGCCTATTTCGGCAGATGAAACCTGTATGGTCATCTATACAGGAGGTACGACAGGTAAGCCTAAAGGGGTGCAACTTTCATATAACAACGTGAATTGGAATGCCGTGAACACAATCGTCAGCTGGGGACTGACTGACAAGGATTGCACCGTTAACTATATGCCTTTATTTCACACAGGTGGTCTGAATGCATTGACTATCCCTGTTCTTATGGCAGGTGGAACCGTGGTCATCGGTCATCGATTTCAGGCAGATCAAGCACTAAAGGAGATTCAAAAACGCAAGGCCACAATCTCGTTGTTTGTTCCGACCATGTATCAAAAGATGATACAAACCGAGACGTTCAAAAATGGTGATTTCCCAGACGTCCGATTCTTTCTATCGGGAGGAGCTCCATGCCCTATCCCGATTTATGAACAATTCGAAAAGAAAGGCCTACCATTTAAAGAAGGCTATGGTCTCTCGGAGGCGGGTCCAAATAATTTTGTCATCGATGAAAGTGTTGCAAGAAGAAAGAAAGGATCCGTAGGTAAAAACATGCAATTTGTTGATATGTTAATTGTTTCAGAAGATCTACAGCCGTGTACCGTAAATGAAATTGGGGAACTGTGGATTCGTGGAAGGCATGTGTTTACAGGGTATTGGCGCTATGACAAAGAAACAGCGGCAACCATGCACAATGAATGGTTAAGAACGGGTGACTTGGCCAAGATGGACGCTGAAGGTGATTACTATATCGTGGGACGAAAAAAAGACATCATCGTTACGGGTGGGGAAAATGTATATCCACAAGAAATTGAACATTGCTTAATCCAGCACAGCATGATTAATGAAGCGGCTGTCATTGGTTTGCATGATGATCAATGGGGGGAAGTTGTTACCGCATTTGTGTGTCCTGCAGATCCTCATACGTATTCGGAGGAACAATTAGTTGAACATTGCCGTCAACTTTTGGGCGGTTACAAAATCCCAAAAAAATTTGTTGTGTTACAAGAACTACCGAAGACACATGTTGGGAAGATTGATAAAAAACAATTAGCGAACGTAAAACTCATGTAACTGCAATTTCTTGTTCAATTTTGTATAATGGGACAAGAGGTGAACAACCATGTTTGTTAGTGAAAAAGAAATTGAAATACGCTACGCGGAAACGGATCAAATGGGAGTCGTGTATCATGCGAACTATTTAGTGTGGATGGAAATCGGGCGGACAGTTTTAATTGAAGAACTCGGTTTTACCTATGCCGGACTTGAAAGTGAAGGTTATCTTTCGCCTGTAACTGATTTATCCATCCAATATAAAGCCGCTATGAAGTATGGGCAGAAAGCGAAAGTACGAACTTGGGTTGAGTCCCATGGGAAACTCCGCACTACATACGGTTATGAAATCCTGCATGAAGACGGAACCATCGCTGCTTTAGCTAAGTCTGAGCATGTCGTGGTGAAAAAGGAAACGTTCAGACCCGTGTCACTCAAAAAAGTCAATCCAGTTTGGGATGCTGCGTATATTGACATTGCCAGGGTGAAGGTCTAATGGCTTTTGGTCTCAAACGGGACGAATTGCTTTCATGGAAAGACGCAGTCAGAAGAGGTGAAATTGCCTTTCTTACCCACTACTGGTTAGATGACCGATTCCCGGGTTGCAAGACGGTTACGAAAGTAGGGTGTTCGAATGTTGAATTGCTCATTAAATGGGGCGGTCAATACGGATTAAAGGCAGAGTGGATTGATTACAAAGAAAATTTCCCGCACTTTGATCTATTTGGGCATTATCAAGAAACAATCATGCGTCAAGAAGGTATAATAGATCAATTGAATCGATTTTCATGAAAAAATCCACTTGGAGTTTTCACTCAAGTGGATTTTTCTTTATTTTTGATAGGAGTATGTAAGTTCTTTTAATTGAGCATCAACATTTACATGTAGATCATGACCATCAAAATACCATACATCCCGGCTCTCGATATAGAAATGGATATTCTCGTCTACAAGTTCAACTGAGAGTTCTGTTGGTTCTTCTTTCGTCACACCTAATGAGAATCCATCATGCAGCGAACTTGAACCCCCATATCTCGCGTAGAAGCGTATATATTCACCTTCTTGTGCTTCCATTTCTTCTTTGAACCAGTCCATTGCCTCGTTTGACAGGACAATTTTCATATAACCACCAGCCTTTCATTTCTAGTCGATTAAATCCATTTCACTTTTGGCTCAGTTCCTGCTTTGATCCGAGTAATGTTTGCGCGATGACGATAAAAAATAAATGACGACAACAAGACGATAACCACCAATAGCGGAATATCAGTTTCGTAGAAAAGATTATACAAGATGACATAAATTAGACCGATTACACCAAGTACCAAAGAAGTAAGTGACACCATTTTCGAGATTTTCAACACGATAAAAAAGGCAATTATCATGAGAACAAAGATTGGCCAATTATATCCTAAAAGAATTCCCCCCGAGGTCGCCACGGCCTTTCCGCCTTTAAAGTTAGCAAAGATCGGGAACATATGTCCGATTACTGCGATAACTCCTAATATGAGCGGGTGGATGGTTGAATCTGCAAAGAGAGGAAGCAAAGGTAACAATGTCGCTGCCGTTCCCTTTAAAATGTCCAAACTCGTAACAATTAATCCCGCTTTGATCCCAAGTGTACGAAATGTATTCGTTCCGCCCAAATTCCCACTCCCATGTTGGCGGATGTCCGTGTTGTAGAAGAGTTTGCCTATCCAGAGGGCAGAAGGGATGGAACCTAGTAAATAGGCTAATAAAATGAGAATGAATGTATTCATATAGCGCTCCTTTAAACATAGTACGTGTTCATAAGATGTACAACCAGTTTAGCATGTGAAACCAAAGCTCACAATGACTTGCAGGAACTTTCATGAAGAGTAGGGAATCATAGTCGATCAGGCACTAAAGCTCAAGACTCATTGCAAAGACAGCTCTCATTCTATACAATGAGTACATCTGTTTGTTTTTTGGAGGAGAACGATTTGGCGAAAAATCAATCATTAACAGCTTATAACGACGATGCAATTCAAGTACTAGAAGGACTCGAAGCGGTTCGAAAACGTCCAGGGATGTATATCGGTTCTACGGATGCTAGAGGCTTGCACCACTTAGTGTATGAAATTGTCGACAATGCGGTCGATGAAGCACTTGCTGGGTTTGGTGATCATATCGTTGTCAAAATACATGAAGATCAAAGTATCAGCATTCGTGATTTTGGACGAGGAATGCCTACAGGTATGCACAAAACCGGAAAACCTACTCCCGAAGTTATTTTTACCATCCTTCATGCAGGCGGTAAATTTGGACAAGGTGGCTACAAAACAAGTGGTGGTCTACATGGCGTAGGTGCTTCTGTTGTAAATGCTTTATCTGTATTTTTAGAAGTTACGATTCACCGAGATGGCAAAAAATATCGTCAGCGATTTGAAAATGGCGGACACCCCGTTACAACACTTGAACATATTGGCACAACGAAAGAATCAGGAACGTCAATTCATTTCTTACCCGATCCAACCATCTTTTCTGTCACCAAATATAATTACGATACATTATGCGAACGTTTAAGAGAGTCTGCTTTTCTCTTAAAAGGGTTGAAGATAGAATTGAATGATTTGCGTAATGGCACACAGGATATATTCTTCTATGAAACTGGCATTGAAGCATTTGTCGGCTATTTGAATGAAGAAAAAGATGTCTTGCATGCAGTTGCTTACGTAGAAGGAACACAAGATGACATTGAAGTGGAGTTTGCATTCCAGTTTAATGATGGTTATTCAGAGACGATTCTATCTTTCGTGAATAACGTACGAACGCGTGATGGAGGAACCCATGAAACGGGTGCGAAATCAGCCTTGACGCGAGTTTTTAATGAATACGCCCGAAAAACCAGTTTATTAAAAGAAAAAGATAAAAACTTAGACGGTACAGACATTCGTGAAGGGATTGCGGCAGTCATATCGGTTCGTATACCTGAAGACATTCTTCAGTTCGAAGGGCAAACCAAAGGGAAACTTGGGACGAGTGAAGCACGCGCGGCTGTCGATGCGGTAGTTTCAGATAAACTTTTATATGTTTTAGAAGAAAATGCGGAGCTAAGTGCTTCCCTTGTACGTAAAGCTATCCGAGCTCAACAAGCACGAGAAGCAGCACGCAAAGCACGTGAGGATGCACGGAACGGAAAAAAAAGAAAACGTTCAGATACATTGCTCTCAGGTAAATTGACTCCTGCACAATCACGGAACGCCGCAAAAAATGAATTATATTTAGTGGAGGGTGACTCTGCTGGCGGTTCCGCGAAACAAGGACGTGACCGTACGTTCCAGGCGATTTTGCCACTGCGTGGGAAAGTAATTAATACCGAAAAGGCGAAGCTCGCGGACATCATGAAAAACGAAGAAATTGCAACGATTATCCACGCAATCGGCGGGGGAGTTGGCGCTGATTTCTCAGTTCCGGATATCGCCTACGACAAAATTGTCATCATGACCGATGCGGATACTGACGGAGCCCATATTCAGGTATTGCTATTAACGTTCTTTTACCGCTATATGAAGCCTTTAATTGAAGCGGGCAAAGTATATATTGCTTTACCGCCACTATATAAAGTTTACAAAGGAGCAGGGAAGAAAGAAGTTCTACAATATGCATGGACGGAAGCTGAACTCGATGTAGCGATTAAGAAAATCGGTAAAGGCTACATGATTCAGCGTTATAAAGGTCTCGGTGAAATGAATGCTGGACAACTATGGGAAACTACGATGAACCCTGAAACCAGAACGCTGATTCGTGTGGAAATTGACGATGATGCGCGTGCAGAAAGACGCATTACAACGTTGATGGGCGACAAAGTAGAACCTAGACGTCGATGGATAGAAAGTAATGTTAATTTTGGTTTGGATGAGGACAGCAATATTTTGGAAAATGAACTCATTCATGCTGAGGAGGATTCAGAATGACACAAACCGAACGTTATCAAGATTTACCACTAGAAGAAGTAATCGGCGACCGGTTTGGCCGTTACAGTAAATACATCATTCAAGATCGTGCGTTACCAGATGCACGAGATGGCTTGAAACCTGTACAACGTCGCATTTTATACGCGATGTTCCATGAAGGTAACACGAACGAAAAACCGTTCCGTAAGTCGGCTAAAACCGTCGGGAATGTAATTGGTAACTATCATCCACACGGTGATAGTTCCGTATACGAAGCGATGGTGCGAATGAGTCAAGACTGGAAAGTTCGACACATGTTAATTGAAATGCATGGGAACAATGGTTCAGTAGACGGGGATCCGCCAGCTGCGATGCGTTATACAGAAGCACGTTTGTCAGCTATTGCTGGTGAAATGCTTCGAGACATCCAGAAAAACACGGTTGATTTAGTCCAAAACTTTGATGACTCAGAATTAGAGCCAACTGTTTTGCCAGCACGGTTTCCCAATTTATTGGTCAACGGGGCCACTGGTATTTCAGCTGGTTATGCGACAGATATGCCGCCTCATGCTCTACACGAAGTGTTAGATGCCGTGTTAATGAGAATGGATCATCCGGAAGCATCCGTTGCGGACTTAATGACTGTGTTAAAAGGACCTGATTTTCCTACTGGAGGCATTATTCAAGGCATCGATGGGATCAAAAAAGCATATGAAACAGGTAAAGGGAAGATTGTTGTCCGTTCCAAAGCAGATATTGAACCGCTAAAAGGCGGGAAAGAACAAATTGTAATTACAGAAATCCCATTTGAAATAAACAAAGCGATGTTAATCAAGAAAATCGATGAACAACGTCTGGATAAACGCTTAGATGGAATTTCGGAAGTCAGAGATGAATCTGACCGGACAGGTTTGCGAATCGTTATTGAATTGAAAAAAGAAGTTGATGCACGAGGAATCTTACATTTTTTGTTCAAAAACACGGATTTGCAAATCGCCTATAACTTCAACATGATTGCGATTCATAATCGTCGACCAACTATGATGACACTCCCGTTATTACTAGATGCATATATCAGTCATCAAAAAGATGTTGTAACGAAACGCAGTCAATTTGATTTACAAAAGGCTAAAGATCGCATACATATCGTCGAGGGATTAATGAAAGCTTTATCCATCTTGGATGAAGTGATCAAGACAATTCGTTCGTCGAATGATAAACGGGATGCCAAAAATAATTTGATTTCCCGTTTTGCGTTTTCTGAACCGCAAGCTGAAGCAATCGTGTCGTTGCAGCTATACCGTTTGACCAATACGGATATTACGGAACTTCGCAATGAAGAAGCTGAACTACAAAAGACGATCAGCGAGTTGACTAGCATTTTAAATAGTGAAAAGAAACTGATTAAAGTAATCCAAAATGAACTTCAAACGATTCGCAAAAAGTTTGCGGAACCTCGCAGATCAGTGATTGAAGCTGAAATCGAAGAAATAAAAGTGACATTGGATGTCCTTGTTCCAAGTGAAGAAGTCGTTGTGACTGTCACAAAAGATGGCTATGTGAAACGCACGAGCACCCGTTCCTACAGCGCTTCAAATGGGAAGGATTTCGCAATGAAAGAGTCCGACTATCTTTTATTCGAGTCTAATATGAATACACAGCATCAATTGTTGTTATTCACGAGCCTAGGTAATTATATTTATCAACCAATTCATGAATTACCGGATATACGCTGGAAAGACTTAGGCCAACATGTGTCGAGTATTGTTTCACTGGATTCAAATGAAACGATCATCAAGGCAATCCCGGTTGAAAAATTTGATGAAGACCGTTTTATCTTCATTGTTTCTCAAAATGGCCAGGTCAAACGTTCATTACTTGCTGAATACCAAGTTCAACGTTATTCACGCGCCTTAAATACAATGAATCTCAAAAAGGGTGATCAGGTCGTGTCAGTAGACTTGGTGACTGAGACCGACGACATTTTTATTGTGTCTCATAATGGATATGCTGTGAGATTCAATATGCAAGAAGTCCCAGTAGCTGGCATTAAGACCGGTGGGGTTAAAGGAATTAACCTAAAAGATGATGACGTGGTGACTAGCGCAGCAATCATTCCTTCCGGTGCACGTGGTGATTTATTCCTTGCCACACACCGTGGAGCAGTTAAAAAAATGGCATTGAAAGAGTTCGAACAAGGCGGTCGTGCAAAACGAGGCGTTGTTGTATTGCGTGAATTAAAATCGAATCCCCACAGAGTCAGTGGTGTCATTTATGTTCAAGCTGACGATCAAGTGATGATTGAAACAGCAAAAGGTGTACGAGAACTTATTGATACAAAACCTATTCGTGTGTCAGACCGTTATTCAAATGGATCATTTTCAGTTGATACAGATAAAGATGGCGCAGTCGTCCGCTTATGGAAAGTTGTAAAGATGACTGATGAAAAGTAAGAAATTGAAAGGGCACAACAGGGGAGCTTAAATAGCTTCCTTTGTTGTATGCAGGAAAACTAAATATGTGGAAAAATCGTAATGTGTGGATTATTTTAATCGGAGAAGCCATAGCAGGTCTAGGTTTATGGACAGGAATTATCGGAAACTTGGAATTCATGCAAGAACAAATTCCTTCTGACTTTCTGAAATCAGTTATTATGGCGACAGGATTGCTTGCGGGTATATTAGCAGGTCCGTTAGCTGGAAAAGTAATCGATCAATCAAGGAAGAAAACTGTATTACTCATCTCAGGGTTCGGACGAATGTTCAGTGTTGTCTTTATGTTAATTGCAATTGAGACGGGTTCTATCTGGTGGATGGTCGCGTTTATGATTAGCATTCAGCTTTCTGCAACGTTCTATTTTCCAGCGTTGCAAGCAACAATTCCGTTAGTAGTTAAAGATGAGCAATTGCTACAAATGAATGGCTGGCACATGAATGTCGCGACAATGGCACGTGTCATTGGAACCGCACTTGCAGGTGTTGCATTAGTCTATTGGTCGTTGCAATCTCTCTATATTATGTCCATGATTGCCTATGCCGGTTTGTTGCTTTTCACCTTTATGCTACGTATAGAGGAAGAAGAGGGAACAGAGGCACAAGTAAAAGTGGCTGCACCTGGAAAAGGTGGGTTTATGGAAGTTTTTCCAATCCTGAAATCCTATCCAGCAGTCATGATGACCTTGATTATGACTTTGATTCCTTTACTATTTATTGGATCCTTTAATTTATTGGTTATTAATATTAGTGAAATCCAAGATTCTTCATCCATTAAAGGCTCCATATACGCGGCAGAAGGAATTGCGTTTATGCTGGGAACGATTGTTGTGAAATTTATTGCTAAAAAGTGGAACACGAGTACGATATTGTTCTTTTTTGCGTTTGTGATAGGTTTAGCAGAGTTAATCTTAATATTTGCTGCCAGTCCAGTACTGTCAGTAACAGCATTTGCTGTATTTGGGTTTGCAGTTGGTAGTTTTTTCCCAACAGCTATGACGATTTTCCAGAAACAGATGCCGAAAGCGTTCCATGGACGATTTTTCTCATTCCGCAATATGCTGGAAAGAGTGATTTTCCAGATTGTTTTATTGGCAACTGGTGCATTGCTAGATCTAATCGGATTACAATGGATGGTCGTTGTATTTGGAATTGTAAGTTTAGTGCTAACAACTATTTTCTGGATTCAAATGAAACGCCGCAATATTAGTTTAGATACAAATCAAAAAAACGCCGAAATTGCATAATTTCAGCGTTTTTTTGATTTCGTCTCACTGTTACAAGTATACTTGGTTAATGAGACATAGCTTCCTATAATTTATATTATGACGGGGGCGTAGTTTTAAAGTGATAGTTTACTCTACCCTGTATCGGTAATCTATCGTTTTACTCTCATTAACATTTATGAACTGTACACTGTACTCAATGACATCATTAATAAATAATCCATGTTGTTTGGCAAACTCTTTTAGGGCTTCTAATAATTCCTTATCATAAGTCGTTTTAAATTGAATTCGATCTTTTGGTCTTGTATCTTTATTGAAAGTAATTACACCTTCTGATAAGACTTTCTTTAAACCAGTTTCAATTAAATAATTTACGTGTGTGTTATTTTGTACAGCTATTGCTTGCAACGGCTCAATAATAGATTTACTAATATTGGTCCGGAATTTCACTCTTGAATCATCTGTTGTGTGAATTAGTCTACCGTTAATTAGTTTCCACATAAATAAAGTCCCCTTGTTATTGGTTTATTATATTTCCATATCGATGCGCTGTGACATTCTTTCTCTTTTGTGATAAATGCAATTATCCGCTGAGTTTACATATATAATTTGGGATAACCTAGAAAGGTCAGATTTCCCTTTAACCCATACCCGGAAAATTATTCTACCAGCAGGTGTTTTTTCAAAAGTTATTTCTGTTCTTAGCTTCCATACCTGAAATACAGATAATAACCCTTGGGCAAAATTATTACTTGCTGTGGTCACATTCATAACATAACCGGTTTTTTGTACCCAACCATCCCCATCAATAACACCTCGAACAAAAGATGCAAGAAATTCTTCTGGAACTTTCGGAAATGGCAGTGTTAATGATTTTTTTGCAGTAATCCCTATTAATTGAAGGTCGTTTTTAATGATTTTAGAATTGACGATCAACGTTGGTGTTGTTTTTGTTTTCCCAAAGGGAGCTAATATATAATCAGCTTCCATATACTTTGCGATTAATTGTAGTATGCGTTCATCTTTTTGAGAAAAATAGATGCTGTGATATTTTTTATGCATGTGTCCGTCTGTTACAAATAAACCTAGAACCCAAGCCATTTCTTCCGTCCACACTTTAAAAAAGTCTTCATTCACTTTATGATTCCGGGGTTGTCCAGAATGTTGTTCCCGATTCATTTCGATTCCATGCTTATACATCACGTTCCGTATGGCACGACCAGAAAGACCTATAATCGATTCCATTTCTTTAAATGACATATCACTTTTGTACATTTGTATAATGACCTCGTCCGTCATACCAGGATTTCGTGACATCGCGATTGCTCCCTCCTATACACCAATGTATTTGGGAAATTCTATATCACAATTATACAAACGAATGTTCTTTTTTGTCCAATGTTAAGTTGGGAAAATCCGATTTAGAATTTGAATTATTATTGGAAAAGACATTCACCTAATTCGATGAATGTCTTAACATAATTGCTTCCTTCTGATCACTGAATTATTTAGATGTTTAATTGTACTGAAACATCTAAAACATCTATTCAAATCATCAATATTTCCCGTATGTCCTCTTCTGTAAGCCTATTGGAGTGTTTATCCTGGTCTTCAGAATCAATGATTTCTTCAATCATAAGCCTCTTCTTCTCTTGCAGCTCATTCATTTTTTCTTCTATTGTGCCACGGGCTACCAATTTGATGACCTGAACAACATTTGTCTGACCCATGCGATGGGCACGATCCGCTGCTTGTTCCTCTACTGCTGGATTCCACCAATTGTCATACAGGACAACTGTATCTGCCCCTGTCAAATTTAGGCCAGTCCCCCCTGCTTTCAAGGAAATAAGGAACAAATCACGTTCCCCATCATTAAATCGATTACAAATCTCCACTCGTTCTTTTGATGGGGTATTCCCATCAAGATAGAAGAATGGTAGACCTTGATAGGCTAATTCCCTCCCAATTAGCTCAAGCATTTTTGTAAACTGCGAGAAAATCAATACTCTTCTACCAGAGAGCCTGGATTCCTCCACAATTTGCATCAGTTGTTCAAACTTCGCCGAGCTCCCTTTATAGCCATCGACGAATAATGCAGGATGACAACAAATCTGACGTAAACGAGTCAAGCCAGCCAGGATTTTGATTCGATTTTTCGCAAGTCTGTTATGATCCAAATGCTTCAGTGTGTCGTGCTTTAGCTTCGCCAAATAGGCAGCGTAAAGCTTTTTCTGGTCTGGATACAGATCCACTGAATCAATCGATTCCATTTTTTCTGGAAGCTCTGAAAGGACATCTTCTTTCAATCTTCGAAGCAAAAATGGACGGATCCGTCTGGCAATGGTTTTCCTTGAAAGGTTACTGTATTCTTTTAATCCCTGGAAAAGTTCAGGAAAAACAACGTGAAAGATTGACCACAGTTCCTCCAGGGAATTCTCCACCGGCGTACCTGTAAGGGCGAAGTAATGATTAGCCTGTATTTTTTTCACAGCCCTGGCTGTTTGAGTCATAGGATTCTTGAATGCCTGTGCCTCATCATAAAACACCGTATGAAATAGTTGTTTTTCAAACCACGGAATTTCTCTACGAAGCAATGGGTAAGAGACAATGATAACATCCACATCTAATAAATCCTTCTGAATCATGACTCTCTCTTTTTTTGTTCCATCTAGGACAATTGCTTCAATCTCCGGCGCGAACTTCATGATTTCACTTAGCCAGTTATACGAAAGTGAAGATGGGCAAACAATCAGAACGGGGGTTTTTTCTTTGCGTATGTCAGTAAGCTCGGAAAGAATGTACGTAATGCTTTGAAGCGTTTTCCCAAGTCCCATATCATCAGCAAGAATTCCTCCTAATCCGTAACTTGCAAGTAATTTTATCCATTTATAACCGTGTATTTGATAATCATGTAATATATGCTCTAAACTTTTGGGCACTTCAAAAGTCAAAGTGTCCGGATTACGGATACTTTCCAAGAATTGAACGAATGTTTCTTCCAATGTGAACGTATCATCATCGACAGTATGAATAAGCTGTAGACCACTTGCGATAGGTAAATTCAGTCCACTCTCCAAATCTCCATTTTGCACGGGAAGTGCATGGAGAAAACGTTCGATTTCTTCAAATTCCTTTGTTTCCAATGAAAGTAACGATCCGTTACGTAAACGAAAATACTTTCGTTTTTCCTCTAAAGCAGCCAAAACCTCACGAATTTGTTTTTCGGGAATGCCATCCAATTCAAATTTGAATTCTAGCCAATTGGTTCGTTCTTTCATGACTTTCACTTTAATTTGGGGACGTGGATTCTCTCGGAAAATCCGATTTCTCACTGCAGTAGTGGCAAATAATTGCACGATTTTTTGAAGTTTTGGAACGGTATGGTATAAAAACTCATATTCCAGTTCTTCATTATGCAAAAAATATCCACCGTCTGTCTTGGCAAACATGCTTTCCTCCATCAGTTGAAGGATCTCGTTCTCTTTCTCTATATCCCTGACAAGCATGGAACCCGCATGAAGTTCCTGACTTTCCAGTGGATTGATGACTAGATTTTCATAGTGAAACTCCAGACCTGCAAGTAAGCGATTTTTCACTCGATCTAAATAGAGTTTGGCAATTAACGGTGTCTTCATATACTTATTGGTAATAACTTCTGAGATTTGAACTTCTCCTAACCTTCTTAACCCTGGAACTATTTTTTTAAGGAAAAAATCTAATTGTTCCTGAGAAATGGCAACTTGATTCGTACCTGAATCATCCAGCATTTGTTTCAACTCAGATAGGCGGTTACAGTCAGCACTTGTTAATTGAATCAGTTTACCTTTGGATAGGACAGTGCTATACGAAGCCAATACAAACATTTGTTTCAATCCATCGATTTTAAGTGTATAATCAGTCTCGTTGTCTTCTGCAAAATCGAATCTTAACGAAAGTGGTTCACTACAAATGCGTAGACCGTCAAACATAATGCCATCGTATTCAAGCTTAGTCAAGGGTGCTTTCTCCAACAGAGGAAATAGCCTGTTCCAAGAGGATGGCGGTATCAGAAGTATGTGTTTGTTGCTTACATAATTAAATTTTCCCGGTAAACCCTCTACATACAACTTTTCATCTTGACTCACTTGTATGAGTTGCTGAATGATTGCATCCGTTTCGTTTTGGAAACAATGTATTTTCGGATCATATGTGAATGTTAGGGAGAGCAAGCTCGGGCTCCCTTCTTTTACATGCGCTAAAAAGTGACGTATATCCTGCACATGTGTTGGACCAATCTTTACTTCGATCCCTAACATGTGTTGCCCCTTATCTATCGTTACTGGCTTACATATAAATACAGCTTCAAGTATCTGCCTTTTTTCGAAGTGAAGCTGCCTGCTTGATTTTACAGGCTGATTATTGAAAAGAGTCAATAAACCATCCGTCAGTGCTTTCTCTTTTGATGAGTCGGCGTGATGCTGGACTGAACAATCAGGAATGTTGCCCTGATGCTGAAATTCAAGTATCGATAGCAAAACAGCCGCAATATGCTGACAGTCCTTTTGATAAGAAATTAACTTAGGACAACTGCACGTTGAGTGAAAGCTTCCGTTTGCTTTTTTTTCGATGGTAACGAGGAAATTTTCACTCCCAGTAACTGTTGCTGCACATTCATTAGGGCTATATTTTTGAAAAGATACTTTATTGGCTCGATAAAATGACTCCCCTTTTTTGAAGGAGACAGTACCGCATAATTCTTTTATGATTTTATGATTTATTTTTATATTCAAGTGCGTTGCTCCTTCTTAAGGATATTTCATTTCGAATTAAAGGCTTGTTAATACTATTTTTATTGAACGAATACGGGATTATCAATGATAACATGACTTGTTATTAATCCTTAAAAACAAGTAAAAAACCAATACTGGGTATTTTATTGATTTCTGTTCAAAAATGCCAAAATATAATGAAGGTAAGCATGGACACTTGTTACACGTTCCAAAAGTGATAGCTCAACGGTATGGAAAAAACGCTCGCCCGCATCTGTCCCTTTTAATATACGAACCGTTCTGCGTTCATCTTTCCAATGACCAATGAGCAAATCAGTTTCTTCCATTTCACGCGCTAGTTGATATAAATAGCCATTAGAGGGTGACCAACCGAATAAATCATTGAGTTGCTCCCCTACTTCCGCCATATAAAAAGAGGAACGCGTGAGACTCATTTTTAACGCCATGTACCGAACTACATCCTTAACGGAGAGAAGTTTCGCCAAATAAGGCCGGAAATCGGGATGAAGCGAAAATGTTGGTGGTTCCGGCTTTTTTCCATTATGTGTTAGATGGTGGTACATGCGATTAATAACGGTTGCCACTTCGTTGAATCTTTGAAAATAGTTATCTTGATAATTGGTCAGACGGAGTATTCCTGAATCAGTGATTGAATACATTTTCTTACCTTCGAATTTGCTGGATATCAAATGACCACTAGTTTCAAGTTGTTTGGCCACTCTCGCCACATAATCATAGCCTACTTTCCTCCCCGGAAAAGTTACAATAAACTGCTGATATACATCTTGAGGGTAAGACGACTTAGAGGAAACAACGTGAAGCCAATAAAGTGCCAAAGTATCTTTCACACTAAAACCAACGCTTTCCTGGAAAGTAGGTACTTTCATCTAAACACACCTTTTTTCCATTAATTGTACACCTCGGTAGTCCACATGTAAAACATACTCCTCCGATTATTTTCTACCATAGTATAAAAGATTCCCTCCTCCCTGCCAGTAAGAAAAGTTATTTTAGTTGCATTAAATAGTTATTGACTTAGGTGCGTGATGAATATGAATCTTCTATGAAGTTATGTGCGGGTAGAATTTATATATGGACTATCGAGGTGTCTGTTTTTATGTCATTTGAAGTAGACATAGTAAAAAACTGATTACAAATTTCGTAAACAGTCTAAAATGATAAATAGTATAAGTACTTATTAACATATTTTGTCCGTTAGTTTACATAATACATATCGCAAAATGCTAGAAAATCCTACATATTTTTCACTATATTCATGTATTCTTAGTATGGTTCTTCTGAATTTGTGTCTTCAAACCATCTCATTTCGATAAATTGAAATCCTATTTTTTCTAGAACTTTGGATGACCCTAAATTTAATGGATCTGCAGACACATAGATTATTTTAACCTGTTGATTTTGTTTAGCTATAGCTATACAAGCATTCCCAGCTTCAGTTGCGTATCCTTGCCCCCAGTATGTCTTTGAAAAATGATAGATTAATTCGATTTTTTTCAGTGAATCCCTTACATTAAATTCAGCAGCATAACTACCTCAAGAAATAGCGCGTGGGGAACCTTTCCAACCTCAAATCTTCTGCGTGTTGCTTATTATATGTCCTCTCGACTACAAAAACATCAAATTATATAGGCTAATCATAAATATACTGTTTGCAATGAAAATTATTTCAAAATACGCGAATGTAACGTTTTACTTTAAGTGTTACATTCGAAAAAAGGAAAATCGTCTTCTATCATGCTTCAAACGAGTCAAATCAGACGATTTCCCTTAACTGAATTCTTAAAGTACAGTGCTAAATACAGTCCTCTTCGATCCATGAAAAAAATTATTTACTTTTTGAAATGGTAGGAGTACGATTGTCTGCAGTTTCATATTTATAAATCGCTTAATCCATTTGGAACGGGGGACCCATTTTTGTGGCCTTTCTTGCCGCTTTGGGTGAATCCTACGATTGTAGACAGGGCTACTCCTTTAGCCCGAACCCGACAGCTAACTCCGTAAGCGTTATAAGAGAGGAATTTGAGCTAGTGAGAATGATATCAAGTCCACTAGGCTATTTCCCTATGCCTAAGTGGGCTTGTTTGTGGTCTTTTCATCAAAAAGTGCTTTTTCAATAGTTCAATTAAGAAAGTTATAGATTTATTAGTGATGATTGGAAGTAAAGAAAATCTAGGGAAATTTTCTAATACAGAGTGAAAGTTGACAAATAACAGTTCGTAAAAGGAAGCCTCTGTCTTTTACGGACAACTTAAGGTTAAAGGAGCAAAATCTATTGTCAAATCTATTTAAAAAAATAATTAACTTACATCCTGCAAAAATGATTGTTACCTTTTATATTATTGCTGTTTTTGTTTCTGTCTGTTTACTGAGTTTACCTATTGCACTGAAACCTGGTGTAAGCTGGTCTTTTTTAGATTTGTTATTTACAGTAGTTAGTGCAGTTAGTGTAACGGGTCTAAGTGTGGTATCAACAGTGGATACTTTTAGTACAACTGGGACAATCTTTTTACTTTTTATCCTCCAGTTTGGTGGAATTGGCATTATGACACTTGGTACATTTATATGGGTGATAATTGGTAAGAGAATTGGACTGAGAGAACGACAATTAATTATGGTTGACCAAAACCAATCTCAACTGTCCGGCTTAGTCAAACTCATGAGACAAATACTTTTAATTATCCTTCTAATCGAACTGATAGGAACAATTATCTTAGGTACACACTTTCTCGACTATTTTCCGACATGGCAAGAAGCCTTTAAACAAGGTTTATTTGCCTCGGTTAGTGCTACAACTAATGCAGGGTTTGACATCACAGGCAACTCACTAATACCATTTGCCAATGACTACTTTGTTCAATTTATTAATATTACTTTATTAACATTAGGAGCAATTGGATTCCCAGTACTTATTGAAATAAAAGAGTTTATTTTAAACAGAAACAATAAAAATAGTATTCATTTTTCTTTATATACTAAACTAACAACTTTTACTTTCTTTTCATTAATGATTATTGGCGCGGTAGTAATTGTATTATTTGAGGCCAATCACTTTTTTAAGAATAAAAGTTGGCATGAATCACTTTTTTACGCATTGTTTCAATCGTCTTCAGCACGAAACGGTGGGTTGGCAACAATGGATGTAAGTCACTTCTCTGACCCAACTTTATTGTTTCTGTGTTTATTGATGTTTATCGGTGCTTCACCAAGTTCTGTTGGTGGTGGAATTAGGACCACCACTTTTGCTGTTAATTTATTATTTATATATTCATTTGCTAGGGGTTACAAAAATGTTAAGGTATTTAGACGTGAATTACATGAAGATGATATTAGAAAGTCTTTCGTTGTAAGTATCCTTGCCATATTTATTTGTTTTACAGCAACTATTATCCTTTCGGCAACTGAACACTTTACCCTTATGGAAATTATGTTTGAAGTAAGTTCTGCATTTGGAACTACTGGTTTATCCATGGGGATAACTCCTGAATTAAGTTCCATAGGTAAAGTAGTCATTATTTCACTTATGTTTATCGGAAGAATAGGAATTCTATCATTTATTTTCCTAATAAACCGGAGAAATCAACAAGCAAATTACCATTATCCAAAAGAACGAGTAATTATTGGATAAAAACCACGATTGATGAACAGCATAGACGGTTCTTCTTTCTTATTGAACTAATCCAGCAGGTTAGTGATTCATACATTCATAACGGAGAAGGAATGCTAAAATGAAACTGATTGTAAATTATGTAATTTAGAAAGTTACTCTTGGAATGTACTATTATCAATAGGTTAAAAGGTTAAAATGTTATTCTATGTTAACATTCCGAGATTTTTTGGAATGAACATATGAAACTATTGTAGGAAAGTCCTAAAATGAAAAAGAAAATGAACTTTTTAATCTTACTATTAACAACCATCTTTATGGTTGGTTGTACCAACTTAGAAGATGCATCCATTACAGATGTAGAAACAGATCCACAAGAAGTAACCACAGTTGAAACAAATAAAAATAGTGA
>Ga0209013_10001025_pt1 | contig 25850 bp, 30 predicted proteins | sample Cruoilmetagenom2_FD_187291 | JGI IMG/M metagenome (GOLD analysis project Ga0209013, IMG submission 187291) | Oil polluted marine microbial communities from Coal Oil Point, Santa Barbara, California, USA - Sample 2 (SPAdes) (version 2) | ecosystem: Environmental > Aquatic > Marine > Oil seeps ... | reverse complement strand
CGAAACTCTGCAGCAATATGATGTAAACATGGAAATAAAATTTGGGGTCAGGTTATGAATTTCCACTATTTAAGCTAGAAAAACATAACAAATTATAGCTGATCACTGAACGTGACCACTGCCATTTGCTGGTCTCCGCTCCGCTACGTCCAACAAATGACAGGATACACACATCAAGTCTGCTCTCAGAAAACACTACATGATTTCCTGATATCATACTGAATGGTGATCAGCGCGCCCGTTATAAACACTACAAAGGAAAACAATATGACTAAACTTGAAAGAGCATCCCAACTATGGCCAATACTGGCTTTGGCGGCTACAAATCGACAAGTACTAACATATGACTTGGTTTACAGATTAACCGGAGTACCAAGACCTGCCATAGGCAAATTTTTAGAACCTATTCAATCATATTGTATGGCAAAAGATATCCCCGCTCTTACATCAATTGTAGTGAGTGAAAAGACTGGATTACCAGGTGAAGGATTCATTGGAGCGGAAGATGTACCATTCGCCCACATTGAAGTGTTTAATTTTGACTGGATTGATTGGGGCTGTCCAGACATAGAAAAGCTTGAAGCAACAAGCAGTTAAAAGCTATAACAAAACCTTGTAGAACACACGTTAATACTTGCATAATCAGATATTGACATTGTAAATACAAAATGCTATAATTTAAAATATTAATAAAAGGTTTATTTTGAAATTTGAATGGAGTGATGAAAAGAACGAGTTAAATATTCAAAAGCATAATATTAGCTTTGAAGAAGCTAAAGAAGTCTTTTTAGACCCTATGCACATTTCAAAACTTGACCATCGATTTGACTACTTTGAAGAGAGATGGATAACATTAGGCTCAACAACTCAAGATGAAATATTGGTAGTTGCAAATATGTTTTTTGATGAAGATGGTAAAGAGATTATTAGAATTATTAATGCAAGAAGAGCAAATCAAAAAGAAAGGATTTTTTATGAGCAACATTAAAGAGAGAGAGAAATATGATGATTACGAAATGCTAGAAGAATATGATTTTAGTGATGGCGTTCGTGGTAGATTTTATGAACCAAAAAAAATACCGGTTTCACTAAGACTTGATAATGATATAGTTTTATATTTTAAAAAATTAGCCAGTGAACAAAAAGTGCCTTATCAGACACTCATTAATGCTCTACTAAGAAAAAAGCTACAAGAAATATAACAAAACATAGTAGCCAATAAATTACCAAGTGGCAATTTATTGGCTATATTCAACCATTATATAAAAAACCCAAATCTGTAATATATAACACTTTTAGCTAAAAAATGTATAATCACACTAAATGATATGCATAAGTTATGCATAAAGATTTAGACTAAGGTTTTACATTTGAAATTCAGCAATAAAAAAGTCATCATTTTCGACTTGGATGGTACACTCATCAACAGTGCTCCAGACCTGGCATTGGCAGTCAACCATATGTTAGAGACTTTAAACCGTGATACTTTCAGTGAAGAGATCATAGATGGTTGGGTAGGTAATGGTGCTCAGGTTCTGGTCAATCGTGCTTTGTCAGGACAGAGAGAGATAGATGAAAACCTTGATGCAGCGCTATCGGCTGAAGCACTCGATATTTTTTTAGCTTTTTATGCAGAAAATCTGTGTATCTCTACGGTCGCTTATCCTCATGTCCCTGTTACTCTGAAGATATTAAAAGGGATGGGTTACCGTTTGGCTATTGTTACCAACAAGCCTTTTGTTTTTGTAGGACCTATTTTGGAAGGGTTGGAGCTTGATAGTTTGTTTGAACTCATTTTAGGTGGAGATAGTCTACCTCAAAAAAAGCCTGACCCTGCTCCACTACTATATGTCTGTGAAAAGCTTGGCGTTTCTGTGGATGTGTGTGTGATGGTCGGTGATTCTAAAAATGACATACTCGCTGCAAATGCCTGTGCTGTGCAGAGTATTGGTGTAACTTATGGGTATAATTATGGAGAAGATATCGGTATATACAGTCCCGATGTAATTGTAGATGATTTTGGAGATATTTTAAAATCTTTGTAGCGTGGGTTTTCCAACCCACGAATGAACGCAGTGAATATCACAATATCAATTGTAAACACTTGTTCGTGGGTTGGAAAACCCACGCTACAGAAAAAAGGAAGATATATTGCCTAAAGAAAAAGCTAAAATAGCCATAGTCGGTGGGGGTGTTGCAGGAGCAAGTGCTGCACTTTATTTCGGTCAGCTTGGACTTGATGTAACACTGTTTGAAAAAGAGTCCAGTCTTGTGTCTGGCCCTCCTTTTTGTCATCTGCATGCCGGAGGAAACCTTTACCGTGAGATCTCCGATGTGCAGTGTGTCACACTGCTTAAGCAGTCTATAGACTTTTTACGTTTTTATCCTTTCATTGTGGATTATCGACCTACGGTAATAGTGCTCCCCAATAGTGACAGTGGTACTCCGGAAGCCCTGTTCCCTCGCCTTGCATTACTCACTCGTGAATATGAGGCTCTCATCGCTCAAGATACTGACAACAAAGTTTTGGGTGAAAGTGAAAACTACTATAAAAGCTATGATAGAGCAGAGATAGAAGCACTTAAGCAGCAAGCGCTTGTAAAAACACCTAAAAGCTGTGATGAGTGGATGATACCTGTAGCAAGGAACATCGATCTCGACAAAGTACAGTTCCCTCTCATCATGGTCCAGGAGTATGGACTGAACCTCTTTAGGCTGGCTGCGGGTGCGGCACTTACCCTGGAGAATCTGGACTCTGTCACGCTACATACGAACAGCATCGTACATAATGTACAAAAAAATTGTAATGATACAGGCTGGGTCCTGAGCTACCTGAAAGACGAGTTAAGCCATGAAGAGAGCTTTGACTACCTCATCAATGCAGCAGGATTCAGAACAGGAAAAATAGATGATATGCTAGGGGCACCATGTAAAGCCATGGTAGAGTTCAAAGCAGCCTATGTGAGCCGGTGGGATGAGAGTGACGATATACGATTCCCTGAGATAATCTTCCATGGGGAACGGGGTACACCACGAGGCATGGGGCAGTTTACACCTTACCCAAATGGATACTTTCAGCTTCATGGCATGACCAAAGGTATCACGCTCTACGAAGATGGTCTGGTGGCAAACACTGCTGTGAGTTGCCAGCCAAAACTCGGTCAGAACTTTATAGAGAAAATAGAAAAGTCATGGACAAAGGAAGAGACTTCGGAGCGTACGAACTCTGCTATCAGACATTTGTCTCAGTTCATTCCTGCTTTTAAAACAGCGCATGTAGGGTCAAAGCCACTTTTTGGTGCACAGCAAATACCTGGAGATGACCCTACCTTGCGCGTGGCAGAGGTCTCCTTCCCCCGTGAACGCTATGCCAGATGTGAGATAGTCAAAGTCTCTTCCGTACTTGATATGATAGATGCTATCACAAAACAACTCATTGATCTGGGCTATGTGGAGGTGGACATGCTTGGGAAAAGAGACTTTGCAGATGTTGCAAAGCTAAATGAGAGTGCCATTAAAAAGCGTGCAGAGTCTATTGCCAAAAAGAGAGAGTATCCTGCTTCTTTGGCAAACAGAACTGTTACTGCCCCAAAAGAAATGGTATAATAGCGCTATGAAAATATATTTACTACTCTTTTTGACCATCTCCCAGTCTCTTTTTTCTTCAGAATTAAAACATATCACTATAGACAAGCAGGCTTTCTCTGTCATTACTGAGACCTATGATATTTATGACTCCAAGGGTGAAATGATGCAGCTTTACAAAAAAGAGCGTAACAATGACCTTACCTTTGTTTTAAGTCTTAAACTCAAAGACCGTACAGGAAGCTGTGCCGACAAAAGTATGCAGGATGGAAGTTACGAGATCAATGGTACAAATATAAGGCTTTACAGTTTTTGGGATAGAAAAGGCAGAAAGTACAACAGTCCTTACGGTGCGAGGATACAGCATTATGAAATATTGCCAAACCATACGGTCGTACTGCGATCAAGCAAAGTTTATATTGAGACTGACAGACGAAACTATGATGAAGAGAGTGCGATGAAGTATCTTTTTACACCTCCTGTTAACGATCTCCAAAAAGAGGCACTTCAGGCTTATGTGAAAGATATTGAAACTGACTATAAAGGTACATTTGTCTATGCAGAAGAAGCGCAGAGACTTACAGAGGAAGTCCAAGAGGCACTCACAAGAAAAATAAATACAAGATGGGAAAAGAGATAACATACAAATAGAAAAGAACATACCCTTCATTGCCATTCTCATTGTCCTTGCATATGCTGTCTATAACGCAAAGTTTCGTCATCCTCAAATAATAGACAAAAAAATAAATAGTCACTACAGAGAACACATCAAAACACATAAGACAACACACTACGAAGATGAGCTTTCCCGGATCAATACAGATGAGTATACCAAACAGTACATCGTAAAAGTGATCAACTACGGTTCTGCCATATTGGATTTTAAAGGGGGTGTGATGGAAGGCGGTTTTGCTGAGCCTGAGGATGCAGAGAAGATCGCCTGTTATACCATGGCGTTTTCAGGTAAAAAGTGCAACACACCCTACCCTAAAGATGCAGCGATGTTCTACAGCAGTATCTGTGGCGGATGTCATGGAAATGACGGTAAAGGTTTGGGCGGTATATACCCTGACCTTACTAAAGCTAAAATGCAGGGTATAAAAAGAAGAGAAATATTTTTAAAGACTATGCAGAAACACAGAGATTAAAAATGATGACTTTTACACCTATATCTATCACTGTTTTTAGCTACCTTTGCAAACACAGTTAAAGGTGTATTTGTTTCTTCAGCTACTTTTATGATCTCCTCATAATGCTCAGGAGCAAAGCTCACCAGCATTTCGTATTCTTCTCCGCTTAGCCCTGTTTCATCGTCTATCTCTTCAAAAGAGTGAAATCCATATTTATTAATATCTAACAATTTATTGGTATCACAGTAGAGTCCGTCTGAAATGTCCATCCCTGAGTGTAAAAAAGGTCTTGCTTTTGATATGAATTCTGCCCTTAGAGTAGGTTCAAAAAAACGTGAATTCTTGTCTATTTTCTCCCCTCTGGAGAGTGCCTCAAGATCTCGTTTACTCTCACCCAAGGTACCGGTAAAAGCCAGGAGATCCCCTTCTTTTAAACCTGTACGTAAAAGAGGTGTGTCACTTTTGGAAATGATGGTAATCGAAAGATGCAGTTTATCTCCGCCAATGGTGTCTCCCCCGATGATCTCGCAACCGTACTCTTTAGCAGTATTTTCCATACTCAGTGTTAGTTCGTCTATCTCAGTTTCCGTCAATGATTTAGGTACGGAAACCGTCACAAGGGCAAATTGTGGCTCTGCATTCATCGCAATGGCATCAGAAAGGTTGATAAGCATAGCTTTACGCCCTATCTGTGCCACAGTCATCCATGCACGCTTAAAATGTACATCTTCAAAAAAAGCATCCATACTGTAGAGTGTATTGCCGATGACGGCAGCATCATCGCCGATATATTTTGAAGATAGTCTGCTTATGAGGTAGTGTTCTTTGTCTATTTTATTCATGGTGGAAATTGTAGCATATTAATATGATATCATTGGCAAATATAGGTGTGGCATATTTCAAGGTCTTAAACATATCTATTACTCAACTATTTTATGTTCTTTTAATATTGTTGCAAAGGCTTTTGCCATCAAAGCGTAGCCTTTTGCATTGGGGTGGATCCTGTCACTTTTTAAGGTCGGGTCATTTTCGATCTTTGACAGTATCTCTCCTTCATACAGTACATTTTCCTGCTTTGCCACCGCTTCATAAAGAGTGTCAGTGGTAAATCCAAGCCTGTGAAAGTCAGGTACGCCTACAAGCAGGACCTGTGCACCGATCTTCTTACTCATCTGTATCATCTTCAGCAGGTTTTCTTTTAACGTTTTTTTTGACTGTTGACGAATGATATCATTTCCGCCATGACAGAGAATGACAAGTTTGGGATGGTATTTTTGAAGCAGAGAAGGTAAACGTTTTAATCCCCGTGATGAAGTTTCACCGGGTACACCAGCGTTGATAACCTCTTTTTGTATAAGCTTTTGAAGTTGCACCGGGTAGCTTTGTGGATGAGCACCGCTTCCATAAGTCAGACTGTCACCAAAAGCTAAAACGCTCTCTTTGGATTGCAAAGGAGTCGTTTGTATATTTGCAGAGTCAGGTTTAACTGCAAATAAGAGAACAAGAAAAGCCAAAACAGAAATAATAACTATACGTCTTCTATTCATTAAAGAACCTTAAATAATTTATATATAATAGTGCATTATATCTAATTAATCAGGTAGATATATAAGGAAAAAAGTGTAAAATAGCAAAACTATTTTAAAGGATTTCAAATGACACGAAGTGAAATAAATGACATAATTGTAAACGAAATTAAAAAAGTACTGGAAAATGATACTCTGGAGATCAATGCAGATACGGTGATACAGGACATACCTGAGTGGGATTCTTTAAATAATGTAGACTTGGAAATGACACTTGAGTCAGAATGCGGTATTGACTTTGAAGTGGGTGAATTTGAAGAACTCAAAACCCTTGGTGAAATGATAGAGACTGTGGAAAAAAAGGTAAACTAAAACTTAATGCTCTTTAACAGCAATGAATTTATATTCCTCTTCCTTCCCATAGCCTTTGCTGTCTATTTCTTTTTAAATGCCAAGGTTTCAATTCTTGCTGGCAAAGTCTGGATCATACTTGCAAGTCTTTTCTTTTATTCCTGGTGGAATATCAACTATTTACCTTTAATTGTTTTATCTATCCTGGTCAATTTTTTTATCTCTCAGGCTTTAATGAAAGAGCCCAAGGCAAAGAAGTCTTATCTGCTTTTGGGTTTGGCATTCAATATAGGCCTGCTTGGCTATTTTAAGTATATGGATTTCTTTATTAAAAATTTAAACTGGGGCTTTGGAGCCGATATTCCTCTCTTGCATTTAGCCCTGCCCCTGGCTATCTCCTTTTATACCCTGCAGCAGATCGCCTATCTTGTAGACTCTTACGGGGGCTTGGTCAAAGAGAAGAATTTTCTTGACTATACGATCTTTGTCACCTTCTTTCCACAGCTTATAGCAGGTCCCATCGTCCACCATAAAGAGATGATGCCGCAGTTCGCTTCTTTGGAAAATAAGATCATTAATCATCAAAATATCGCCACAGGGATCTTTGTCTTTTCTATCGGCCTTTTTAAAAAAGTGGTGATCGCTGATACCTTTGCCAAGTGGGCAAATCTGGGTTATGCGAATGTTGATGTGTTAAATCTAATTGAAGCCTGGGCCACCTCTTTATCGTATACCTTTCAACTCTATTTTGACTTTTCGGGATATACAGATATGGCTATCGGGGCGGCACTGCTGTTTAACATCAAGCTCCCGCAGAATTTCAACTCTCCTTATAAAGCTACGGGACTGATCGACTTTTGGAACAGATGGCATATGACCTTAACACGTTTTATTACGACGTATATTTATAAACCTTTTTTAAAGTTTTTAGGATCTGTCACCTTTGAGAAGGCTATGTTCGCTACTGTATTTACGATGTTTATCGCCGGGCTTTGGCATGGTGCTGCCTGGACTTTTGTGATTTTTGGAATTTTGCATGGTGTGGCTATTGCCATCAACCATTACTGGAAAAGATCCAAGATCAAGATGCCTCACTGGTTGGCCTGGTTCATCACTTTTAACTTCCTGAACTTCTCTTTTATCATTTTTAGAGCTGAAAATATGGATATAGCCATGACAATGTTCAAAACGATGTTTACAGGCGATATTATCCTCTATGAAAAACTTAAAAATTCTTTGGGTTTTCTTACGCAATACGGGATAGAATTTGGAGATGTTTTTCAACATATCAAGGGACAGGCACAAACTCTTGCTTATATTACCCTTGCATTAATGATTGTATTGGCCATGAAAAACAGTACCTATTTCAAAGATCATTTCACAAGCAGTAAATATACCTTGGCTGCAACGCTGATCATGTTCATTGTTGCCGTCTCTATGGCCTCTAAATTTACAGAGTTCCTGTATTTTAATTTCTAAGGATACTTATGTCATTTAAATTTTGGAACAAATTTTTTCTAATCTCAGCATTTAGTTTTTTTATACTTACTGCTACATTCAATTTTATAGTGAATCCCTATGCTCTTTTCAATCATCACTTTTTCTCAGATTTCATGGTGATTAAAAAGCATACTGTTTCTTCAAGAATGCAGATATTTTATACCACTATACATAATGATCCGCAAAATATTATGATGGGAACATCGCGCATAGGTATGCTCTCGCCTGCAACTGTGAGTAAATACCTGGGAGGAACTACCAATAACATGGCAATGGCAGGTTCAAACATTGAGGAGCAGTCTCAATATCTTTTGTATATGATCAATAATCATTCTGTTAAAAATATCGTCTGGAGTATGGATTTCTGTAGTTTTAATCCAGACTTGCCCAATGATGGGGATTTTACCTACGACAGACTTGACAGTGGAACTTATTTGAACAATGACCGCAAGATCGCGCTCGTTGGTTTTCAGGCAACAAAAAACAGTTTTCTTACACTGTATGACAACGTTAGGGCAAGTGCCAAAGAAAAAGAGGAGTATAAAAGAGTCTTGAATGATGAAGATGGAGATTTTAAAAAAAATATGCAAAATACTCTACTCACAAAAAAACAGATCGATGATTACACCGCATGGCAAATCGAGAATTACCCGAAAAAGTTTTTAGTGGTGAGAACCTTTGATCAACCCCATAGCATCGATCCCAATTTAAAAAAAATGCAAACAGTCATTGACGCCTGTAAAAAGAAGAATATTAAGCTTGTCATTTATACCAGTCCTGTCTCAAAAGATTTTCTTCAACTATACAAGGACCTGAACCTGGAAGAGACCTTTAAATACTGGAAAAAAGCTTTAGCCGATATCACTTCATATACTGACTTTTGCTACCTGAACGATATTACGAAAAATCCTTATGATTTCCTCGACGCTACACACCTTATGCCTAAGTACAGTGCCTTGCTTTTTGCAAGGATATTTAATGATCCATCTGTAAAGGGACCTAAAGATTTTGGAAAGTATATACGTAAAAGATAAAAGAGTTGGAAACTTTAGAAAAAAAGTGTAAAATAGCATAACTACAAAGGATTTCAAATGACAAACACAGAAATACATGACATAATCGTAAACGAAATTAAAAAAGTGCTTGAAAATGATGCCTTGGAGATCAATGCAGATACAGTAATACAAGAGATACCTGAGTGGGATTCTTTAAACAATGTAGATTTGGAAATGACACTTGAGTCAGAGTGCGGTATTGACTTTGAAGTGGGTGAATTTGAAGAACTCAAGACCCTTGGTGAAATGATAGAGACTGTAGAAAAAAAGGTAAACTAATCTTTGCTGTTTAACTCTTATCAATTTATATTTATATTTTTACCCATAACCTTTGGGGTTTACTTCTTTTTAAATGCCAGGCATTTTTATATTAGTTCAAAGGTATGGATCATCCTCTCGAGTTTGTTTTTTTACTCATGGTGGAATATTTACTATCTTCCTCTTATCGTCTTATCTATCCTGGTCAACTTTTTTATCTCTCAGGCTTTAATGAAAGACCCACAACATAAAAAACTTTTTCTTCTGGCAGGACTTGGGTTCAATATCGGTTTATTGGGCTATTTTAAATATATGGACTTTTTTATAGCCAATGTCAATGGCGTGTTCGGTACAGATTTCTCTCTTTTATATCTTGCCCTGCCCCTGGCTATCTCTTTTTATACTCTTCAACAGATCGCCTATCTTGTTGACTCTTACGGCGGACTGGTCAAAGAGAAGAACTTTCTTGATTATACGATCTTTGTCACTTTCTTCCCACAGCTTATTGCAGGGCCTATCGTGCACCATAAAGAGATGATGCCTCAATTTGCCTCCCTTAAAAACAAAATTCTGAACTTTGACAACATCGCCCTTGGTTTTTTCATCTTCTCACTTGGTCTTTTTAAGAAAGTGGTCATTGCAGATACCTTCGGTATGTGGGCCAATGCCGGTTATGCAGACGTCTATGCGCTCAACCTTATAGAAGCGTGGGCAACTTCTCTCTCCTATACCTTTCAACTCTATTTTGACTTTTCCGGATATACAGATATGGCGATCGGCGCAGGGTTACTGTTCAACATTAAACTTCCTCAGAATTTTAATTCTCCCTATAAAGCGACCGGTTTGATAGACTTTTGGCAGAGGTGGCATATGACCCTGACACGTTTTATCACCACCTATATTTATAAACCTTTTTTAAAGTTTTTGGGCAAGATCACTTTTGGCAAAGCTATGTTTGCAACTGTATTTACGATGACAATCGCAGGTATCTGGCATGGTGCTGCCTGGACCTTTGTAATTTTTGGAATTTTGCATGGTGTGGCGATCGTGATCAACCATTACTGGAAAAGGACCGGGATCCATCTTCCCGCCTGGCTTGCATGGTTTATCACCTTTAACTTCCTGAACTTCTCTTTTGTTATCTTTAGGGCTGAAAATATGGAGAAGGCCAAGGCTATGTTCCGTGCCATGTTTAATGAGAACGGACTTGTTCTTTCAGAAAAATATTTTTCATTTTTAGCCCACTGGCAAGAAAAATATTTTACTTACGCCAATGTATATCCTCACATAGAAGGGCATAGTAGAACAACGTTATTTATACTGCTCGCCTTTTTTATTGTCCTGTACTTTAAAAATTCCACAGCCTTCTTGAAAGGGTTTAAAAGTACCAATGCAAGCCTTCTTTACGGCATGTTCCTGTTTTTGATCGCCACCTCTTTTATGTCACGTGTTTCAGAATTTCTGTATTTTAATTTTTAGGAGAAAAGATGTTTAAAATAAAAGCGCTAAAAACAAGATCTTATGTCTATATCTTTTCTGTATTCGCACTCTTGCTTTTTTCTTATCATCTGTTTGTATTTACTTTTTTTACCTCCAAGGTCATCGCTGTAGAACCGCCGCTCTATGCAGGTGACCTGATACGTTTATCCTATCAGACTGATTTTATCAAATTAAAAGAGACTGTAAATACACTTCCAAAGAAGCATTTGGAAGCTTCTGAGTACAGCGGTCAAAAGATTGATGTACTGACCATCGGGGACTCTTTTTCAAATGGCGGCGGTGGCGGTCTGAATGCCTATTATCAAGACCATATAGCCAGCATTAATGATTTTAATGTGCTTAATATCAAAAGATTGCCTTTTGCGGGAAAAGGTATTGCCAAGACATTTTTTGCCCTTTATAGCAGTGGTGCGATCGATCAGATCAAACCTCGTGTCGTATTATTGAGCATGGGTTCTAGAGACCTGGTATCACGTTTTGCCACAGAACTCGACTGGGACTACAAACCAAGGACACAGGAGATACTTAAAGCATTATTGGCGATGAAACCAATGGAATTGTCAGCCTATCAACTCAAAAACATCCCCGTTGTGAACTCTGCAAATTTCAAACTGCCTTATTATACTTTGGGCTACAAGTTCATCCCCTGTATGAAAATGGTCTGCAGGTTCCCCCTGAAAGAGTCTCTGTTTACAGTAAAAGCGAAAAAAGAGATACTGGTCTATAAAAAATCTCTCCAAAATGTATACCTGAGTACCCCTGAAAACATCGCAAAGGTAAATGCAAACTTAAATCGCATCGCAGAGATGTTAAAAGAGAAAGGTATCAAATTTTATTTTATGCCGGCAGTAAGCAAATATGATCTCTATTCGGAATTTATCGCGTCCAATCCCTATCATAATGATCAACTCTTTGAGTTGCTTTCACCGCTTAAAAAAGAGTATACACTGATCAATACCAAGGAGATCCTGCTTCCCTCGCTCAGAGAGGGTGAAAAGGATCTTTTTTATGCAGATGATACACATTGGAGTGCCAAAGCTTCGAACAGGATCTTCTCACAGACAAAGTTTTAATATTTGCGATATTGGTAAATTTGTAACACAGTTCAAGCGTTTTCACTTTCATCTCTCCATAGCTGAGAGTTATCAGCTATATAAGCTATACTCAAATGATAATCAAACATCATAATGCCGGAGTATACATGTCACAGAAACTTACTATCAAAGCATTCTTCTTTAATGCTAAAACAGATTACCTGCCTTACTACAAACACTTCAACATTAACGTGGAAGACAATGCTACTGCAAAAGAGTTGCTTGCGTTGATCCAGGCAGAAAATGAAAATTTTTCTTACCCTAAACAGAAACTTTTTATGAAGATCAACGGTTTGGTAGTGGATGCCAGGCAGTCTGTCTCCGGCATTGTTGAAAGACTTGGTACCGACTTGCAGATAGACCCGGTGAATTCTTACCGTTCAAATGACGGATTGAAGATCAATGACAGTGATTTTATGCAAAGTTACGCACTTTTAGAGCCTTATGCGACAGAGGCTGACCTTAAGTACTATAAAACACTCTATGCCCTGCACTATGCTTCTGAGACAGAAAACTTTGACCGTGCTTACATTGGCGATGCCGTACTTGTTCTGGCACATAAAATGATCACTGAGGGGTCAGAACATGAAGAAGCTATCCTTGAAACGATCACTTCTGCATATTCAGGTCTTTTTGACTGTGAGTATGAAAATAACCTTTTCAATGCAGAAGACCACACTGATACCATAGCTGCACTTAAAGCATTGGCTAAACCGGAAGAAGGACCTTCTTTATGTTCACGGATCATTGCACGATTCTCCAAAAAAGAAGAAGAATCAGAAGTCCCTGCTCCGGTAGAGAGAAAGAGTATAACAATTGAGGATCTCGAAGAAAAACAAATAGCACACTATTATGGTTCAGCTTCTCATGAAGCGATGCATAAGCGCATTGCAGAGCTTGGTATGAAAGGTATTCACTTTTCAAGAGCCAACAAACTCTCAGGACTTGCCATACTTGAAGATAATAAAGACCTGGCGCTTAAAAAAGCCGGTGCAACGCTTTTGGATGCCTATGATGCAGGTGCGGAAGTAGTGGTAGTTGAAGATGTTGCCGTACTCGATATGTTTTTAGAGAACTTTTCAGATATAGAAAAAGTTGCAGGTAGAAAGATGATAGGTCTAGAGCTCATGTCTACTGAAGATTTTATTAACCAGACTGCCTCGGTAGAAGCATAATCTAGCCAAATAGAGAGAATCTTCATATTCTCTTTATCCTTAGGTAACAACCTCATAATTCCTCATTAAAACCCTCCTTATTTATAACAATAATTAATGCATATATAGGTATAATATAAACAAATTGTTTTTAAAAGGATATAGATACTATGAGCATAAACTCAGATATTAAAATCTACGAATATGATGCTGTTATCGTTGGTTCCGGCCTTGCTGGTTTGGCAGCAGCCAAAGAACTGACAGAAGCAGGAAAAAAGACAGCGATCATCACAAAACTTCATCCGCTACGTTCACACTCAGGGGCAGCGCAAGGCGGTATAAATGCTGCACTTGGCGAGGGAGACTCAACTGAACTTCATGAATTCGATACAGTAAAAGGTTCTGACTACCTGGCTGATCAGGACTGTGTTGAGCTTATGTGTACCAAAGCACCAGAGACGATCCGATGGGCAGAGAGAATGGGAGCTACTTTTTCCAGAGATGAAGAAGGAAACATCGCTATTCGTCCTTTTGGCGGACAGTCCAAGCCTAGAGCATGTTATGCAAAAGACAGAACAGGTCTCGCAGTACTTCAAGCTATTTACGAACAGGCATTTAGAGCAGGTATCGAAGTATTTGATGAGTGGTATGCAGCTGATCTCCTTTATGAAGATGGAAAAGTATCCGGTGTTGCCGCGTATGACATACGTAATTCAAAACCGGCTATCTTTAATGCAAAAGTAACGATGTTCGCAACAGGCGGACACGGTAGAGCTTACAGATTTAATTCAAATGCACATGCAAATACTGGTGATTCTCTTTCTATCGTTGCACGCCACGGTCTTCCGCTTGAAGATATGGAGTTTGTACAGTTCCACCCAAGCGGCCTTGGCGGATCAGGTGTACTTATCTCTGAAGCGGCACGTGGTGAAGGTGGTCGTCTCTTTAACTCTGAAGGTGAGCGTTTTATGACCAAGTATGCGCCAAATGCAATGGAACTTGCATCTCGTGATGTTGTATCTAGAGCCATTATGGAAGAAGTACGTCAAGGACGTGGTGTAGGGAAAGGTGGTCAGTCAGTGAACATCGACCTTACACACCTGGATCCGGAGATCATCTTAACACGTCTTCCGGAACTTCGAGAACTTGCTATCGCGTTCCAGGGACAGGATATGTTAAAAGAGCCTATCCATATCTCTGCAACAGCACACTACTCTATGGGTGGGATCCCGACAAACATTGACTGCGAGGTGCGTAAATCACCTACAGAAATGACTGAAGGTTTCTACGCAGCCGGTGAGTGTTCCTGTGTTTCTGTACACGGTGCAAACCGTCTGGGAGCAAACTCGGTTCTCGAAGCCCTGCTTTTTGGTAGACATGCAGGTGAAAATATGATTAAAAAACTTGATGAGGGTATCGAACTTCGTAAAGCAAGCACTGCAGATGCAGACAGAATGATGGCTGAGATGGAAAAGATAAAAACATCAAACGGAAACGAATCAGTACCGGGACTCAGAGAAGAACTTCAAATAGGTATGACCGCAGATGCAGGTGTATTTAGAACGAAAGAGTCTTTGGTGAGACAACTTAAACTCATCGATGAGCTGCTTGAACGTTACAACAATATCCGTATCGATGACAAATCAAATACCTTTAACACAGACTTGCAGGAAGCGATCGAACTAGGTCACATGTTGGAGTTCTCTAAATTCATTGTCGATGGTGCATTGAACCGTGAAGAGAGTCGAGGTGGCCACTTCCGTGAAGATTTCCCAACAAGAGATGATGAAAAGTTCCTCAAGCATACCTATGCATACATGGACAAAGATTTCAACATGACCCATGAATGGGGTGATGTGGTGCTTGGTAAGTTTGAGCCTAAAGAAAGAACATATTAAGGAGGTTATGATGAATAAAGATACTAGAAAAGTAACTATAAAGGCATTTAGATTTAATGCTGAGACTGATTATCTTCCCTATACAAAACAGTATGAGATGGAAGTTGGAAAAGATGAGCTGATCCTTGACCTTATGAACCGGATCAAGTGGGAACATGATGGAAGTTTTTCTTACAGACGTTCTTGCAGACATGGTATCTGTGGGGCTTGTGCTATCAAAGTAAACGGAAAGTCTGTACTTGCATGTAAACAAAATGCCATCGAACTTCTTGATCTTTTCGATAACGACATCACACTTGAGCCATCAAGCAAAAAACGTGCTGTGAAAGATATGATCATCGACAAAACTGACTTTTGGGACAAGCACGCAGCGGTTAAACCATACATCGTTGCAGACATTGACCCTACCCCTCAGCATGAAACAAAACAGTCCATAGCACAGTTCAACGCCCTACTCGATGCAGACCTTTGTATACAGTGTGGTGCCTGTCACTATGCCTGTCCTGCACTAGAAGTGAACGATGCCTTCCTTGGTCCTGCTGCGTTTGCTGCTGCGTACAGATTTACAGCAGATACAAGAGATGAAGCGACTGACGAGAGACTTCAGATCACATTTAAATCCGGATCCGGTGTTTGGGATTGTGTCAAATGTTTTGAGTGTGCAGAAGCCTGTCCTAAAGAGGTTAATCCTATCGAGAAGATCGGTAAGCTTCACAATATGCAGTTTGAACATGGTGTGGCGGAGAGTAACGTTGCAACACGTCACGCAGAAGGTTTCTTAAGAGGTATGAAGAAAACCGGTTACTTGGATGAAGCAGATATCGTTACCTATTCTGAGGGTTACCTGGGTATGTATAAACACCTGGGTACTGCGATGAAAATGATGAAGTCCGGTAAGATTCACTGGCATTCAGGTATACCGTTCATTAACAGTATTCCAAAGATAAAAAATTTAGATGAAGTTCAAAAACTGATTGAAATTTCACAAACAAACAAGCTGTAAGGAGAAAAGATGAGCCAATTACATTACGCATTATTTACAGGATGTACTGCAAAACAGTCTACACCTGAGTTACTTTCATCTACACTTGCAGTAGCTGATAAGTTGGGTATCAAGATCACTATACTTGAAGAGGCTTCTTGTTGTGGTGCAAGTCACCTACAAGACTTCGATGAGTTTCTGGCGCACGTACTCAATGCCAGAAACATCTGTTACGCAGAAAAGCTTGGTCTTACGATGATCACCATTTGTAATACCTGTCAACTTAACTCTGCAATGACAAAACATGCTTTAGACACTGACCCGGAGTTAAAAGCCAGAGTCAACGAAAAACTGGCAGAAGTGGGACTAGAGTACAAAGGTACCTCTGAGATCAAACATTTCCTCTATACACTTATAGACGAGTATGGTTTGGATAATATAAAAGACAAAGTAACTGTACCGCTTTCTCACCTGAACATCGCACCATTCTATGGTTGTCACAACATTCGTCCTTCCGAGTTGCATGAAGAGGCAAATGGACATGAAAACCCCTATGTACCTACTTCACTGGACAACCTTATAGATGCACTTGAGGGTAATCCGGTGAACTATGAGAGTAAAAACAAATGTTGTGGTTTCCACGTTGAACTTCAGGCAAACCACACATCGGAAGTACTTTCAGGAAATGCACTCCTGGATGCCATGGATAACAATGCAGACCTTATGGTCACACCCTGTCCGCTTTGTCATCTAAAAATGGATACCTACCAGGACAGCATCGGTAAAGTAATGGGTCGTGACGTAGAACTTCCGGTACTGCACATGCCACAAATGGTTGCACTTGCACTTGGATGTACAGAAAAAGAGATAGGACTCAACTTCCACGTTCAAAAAGCAAAACATCTTTATACGGAAGTTTCGTAAGGCTTCATCCTCGTTCCCATTGTCTCGATGGGAATGCCTATTCACTTCAATAACAAATAAATTACCTATATCCTTGATTTAGATTAACATAAAATTAACATTATTATTATAATATAAATCTATAATTAAAAAAGGATAGTAGTATGAAAAAGATTGTATTGATATTAGCGGCGTTGGTGATGGTAGGTTCAAATGGTTATGCTGAGGAGATGAAGGCACAGTCTGGTAAAAAAATGCCTACACTTTTTCAAGCTGTCTCTCCGGATAAGGCGGTAATTCTCCAAGAAGGTGCATCTAAAATGTTTTGTCCCAAATGCGGGATGACACTTCCAATGTTCTATAAGACGAACCATGCAGCGCAGGTAAATGGTAAAACGGAGCAGTATTGTTCTATCCACTGTTTGGCTGAAACTATGGCTGATGGTGGGAAAATAACTGACATTAAAGTAGTTGATAATACAACCTTAAAGTTTGTAGATGCGAGTAAAGCATGGTATGCTGTTGGTAGTTCTAAAGCAGGAACGATGACTATGACGAGTAAGTATGCTTTCGCTAACAAAGCAGATGCAGAAGCTTTTGCAAAAGAGTTTGGTGGAAAGGTGATGAATTTTGATGATACCTTAGCTTCAGTAAACAGTATGCTTGAAAAAGAGACTGCAATGATACATAAAAAACAAGCAATGGCAGCTAAAAAAGGTGAAATGATGTTTAACAAAATGTGTAAGCCAGTTGATGCTAAGTTTAACTCTGTGGCAGAAGCAAAAACATACCTAAAAACACAAAAACCTTGTGGTGAACTCAAAGGTAAAAAGCTTCAGGCTATTGGTCTTTACCTAAACTCACGTAACAAATAAGATTTAGAATGACACGGTTTTTTATAGCTCTACTTTTACTTGCTGGATTGGTATACGCGGAGGGTATCTCCCCTGGAAAATATGTCAAACTGGTTCAAAAAGGTGAAAAGGTTGCGTTAAAACTGTGTGATGACACCAAGCTTTCTCAAATTAAGAGCAAAGAATTTGATGCTGTACTGAAAGATATAGATACAATTAAACCATGTATATCACTTAACAGCCGTAATAAAGAAGCCTTAGCCTATTTTCTCATAGCGGGTCAATCTAAAAATATTGACGATGTAAAAGGCCAAATAGAAGTACCCCAAAAATCCAAATGCCCTGTTTGCGGTATGTTTGTTGCAAAGTATCCTAAATGGGCCGCATTGATAGAAGAAAATGGAGAAAAACATTACTTTGACGGCGTAAAAGATATGATGAAGTTTTATATCTTTGATGTAGATTTTCCTTACGACAGAGCAAAGATAAGCAGCATGGTGGTGACGGACTTCTACACGCTGAAAGCCATAAATGCCAAAAAAGCATTTTATGTTGTAGGTTCAGACGTATTTGGTCCTATGGGTAATGAGCTTATCCCCTTTGTCAGTAAAGATGCGGCACAAAACTTCATGAGCGATCACGGAGGCGAAAAGATCATCCTCTTCGCTGACATCACACCCAAGCTTGTTATGGGGCTTGATGGGTTAGAATATAACGAATAATTCACAGGAAAACCAGTTGATTAAACCCTTTGTATCATTTTCAGCATTGTTGATACTTATGCTCTTTGCCATGGGTGCACACTCTCTCCTTTTTCCTTATGAAAAAAGTAGACAATCTGTACAAAACTTGGTCACATTTACACACCTCTCTCCTCTATCTTTATCTACAGCTTATGATGAATCTTCTTTTAACATGACCTACCCTGAGATGCCCGTTTTAGGCAGAATGGATTTTGTTTATGACAAATAACGCATTTTGGCACTTCCTTACGCTGCAACTCTTTAAAGAACGCAGCAAACACAGCTCTGTCATAGTGATATCAGTGATGATACTCTTTCTTCTCAGCTCTGTACTTTTCATCTCATCATCTATTCGTTTTTCCATAGAAGAGACTTTAAAAGTGCAGCCGGATTTTGTAGTGAGTCGTATGCAAGGTGGATCTGCTGTTCCTACACCTTTAGGCTGGAGTGATGAACTGCTTGACATTTACGGCATCTCTAAAGTGACGCCCAGGGTGTATGGACGTTACTATTTTGCAGCCAAAGAGAAGTCGTTTCTCATTGTGGGTGTAGACTTTATGGAAGAGCAGAGTCATGATACGCTGCAAAAACTCATAAAGGCAACAGATATCAAGTCTTTTTATGAAGGAAATCAAATGTTGATAGGCGAAGGAGTAAAGGCATACCTGGAAGCACATTTTTACAAAGACAGTTATAACTTTTTAGCACCTAACGGCACATTTGAAAAAGTAAACATCTTTAAAACACTCCCTACTCAGAGTAATCTCATCGCAAACGACATGATGATCATGCCCATTGACCTGGCTCGAAAGATACTTGGCTATACAGAGGAGGAAGTCTCTGACATTGCGTTTAATGTACCCAATCCAGACGAGTGGGATATGATGACAGACAAGCTCTCTGCCCTGCACTATGACCTTCACGTGGTCAATAAAAATGAAGTGCGTAAATCGTATGAAAACCTCTACAACTATAAAGGTGGTCTCTTTCTCATACTCTTTTTGATCGTCCTGGGCACCTTTGCACTTATACTCTACCAGCGTTACTCTATGGTTTACTCAAGTGAGCGGCGAAACATAGGATTGTTAAGGGCTTTAGGCTGGAGCATTAATGACGTGTTGAAACTCAAATTCATGGAGACGCTCATGGTAGTGTTTGCCTCTTTTATACTCGGTGTGTTCTTCGCATATGTCTATGTTTTTGTTCTGGGTGCACCTTTGCTTAGGGAAATTTTCCTGGGTGGACAAAACCTGCATAATAGCGTCTCTTTTGTACCTGTAGTTGATTTTTCAGTACTCACATCCATCTTCCTCATTTATGCCCTTCCTTTCATCGCAGCGGTCTTGATACCGGTATGGAGAGTCTCTGTGACGGATCCAAAAGAAGCCATGTTATGATGAATGAAACAATAATGATGATACAGATAGAAAACCTCAATAGATCTTTTGAATATGCAGGAAATGAAGTTTCTGTTCTCAAAGAGATCAACCTGAACATACGTCAGGGTGAGTGTGTTATCTTAAAAGGTGTAAGTGGATCCGGTAAAACAACACTTCTCTCCCTCATTGCAGGACTTGATAAACCAAGCTCAGGTAAAGTCCTCATAGAGGGAGAACCCATCTCCAAACTCCCCGATGCTTTTGCTTCAGAACTTCGAGCAAAAAAGATAGGAATGATCTTTCAACACTTTAACCTCTTAGAACATCTTTCAGTGAGTGAAAACGTCACCATACCGCTTATACCGTCCGGGTTGAAAATGAAAGAGATCAACAAAAAAGTAAATACTGCTCTCACACTTGCAAACATTATGCATAAAAAAGAGATACTTAGCTCCAGACTCTCCGGTGGCGAGAAGCAGCGTACAGCTATAGCACGGGCTTTGGTAGCAAACCCAGACATTATTCTTTGTGATGAACCTACGGCTAACCTGGACAGAGATAATTCTTTGTTGTTCATAGAGATATTAAAAGAGTTACACAGTATGGGAAAGACCATCGTAGTGGCTACCCATGACCCTCTGTTTGATCACCTGAGCTTTGAAAGTACTGTCATACCTATGGTAGATGGCGAGATCAGAGAAATGTCAGTATAAGTGAAGCTACATGAATGAAGTCTTACTTTCCAATCAAGTCATTGTTTACCTGCTGAGTGAATCTACACTTTTCTTTTTACTATTGGTAGCCTTTATTGTCTCGTTAAAAGTTTTGCTTAAGTGGGATTTTGAGAGTTTTACGCCACTTCAGTTTGCCTTGGAAAAACAGGCTTATTTGGTCACTACCATCATCCTCTTTGTATTTGCTATGAAGTTTCTTCTTATTGTGTATTTCATCTTCAGTATTGATGCTTTATCTCTGCTGGTGCCTGGTGCCATGTGTGGTGCAGGAGTTATTACTGCCAATGAATACGGGTCATACTTATTAATATTAAAACTGATCATTCTCTTTTTCCTAACGCTTTGGCTCTACATCAATGCTTATGACATGCGTACGAAAGATCATAAATGGTTTAAAGAGAAATCATGGCTTTTTTCTTTTATCTTTCTTCTCATACTTGTAGAACTGGGTTTGGATTTTAGCTATTTCTCGCACATAGACACGCATTTGCCTGTATCTTGCTGCTCTGCCCTTTTTGGTCAGCTTGAAGGTGCAAATCCCCTGCCCTTCGGACTTACTGTTCCTCTGTTGCTGGTTCTGTTTTATTTGCTTTATGCCTTGGTCATATTGACTATTAAGACAAATCAAACACTGCTTTATATACTTGCTAACATTCTCTTTGTTTACATTGCTTACTACGCAGTAGTTTACTTCTTCGGTACTTATATATATCAGCTTCCGACACATAAGTGTCCATTTTGTATGCTGCAGGCAGAGTATGCCTATGTTGGGTATTTGTTATGGGGTTCTTTGTTTGCAGGTACCTACATCGGACTCTCAAATGCTATCTCAACTCTTTGGTTGAAACAAAACCATAAAAGATCACAAAAAAATGTCACCTTTTTACTTAGCTTCTTTGTGTTACTATGCACAACTTATGTGGCAGTTTATTATTTTAAAAACGGAGTACTCCTAGCATGAAGAAAATTTTACCTTTACTCATCATCCTTCTGATCCTTGGCATCACTGCTGTTGTGTTCATCTCTATGGCAAAAAATGACCAACCTATTACCATTGTTAAAGGCAATACAGAGATGAAAGCCTTACCCCTAAAAGTTAATTTTACCAATGATCCTTACTGTAAAATGCTCATTACAAAAGAAGATAATGCTGCACAGGTTGTGGCACCAGATGGTAAAACTTGGTTCTTTGATGACCCAGGATGTATGGTGTTGTGGCTGCAAGACAAGGACTTTAAAAAGAGTGCCAAAATATGGGTTCACACTTTGGACACACATAAATGGATAGACGCGAAAAGTGCATCATATGGTGTAAAAGACAGAACAGAGATGCATTACGGTTTTGGTGCGAGAGAAAATAAGACAGATGAGACCATAGACTTTGATGAAATGGTACTTCGTATGTACAGAGGTGAGAATCTCACCAATCCTAAAATTAGAAAAAAGTTATTGGGTCACTAGATGGAAAGCATTGATTTATGGACGATTGCCAGCATCGCTTTTTTAGGTGGATTTGGGCATTGTATCGGTATGTGTGGGGGCATTGTTATAGCCTATAGTTCAGCGAAGATAGATAATAAATGGTCCAATCTCATGCAAAGCTTTGCTCATCTTGCTTACTCCTTTGGACGTATCACAACGTATGTGATGTTAGGAGCTATATTTGGAGCCATTGGTGGGGTAGCACAGTTTAACGGCTACACAACAGCCGCACTGACCATCATTGCAGGAGTCTTTATGATACTGGCTGGTTTATCGCTTTTAGGAAAGTTAGAGTTTCTCACCAAGCTTGAACACTCATTTTCTCAAAGCAAGTGGTACCAAGATGTATTTCGTCATGTATTGCGTTCAAAGTCACTCTACAGTTTTTACATTTTAGGACTTCTTAACGGTCTGCTTCCTTGTGGGCTTGTCTACTTCTTTGCCGTAACGGCTGCCAGTACAGGAAGTCCAATGTGGGGAGCATTGGTGATGTTCATCTTTGGTCTAAGCACCATACCTGCAATGTTTAGTTTAGGGTTCTTTACACAACTACTTAACAAAGGTGGGCTAAGAAAAAACATGATGAACTTGGCCTCTATCATCGTGATATTATTTGGTATATATACTATTTATCGTGGGTATGATTTCATAGAAAACCCGGAGAAGTCTGTGTTAAATTGTTGTGAGGATGATGAAAAAAAAGAGGACAATACTACTTTGCCTCCTTTTGAAATCGTGAAATAATATATCCTACAAGTATTTTAATAGTAATACTATGTACCTGTGCTAATGATGGTGATGATACTCATCGTGTGCAGGATGTCTCACTTTATGCTGATCCATGATCTTTGCCATACCTTCATCATCTAAAAGAGTCAAAGTATTCGCTTCAAACTTTTGGAGTACATCGTCTAAAAGAATTCTCTCAAATCCTGCATGGTAGAGTTTGATGTTTCCATATGACTGTACTATTTTATAAGGGTTCATACCCATCTCTTGCATAATGATGGTATCTACACCACTTTGTACAAGCCACTCTACTACTGCGCGTCCACCATCAGCTGGGTTTTGTTCTATCCTTACTTTCCCCTCTTCTACCATGGCAAACCATTTGGCCTTACCAAAAAGTGGTGCCAGGGGTGTATTTTCTTTGTTCATTTTTACGGGTATTGCTATTTTCATTTTGGTTCCTTTTTCATTTTCATTTTTAGTGCTATTTAGCTCTATTTATTTTGAAGCATAACGATAGCCTTACCATGAAGTAAAGCCTCTGAGATTTTTTTGTGGGCTTGTTGTAACACTCTAGAAAATGTAGTGCGGGAGATGCCCATTTTATCTGCGCATTCTTGTTGATAAAGTCCTTCATAGTCACTGAGGCGTATTGCTTCCATCTCATCAAAGTCCAGTTCCATTTTATTAAGGTCTTTACCACGGACACCACAAGGTTTAAAACAAACCCTTCTATGATCCCCTTCGATATGACGACTAATTTTTTTTCTTCCAAGTGATTGCATACAAATCCTATATTGTTTATATTTGCACATATGTTCATAAAATGTGAATGAGTATAACGGACATATGTTCATAAATGGCTTAAATATTAAGCTATTTAAACTTTTATTAAATTATATCTATCATAAGAAATAATTAAGTAAAGGTGTGCAATAATTCATAAACGATAAAAATTATTGTTTAATAAAAATTATTAGGAAATAATATGGAAACTACAGCACGAACATTACTTGGACTTGGAGAGCGTTTTCCGAAAATGACGGTTAAAACAACACGAGGTGAGAAAACGTTACCAGATGATTATGCAGGAAAATGGTTTGTTCTTTTTAGTCACCCTGGAGATTTTACACCAGTGTGTACCACAGAATTTGTTGCTTTTCAACAAAGAATGGAAAAATTTAATGAAATGAACTGTGAATTGATTGGTCACTCGATAGATCAAGTATTTGCACACATTAAATGGGAAGAATGGATCAAAGAAAAATTGAACGTTGAGATTACTTTTCCAATCATTGCGGACAGTATGGGTGAGGTTGCAAAAACTCTTGGTATGATTCACCCAGGAAAAGGGAGCAATTCTGTAAGAGCTGTATTCATTGTAGATGATAAAGGACTTGTGAGAATTATGCTTTATTACCCACAAGAAATCGGAAGAAATATGGATGAAATCTTACGTGCTGTTCAAGCAATGCAAATAAGTGATACAAATAATGTTGCAACACCGGCTAATTGGCCAAATAATGAGTTGTTAGGTGATAAAGTAATCATTCCACCTGCATCAGATGTTGATACTGCTACAGAACGTCTTAAGCAAGCTAAAGCAGGTGAGTTTGAGTGCCATGATTGGTGGTTTTGTTACAAATCACTCTAGTCATCTTAGCATTTGCAGTCGATCATTGACTGCAAACATGAGGGAACAAACCTTACAATATATGTTAAATTACAGGATTTTTGATTTCATAAATAAAGAAATTGTTCTCACTAGATGAGATTATAAACACTTTCATGCTTTGTAAGCAGGTAATTTTCGTAAGATTGTCTCGTGCTTCTTTCAATGATATGTAATAAAATTAATTTTTAACTAACTGTTCAATAAATGTATTTACACTACCATTGAAAATAGTATATTTTATTTTATTTGAATTTAGAGAATTTTTTAATTTATCCCCTAAATTAGAAGCAACAAAATGAGATACTTGTTTGTTTTTTAGCATTTCGACTAATTTAGAACTTGCTCCACCTTTTATATCTTTAAATGAATTATTTAATACTTCTAATGTGTTTCCTTTTTCATTAATAAAAATATAATAATCCGACCGTGATGCATTTGAACTAACCTTTGAATTTAATGTATCACCATCACTGGCTATTGCTATCACATCAGACAATAAGCTACTACATACTATTAATACTCCAACTAACCATTTCATTTTAACTCCTTTTATTTTCGTGTATATCTATTGATTGATTGATTCAATCAATCACTTTTCTTTTTTCCATCTATTTGGATATAACTATCAAGATTGCCACCATAATGCCCGCGCCCAAAGCGATCAAGCTGAACTTTGCATGCTCTTTTTCTGCCTGAGGTAAAAGATGTGTCGCCCCAACATAGACCAGTGCTCCAGCAGAGAGTGACAGTAAAATGCCAAGCAACGGCTTGTCTATCTGGCTTATGAGGGGATAGGAAACAAGCATTCCAAGAGGCGTTGTCAGGGCAGCAGCTAAAAAGGCAAGAATCAGCGCTGTTTTCTCGCTAAATCCTCCGCGCAGAAGCAAAAAGTATGTTCCATACTATATTTCTCCTACTGAATGTTATTTTTACCCAAGACAGATTTTTCTAATTCATCTACAATTTGCTCAATATCTTTACGTGCATCGTCTGTAATAAGAGATCCGCCTGAAAGCTCCTTTTGTACTAATTCGGGATCATACGATACCGATCCGATAACTCTGCTTTTCAACTCTCCCAATTTTTCCATCATCATCGATTCCATCTCTTTTGAACTGATTTTATTTAAGATCAGCCAGAAGTTTTCCATTTTCGTTTTCCTGCAAAATTTTTCTATCCTTTTTGCGATGGAAATAGATTCGAGGGTAGGATCCAGTACAACCAGTATCATATCCATAGTGTCGGGGATCTTTCTTCCGAAATGCTCGATTCCCGCCTTCATGTCAATGAGGCTTACCCACTCTCCCTCTACCATAAA
>Ga0209013_10001024_pt1 | contig 25851 bp, 23 predicted proteins | sample Cruoilmetagenom2_FD_187291 | JGI IMG/M metagenome (GOLD analysis project Ga0209013, IMG submission 187291) | Oil polluted marine microbial communities from Coal Oil Point, Santa Barbara, California, USA - Sample 2 (SPAdes) (version 2) | ecosystem: Environmental > Aquatic > Marine > Oil seeps ... | reverse complement strand
GGACAGGTTGATTGGCTGGACAAATCATTTTCGCGCATGGAGCGGATGTATATTGCAGACGGCCATCACAGGTCTGCGGCGGCTAGCCATGTCTGTGCTGATAAGAAGTCAGATGGCGGAACCAGTTGTGATAGTTTCCTGGCGGTTTTGGTCCCCGACGACCAGGTTCAGATATTTGATTACAACCGCATAATCAGGGATCTCAATGGCCTGTCTGAAGATGACTTTCTGGAAAATATTGGCCGCTCATTCAGCGTAGAGAAAGCCAGCGAACCCGTCCGGCCAGCCACCAAGGGTGAGTACGGCATGTACTTGCCGGGGCAATGGTACAAGCTGACAATCAACCCTGAGTTCATGGCCTCCGGTGACTCGGTGCACCAGCTGGATGTCAGTATGCTGCATCATAATCTGATCGGCCCCGTCCTGGATATCACTGACCCACGGCGCGATGATCGCATCGATTTCGTCGGCGGCATACGTGGTCTGGGTGAGCTCGAAAAGCGGGTCGATAGTGGTGAGATGGCAGTGGCCTTTTCGCTGTTTCCAACGGGCCTCGATGAGCTGATGGCGGTTGCCGATGCCGGTAAGGTCATGCCTCCTAAATCTACCTGGTTTGAGCCCAAGCTGGCGGATGGGCTGGTGTCTTACGTGCTGGATTGAGTTATTAACCCATTCTTTTGACACTGTCTATCCTTGCGCCTGCATGGGGAATCCACCGGCCAAGGGCGTACGGTTTTCAGGGGACGCTACAAGTACATCCATGTACGCTTAGCCGCGGCCGTCCATGGCCGCGGATACCCCTGAAAACCGCACCCCCTTACCCGGCAGATGTGACGAGAGTATCTCCGTACTTACCGCATGTAAGGGATCTGTGGGAGGCCTTCCCAAGACCTTCCGAGGCATGGATGCCGAGGCAGAGCGCACATGGATGTGTTCACAGTGGGTCTTGGGAAGGCCTCCCACAGATCCCGACCCCAGCCTGCTTACTAGCAGTTAGTCTAGAAACACTGTCATCATCTTTGCTAAGTTTTACTAGCCTTTCGATTACCCGACACCCCAAGCAACATCTTGTCTGTCCAACGCGCCGGTAATACCCGTTTCAGAAAGTAAAACACATGTGCAGGTTTTGTAACGACATAGCGAACCCTGGGACGCCCGCTCTCAAGTGCATGGATGACCTTATCGACAACGGCCTGCTCAGGTAGCGTGTACGGTACTGGCTTGTCTGACTGCAGGCGTTTCACTTCACGCTCATAAGCAGATTTATGAACACTTTGCTCTGCGTCAATGTTTTCCCTGAATGCGGTATAGGCATTGGCACGGAACCGGCTCGTTATCGGGCCGGGTTCGATAAGGCTGACATGAACACCACTGCCAGTCAGTTCCAGTCGTAAAGTGTCGCTTAGCGCCTCCAGGGCGTATTTGCTGGCATTGTAGGCGCCGCGATAGGGCAGGCAGACCAGGCCAAGAATGGAACTGATCTGAACGATGTATCCAGTACCCTGCTTGCGCATGACAGGAATGGCGAGGCAAGTGAGTTCGTGTGTGCCAAACAAATTGGTTTCAAACTGGCGGCGTAAGACATCAGTGTCGAGGTCTTCAACGGCACCCGGCTGGCCGTAGGCGCCGTTATTGATCAGGGCAAACAGTTCGCCTCCGCTGGCAGACAGAACCGAAGCCATCGCCGTATGGATCGAATCGCGGTCGGACAAGTCCAACTGGAGTGATTCCAGGCCCTCTTTACGCAGGCACAATACATCGTCCCGGGCACGCGCAGTCGCAAATACGCGATAGCCCCGCGCATGCAGGTCTTTGGCTATCGCCAGGCCTATGCCGCTCGAGCAGCCTGTTACCAGCACAGCCTTTTTCTGTTCGTTCTTCTGCATGGTTCCCTGGTTGAAAATCAATTAAAATAAGCGTCTTACGAGCGTTGAAGACTAGCATGAACCCTGGAACTCGAGAATACAGCCATGAGTGATGTACTGCGCGCAGGAGTAATAGGCGTCGGATATCTTGGGCGTTTCCATGCCCGGATCTATAACGACATGCCGGGCGTTGATCTTGTGGGAATCGTGGATACCGACAAGGCCACGGCCGATAAAATTGCAGAGGAATATGGCACGCAGGCCCACTACGACCCGATGGCATTGCTCGGTAGCGTCGATGTCGTCAGTGTCGTGGTGCCGACTTCCCTGCATCGTGAAGTGGCGGTGCCGTATCTCGAGCGCGGCGTACACATGTTGCTCGAGAAACCGGTGGCTTCGACGCTGGAAGATGCGCAGGTCATCATCGATACAGCGAAGCAGCATGGAGCAATTTTACAGGTCGGTCACCTGGAGCGTTTCAATGCCGGCATCATGGCACTGGCCGACCAGGTCAATGAACCGCGATTCATAGAAGCACATCGGTTGGGCCCCTTTGTCGATCGTGCTACCGATGTGGATGTCGTGACGGACCTGATGATCCATGACATCGACATTGTTCTGGCATTGGTCAAAGACAAGCTGACTTACATTTCGGCCACCGGCACACCGGTACTCACGGATCATGTCGATATCGCCAATGCACGCCTCGAGTTTGCCAATGGTGCGGTCGCCAACGTTACAGCAAGCCGGGTATCAACCAAGAAGTTCAGGCGCATTCGTGTCTTCGGCCGCAATGCCTACCGCGCCATCAACTTTGTTGATCAGCAACTGGAAGAAGTGCGCACGGGTGATATTCCAGAAGGCGGCAGTTACCCGGAAATCATTTACACGACTCACAACATTACCCCGACGCAGCCACTGGATGCGGAACTGGAGAATTTCATTGACACCGTGCGCTCAGGCAGTCAGCCACTGGTAAGCGGCGAGGATGGTCTTGAAGCATTGCGTGTCGCAATGCTGGTTACAGACAAGATTCATGCAGCCACCCAAGGTTAGGAATATATGTCATTGCGAACATAGCGTGGCAATCTCATAACATAAGACAATCACTTAGAGTTTGCTTCGTCACTATGCTCCTCGCAATGACGAGTCAATCCATCAGCAAGGATGAAACAATATGTCACAGCATAACGGTGTTCCTTACCTGGACCTGAGCCGCGAGTTCAGCGAACTGAAGGATGAGTGGTTTGCCATGATCCAGGAGGATGGCGCCAGGGGCAGCTGGATCCTGGGACCCAACGTGCAAGCCTTCGAAAAGGAAGTAGCGGAGTATGTTGGCACACGCCACGCAATTGGCCTGGCCAACGGCACCGATGCCTTGCTGCTGGCCTTACGTGCGCTAAGTATTGGTCCTGGCGATGAAGTCATCACGACTCCCTATACCTTTTTTGCTACATCCGAAGTTATCGACATGGTCGGTGCAACACCGGTTTTTGTAGACATCGAAGCCGACAGTTTTAATATCGATCCAGTCCTGGTCGAGCAGGCTATTACTGAAAAAACGCGTGCTATTCTGCCCGTCCACCTGTTCGGCAATCCTGCCAGGATGTCCGAGTTGACGCAGATTGCAGATAAGCACAATGTCGCTCTGGTCGAGGATGCGGCGCAGGCATTTGGCAGTGAACATGAAGGACGCAAGTCCGGCAGCATGGGTACTGCTGGCTGTTTCAGTTTTTATCCTACCAAGGTGCTGGGCTGTTATGGCGATGGTGGCCTGCTGACCACGGACAGTGATGAAATAGCTGAGCACGTTCGCAAGCTGCGTAATCATGGTGCCTCGGCAGCATTCCAGCATGATGAAGTCGGCATGAACAGCCGCCTCGATGAGGTGCAGGCGGCACTGCTGCGCATAAAGCTGCGCAGCATCGATGAAAACATTGCTGCACGTCAGCGCGTGGCTGACCGTTATGATGATTACCTGTCGGCTCTGGATATTATCTGTCCGACCCGACCCGCACAGGGCAGGCATGCATTCAACCTGTATACGATACGCAGTCCGCAACGTGATGCGATACGTACAGCGCTGATGGAGCAGTCTATCGGCAATTCAACTTGTTATCCGTCACCGCTCGCACTGCAGACAGTTTATAGTGACCTGGGTTACAAATCGGGTGATTTTCCGGTTGCCGAGCAGCTTGGCAATGAAGTCGTGTCATTGCCTGTCTTCCCGGATATGACTGAGGAGCAGGTAGACGCTGTCTGCAAGGTAATCAAGCAGGCGATGTCCTGAGAAGATGACCGCAGTAAGCAGGCTCTATCTCGACTGGCAGCCGCTGCTCGAACCAGGGCAGATCTATTCACAACCGCCGACTCCACAATATCCCTGCCAATACAACAACCGTTTATATTTTATCGAGCAGCGCGCTGCCGAAAGTGGACGCAGCGTGCTGGTGCGGCTGGAAGATGACGGCGCGACCACCTGCCTGACACCTGATGGTTACAACATACGCAGCCGCGTGCACGAGTATGGCGGCAAGGCGCACACGTTACACAGTAGCCAACTCTATTTCTCCAATGATGCCGATGGCGTCATATATCGCCAGGCACTGGATCCACTGGCGAAGCCGCAGTCATTAATGACGGCTGATACGAAAGCTGGCATGTCGATCGACTTCCAGGTCAGTCCGGATGAACAGTTTCTTGTTTTTGTTCACGAACAATCACGTCCCGATGCAGAGAATGAAAATCGACTCTGCTATGTCGCCCTCGATCAGCCGGATGCGATCCACGGACTGGTGAGCGGGGCCGACTTCTATGCCGGCCCCGTCATTTCACCGGATGGAAATCACCTGGCCTGGATGGAATGGGATCATCCCAACATGCCATGGGATGGCACGAAGCTGAAGATTGGCAAGCTTGTACAGCATGACGGCCGTTTGAGCGTCGATCCCGGTTCAATTCAACTTGTCGCGGGCGGCGATGAGTGTGCTGTCTGCCAGCCGCAGTTTGCAGATGATGGCCGGCTTATCTTTGCCCTGGACGGAAAAGATGCCGAGCGCGGGCTGTCAGCACCCAGCTGGGATCTGTTTGTCTGGCAGGGTGGTAGCTTGTCACGAATTACCAATGATGAAGCTGAATACGGTGAGGCATTCTGGATCTTTGGTCAGCAGCGCTATTGCATTCATGCCAATGGTGATATCGAAGCCATACGTACCTGCGATGGCGTTGATGAGCTGGTGCTGATCGACAGCAGTAATGGCACTGTCTCAACGCTATCGGCGGATGATTATTCCAGCCTTTCCCATCTGGCAGGCAGCGCAAACGGCAACCTGTTTATAGCAGCGTCTTTTGCCCAGGATAGTGCGGTTTACCGCAACTCTCCCGAAAAGCGAAGCCTGCAGCTTGTCTATGGGCATGAACCACTGCTGGATAAAGAAGATATCAGCATACCTGTGCAGCTGGATTATCCAACACGTGATAAGGGCACAGCTCATGCTCAATATTATCCACCACGGAACAGTACCTATCAGGCAGTCGAAGGGGATTTGCCACCGATGCTGGTCATGGTGCATGGCGGACCCACGTCCAGTTGTGATTCATCACTGAGCTATCAGCGTCAGTACTGGACCGGGCGGGGATTCGCCGTACTGGACATCAACCATCGTGGCAGCACCGGCTACGGTCGTGACTACCGGCAGGCTTTGCTTGGTGAGTGGGGCCTGCTCGAAACGGCCGATGTGGCCGATGCCGTTGAGTATGCAATAGTGAAAAAACTGGCTCATGCGGATCAGGTATGCATTCGCGGCGGCAGCGCCGGCGGTTATGAAGTGCTGCGTGCGCTGACGCTGTATCCCGGGTTGTTTTGCGCCGGCGCCTGCTACTATGGCATCGGCAACCTGGTAACCTTGATGGAGATAACCCATAAATTCGAGGCCCACTATCTCGATGGCCTGCTCGGCGAGCCATTTCTGGGCAAGGCCTCTGACCACCCGGGATCACCGTATTACGATCGTTCACCAATACATCATCTGGATGCTCTGCAGAGTCCGATGATTATCTTCCAGGGTCTTGATGACAAGGTCGTCCCACCGGCGCTGTCGCGGGAAATAGTGCGAGTGCTAGAAGAAAAGGGCATCTACCATCAGTATGTTGAGTATGAAGGTGAGGGCCATGGTTTCCGCAGCAGAGAAACACGCATCGATGCACTGGAAAAGGAAGCTGTCTTCTTCCTGAACGTAATACGCGGTACTGTGTGATATGGGCCAGGAAATAAAAACGGCATCGTTTACAGTCGAGGATTTCGAGCGCTTCAGCGACCGGCTGAAGCAGGAAACGGCACATCTTCGCCGTATGTTTGATGACAACAGGTTTGCCAGCGAACATGAAGTGGCCGGATTCGAGCTGGAAGCCTGGCTGATCGATGGGGCGACACGCCCGGCTCCTGTTAACGAGGAATTCCTGGACGCGCTGGCTGATCCACTGGTCGTGCATGAATTGTCACGCTTCAACGTCGAACTCAATTCGACACCGCAGGTGCTGAAAGCTGATGCCCTGTCATTGATGTCCAGTGAACTCGAAATGCGCTGGCAGCGTTGTACTGACACAGCTGCCGATATGCACATACGTCTGGCCATGACAGGTATTTTACCGGTGGTTAGAGAACAGGAACTGACATTGCAGAACATGTCGGCCGTGAAACGTTACAAGGCCATCAATGAACAGGTCCTGAAATTGCGTCATGGTTCCCCGCTGGAGTTATCCATACAGGGAGTGGAAAATTTACAAACCGAGCACTATGACGTCATGCTGGAATCTGCAGCCACGTCATTCCAGGTGCATCTTCAGGTCAGACCCGAATTAGCGGCGCGTTACTTTAATGCCGCCTGCATTGTTTCCGCGCCCATTGTTGCTGTTGCTGCAAATTCACCGTATCTGTTCGGTAAGGACCTGTGGCATGAGACCCGGATCCCGTTGTTTGAGCAATCAGTGAATACCAGCGAATCGGGTTCACTGGCCAGAACAGGCCGGCGTCGGGTGACTTTTGGACATGGGTACATCGACAATTCGTTAATTGAGCTGTTTGACGAGAATCTGGACCTCTATCCTGTTCTGCTGCCGGAGACACATCAGTATGATGCGGCGCAGTTGTACCACCTGCAGCTGCATAACGGCACCATCTGGCGCTGGAACCGGCCCTTGATTGGCCTTGGTGAGGATGGATTTCATCTGCGCATCGAGCATCGCGTCATTCCCGCCGGCCCGACGATTACAGACATGATGGCTAACGCCGCCCTGTTTTACGGACTCGCCCGTGCTCTTGCGGATCAGGCCGTCCCACCCGAGAGTCAGATCGCGTTTGATGATATTCGCAAAGATTTTTACCGGGCAGCGCGTGACGGATTGTCGGCAGAGATCGACTGGCCGGGGCGCGGGCAGGTCAATGTGAGTGAGTTGCTGTGCAGCGAACTGATCCCGCTGGCAGGGGAAGGACTCGCAGAGCTGGGCATCAATGACAGTGACATCACGCGGCTGATGCAGATCATCAACGACCGTGCAGAATCAGGTCAGACAGGATCGGCATGGCAAAGGCAGTACTGTGCGCAGCATAAGTGCAGCTTTCAGGAAATGACTGAAGCTTATCTTGCCAATCAGCAGAAGGGTCTGCCTGTGCATGAGTGGACAATCTGATGCTGACGACACTGAATGAACTGCCTGAAGGCTTCCTGGATATCGAGGCGAACCGCCTGCATGAACTCTTCGATGGCCCGACGCTGATGCACCTGTCGGGGCGCCGCGTAGAGCCTCTGTTCGTAAGTGTTTTATTGCATGGCAATGAATACAGCGGGCTGGTTGCCATACAGCAGATTCTCAGGAAGTATGCCGGCAAGGAACTGCCGCGGAGCCTGTCTATTCTGGTTGGAAATGTCGAAGCAGCGCGCCTCAATGCGCGTGTGGTACCCGGACATGCCGACTACAATCGCATCTGGGGATTCGGTGATACGCCGGAGCATCGTATGACGCACCAGATCTGCAGTGATCTGGCTGAACGCGATGTCTTCGCCGCCATCGATATCCATAACAACACCGGTAAAAATCCACATTACGCATTAATCTGCAATCTCGACGATCATCACTGTCATCTGGCTACACTATTCAGCCGCACCGTGGTGTATGCGCGCAAACCGGATACCACCTGTACCTGGGCAATGTCAGGCCTCTGCCCTGCCGTGACGCTTGAGTGTGGCCTGCCAGGTGAAAGCTATGCAATCGATCATGCTGTCGAATTTATTGATGCCTGTATGAACCTGTCTGGATTGCCTGATACACCAGTGCCGCCGCAGGACGTCGACTTGTTTCACACCGTTGCCATCGTCAAGGTTCCTGCCCGTTTCAGCTTCAGCTTTGATGGCGATGCGGCAGACATCCATTTTGATGGAAAGTTAACCTCCATGAATTTTAATGAAATCCAGCCAGGTACACTCTTTTGTCATGTAACGGATGGCAGCTATGCAGAAATCGAGGCCTGGGATGAGCATGGCCGAAATCGTGCGGACAAGTATTTTCAGCATGAAGGCAACCGCTATACGTTTCGTGTACCGGTCATGCCAGCTATGCTGACATCCAATCCTGATATCGTTCGGATCGATTGCCTTTGCTACCTGATGGAGCGCATCAGGAAGGACGAGTATCACGAAGCGGGTGAAGAGGCTGCGCGGGTTCAGACGAGTTGATGAGACATTCCGACGAAGACCGGACACTGGCCCTGGCCGGAATTTTCCAGGCTGCAGCCCTGGTGCGGGACCTCGCCAGAACCGGACAGACTGCACAGGACAGTATGCAGGCAAGCATACACAGTTTGTTTCTGATTGATGCAGAAGATGTGCCCGATGTTTTTGGCGGGGTGTCAGGTGTCAGTCGTGGACTGGACATACTGTCAGCTTATGTCGGGCAGAACAAGAACCCGGAAAATATGGAAGTGCTGAGCTATGTCTTCACGCTGATGCATCTGACGAAAAAATTTCTGCGTAATAACTCAATGGTTGATCACGTTGCGGAATCCATCCAGAAGTTGCAGCGACAAAAAGATTATTTCGACAGCCTGAATAGTGATGAAACAAACCTGAACTCGACTGTAGTTTCCCGGCTTGCTGAAATTTACAGTGAAACCATCAGCACTCTGCAGCCGCGTATCATGGTCAAGGGCGAGCCAACATGGCTGCAGCAGGAGGCAGTAGTAGAAAAAATCCGCAGCCTGCTGCTGGCAGGATTGCGGGCAGCTGTATTATGGAATCAGGTGGGTGGTGGCCGGTTTCAGTTTCTGCTTCGCCGCAAGCAGTATGCTGCAATGGCGGGGAGTTTGCTAAATCCGTAGGAGTGGTCGTCGACAGCGAACAGATTGGTGATCAATTTAACCGTGTTATTCGCGGCCAGCGACCGCTCCTACAGGGGTAGTATTTAAAGCTTCTGGATGTTGAACGATCGATCAGCCAGAAAGCCCTGTCACATGAATCCCCGGCACTGCAGCCGATCGCTGCCACAATTCTTCGAAGCGATTGTGCAGCGGGCGCACCGAAGCGCGGTCGTTGAAGCTGGCGAAGTAGCTGGTTGCCGTGAAATCGTGCTGGCGCAGCGACGCATTGTCATCTGCTATGATGAATTGATCAGTTACCGGACGGTATTCTTCGGGGATCTGACGCAGCTTGATGAATGAGCTGAAGCGTTTGGCGAGATCGATCAATGTCCCGCCTTTGTCGTGCAGGTGTCGGGTTTCTGAACATAGCAGGCGAAACTGGTTGCGATCATGTTCGTGCATGAAATGGGTCAGCAATTCCTGCATGTCAGCGGATGGCAGCAGGATGTTATCGTAATCATAGACCAGGATGTCCAGACGTCGTCTGGCCGAGCTGAGGACTTCAAGGCTCAGTTCGGCAGCCTCCAGGCGATTGCCAGTGCGTATGGATCTGCGCTGATTGCCTGTTTCTTTGTTTTCTGTATCGCCCATTAACTGTTGGCCTGTTCAATTGCCCGTGCCTGCTGTTCAGCATTACCCGTGTAGCTAGCCGGAGTCAAGGCCAGCAGGCGGTCGCGTGCTTCTGCCGGGATGTCGAGGTCTTCGATGAAGGTCTTGAGACTGGCCTGGTCGATACCTCTGCCACGCGTCAGGGCTTTCAGTTTTTCATACGGTTCTTCGATGCCGTAACGTCGCATGACGGTCTGGATCGGTTCGGCGAGTACTTCCCAGTTTGCCATCAGGTCTTCACTGAGACGCTCCGGATTGGCCTCAAGCTTGCCACAGCCGCGCAGGGTTGATTGCCAGGCCAGCAGTGAATAACCGTAGCCGAGTCCTTCATTGCGCAGCACCGTGGAATCAGTCAGATCGCGTTGCCAGCGGCTGACCGGCAGTTTGGCCGATAGGTGGTTGAGGATTGCATTGGCGATACCGATATTACCTTCCGAGTTCTCGAAATCGATCGGGTTTACCTTATGCGGCATTGTTGAAGAGCCGACTTCACCGGCGATAATTTTTTGCTTGAAATAACCGATGGAGATGTATGCCCAGACATCGCGGTCGAAATCCAGCACAATGGTATTGAAGCGGGCGATGGCGTCGAACAACTCGGCGACATTGTCATGCGGCTCAATTTGCGTGGTATATGAATTCCACTCCAGCCCCAGTGATGTCACGAAGCGTTCTGCAAAATCAGGCCAGTCGACGTCCGGGTAGGCAGACAAGTGCGCGTTGTAGTTGCCGACAGCACCATTAGACTTGCCCAGCAAGGTACTGTCAGCGACCTGGTTGCGCTGACGCCTCAGGCGATGGACCACATTGGCCATTTCCTTGCCGACTGTAGTTGGCGAAGCAGGCTGGCCGTGCGTGCGGGCAAGCATTGGTAGATCTGCGTACTGGACTGCCAGTGCTTCGATAACCCCGATGAGCTTGTCCATTGCCGGCAGCAGCACAGCTTCACGTGCGCCTTTTAACATCATCGCGTGCGAAAGGTTGTTGATGTCTTCAGAGGTGCATGCGAAGTGAACGAATTCATTCACTGCATTCAGCTCGGCAATCGGCTCGAGTTTTTCCTTGATGAAATATTCGATGGCTTTCACATCGTGATTGATATTGCTTTCGATGTCCTTGACGCGTTGTGCATCGGCTTCAGAGAATTCATTTTTAATTGCATCAAGGTGCGCCAGGGCATCGGCTGAGAAAGCAGGCACTTCAGGGATATCCAGCTGTGCAGCGAGCGCCTTGAGCCATTCGATCTCAACGATTACACGGTGATGAATGAGGCCGTATTCGCTCAGGTAGGGGCGCAGGGCAGCTGTTTTGCTGCCGTAGCGGCCATCGAGAGGGGACAGGGCGGTGAGGGCGTTAAGGTCCATGTTTTGGTCTCTGAGTGGCAAAGAGATAATTTTACTTGATTTGGGTGAGTTTTCGGAGGGGATGAGAGCCTTGAATTAAATAATCGCCGCGAGGGTGCGCCTCCAACACAAAGTCTTGTACCCACTTTATTATGAGGTGTGTCGTGGGAGGCGCGCCCTCGCGGCGAATGCTTTCAAGCATCAAACCGCCCTCTCAATTATACCCCCGCCCAAACACAAGTCCCCCTCATAAAACACCACCGACTGCCCTGGTGCAATGGCACGCTGTGGCTCATCGAATTCCACCATCAGTGATTCACCTGTTGCGCTGATCTGACATCCCTGCTCAGGCTGGCGATGACGAATTCGGGCGGTACATGTGAGTGGAAGTTCTGGCGGCTTGCCCTCGATCCAGTGCAGATCGCTGGCCAGCAAAGTCGAATGGAACAGGGCGGGGTGACTATGCCCTTCCACGACATAAAGAATGTTTTGCTCCAGATCTTTGCCAACCACATACCAGGGCTCACCGGGACCCCCGATGCCAAGGCCGTGTCGCTGACCGATGGTGTAATACATCAGACCCTGATGTTCACCCTGTAGTGATTCACCCAGATCACGGATCTCGCCGGGCTGGGCCGGGATATAGCGGGACAAAAACTCTTTGAAGCGGCGTTCGCCGATGAAGCATATGCCGGTGCTGTCCTTGCGCGCATGATTAGGCAGGCCGGCATCCTGCGCCATTTGCCGGACCTGTGACTTAGTCAGGTCGGAGAGCGGGAACAGAGTATGCGAAAGGGCCTGCTGTCCTATGGCGTAGAGGAAATAGGTCTGGTCCTTGTCGTCGTCAGCCGCCTTGCCGAGGTAGTGACTGCCATGGCACTGATGCACATCGGCATAGTGGCCGGTGGCGATTTTGTCAGCACCGTGGCTGAGCGCATAGTCCAGAAAGGCCTTGAATTTGATCTCGCGGTTGCAAAGTACATCGGGATTTGGTGTGCGGCCGGCACGGTATTCATGCAGGAAATGTTCGAACACGCGATCCCAGTATTCGGCAGAGAAATTGACGGTTTTCAGGGGTAGATCGAGTTTGTCGCAGACCTGTTGTGCGATTTTGAGGTCTTCAGCCGCAGCGCAATAGTCCGCATCATCGTCTTCCTCCCAGTTCTTCATAAACAGGGCAGTGACATCGTAGCCGCGCTGTTTGAGCAACATGGCCGCAACGGCGGAATCGACGCCACCGGACAGTCCGACGAATACCTGACTAGCCATCTTCAGCGGCCAGGCTGACATCCTGCTGGATATCAATCTGGATGAATTCCTCCGGGTGCACAGGCTTGCTGAGGTAGTAACCCTGATAAATATCGCAGGAATGCTGCATCAGGAAATCGTGCTGCATCTGGTTCTCGACACCTTCGGCAACAACCTCGAGACCCAGATGATGGGCCATGCTGATGATGGCTTCCACGATCGTGGCTTCATTGCTGTCTTCAGTGATGTCATTGACAAAGGACTGGTCGATCTTGAGGCGATTGATCGGCAATTGCTTCAGATAGGCGAGAGATGAGTAGCCTGTGCCAAAGTCATCAATCGAAAAACGGAAACCATGCTTCTTCATGCTCTCCATCTTGCTAACCGAATTCTCAATGTTATTGATGATCAGGCCTTCAGTAATCTCGAACTCAATGCGGTCCGGTTCGATGCCATACTGGTTGACGATAGACAGTGCCGTATCTTCAAAGCCGGACTGGCTGAATTGTTTTGGGCTCAGGTTGATTGCGATGCTGTGCAGATGATCTGCGCGGCCATCGTCCATCCATTCGCGTAGCCGTACGCAAACCTGGTTCAGTATCCATTCACTGATGTCGAAAATCATGCCGGTGTCTTCGGCTATGTGTATGAAATCGGCTGGTGGAATCATCCCGAGTTTATTGTGTTGCCAGCGCAGCAGGACTTCGGCGCCGATGACGTTGTCTTCCCTGTTGACCATCGGCTGATAGACCAGAAACAGCTCATCATGAGAAATGGCATGGCGCAGATCCTTTTCAAGCATCAGGCGACGGTCGGCGGCTGTCTGCATTTCCTGTTCAAAGAAACAGACTGTATTCCGGCCGGCCTGTTTGGCACGGTACATTGCGGTATCTGCGCGTTTCAGAATATCAGCTGTCTGCTGGCCTGTTTCCGGGAACAGCGCGATGCCAATACTGACTGTTATGTGATATTCATGTCCGTGGATATAGTAGGGCTGGGTAATAGTATTACTGGCCTGCTCGGCACGGTGAGCCGCAACACTCGAGAGCTGTTCCGTACTGCTGGCAAGGTCCGGTAGTAGAATGACGAATTCATCGCCGCCGATGCGGGCGATAATCTCGCCTTCTGTGCGAGTTTCCTGCAGGCGTTTGCTGACTTCCATGAGCAGGGCATCACCCATCGGATGCCCCAGCGAGTCATTCAGGTTCTTGAAATGGTCGAGATCGAGGAACAATAGCGCACTGAATTTCTTCTCGTTGCGTGCAATTTGAAGTTCCTGGTCGAGCCGCTCGAGAAACAGCCGGCGATTGGGCAGATTGGTCAATGGGTCGTAAAATGCCAGCTTGCGAATCTGTTCCTCGGCTTTCTTGCGTTCGGTGATGTCCTGGAAATGGCCAATGTAGTTGGTGATCCTGTCATTGTCGTCTCTCAGTGCAGTGATGGTCACCCAGTCCTGATGCAGTTCACCGGATTTAGTGGCGTTGAGCATTTCCCCGCTCCAGTTGCCATACGTGGTTAGCTGTGACCACATCTCATCGTAAAATACTTTATCTGTCTGGCCGGCGCTGAACATATGCGGGTTTTTACCCAGGATCTCGTCTTCACGGTAACCGGAGGTACGTGTGAAGGCATCATTGACACGCAGTATCCGCGCCCGGCTGTCAGTGATGATGATGGGCTCATAGGCCTCGAATGATGTTGCCAGTAATTTCAGTTCGTGCTCGTTTTTCTTGCGCTCAGTAATGTCGATAGCAGTGCCGATATACATAGTCGTATTGTCAGCATAGTCCTGAACACTGGTGGCACGGCATAGTATCCAGCACACGTCGCCGTCCGGGCGCTGAATACGGCATTCGACTTCATAATTACCGTGTTTGAGTACGGTGGTGGCCCAGTCGGATATTATTTTTTCCCGATCACTGTCATAGATAGCATTGGTCCAGGTCTTTCCTTGCCAGTTTTGTTCATCAATGCCGGTTATGGTCGCCCATGCCTGGTTCACATAGCTGCAGATACCGGCTGCATCGGTGAAGAATGTACCGACCGGTGACAGGCTGGTCAGCGTCTTGAAGCGGACCTCACTCGCGACCAGTGCACGTTCCGCATTTTTCCGGGCGGTGATGTCATTGATAATGGAGTAGATGATTTTTCTGCCATCGATCTCGATCGGGCCGGAGCGAATCTCTACATTTCGCACCTCACCAGATGCAAGCCTGTGTTCGCTGAAAAAATGGTCCTGTTTCTCTGCCACAGAATCGGCAAGCCGGCTCATGATTTCATCATTCGACAGATTGCTGATAACACTGGCATGCTGGCCTTTGAGCGTATCAGGAAGCCCATAGTACTTATCGGCAGCAAGATTGGCGTCAACGATGGCTCCATCGCTTGGTTCAATCAGCATCATTGGTGCCTTATTGGCATGAAACAGCTGCTCATAACGCTGCTTGCTGCGATGCTGGGATTTCTGATGTTTGATAAGCAGGTACAGCATGCCCAGTGCAATCAGCGTTATCGCAATGAAAGACAGGATGACACGCCACAGTACACTGTAGAGTTGTGACTGGTAAATTGGCCAGCTGGGTATACTGACGATCTGCCAGCCGGTATTTTCTACATCGACCCGCACATTAATGCGTTTGAGCTCATCGCTGCTGAGAAAAATGCCCCGATCCAGCGTCTGGCGGCTGCCTGTTGGACTGATATCAATCGTGTCGGGGCTTGTTTTCGATGTCATGACAACGTCATATCCCGGCAGGCGGTGACGGGCGAGCAGCGGCGACAGAATATTTGCCCTGAAGCTGACAAAAAAGATGCGTTCGCGCCCGCTATGGTCAGTAAAATCTTCCATGACATCAAAGTGGTTGGTGACCGGTGCCGTGTGGAACACGATGTAATTCTTGTGTAGTTGTGCGAACTTGCGGATATCGGCCTGGCAGGCACGAGCTGCCGGGTTCTCGAATTGTTCGAATAAGGGATTACCTTCACGGGTGGCGATGGTATAGGTGAAGGCCTCCGGGATTTCCTGTTTCAGATGCGCCTGCAGCTGCTGTTCAGCTGTGTTATCAGAAGGATTGTCTGACAGATCCGACAGTAGATCGTTGTAGTGGAGCGTGAAGTTTGTCAGGCGGTGTTCGAGGTCCCTGATGAAGAGCGTGATTTCCGTAGCAGTCCCTTGCGCAGTCGACTGGGCGATTTCCTCCTGGTAGTCCTTGAAATCTGACAGTTTCAACCATGCGCTGAAAGCGATCAGTGCCAGAATCAGTACATAAGTAACCAGCAGAATAAACAGATACGGGCGTATATCGTTCAGTATCTGTTTTTTTTCCGGGGACAGGCTCATTCAGGAAAGCTGGGCTGTTCAGTCTTTTATACCCATCAAAAACTTGATGCGACTGACATAGTGGCGTGTTTGAGAAGGGGCGTAGTGTTTGATGTCATCCCAGCCATCCGTTTTCCCTTTTTGTTTTTGTACCTTGCCGAGGACGCGCGTTATCTTGCCATAGCCGGCATTATAGCTTGCAAATGCCATGTACAGGTCATCCTCTGGTGCGGAGTGATCCAGTGTCTTAACCCAGCGTTTGTACAGGAGGCGGTCATAAAATATGCCAGCCGCGATATTCCAGCGTGGCTCCTTCAGAGTGCCTGCAGAGAGGTATGGGCTTTTTTTGTGGATATCTTTATAGGTGCTGGGGAGAATCTGCATGATTCCGATTGCACCGGCACTGCTGACGACATTGTTGCGCAGGCCGGATTCAGCTACCCCCTGTGATTTAAACCAGTGCCAGTCAAACCCAGGCCCGAAATAACGTTTGGTGTACTTGCGAAAGTGCGAGTCGTATTTATTCGTCCAGGCTTTGGACTTGATATCGTGACGTTTGGTGTTGACGGCAGAAAGTGCGAGACCTGGCAGCACTACAAGGATAACAAGGATAAGCTTTGTGCCGGGCAGCGACACTAGTTCAGACCGAGTCCTATCACCAGCCCAAGTGCGATGCCGATGCCGATAAACATACCCATGATCATCATGCCGACTGCGGTGTTGCCGCTCTTCAGCTCTTTGCCGATGCTGAAACTGACGGTGTGATTGAACAGTTTGCATCCCATCCACATGAAGCCGAGCGTCATTAGTCCGCCCAGAAAGGCATAAAAGAAATTCAGTAATAGAGGATCCATGGTCTGTAAATGACTCCAGTGTGTGTGAGAACGTACAAGTATATGATTCACGTGCGAAATTTCCACGTTTTTCGCCGAAGGAGTCTCTGATCTATTCATGAACTCGTATCATACGTCTAACACTTCATCTTTTAATCTCGTTCCGAATCTTCGCAATAGTCAGCTATTACGTGCGATCCACGCCTCAAATCTGAACATTTTAGAACGCAATCTACTTCGTCCAGAATAAATCAGAGGCTCCTTAATGGACTTTTCCTCCACAAATTCGGAGAATTACCGGTTCACAACCGGGTTTATCGCCGGAAAACACTATGGAGTCATTCATGTCCTACGAAAAAATTCAGCTGCCGGAAAGCGGCGAAAAGATCACGCTCAACGCCGACCACAGCCTCAATGTCCCGGATCAGCCCATTATTGCGTTTATAGAGGGCGATGGTATCGGTATCGATATCACGCCTGTCATGCTTAAGGTAGTGGATACTGCCGTGGATAAGGCATTTGAAGGCAAGCGCAAAATCGCATGGATGGAAATTTATGCCGGTGAGAAGGCCGTGGCGACCTACGGTGATGACGTATGGATGCCGGAAGAGACGTTGCAGGCAGCGAAGGATGTCGTCGTTTCTATCAAGGGGCCGCTTACCACGCCAGTCGGCGGAGGGATTCGCTCTCTGAACGTTGCCTTGCGCCAGGACCTCGATTTGTATACCTGCCTGCGTCCGGTGCGCTATTTCAACGGTGTTCCAAGCCCGCTCAAGGCACCTCAGGACACCGATATGGTCATCTTCCGTGAGAATTCCGAAGACATATACGCCGGTGTCGAGTGGGAGGCCGGCTCTGCCGAGGTCGAAAAAGTAATCGAATTTCTCAAGACTGAAATGGGCGTCACCAAGATTCGTTTCCCGGAAAGCTCCGGCATTGGCATCAAACCGATTTCTCGTGAAGGCACGGAGCGCCTGGTGCGCAGGGCGATCCAGTACGCCATTGAGCAGGATCAGAGCAGCGTGACCCTGGTGCACAAGGGCAATATCATGAAGTTTACCGAAGGCGCCTTCAAGAACTGGGGTTATGAACTGGCCCAGAAAGAATTTGGTGCAACAGAAATTGATGGCGGTCCATGGTGCCGCATGACCAATCCTGATACAGGCAAGGAGATCATCATCAAGGATGTGATTGCCGATGCCTTCCTGCAGCAGATTCTGCTGCGTCCACGCGAGTATGACGTCATCGCTACGATGAACCTGAACGGTGATTACATTTCCGACGCCCTGGCAGCCCAGGTGGGCGGCATCGGGCTGGCGCCGGGTGCCAATCTGTCTGATGAGGTCGCGATTTTTGAGGCCACGCATGGCACTGCACCCAAGTACGCGGGCAAGGACCAGGTCAACCCCAGTTCATTGATACTGTCAGCCGAGATGATGCTGCGCCATATGGGTTGGAATGAAGCGGCCGATCTGATCATTACCGGTATTGAGGGTGCAATTCAGGCTGGAACGGTCACATATGACCTCGACAGATTGATGGATGATTCCACCAAGGTCAGCTGTTCCGGCTTTGGTGATGCGATTATTGCGAATATGTAGGATCAGGGAGAGTGTGAACTCGTGGGAGCGATGGCCCATCGCGATTAGTAGTCAGATAAAGAAATATCGCGATGGGCCATCGCTCCCACAAAAGAAACAGAATCATCTGACTGAGTTTGACTTGGAATTTCCCGGATAAATCCTATATTTATACTGTCACAGTAGCTGATAAAGTAAGGAAATGCCTGATACCGAACACCATACCGGCGATGAACTCGTCGTACAGGAAGAAAAACCCCGCCTGAAGCGGCCTTCCATGTACAAGGTCCTGCTCATCAATGACGATTACACTCCGATGGATTTTGTCGTACTGATTCTGGAGCAGATATTCAGCAAGGACCGGAATGCGGCGACCCGCATCATGATGCATGTGCACACCAAAGGTGTCGGTGTGTGCGGCGTCTATACGCGCGAGGTTGCCGAGACTAAACTGAGACAGGTAATAGATTTTTCACAGGAAAGTCAGCACCCGCTGCAGTGCACCATAGAACCCGAATCTGATCAGGACGATTAGCTGCATGTTATCTCCCGAACTCGAAAAAGCACTCAACAACGCGGTCCGGCAGGCGCGTGAGAAACCGTTTGAGTTCATTACGGTTGAACACCTGCTGCTGGCGCTGCTGGACGACCCGGGCACGATGGACGTCCTGCGTGCCCTGGGCTGCAATCTTGACCGATTGCGCAAGGATTTGAGTGAATTTATCGATGAAAGCCTGCCTGTGCTGGCACCTGACAGCAATCAGGAGACACAGCCGACGCTTGGTTTTCAGCGCGTCATACAGCGCGCCATTCTGCATGTGCAGGGCTCCGGCAAGAAGGAAGTGAGCGGTGCCAATGTACTGGTGGCCATTTTTTCGGAAGCAGAATCGTTTGCCGTCTACTTTCTGAGCCAGCAGGACATCTCCCGTCTCGATGTGGTCAGCTATATCTCGCACGGTATCGCACCCCATGACGAGCATGATATGGAACTCCCGCCACCGGACGAGCAGGAGGTTGAGGGAGAAGAAAGCGACAGCAAACCCTCAGCGCTGCAGGCATATACCGTCAACTTGAACCAGGAAGCGCTGGACGGCAATGTGGATCCCCTGATCGGTCGCGAACTCGAAATTGAGCGGACATTGCAGATCTTGTGCCGCCGCACCAAGAACAATCCGCTCTACGTCGGCGAGGCAGGGGTCGGCAAAACCGCTCTGGCTGAAGGTCTCGCCAGCCGCATCGTGGAAGGCGAAGTGCCTGATATCCTGGCAGAAAACACCATTTATTCTCTCGATCTCGGCGCGCTGCTGGCAGGCACCAAATACCGGGGTGATTTTGAGAAGCGCTTCAAGGCCGTTCTCAACGAGCTCAAGCAGCAGGACGGCAAGGCCATCCTGTTTATCGATGAAATCCACACCATTATCGGCGCAGGTGCGGCTTCCGGGGGCGCGCTGGATGCCTCCAATCTGCTGAAACCCGTACTGGGCACTGGCAAAATCCGCTTCATCGGATCGACTACGTACCAGGAATACCGTGGTATTTTTGAGAAGGACCGGGCCCTGTCGCGCCGCTTTCAGAAGATTGACGTGCCGGAACCGACGATCGAGGAAACGATCAAGATTCTGATCGGTCTGAAGCCAAAATACGAAGAGCATCACCAGGTCAAATATACTCGCCCGGCGATACGCGGTGCAGTTGAATTATCAGAACGCTACCTGACAGACAGGCATTTGCCGGACAAGGCCATCGACGTGCTTGATGAAGCCGGTGCCCGTGTACACCTGATGCCTGCTGACAAGCGCAGGGAAAAGGTCGGTTTGAGTGCCGTTGAGAGCGTAATTGCCAAAATGGCGCGCATCCCGCCGAAGCGAGTATCGACTTCTGACAAGCGCACGCTGCAGAACCTCGAGAAAGACCTTAAACGTGTCATCTTCGGGCAGGATGAGGCCATCGGGGCCTTGTCCAGTGCGATCAAGATGTCACGCTCGGGGCTTGCGCCACAGGACAAGCCGGTTGCCAATTTCCTGTTTGCCGGTCCTACCGGTGTTGGCAAGACGGAAGTAACCCGCCAGCTGTCTCACATCATGGGCATAGAGCTGATCCGCTTCGATATGTCTGAATACATGGAGCGCCATACTGTGTCGCGCCTGATTGGCTCACCGCCGGGATATGTGGGCTATGAAGAGGGCGGCCTGCTGACCGAGGCGATCAATAAGACACCGCATGCAGTGCTGCTGCTGGATGAAATCGAAAAGGCCCATCCGGATGTTTATAACCTGTTGCTGCAGATCATGGATCACGGCACGCTGACTGACAACAATGGCCGCAAGGCAGACTTCCGCAACGTGGTTCTTGTCATGACGACGAATGCTGGTGCAGGTGAAATGGCACGCAGTTCCATGGGCTTTACTGAACAGGACCATTCAGCTGATGGCGGCGAAGTGATTCGCAAGCTGTTCACGCCTGAGTTCCGCAACCGTCTCGATGCAGTCATCAGCTTCAAAGCACTTGATAAAACGACGATCGCGCATATTGTTGACAAGTTTATCCTCGAACTGGAATCACAGCTTGCCGATAAGGGCGTGACTGTCACCGTTGATGAGCAGGCCCGTAACTGGCTTGCAGAACATGGTTATGATGCGGCCATGGGCGCAAGGCCAATGGCCCGTGTGATACAGGACAAGATCAAAAAACCGCTGGCTGATGTCATCCTGTTCGGTGAACTGAGCAAGGGTGGCGAGGTGCATGTGAGTGAGGCGGATGGGGAACTGGTGCTGGATTATCAGAGTGATCTGGAACCTGTAAAGCAGGCCTGATCTAGATCTATCGCCGCGAGGGCGCGCCTCCCACAACACACCTCAAAAAGAACATTGATGGCAGATTTTGTGGGAGGCGCGCCCCCGCGGCGAATATTTTTTTTGTACTAAAGCCCCTCAACCTTCTCCAACTCAAACACCATCGTATTATTCGGCCGCACATTTTCCAGTCTCACAGCCAGATAGCTGCGGTCGATATCCAGCCACATCCGGAATACCTTCTTCGGCTCACCTTCCTTCTGACGCTCGACCAGCAGTGTATTGGCTTCCCCCAGCAATGTCGTGATTTTCTCCTTGCCCTTCACGGTGTACTTGAAAGTCGTCATGCGTTTTCCATCGACGATGGATATGTCGCCATTCTTTTCATTCACGGGCGGCTTGATCATCCAGTATAAGGGGAAGGTCGCTGCGTCCTGGATGCCCGGCTTGAGTGGATAACTGCGGTCATTGTTTAGCTTGACTACTTTTTTCTGCCAGTCGAAAGTGGCCAGGCGCTGTTTGTCCGGATTGTCCAATGGACCCAATCGATAGGATTGCGGGAAGATATTGTCACCGTCGAACTGAAAGTGGCTCTCTTCGTCGTAGGTGTCGCTCAGCAGCAGTGAGGCGAGCCCCGATGCCTTGATTTTTGCCGTCATGATGTAGCCGTTGTCGCTTTCCTTGCGCAGTTTTTTTTCCAGCGTGCCAATTGTCATACCTCCCCAGGAGGCCTTGTAGGTCAGGTCCATGCTGTCGGGCAGGTCGGCATGGGCGATATTAAATGATGCTGAGGTGCTGATCAGCAGTGAGCAGCTGATAAGAAAGTTCTTAAAGAAATCCCGGAAATCCCTTCTCCCTTGAGGGAGAGGATTAGGGTGAGAACGATAAGCTGCCCCCTCACCCCAGCCTTCTCCCCCGTATGGGGGAGAGGGAGTAAAAACAATAAGTCGTTTAACTTTCATGCGATACCAGTTCCTGTAAGGGTGATTGTCCTCCATCCAGCAGCACGCTATTGCCATCAATCCTCAGCCGGTTTTCTGCATACCACCGAACAGCGCGTGGATAAATAACATGCTCCTGCTTCAGCACGCGCGCAGCCAGCGTATCGGGTGTGTCACCATCAAGCACCGGCACGCGTACCTGGATGACAACCGGTCCACCGTCCACTTCCTGTGTCACAAAGTGTACTGTGGCACCCGCTTCCCGGTCACCGTGTTCGATCGCTTTTGCATGTGTGTGCAAGCCAGGATAGAGCGGCAGCAGGGAAGGATGAATATTGATCAGTCGACCGGCATAGTGTGTCACAAAGTCGTCTGTCAGGATGCGCATGAAACCAGCAAGGATGACCAGGCGAGGTTCCAGAGCGTCGATCTGTTCAATGAGAGTGGCCTCGAATGCAGTCCGGTCTGGATAATCACGATGATTGACGGCGATGCCCGGGATTCCTGCATTGGCTGCCCGTTCAAGTCCATAGGCATCCGGTTTGTTAGAAATTACGGCACGGATGTCTATCGCAGGCTCTGCACCAAAGCGGGAGTCGATAAGTGCCTGCAGGTTGCTGCCATTGCCGGAAATCAGTACGACAACTGGGCAGGCCGTCTCAGACGATTCTGACACGATCATCGTTGTTGGTCTGCTTCTCTACCCTTCCTGCCAGCCAGACTTTGTCGCCAAGCTCCTCCAGCAGCTTGACAGCCTCAGGGGCGTCTTTGCTGTCCATGACCAGCAGCATGCCCATGCCGCAGTTAAAGGTGTTGTACATCTCTTCCTGTGCAATATTTCCGTTCTTCCGAATCCACTCGAAGACCGCCGGCATGTCCCAGGAGGCAGTCTCAACGACAGCACAGAGACCATCGGGCATGACCCGCGAGATATTTCCCGGCAGGCCGCCGCCGGTAATGTGTGCCAGGGCATGCGGGCGTACTTTCTCCAGCAGGGCCAGGATGGATTTAGCATAAATACGAGTGGGCTCGAGCAGTGCACGGCCGAGTGTTGTATCGCCGAAGCTGCTGTCGAGATCGGCGTCGCTCACTTCGATCACCTTGCGTATCAATGAGTAGCCATTCGAATGCGGCCCTGAGGATGCGATGGCCAGCAATACATCACCCTCGGCAACAGCTGACATGTCAATAATTTCAGATTTCTCCACGACGCCAACGCAGAAACCTGCCAGGTCGTAATCCCCTTCATCGTACATGCCGGGCATCTCGGCGGTTTCACCGCCAATCAGTGCGGCACCTGCCTGTCGGCAGCCTTCGCCTATGCCCTGTACAACGGAGGCGGCAGTCGCGACATCCAGTTTCCCGGTGGCGAAATAGTCGAGGAAGAACAGGGGTTCCGCTCCCTGCACAAGGATGTCGTTCGCACACATTGCAACCAGGTCGATGCCGACGGTGTCGTGAATTCCGCTGTCGATGGCCAGCCGCAGCTTTGTGCCAACGCCATCCGTACCGGATACGAGAATGGGCTCCTTGTAGCCGTGGGGGATCTGGAACATGGCGCCGAAGCCGCCGAGATCGTCCATGCATCCCGGACGGCGGGTCGACTTCGCAACAGGCTTGATGGCATCAACCAGTGATTCACCGGCATCAATATCGACGCCGGCATCCCGGTAGGTCAGGCCGGTGGTGCTGTCAGGTGGGGATTGGGACACAGATGGCTCCAGTCAGAATTCATGATAAGGTACGCGGATAAACAAAATTCTATCATGCCCGAGCAGCGACACTAAGAACGTATTCGCATGATCACTACGATTCCCAACATTATCACCCTTTTCAGGATTGCCACCGTGCCGGTCCTGATCCTGCTGCTGCACGATCATCAGTATAGCTGGGCACTGCTTGTGTTCTTCATCTCAGGCGTTTCAGACGGCCTCGACGGGTTTATTGCCAAGCACTACAACATGGAAAGTGATCTGGGCGCGATCCTGGATCCGCTGGCGGACAAAGCACTGATCTTCAGCAGCTATCTGATGCTGATGCTACTGGGTGATATCCCGTTCTGGTTGTTCCTGACGGTGATTTTCAGAGATGTGCTGATACTGGGAGGCAGCCTGATCTATGTTGCCCTGCACGGCCAGATCAAGATGCACCCGAGCTATCTGAGCAAGCTCAATACGTTTATGCAGATTTTTCTGGTCGTCGCCATACTGACGCAAAGATCATTCGGCGTAGAGTACCCGATAGCCACGGAATACCTGTTCTATGCGACAGCGGTAACGACGATTGTCAGCGGTGCCCATTATCTCTGGGTGTGGATCGTCCGGCAGGAAATCGAGGCGGCAAACGGGAATGGTGGTGGGGAAAACTAGCTATGCCCCACCAACAACTCGCCCTCGACATCGCCCTGCGTGACGACCTCGATTTCGATCACTTCATAACCGGTCATAATGAAGAACTTGTCTCACAGCTGCGCAAAATTGCTTTCGGTGCAGCGAGCATTCCATTGATATTCGTCTGGGGAGAAACGGGCAGCGGCAAAACACATTTGTTGAATGCCTGCTATCGAGCCTCCATTGAATGTGGTGGCAATCCCTTCCTGGTCGATCTGGGAGAAGCCGCTGCAACAGAACACGGAGAGGCGGCTCTTGATGGGCTGGAAGACTGCACTGTTTTTTGCATTGACGGACTCGAAGCCATAGCCGGAAATGCCCACTGGGAAGAGAGATTATTCCAGTGCTGCAATTATGCACGGGATAACCAGCGCACCGTCATACTCAGCGCGACACGGCCACCGACCAGTCTCGGTATGGTTCTGCGCGACCTGGTGACACGCCTGATGGCAGGACTCACGTACCAGGTTTTACAGTTGAATGATGCCCAGAAAATCAGCGCCCTGCAGGACCGCGCAACTCACAGAGGTTTCGAACTGAATGAGAGCGCAGCGCAATATCTGCTGGATCGCTATCACCGCCAGACAGGCTATTTGTTCGATATTCTGGATAAACTCGACAGGGCGAGTCTGGAGCAGAAGCGGGTTATTACCATTCCATTTCTGCGATCGCTGAAACTAGAATGACTTACCCTCTCTCCCTTTGGGAGAGGGTTGGGGTGAGGTGAGTGCTTGACTACTAAGTTCTAGAATCCCCTCATCCTGGCCTTCTCCCTAGGGGAGAAGGGATGGTTTTAATTAAGCTAAGAGGGCAAAGAAGCTATCTTTTTTTCAGATAAACAACAGTCGCCCAAAAGAAAACCATCGTCAGCAAAACCTCCACCAACGCACAACCTAGCAGCACCGGATTCATCGCATCACTCGCGTAGGTGGCCCAGCTGACCGCAATCCCCTCACTGAAATAGACCAGGATTAACATCGCCGCGATAGCAAAGGCTGTCGGCTTTTCCCTGAGCAGGCCAAACAGCGGTATCAGCAAAGGCACGGCCTTGAATGCCAGCCAGAAGCCAGGCGGAGCATTGGGCGCCGGCGCCAGCCAGCCTTCCCACAGCAGCGTCAGAATGATCAGTGCGATATAACTGCTGATTGCAACGCGATAGGCATTGCGTGCGGTACTGTTCATTTAAGCTTACTTGCAATCTCTGCTACACGCTTCCCAAGTGCCGTACACAGCTGCTGCTCATCATCACTGAATGTCCGAGACCCATCCTGACCGCACACATGAGATGCCCCATAAGGCGTGCCACCACCCTGGGTCGTATTTAGTGCTTCCTCGGTGTAAGGCAGGCCTACCATCACCATGCCGTGATGCATTAATGGCAGCATCATGCTGATCAACGTCGATTCCTGGCCACCATGAAAACTTGACGACGCAGTGAAAACGCCGGCAGGTTTACCGACCATTGCACCGGAAAACCATTGAGCGGTGGTTTGTTCGAGAAAATATTTCATCGGCGAAGC
>Ga0209013_10001023_pt1 | contig 25881 bp, 18 predicted proteins | sample Cruoilmetagenom2_FD_187291 | JGI IMG/M metagenome (GOLD analysis project Ga0209013, IMG submission 187291) | Oil polluted marine microbial communities from Coal Oil Point, Santa Barbara, California, USA - Sample 2 (SPAdes) (version 2) | ecosystem: Environmental > Aquatic > Marine > Oil seeps ... | reverse complement strand
ACCGGCCGAGCAATCATGCAGATCCCCAAGCCGACCTCCGGCTCCGTTGTCTTCGAGGGCGACGACCTCACAGCACTTGAGTCTTCGGCACTCCGCGAAGCGCGCACCAAAGTCCAGATGATCTTTCAGGATCCCGTTTCGGCCCTCAATCCCCGCCGCACTGTCCGCGACAGTGTGATGGAGCCACTCGAAATCTGGGGACGAGGCACAAAAACAGAGCGCTCGGAACTCGTCGACGAAATTCTCGAATCAGTCGGTATCGACCCGGCTCGGGCAGCGGAGAGTCGGCCGCATCAATTTTCCGGCGGTCAGTGCCAACGCATCTCCGTAGCCCGAGCACTCGTACTCGATCCGACACTCATCATCTGCGATGAGCCAGTATCCGCGCTCGACGTGAGTGTCCAGGCCCAGGTACTCAATCTGCTCGAAGATCTCAAGGAGAAGTACGGACTGACCCTCGTGTTCATCGCCCACGATCTCGCCGTCGTCAAGAACATCAGCGACCGCGTGGCGGTGATGTACCTCGGCAAGCTCTGCGAAGTGGCGTCCAGCGACGACCTGTACGCCCGCCCAGCGCACCCCTACACGAACATCCTGCTCGACTCGATCCCCGAGCCCGATCCGGATGCCGACCACAGCAGCGCCGCCATCATTGGTGAGCCGCCGTCCCCGGTGAACCCACCAACTGGCTGCCGGTTCCATCCGCGTTGCAAGTACGCCGACGAGATATGTACTCAGGAAGAGCCGGTGCTACAGCCAATGGGCCTGGATCACTTCGTGGCATGCCACCATCCCGTCGAAGTGTCCGTGAATCTCAGTATGCCGAGCGCTTCTGCCGCCACCGGCGACGCCTGAGTGGTCTCACTCCGCAGGGGTCTGGGCTGATACCGTCACGACGATGCCTGCGCTGACCGAGGGGCTCGTACGGCCACGAACTACCGACACTGCAACGACGCTCTCCTGGTACTGCCACGGACGCTCAGACCCGACCACCTGGCTGAGGGCGATGGGGCGAGGTGCCTCTGCGTCGGGCGAGTTCATCAGGGCAACAATCACTCCCGAAGGCCCCGGCACCATTGAGCTGAAGTGGGGTCCAGAAACCACCATTCGTCGGTTCGGACCAGGGGGTGACTGGCTCGCTGCGCAGTTGCCGGCCATGCTCGGCGCCAACGACAACGGTGACCACGGACTGGAATCTGCACCGAATGCAGCGATCGCCGAGGCCGCCCGCAACCATCGCACGCTACGGATCGGGGCCAGCGGCGATCTCTATCACGAGCTACTCCCCACGATCATCGAACAGCGCATCACGGCGGGCGAGGCACACCGTCAGTGGACCGCGCTCTGTCGTCTACTCGGAGAGCCTGCTCCTGGGCCGTTCAGCGGGCTCTACTTGCCACCCGAGCCGGCGGTTCTGGCGCAGACCCCGAGTTGGCGGCTTCACCGGCTCGGAATCGAACGCAAGCGTGCCGAAGCACTTGCCACGGTCGCCAAGCACCCGACAAAGATGTGGGCGTGGGGCGCGGCAATGCCCGATGAAGCGAGAATGAAGCTACAAGTCCTACGCGGCGTCGGCCAGTGGACGATCGGCAAGGTGCTCGGACCTGTTTGTGGAGATCCAGACGCCGTACCAGTTGGAGACTTCCACTTCAAGAACATGGTTTCGTGGGCACTGGCCGCGGAACCCCGCGGAACCGACGAGCGAATGCTCGAGCTCCTGGCTCCGTACGCCGGCCAACGGGGCCGAGTCGTCCGTCTGCTGGGTCTCGGTGGTCACGGAGCACCGCGATTCGGCCCGAAGAAGCGCATCCTGGCGATGCAGAGTTGGTGAGCGCCCAGGTGGAAACCAGCTCCATCGAACTTCCAGACGCCAATCAGCCTGACGAGCGCGGTCTCGACCGCCACGCCTGGAACCGAGCTCTGTTCGTGGGGCTGGCTGCCTTTGTCGTGTCGAGGATGTGCGTCATCGCAGGTGCCGGCGTGCGTGCTGCCCAAATCGTGGTTGACGCCCGCGAAGACGGCGAGCCAGAACAGAGCGCATATAACACCATCACCGAAGTACTCACCTCATGGGACGGCCGCTGGTACCTCGAGATCGTGCGCCGCGGATATCCCGACTCGATTCCGCCGAACATCACCTACGATCAGTTGGAAGCGCGAGCGGCATTCTTTCCGGTATACCCATGGACGGTTCGTATCACCGACGCAGTGCTGCCGGGTGGCGACACACTCGCCGCGCTGATCGTGAATCTTCTACTTGGAGCGATGTCGGTAGTACTAGTCGGTCTTCTGGCGCGGAGATTGTTTTCCATCTCGGTAGCGGCACGGTCGATGACCCTCTACGCCGTCTTTCCAGGAAGTTTCGTACTCTCGTTCGCCTACTCGGAGGCCACGCTCCTGGTGTTAGCGGCTGCATGCCTGCTCTTCCTCGTTGACGAGCGATGGCTACTGGCCGGACTCGCAGCCGCACTCGCTACGGGCGCGCGCCCCAACGGCATCGCGCTGGTTGCTGCTTGCGCCGTTGCCAGCGCCATCGCCATTCGCCGATCGCGTGACTGGTGGTCGCTGATCGCCGTTGCGCTCGCCCCGATCGGATTTCTCGGCTTCCAGTGGTACATCGACCGCACCACTGGCGAGCGTGGGGCCTGGTTCAGAGTGCAACGCGAGGCATGGGCGGAAGGGACCAGCTTCGGAGCCACGGCGGTCACGAACACGTTTGACTTCCTGACACATCCGCTTGCCTCGCCCACTGACGCGCTGACGGCGTTGACCGTCCTCGCCCTGATCGGCATGACCTACTGCGCCTGGAGGGTTCGCCTGAACCTCATCCTCACCGCATACAGCGCAGTGATTGTCGCGTTGATGCTGATTCCCGAAACAGTAACTGCCCGACCAAGATTCCTGTTTACCGCGTTCCCGTTGATCATCGCTGTCGCCGCGTGGTGGCCTGAGCCCGACGCCGACCCCGACCATCATCGGGCCAGCTGGGACCGTGCGGGCTGGGATCTGACACTCGTCCTCGGAGGGGCCGGACTGGCGGCACTGACCGGCCTGTACGGCGTCTTCGGGGCGATCCCGTGACCGGGGCGTCTCGCCGACGACGCCCCACCGACATCTTGCGCGCCCGGTCGAGCGCGCTCAGCATCATCCTGCTGGCTGCACTCGCCTACATTCCCGCCCTCGCCAGCTCGCCTGGACGGATGCCGGCCGACACAAAGCTCTATCTCTATCTAGACCCGGGAGGCCTTCTCGGCCGCTCGACTTCAACGTTCGAGCCCGACCAGTTCGCCGGATGGGTACCTCACCAACAGATCACCTATCTCTGGCCGAGCGGTCCCTGGTTCTGGATCTTCGACTCCGTCGGCGTGCCCGACTGGATCGCACATCGGCTGTGGATCGGCACAATCCTGTTCGCCGCCGGCGTCGGCGCACGCTGGGCTGCCAAGCATCTCGGGCTGGCCGGACCCGCCGCGCTGACAGTTGGCCTGGTCTACCAACTGTCCCCCTTTCTGCTGCCATACATCTCGCGCACCTCGCTGCTGCTTCTCCCCTGGGCCGGACTCGGTTGGATCGTCGGCCTCACGATCCGCGCTGCAGGGGCCTCGACCGACAATCGCAGAGACGATCGGGCAACGGAGTCGGAACGAGTCGAGCGTTCCTGGCGAGATCGCCTGACTCCATGGCGCGACCCCGCGCTCATTGCGCTCGTGGTCGCGACGGTGGGTTCGGTCAATGCCACCGCGTTGGCATTGATCGTGCCGGGGCCGGTTCTCTGGCTCATTCACGCCGGCTGGCAACGCCAGATCAGTTGGAGCCGAGTCGTCGGCGTCGCGCTGCGCGTGGGGGTGCTCTCACTCGCCGCGTCTGCATGGTGGATCGCCATGTTGTTCGTCCAGTCAAATCATGGCGCCCCGGTGCTCGCATACTCCGAAACTCTCGGGGATGTGAGCCGCAACTCCACCAGCTCAGAAGTGCTGCGTTCACTCGGATACTGGCTCTTCTACCAACGCAATCCGGTGGGACCGACCACCAGCGCCTCACTCGACTATCTGGTGAGTTTGCGCGCGATGGCAATTAGCTATGGCGTGATCCTGTTCGGGCTGATCGGACTGGCACGCGTGTCATGGGTCGAGCGACGGTTTGCGGCGCTGCTCGTGGTCGTCGGCTTGGTGCTGGCGGTCGGAGTCCATCCGATTGATGCGTCCTCGCCACTGCTGTCCATGATCGCCAACGATGATGGTTCGGGGCTCGCACTCGCGTTGCGGAGCAGTACCCGCGCCACCCCGGTGTTCCTACTGGGAATCGCGTTGGGAGCGGGCGCCCTGGTGTCAGCCCTTCCAGCGGCCACGACCTCCGTTCGCCGCACGTGGGCTCCCTCGGCGCGCTCCGTGGCTGCGTTCGGTATTGCGCTGCTCGCGCTCTTGAACCTGCCGGCACTATGGGAGTTCAGCCTGGTTGACGAGGCGATCGACCGCGACGAACAGGTGCCCGAATCCTGGAACGAAGCCGCCGCGGTCATGAACACAGGGTCGCCGCAAGCTCGCGTGTTGCAGCTACCAGGTGCCGAATTCGGCGCCTACCGCTGGGGTCACACCACCGACCAGCCCCTCGTGGCGCTCACCGACAAGCCCGTGGTGACGCGCGACCTCCTGCCACTCGGTTCCGCAGCAGCGATGGACCTGCTGTATGCCCTCGACGACAGGTTCCAAGAAGGAACGATAGAGGCCGACGCCGTGGCGCCAGTGGCTCGCCTACTCGGCGCCGACACGATCTGGCTGACCAACGACATGGCCTTCGAGAAGTTCCGCACAGCGCGTCCTGAGCTGGTCGACGCCGCCCTCACAGGATCTGCACCCAGAGCTGGGTTGGCCCCAGTGGAGCGATACGGGGAGCGCCAGGTCAACCGGCCTGAGCTCCCCATGATCGACCCGACATCCATCGCGGACAACCGCATCGGTCAAGCAATTTCCCCAGTGACCCTCATCGGTGTCGAGGATTCGCTGGCCATCATCCGCGCCAAGTCCAACGAGGTGCTGATCTCCGGATCTGGCGACGGCATCGTCGATGCTGCAGCGGCCGGACTCCTGACCGGAAGTGACCTTCTGCGCTACACCGCCTCCCTCGACGGCGCTGAGCTCGAGCGCGCGATGAACGACGCCGCGCTCTTCATTGTCACCGACTCGAACCGTGACCGTGCACAACACTGGCGCGGATCTCAAGACGTTCATGGACACACTGAACCGGGTGGCCCGGACGACGACGTGCTTGTCGCAACGGGTGCCGACCAGCGCCTCGCTGTGTTCACCACAGATGATCCCGAAACCCAGACCATCGCGGTGCAGGTCGGACCCGCCAAGGCCATCGCATCCAGCTATGGCGAGCCCTTCGCCTACCGCCCAGAAGACCGGGCGGCGATGGCGATCGACGGCGACCCGAGCACAGCCTGGAGTGTCGGCGATCACGGCCACCCGCTAGGTGAGCGCATCCTGCTCGAAGTGACGGGGACGACTGCGGAGATGGTGCTGCACCAGATTGCCCCGGCGCCTGGGGGGCGATCGATCGCCTCGATCAGCGTGACAACTGACGACGGGGACACGTTCGATGTTGCACTGGGTGCGGACTCCTTCGCTACTGCCGGTCAGGTCGTCGACATACCATCCATTGACGGGTCGGGAACTGTCGAGATCGAGATCACCGCGGTCACACCGGGGGACCCCCTGATTGCAGCGTCGCGTGCCGGTGTCGGCTTCACGGAAATCGATTTCGGCCTCGGGCCGACAACAGAATTCATCAGGCCTCCCGTCGACGCTCTTTCGCATGCTGGGGAGACTCCGTGGGCGATGCTGTTCACCCGGCTGCGTGTCGATGCCTCGAACCTGTGGCGCTCGGATCCTGAACCTGAACTACGCCGCACCTTCGATCTTCCACTTGCTGCTGATATCGATGGCAGCACGACCCTGCGCCTCGACGCCAGCGCCGACGATGCCCAACTCGCTCACTTGCTCAGTCCGGCCATGTCGGCCCAGAATGTTCCCCTCGCAAATCGCCGCCTGGCCGGTGCTCCCCAAGCACGTGGTGCTGCCGCTGTCGATGGAGATGCCACCACCGCTTGGATCACACCATTCGACGGAGCCCTGGGGGCTTCACTCAGCTTCGAACAAGTTGGAGATCTGGGCGACACGCTGACACTCCGGCAACCCGCAGGGGATTTCTCCCCGATCACCGCGTTGACGATTTCCAATGGTCAAGACTCGGTGGAGGTGGACGTTCCGGCGGCGGACCCAGATGGTCGGAGCACTGTTGACATTCCCGCCGGAATGGGCGGAGAGCAGCTACAGATAACCATCACCGCGATCGACCCGCAGACGACCATTGATCGCCGCTACGGCGATGCCCTGACCCTTCCTGCAGCTATCGCCGAGTTGTCCGACACGCCAGGAATCGAAACCGTCACATTCGAACCCACCGCGACGATTGCGGCCGACTGTTCGCCCGACTACATGAGACTCGATGAAAGCCCCGTGCTGCTCTCGTTCATGGCTACGGCAGGGGCCCTCATTGCCGGAGATCCCGTCGAGGCGTCATGGTGTGACGCTCCGCTACAGCTGTCCAGCGGCCGCCACGAGCTCGTTTCGACCCACGCCACAAGCGCTCTGACAGTCGACAGAGTGCTGCTCACAGACAGCAGGGCCGCAACCCTCGGCCGCACAACTCCCGATTCAGAAATTACGGTGTCGGTCGAACGTGATGATCCACTGCACCGCAGCGTGACGGTCGCGCCATGCCCAGAAGGTTGCTGGCTCGTGCTCGGTGAGGGTTTCAACGAAGCCTGGATTGCGCGAACAGCCAACGGCAACCTCGATGGACCTGTTCTGGTCGATGGTGGTTTCAACGGCTGGCGCATTCCAGCAAGTGATACGCCAACGGTTGTGGAGATCGAGTGGACCGCCCAGGGCCCGGTCACATGGGGCCTACGGATCTCCGGCCTGACGATCCTCGCGTGCCTTGGGATCGTCTTCGCCAGCCGACGCAGCCGCCCGGACGGCGTCGCTCCACCGCGACTGGTTCGGCGGTTCCGCCCACCCTCCCGCCGCAGAGCGATCGCCGCCAGCATCATCCTCATTGTCTCGAGCGCCGTGCTCATCGCGCCGATCTGGGCAGCTGTCTCAATTGTCCCCTCGGCCCTACTGTTGTCGCTGACCCCCAGCGAGAACAGGGCCGGGTGGTTGCGGGCCCGCCCGCTGGAGACATGCGGCATCATCGCAGCCCTCACCGTCACGATCTGGGCACTACTCATCGAACGTCGAGAACGGCCTTACCCCGACGCGGGGTGGACCCTGAACTTCGATCACCTGAACGGACTCGCGGTGTTCTCGGTCGTGGTGCTCGCCGTCGGCACACTGCTTGCCCCCGACGCATCGACGGTTCAGGAAACTGGGGCTGATTCCGCCTGAGGCGCGCGCTCACCATTGCCATCTCCGGCCTGGCTGGTGTCGGAGTTGTCCAGTGCAAAACCGGCGACATCTTCGGGATCGTTGAGGACTCGGGTCAACCCGATCCATAAACGCTCGATCGCCACGGCGGCCAGAAGCGCTATCGCTGGCTCCACAGATGCGCGATATCGATTTTGTGCAAAGGTGATCGTGATCGTGATGAAGATCACGATCAGCGGGCCAACGAGGGGCAAGATCGTCTCGCGACGTCGCCGGAGAGTCACCGCTCCAGCAATCGCGAGCGCGACCATCGGGTACCAGGTCAACTGCGCCAGGCGTGTCTCCCAGAGATTGCGGCCCTCCAGGAATGCTTCGATCTCCACCACGCGGACTGGATTCCAGAGACCAGTGATCCGTGCCCACCGGGCGACGAGGACAGTCGGCAGCCGATCGATGTTGTCGCCGATGTATTCGAGGGTCTCCTCGACCAGAGCGTCAGAACGCTCGGATTGATCGGAGTTCTGCAGGGTGAGACCGGCTTGGTCGAGGAACTGGAACGGGCACCCCATGCTCCAGTACCCGGTGAACTCGCCGTAGTAGGTGTCGTCGCAGTTGGATGTGGCCAGGGTGATCTCATACCCGGCCGACAGGTACACGGGCTCTTCAAACCTCGAGAGGTTGAATGCCACCCAGGGCATCAACAGTGCCGCAGAAACTCCACCAGCCACGAACAAGGCACCGATTCGTCGCATCCATGACCAGCTGGCGGCACGCAGAATCAGCGGTGTCACCACTACCACGCTCAGCAGCAACAACTCGGCGCGACCGAACGCGGCAAATGTCAACGCGGCACCCATCACGGCAGCCCCACCAATAGATGGCGAATGCCAGAATCGGTAGGCGAACAACACGACCGTGGCGAGGCCGAGCGCCGCCAGTGGTTCTGACAGAAGGGTGCCGCTCCAAACCCAAACGTTCGGGTAGATCGCAGCCGTCGCGGCCGCGATCACACCAAGACGGCGGCCACCGATCTCACGGCCCGCCATCCCAGTGACAACAACCAAGGGAACCCCGATGAACAAAGAACTGAGCAACATCTGCGCCGTGGCACCTGTAATGCCGAGCCACGACCAGAACCCCAGAAACAGAATGTACAACGGCGGGTGATCTGCCGCTTCCAGGATTGTGCCGGTCTCGTTGTAAGCGAGCGGATTGATCCACGAGACGCCGTTGGCAAGCAACTTGCCGCTCTCATAGAAGAAATAGGCGTCACCCCAGATGTAGTAGTCACGTCTCCAGATCAGGATGAATATCGACTGCCAGACGAAGGCCAGCCCGGCGATGATCGCGATCCACCGCCAGAACCAACGGGACCCCATGTCGCCGTCGACGTCACTCATCGGTTTCACCTGACTCAGCTGAAATCTTTGCCGCCTGTTCGTCGAGCCGTGCCCCCAGCAGCGCGACCTCCTCGGCCAACCGGCGCGATCGTGCTTCGAGGCGTGACAGCTCCCACGAGTAGTGGATGGCGATCATCAGCAGGACCGTCGAAGCCATCATCAGCAGGAGGGCCGGCGCATTTTCTACCCCGAGCCGATCCGCGGTCCAATCGAGGATCACCGGGAATACCGCCAGTGGTAGAGCGAGCAGACCGATCACGAGCCAGAGCAATGCGTACTTCGACCGGAGCTTGCGCTGACCGACAAGCCGCACGATGAATACGAGGATCAGGCCGGCCACAACGAGCATGAAGATGCGCGCGCCGAGTGTCATGAGTGAACCCGCCTGGATCTTCCGATAACAGCTGTCCCCGCAACCCCGACGAGCAGCCGTAGGTAGTTGAACAGGAGTCCGAATGAGCCCTTGGAGGGTGTGCCACCCTGCCGGCGCCGCATTCCGACCGGCACCTCGACTACCTGCAGGCCGGCCCCCTGTACGAGCACGATCACCTCGACGGTGTCTGCGAGATACTCGACCGGGTATCGATCAGCCAGGAAGCTGACCACCGAGCGATCGAAAGCACGAAATCCGGACGTCGCGTCGGTAGCCCGAAATCCGGTTGCCTTGCGGACCAGGTAGTTCAGCAGACGTTGCGCCCCGCGGCGGGTCACACCCATGTCGTAGTCACCGGAGCCATCAGCGAAGCGGCTGCCAATTGCCATGTCAGCGCCATTGTCCAACGCGGCTAGCAGGGCCCGGATGTCAGATGGATCGTGCTGGCCATCAGCATCGATGATGACCACCTGCTCTGCCTCTTGCGCGAGCGCATAACGCAACCCTGCACGTACCGCTCCCCCGACTCCGAGATTGAACGGCAGTTCCAGCACCGTTGCATCGTGATCCCTGGCGATCGCAGCGGTGGCATCTGTAGAACCGTCATCAACGATAACAGGGTGAATTGTGCGCTGATCGTCGTCGGTCCAGGACTCCAATTCAACCAAGAAGTCCGGGAGCGCTTCAGCCTCGTTGTAGGCGGGGATGATCGCCAAGACCTCGGTGGTGGGCACAGTGTTGGTGGGCGCGGACATTGTTGTCACTTCCCCCGACCTCGACTGGAAAGTCGCCCACGCACGTACTGGCTCGACGGCTCCTCGACGAAACGGTGGCTGAGGGCAGCAATAGCCGTTGATACGAGGGTCGCGGAAATTACCAGCACCAAGAAATTGCCCGTGAGATCTGGCCAATCGAGGATCTCCATTGTCCATTCGATGGCCGCTTGGTGCCAGAGATAGATCCCGTACGAGACCACGCCCAACCAAGCAAGCGGCCTCCAGGCCAGAAAGGCGACGAATCCCGATGTCCCGCGACGAACGAAGATCACAGGAGCAATCATGGCGATGCCCACCACCCCGTAGAGCGTCTGGCGGATGAGTTCGCGACCAACGTCGGCGAGTTGGAGACCCCGCTCGAGGTCGAGTTGGGAGGACAGAAACCAGAACGTGAGGGCCGCAATAACCCACCACAGCCACACTCGCCTGGTTGCCGCCTCGGTGGCGGTGCGAATCAGCGAACGGCGGTCGGCCCATGCCGAAATCACTGCCAAAGCCATACCTGCACCGAAGATGTCCAGGTAGGAGGGGGTCCAGAGTCGCGAGAGCGCACCCCAGGAGTTGTCCTCATACGGTGAGAATTCGGCCATCACGATCCGGAACACGACGCTGAACAGTGCCAGCGCCCCGCATGCGACCAGCAGCCATAGGGCTTGCCGATTCATCGATCGCGGGGGTGAATCGGAGCGACCCTTGCTGAAGCGCCGTGCGCCGGCGGCGATTGCAGGCAGCATCAAATAGAAACCGAGTTCGGTGGCGAGGCTCCACGACTGGGTGATGCCTGTCACAGCGGTCGATGGAGAGTAGACGTGGGTCAACGTGAACGAGAGCACGAATCCTCTGAGGCCGTTGACCGTGACGGTCCCGATTGCCAGCAGGAACAGCAGCGCCACCCAATAGGCGGGAAAGATCCGTACGAGGCGACGAATCCAGAACGGCCCTGACATCGGCGGAGCGGAGTCGTCGAACTGGGCAACCACAAACGGCCGGTAGAGGAGGAATCCCGAAAGCACAAAAAAGATCGAAACCCCGATGTCCATCCTGCCGAGTAGCAGCCCACCAAACTCCCATCGAAATGTTGCGCCGCTCGCAAAGCCTGCATGATGCAGGATGATCAAGAAGGCGGCGATGAACCGGACCCCGTCGAGGCCGGCAAACCATTGTCGCCGGGTGTCAGGCGTGGCCGCGACGTCGGGCAGAGCGACGCTCATCCCTACTACCGGACCCGCGTCGAGGCGGGTCGTGCGGAAGCGGTCATAGAGATCGGACGATAGCGCCCTGTACGTTCTCACAGGATGATTAGCCCGATTCGAGCCGCAACGGCATGGTGCACCCGCGCTCCGGATCGCGCCGTTGCGCTCCTGCTCGCCCTGGCCTCCTACGTCCCGATCCTGCTGACATCACCGGGCCAAGTCAGCGCCGACACCAAGACGTATCTAACTCTCGATCCTGGCTCCGTTCTCTCCCAGGCTGCTTCGATGTGGGATCCGACGGTTGGTGCCGGGACCGTGCCCCATCAAAACATTGGCTACCTGTTCCCACTTGGCCCCTATTACTGGGTGATGGAGCAGATCGGGATCCCCGACTGGCTCACTCAACGCCTGCTGTGGGGAACGTTGGTCTTCGCCGCCGCCTACGGGATGTATCGATTGGCTCGATGGATCGGATGGGGCCCGACGGGTGCTCTCGTCAGCGCTTTTGCCTACGGTTTCAGCCCATACCTGCTGAGCTACCTAGCGCGGCTTTCGGTGATCCTTGGCCCCTGGGCCGCTCTGCCGTGGATGATTCTGCTCGCCGCGAAAGCCGCCCGCACGAGGTCTTGGCGACCGGCGGCACAATTCGCCGTGGTGGTGGCGCTTGTCGGGAGCGTGAACGCCACCGCACTGGTACTGGCCGGTCTCGGCCCCGTGATATGGCTGATCGCCGATGTCGTCTCGGGTCGCGTGAGTGCCCGTTCAGCCGCCCGCGCGGCCGCAATGATCGGTTCGCTCGCCGCTGCCGTGTCGGTGTGGTGGATTGCCGCCCTCCGAATTCAGGGCAGCTATGGAATTCCGATCCTCCGCTATACGGAAACCTACGAGTCCGTGGCTAGTGCCAGCACTCCGGCTGAGCTCGTTCGGGGCCTCGGGTACTGGTTCTTCTACGGCGGCGACAGGCTCGACTCCTGGGTGGGGCCCTCGCTGCCCTACATCGACCGCCCAGTGCTGATCGCACTCGGATTCGCTCTCGCCGGTACCGCACTGCTGGGTTTCCTGGTGGCATTCGCCGGCCGTGCCACCGCGGCTGTCCTGCTGCTCATCGGGCTCGCCGTAAGTGTCGGAGCGGCGCCGCTCGGATCAGCCACTCCATATGGCGCCGTGTTCGATTGGTTCGCCTCCGATACCACTGCCGGTCTTGCCCTCCGTTCAACCCCGCGCGCCGCGCCGCTGCTGATTCTTGCCCTCGCGTTTGGCCTTGGATCATCAAGCGAGTGGCTGCGAACAAAAGTGCGAGATCGCACGAGTGCACCGCGGGCCGACAGCCGGCGATGGGATCTGCTCGTGCCTGTTGGAGCATTGGCGTTACTGGCGGTCCAGCTCTTCCCATGGTTCACGGCTGACTCGCTAACTCCATCGTTGCTGCGAGACGAGACACTGCCTGCGTACGAAACCGAACTTGCCACTTGGTTGGACGCGACTCGCGATCCGGCAGGAGGCGGCCGCGTCTATGAACTCCCTGCTGCGGACTTCGCCAACTACCGATGGGGCGGCACTGTCGATCCGGCATTGCCCGGCCTCATCGAGAGGCCCTACATTGCCCGGGAACTGGTCCCCCAGGGCGGCGCTGGAACCGCCGACTTGTTGAACGCCTTCGAACGTCGCCTACCCGAGGGGTGGTTCGAACCCGAAACCCTGGCGTTGATCGCCCGGCGTCTCGGAGTCGACACCGTAGTGACCCGTAATGACCTCCAACACGAGCGGTACCGCCTTGCACGCCCCGGGCAGTTGTGGACCGATGTGACGGGAGCACTCGGTGACCCGAACCACGCGGGGCCCGTAACCACCGATCAACCTGTCATTCCGCTGATCGACGAACGCACGCTCGCGCATCCCGAAGCCGCTACTGAGTTCCCTGTTGTCGCCGCCTTTGATCTCAGCCCGGCTCCCCCAGTTGCGGCCGTCCCAGCCGATTCTCCAATCGTGCTCGCCGGCAGCGGAGACGGCATCGTCGACATGGCGGGCGCAGGGCTACTCGACCCAGAACGGCCGCTGCTCTACGCCGCCACGCTTGCCGATCTCGCCTCCGACGGAGAATTCGAACGCGACATGATCGGCGAGGACCCGTGGTGGGTTGTCAGTGACACGAATCGCAGACAGGGACGCCATTGGTCCACGATCAGCTCCAACCTCGGTGCGCTGGAAACTGCCGAGCCAATCCAGATTGACCCTGATCCGGGCAACAACCAGCTGGACGTCTTCGATGACAAGATCGAACGGCAGACGATCGGCGTTCACCGCGGTGACGTCGAGGCGGTGCGGGCCAGCTACTACGGGTACCGGGTGGCCTACATTCCTGAGGATGCTCCTCGCTTCGCTCTTGATGGTGACCCAACCACGGCCTGGCGGGCCGGCGTATTCGAAGAGACCAGTGGCCTCGTGTGGGAGGTCGACCTTCGCGAGCCGACAACAGCATCAACGATCACCGTTCTCCAACCAATCAGTGGAGCCCTGAATCGCTACATCACAAAAGTGCGCGTCACGCTCGACGATGAGACATCCTTCGATGTTCTGTTGGACGAGAGCTCCCGAAGCCTTCCCGGGCAGGTCATCGAACTGCCCGGACAGCCCTTCGATTCACTGCGGATCGAGATCCTCGCCGACAATCTCGGTGAACTGAGCAGCTACATCGGCCAACCCGGCGTCGGTTTCGCCGAGATCGTCATCCCAGGAGTCACCGATGACTACGTGGTCCAGCTACCGGACCTCGCCGAGTTCGAGATCATCGATGTTGATCAACTGGCACAACAGCAGCTGACATACCTATTGACCAGGCAACGCATCGACCCAGCCTCACCCAACCAGTCATCTGCGGAACCATTCATGGTGCGCGAGATCCAGGTCCCCGACGCACGATCATTCGCGATCAGCGGTGAGGTCAGGCTCTCGGCGGAGGCCTCCGATTCAGAGCTGCTCACGGTGTTGGACGACCCATCGATGGTGATTGCCAACCGACGCCTACGCGGCACGCCTGATGCTCGGGGAGCATCAGCTTTCGACGGCGACTACTCGACAGCCTGGCAGACGCCCTTCGGGGGATCGGTCGGCGCCGAGTTGACCATCAACCACGTCAGCCCCGTCGAGGCCAGCAGCGTCACGGTCACGTGGTTCGACGACGGACTGCACTCAGTTCCCTCCGAGCTGACGATGGTCGGCGATGACGGCATCCCTCGCGTCATATTCCTGCCACCCACGCCCCCCGTCAATGGAATCGCAAGCACTACCGTCGATGTTCCCGCTTACGTATCAAGCCACTCGGTAATCACGGTGTCTGCGATCACCGAGCACCACTCGCCCGAATACTTCTCAGGCCTCCCACAGGAGTTGCCGATCGCCATTTCCGAGATTCAGCTCGGCAATACTCCGAACCCCGTATTCGATCGCACACTGCCGATCAGCACCGAATGCCGACGGGACCTAGTGGTGATCGACGGCACCCCGATCCCGTTCCGTGTACTCGGAACCCGCGAGGACGCTCTGACCCGCTCAGAACTGGTGCTAGAGGCCTGTACGGGCACGCTTGACACCGATGCCGGCACCCACCGTGTCGACGCCATCCCCGGCTCTGTCTCAGGATTCGACGTCGACCGCCTGGTGCTCGACAGCCACGCTCGCGAGCAAGCCCCCAGGAGCAACGCCGAGGCCCCCGCCACCACCGTGGTGCGGGCGGAGTCCACCGAATTCGATCTGCGCGTCGGGCCATCCAATGTTCCGTCTTGGCTGGTTCTCGAACAAAGCTGGAATGCTGGCTGGCACGCGACAGTCGACGGCGAAGGCGTTGGGGCACCCGTGCTGATCAACGGCTATGCCAACGGCTGGCTCCTCCCTCCAGGTGAGATCGAACGCTCAGTCGAGCTGCGTTGGGAGCCCCAGCAGACAATGCGACTCGCATTGTGGTTCTCGCTGCTCGCAGGAATCGGCGTGATCGCTCTCCTTGTATTCGCACGGCGACCTGGGATCGAACCCGTCCCCGACGCAGATGTCGGGGCGGCCGCCGCGAAGGCTCGCGAACGCCGGCGGCAGAGCCCGCTGCTCGCCGGTGCTCTCGTGGCCGTGGTCTACGTCGTGGCCGGACCTGTCGCGGCACTGTGCGGGGTTGTCACGTTGCTCATCGGGCCACGGTGGCGCTGGCTCGCGCCCGCGGTCGTACTGCTCACCGGAGGAGTCGTCGCCGGCTCGATCATCGCATTGGAATGGCGCCACAACTATCCACCGGGGCCCGACTGGCCGGATCGTTTCGGCTGGACATCCCCGCTCGTATGGATCGCAGTATCGACGGTCGTGATCAGCGCAATTATGCCGCGCGGTGTGCGTCGCCCCGGCTCAGAGCCGTCATCGCCTGAGATAATCGCGACGCCGCACGACTAGCCTTCGGTGCTCGTGCGCACACTGATCATCGTGCCGACTCACAATGAGGCGGCAAATATCTCCGAGATTCTCGACCGCCTGGACACTCACGTCCCCGGCGCCGACATTCTGGTGATCGACGATGCCTCGACCGACGAAACCCGGGCCATCGTCACCCAGCGCGCCGCTGGCGACGAGCGACTCAGGCTGCTTTGTCGCGAGGAGAAACGCGGGCTCGGAGATGCCTACCTGCACGCCTTCCGGATCGGTCTCGACGAGGGCTACGAAGCGATGGTCGAGATCGACGCCGATCTGTCACACGACCCCGCGGTATTGCCGACCATGCTCGACGTCGCCTCCCGAGGGATCAACCTCGTCATCGGATCACGATACGTTCCTGGCGGCGCTGTAGTCGGATGGCCTCGACGGCGAACCTGGCTGTCGCGGTGGGGGAACCGATATGCCGCGATCATGCTCGGGCTCGCGGTCAACGATGCCACCGCTGGGTACCGCGTCTACCGTGCCGACACGTTGCGGCGTATCGGCCTGGAGGGAGTCCAGGCGGGTGGCTACGGATTCCAGGTCGAGATGACCTATCGAACGGTTCGCGCCGGTCTCTCGGTAGTCGAGATTCCAATCACGTTCCGCGACCGCATCGCCGGTTCGTCGAAGATGAGCCGCGGGATCGTCACCGAGGCCCTCCGTCTCGTGACCTACTGGGGGCTTGCCGACCTATTAACGCTGCGCCGACGGGGCCGGGCGTATCGAGTTCCGCGCTCAGCCGACTGATTCGAGGTAGTCCGCCAGCACATCGAGGTGCCTGGCCGCTACCGCGTTCCATGAAAGACCGTCCGCGTGTTCGATTGCGGCCTGCGCGAAGTCGGCTCGGAGGCTGTCGTCAGAGAGCAGATCCGCGACTGCCGTTCCCATTTGCGCCGTGTCCCTGACCAGGAAACCCGTAACATCGGCGATCGCGGCACCCTCGTGACCGGCGATATCTGTGGCTACACAGGGCGTGCCGCAGGCACCGCCTTCAGTCAGCGACATACCCCAGCCCTCCGCATGCGACGCGCTGACAACAAGCCAGGCACTCCGATACGCATCGACGAGTTCATCGTCGGTAACCCGACCGAGCAGGCGGATCCATCCAGCAGCGTTGTTGCTGCTGATCCACTCTTCGATGGCCTCCCGGTCAGGTCCATCACCGACCAGGTCGACATTCAGATCTGGATGAATCAGCCGCGTCTGGCGCAGTGCCTCCAGCGCCATTCGCTGTCGCTTCACCGGGGCCAGCCGACCCACGATCACAACATGAGGATGAGCGCTCCGACGTGACGCATCGGGAGTGAACCGCTCGTGGACACCGGGCGGGATCACAGCTAGATGCTCCGGATGGATGCCGATCTTCACGATCTCCTCCGCAGATGAGTCGGACAGCGTGGCGAACTGGCTATGTCGGTAGAACAAAGGGGCGAACCGTGTCTCCATGAACCGGCCGACATGGTTCAGCGGGCGCGGCAGCACGTCATCCCACATCTCCCGATGGACGTGGTGCATCCAGACGACTCGACGGCGTGGCGCCCATATCGGCCCGAACCAGGGAACCCCGTTCCAGATCTCGATCGTCAGGACATCGGCGGGGCGACGGCGAAATAGCTGGCGGCCGATGACGCGGGCGAACACGTCGTATCGCCCTCCACGCTGGGTGACCCGATACCCATGCCGTTCGAAGGACGTGGGCTGGTCGAACGTCGAAGTGCGATGCACTACCTCGATACCTGCGGCCGCCCAACGCCGGAAGATCTCATCGGCATGCAGTTCAGACCCTCCGGCTTCAGGATCATCCAGATCCCGCCAGGCGTAACTCTCGATTCGTCCCACACCGAGGGCGTGCAGGCGTTCAACAGCAGCGTTCAAGCTGTCGGATGACCCCCGGTTGGTCATGTGTCGAGCTTGCGCCAAAGAAAGTCCGGCGCGTAGCGCAGCATCCCGAACACGACGCGGAGCTTGCCCGGTGCCCAAACCACACTGCTCCCCCGACGCAGTCCGGTCGCAACGGCTTCAGCGACGTCTTGCGGATCGACCGCCATGGGCCCGTCCTCGAGGCCCGCGGTCATCGAGGAGCGCACGAACCCCGGGCGTACGGTCATCACCTTCGCTCCGGAGCCGTGTAGGGCATGCCCGAGGCCGGTCGCAAATGCGTCCTGACCGGCCTTTGTAGAGCCGTAGACGAAGTTTGACGCCCGAGTTCGCACTCCGGCCACGCTCGACAGCACGACGAGCGTTCCATGGCCCTGTGAGCGCAACTGCTTGGCAACTGCGAGCCCTGAGCTGACCGCGCCGCCATAGTTGACCGACGCCAGTTCGGCTGACGCGAGTGGATCCTGCAGATCAGTGGCGCCGAGTTGACCAAAGGCCTGGATCACAACATCGAGGTCTCCGTATTCGGACGCCACGTCGGCAACCAGAGCCTCGTGACTCGCGAAATCGGTGGCGTCAAACTTCACCACATTCACCTCGGCGTCGCCTGCTTCGATCTCATCGACGTTCACCTGATCGGGCTGTCGAACTGCAAGGATCACCCGTCGAAGTGATGGCGAAGCGAGCTCGGCGACGATCGCCTGCCCGATATCGCTCGTGCCGCCGAGGACGAGCACGGTCTGGGGGTCATTGATGGCGTTGTTCATATCGTTCGTTCCAATCGGGTCGGGTAGGTCACACAAGAGCTAAGCGGCGGGCCTGGTCGCTGACCCAGAGGCCTTCGGGGTCTACCCGATTGCGGATCTTCATCCACTCATCGAGCCGCGGATAACCCGCACGAATCACTTCTGGGGTCGTGCTGGCGTCCTTGGCCAAGTAGTGACGGCCACCAGCGTCGAGCACCATTGCGTCTAGATCGGCAAGCAGGGCACCGAGCCCGGCCGCACCTGCGGGGAGATCCAGCGTCAGGGTCCAACCCGGTGTGGGAAAGCTCAACAGTCCACCGCTTTCGGGTCCAAAACGCTTCAGAACGGCCAAGAAGCTGGCATGGCCCGACGCCACGACGCGCTCGACAATCGCGCGCAGCATGTCGACGGCCTGGAAGGGCACGACGAACTGGTACTGGAGGAAACCGTTGCTCCCATAGAGCCTGTTCCAGTCGCCGACCATGTCGAGCGGGTGGAAGAATCCGGTGATGGTTTCGAGACCGCGGTGATCTTTGGGAGCCTTACGATACCAGAGCTCGTTGAAGGCACGTACTGCCAGCCGGCTGAGAGTATTCGGAGTTCCCGGGGGAACTCCCGCCAGTTTGCCTGGGTCGAACCCCAGCGGATCACGGACTGCCTTGTGGCCTTCAGCTTCCAGTTCCGAGATCGTGGCGTGGTCCCCGCGGGTCAGTACGGAACGGCCAAGGCTGTTGCCGCTGGCTACGAGATCGACCCACGCGACCGAGTAGCGGTAGCGATGATCACCACTCTCCATCCGCTCGATGAGGGCATCGAGGTTGGCCACCCGTTCGGTGTCGACGACACAAAGACTACTCTCGATCCGAAGCAGTCGAATCGTCGCATCGAGAATGATCCCGGTGAGGCCCATACCGCCAATCGTCGCCCACCAGAGGTCGGGCTCTGACTCTGCGGTGATCGCGCGCTGACTGCCATCGGCCAGCAACATGGTCAGCTCGTCAAGATGGCTACCAAAGGAGCCGTCGAGGTGATGGTTCTTGCCGTGGATATCGCTCGCAACCGCTCCGCCGATGGTGACGAACCTCGTTCCGGGGCTGACGGGAACGAACCATCCCCTGGGTACGAGGTGGCGGAGCAGCTCGTCGAGACTCACCCCGGCACCGACAGTGACTGTTCCCGCCTGCTCATCGAGCAGGATCGGGCCGGGCGCCAATCGCACGACTTTGCCGCCACCATTCTGTGCCGCGTCGCCGTAGGCGCGCCCTAGACCTCGCGCGATGACGCCGCGTCCATCGGGCGAAAGAGACCGCAACCCGGCGGCGGTCAACTCAGCTGGCGATGTATCGATCAGAGTTGCCACAGTCGGCGACGTACGGCCCCATCCGCTGAGTTCGGTCAGTTGTGCTCTCACGCTCTGTCGAGGCTACTGATCAACGCCTCCACCATCTCGTTGCTGCAACCATTGCCGCTCCTCACGGTGCAGAAATTGATCAGTAGGGCCACTCAGGGGCCTCTCTGCCGACCCGGACGCAGACCTTGCCCAGCCCGAGCGACAACAGGACCTTGAGCCCCACGTTCTTGAAGAACCAGGGAAGCTGCGCCAACTGCCGACCCGCATTTCGCGCGCGTGTTCCTGGAGAAGCATCGAGATCTGCGCGGTAGATGGTCATCGATCGCGATCGGCCCACGTATCTGAACCGCTCGCCGGCCGCAAGTTCGCGCATGATTGCCAGGGTGACGCCGATCGATGAGAACGAGTCGTGAATCAGCATTGTTCCACCATCGCGGAGGCGGTCACCCCAGGCCCTGATATCGGCACGCGCGGGAGAATAACGATGGGCACCGTCGATGTACAGCACGTCGATCTGCCCTTCGACCTCTGGCAGCGCGGCATCGGAGAACATCCGGAGATGACGCACCCGATCGGCGACACCAGCCGCTTCCAGGTTCGAATTGAACACCGCGTGATCGTCAGCCGCCTCGACAGCAAAGCCGTCGATCTCCTGCGGGCCCCGATCGTTTCCCGCATGCGGATCGATCGCGATGATGGAAACATCAGATGGTGCGGCACTGGCCAGCACAATCGTCGACCGGCCACGAAAGCTCCCGATCTCGACGATCGTGCCGCCACCGCGACAGCCGCGACCGGCGTCAAACAGCGTCGCCGCCTGGCCGGGAGTCATCCACCCCTCGACGCCGTCGACCAACTGCACCACGGACGCAAGGTCAGCGCTACTCGCGGGGTTCGTCGGCTGTGCATGTTCTTGGCTGGTCATGGATTCGGTCCGTTCGATGATTCCGTTCGATGATTCCGTTCGATTATGCGGCATGTGGTCAGGCGATGTAGACGGCCAGCCCATAGATCACCGCCCAGCAGAGACCGAGGGCCTGAAGGACATGATCGCTCGCGAAGACCTCCTCGGGAGCTGCCCCATCACCCTCTTCCAAAACCAAGAGGTAACGAAACAGCGCCATCATCATCGGCACGATCGAGAGTTCGTACAGTGGCCAATCAGCACCCGCAACTTCACTGGCGTCCAGGGCCCAGACGCAGTAACTGATCAGCACACCACTGAGACTCACTGCCAACAGGATCCGCAGGTAGCCAACGCTGTAGACCTCGAGAGTGGAACGTGTACCTGCTGCGTCTCCCAGTTCGTTGAGCTCGGCGTACCGCTTGCCGATCACGATGAACAGCGAGCCGAACGTGATGCACAGCACGAACCACCGTGACATCGGTACGTCCACGGCTGCCGCTCCGGCGGCCGCACGCAGGACAAATCCGGCCGCAATGGTGACCAGATCGACTACAGCAACATGCTTCAAGCGCACGGTATAGGCAATCGTGATGACCAGATAGGTTCCGATGACCGCCACTGTCTCCCAGCGCCCGGTGAGGCCCGCAAGGACGAGGCTGATGATCGGCAGCACGACCCCGGCCACCCTCGCCGCGCCCACCGAGAGTTCGCCCGCAGCGATGGGCCGCTTGCACTTTGTCGGGTGACGCCGATCTGCCTCGACATCGAGTAGATCGTTCCAGATGTAGGTACCGCTGGCGGCGAAACAGAACGCGACGAACGTGAGCACCGTCAAGGCCAACTCGTGGCCCTGGTCGAGCACGCCCGCCGCGCCCGGCGCGGCGAAGACCAGTATGTTCTTCAGCCATTGTTTGGGGCGCGCGGCTCTGAGCAGTGCACTCAGCACAATTGCACCAGTTGGAGTATCTGCTCAGTCGTCACGTTGAGGGGCGACGGTAGCGCCACATACCTCATCACCCGTTGATCTTGCCTTGATCAACCCAATGGGCGACATCGGCATCGGCGAGGAGCTCACGGTCACCGGGTGAGTCTCCATAGGCGGTCAGGTGAACATTGCCACGTCCGCCAAGCTCCTCATCCAGCCAGCCATGCAGCCGGCGGACCTTCTCCGGTCCCCGGCAATTCGGCCCGTCGAGTTGCCCCGTCAGCATGGACTCAGGTGAAACCACCAATCTTGTCGCGAGGACTTTCTCCACCGCGAGGAGGTCCGCCAATGGCTCGAGATATATCTCGAACGAGGCCGACACGAGCACAACGACGTCACCTGCGTGCAGGTGTGCATTCAGACAATCGACCACGTCCGAACGAAGGCCATCGGCATAAACGCTTCGGGCGAACGTGTCCGCCGTCTCCTTCACTTCACCCAGCGGCCTGCCTGAGAACGCCGCCGCGGCGCTTGCGACTTTCAGCGAATCGCGATCGCGGTGCCACCCGGCGGAGGCCAACCGCACCGGGTGCCGTAGCATCCGACCGGCGAGGGCGGTCGTACCGGCGACTTGGCGCAGGAATGGCACGACACAGTCGCGGACGGTGAGCGTTCCGTCGACATCGAACGCGGCGACGCCGATCACGAACGTCGAGCCGGGATCGCGCTGAGTTCATCCCAGAAGTTCGGCCAACTCTTGGATACCACCTCGGGGTCAGCGATCTCGACGCCGTCGACGACAAGCCCCAGTAGCCCAAATGCCATCGCGAGGCGATGATCGTGGTGAGTTTCGAGCCTCGCAGATTGGAGAAGATCGGTTGGCCTGATCAGCAATCCATCGTCTTCGACAGAGACCTGCGCACCGGTCTTCTGGAGTTCGAGAGCGAGATCGCCGAGGCGGTCACTCTCTTTCGCGCGAATGAAACCGACTCCCGTAATCCTCGTCGGCGTGACTGCCTGGGTTGCGACGACAGCCATCGTCGGTACGAGATCGGAAATGTCGGACATGTCGATGTCAATCCCCCGGAGAGGAGTGTCCCGGCGACGCATGACAACTGTGTCGTGGCTGCCGATCGTCGCCATGCATCCCATCGATTGCAGGACTTCGACGAACCGAGCATCACCTTGTGTCGACGACGACCCCAACCCACGAACGCTCACGGCTCCGCCGACCATTGCGGCCGCCGCCAGTGGGTAGCTGGCTGACGAGGCATCAGGCTCGACTCTGTATTCCGTTGACAAATACTCACCGCGGTCAACCGAGACATGGCGATCATAGATTTCAACATCACCGACACCGAACGCGTCCATGACTGCTCGGGTGATTTCGAGGTAGGGCCGCGACACGAGCCCCGTTGACAACCACAGCTTCAGGCCTCCCGGCACATAGGGAGCAATCAGCATCATCGCTGTCACGTACTGGCTGGACACGTCACCCGGCATCACGACAGCGTCGGCGTTACGCAGCGGCCCCGACACAGTGACCGGCAGGTGCCCCCAGCTCTCTCCCGGTTCGACGCTTGCACCGAGAGCAGCCAGCGAATCGTGGAGTGGGCCCATCGGCCGTTCCCTCAGCGGAGGATCGCCGTCAATCGTGTACGGGCCTGGTCCGAGGGCGGCCAGCGCAGTCACGAACCGCGACGTCGTGCCGGCCAGACGAGCGGGGAGTTCGAGTGGGCCCGGCATCAGTTCGCCACCCGTGCCCTCGACCTCTGCAATACGTTCACCGTCTTGTCCACGAACTGCAATGTTGCACCCAAGGCGAGTCAGACACTCGATCATCGAGGCAGTGTCGTCTCCAGGAGCGACACCGACGATCACACTCGTCCCCTCGGCCAAACCCGCGCAGATGAGAGCGCGATTGGTGATGCTCTTGGAGGGCGGAACCCGCACGTCGGCAATGACTGGACCTTCGGCCCGGCGAACGCGGAGGGTGTCGGTTCCGGACACGCTCATGAGAGAACCTGTACCGCGGGCCTGAATCCACGAGCTATCAGGCCTCCTCTGAACACATCCACCAGCGCATGATCAACGATGACCACTGCCACGCCACGCGTGCTCTCCACGACGTGAACGACTTCAAAGCTCGCAATGTTGACGCTGAGCTCGGCAGCAAGCGTGAAGACCTCCGCCGCCGCGCCGGCCCGGTCGGGAATCGGGATTCGAACTTCGGCGAGTTCTTCGGGGTGCACGACCCGAGCCGGCAAGTTGACCCTCGCTCGGCGGGCATCGGTGAGCCGTGCAAGCAGCGCATCGCGATCATCTGCACTGATCAGATCACGGATGTCTGACAGCCCGGTGATCAATTGTCCGAGTACGTCGACGATGGCGGATTGGTTCTCCGCACAGATATCGAGCCAGATATCAGGGTGGCCGCTCGCCACTCTTGTCATGTCGCGGAATCCGCCGGCCGCGAGGCGCAGCAACGCCGCGTGCTCGTCAGCTCGGTCACTGGCCAGACCCATCAATGTCGCCGCGGTGAGATGGGGTACATGACTGACGACCGCAACCAACTGGTCATGACGTTCTGGGCTCAACGCCACCACTTCTGCACCCAGCGATGCAACGATGCTCGCGACCTGGGCAAACGTTGTGTCATCGCTGTGCTCGACCGGTGTGAGTACCCACACGGCACCGTTGAACAGGTCGCCGTCAGCGCCGTCCAGCCCGTCGAGTTCGCTCCCCGCCATCGGATGGCCTCCGACGAATCGCGGATCGTCCCGGCTCCGACAGATCGGCGCTTTCACACTGCCAACGTCGGTAACTGTTCCCGAGGTATCGGCCAGAGCCCGTTTCGCCTGGTCGGAGGCCGCGAGAACCGGTACGGCGACAAAAGTGATTTCAGCAAGGCTGTCGAATCCAGCTTCATCGATCACCCCGAGGTCAACCGACTCCTGCTCTCTCGATGAATCGATGTCCTCGCCGGTGACATGCCAACCGCGGGCTCGGAGGGCCAGGCCGATCGATCCTCCGATCAATCCCAAGCCGATCACATTGGCGCGGCGAGGCGCTACGTCGCTCACGGCTCTGGATCGTACCCAAGGTCTCCCTGGGCGACGGCTTCAGTAATGGCTTTCCACTCGGCTGTTGTCAGCTCACGCCACGAACCCGGCGCCAATGACCGATCGCTGAGCGGACCGATCCGGGTGCGAACGAGCCGCCGAACAGGATGCTCGATTGCGTCACACATGCGCCGGACCTGTCGGTTACGGCCTTCATGAATGGTCAGCCGCAAGAGGCCCGGCTCCGGCTGCGACACCCTTGCAGGCGCCGTCATGCCGTCGTCGAGCTCGATTCCCTCGCGCAGACGTCGAAGGCCGCCCGGTGAAACTCGACCATTTGCGACCTCAACCAGATACTCCTTGTCAACGCCGTGCGATGGATGAGCGATGCGGTTTGCCAGGTCGCCGTCGTTGGTCAGCAGGAGCAGGCCCTCGGTCTGGGAATCAAGACGGCCAACGGAGAAGACGCGGGGTGTACGTGGGACCAGCTCGATCACCGTCGGTCTGGCGTGTGTGTCCTTGCTCGTCGTGACGACGCCGGCAGGCTTGTTCAGCAGGTAGTAGACAAGGTCGGGCCGCACTCCGATTGGCGCGCCGTCGACTTCGATGTGGTCGTTGTCGGGGTCGACCCGGCGACCAAGTATTGCGACGTCGCCGTTGACGGTAACTCGGCCCTCAGCAATCAGGTCTTCACAAACCCGCCGACTCCCCCACCCTGTCGCCGCGAGCACCTTCTGAAGGCGATCACCCTGCCCAAGCGCGGCACTCTTGTCTGCCAATTGCTCCCACAGCGGTGGCTCAGGTCGGGGAGGCTCAGGTGGGAGCGACATCGATTACCGGTGTGACTCGCAGACCCGCCTCAAGTGTTTCGACCACCTCGGCGCTCGGGATGAACTCCGCAATCGGCGGCAGGTCGTCAAGCGAAGCCAGGCCCAACTTCTCGAGGAACGAATCCGTTGTTCCGTACAGGATCGCCTGGCCTGGCCCCGGGTCGCGACCGACTTCGTCGATGTAACCGCGGGCCTGCAACGTGCGCAGCACTCCGTCAGGGTCAACACCACGAATCGCTGCTACCTGCGCTCGCGAGATCGGTTGCTTGTAGGCGACGATCGCGAGCGTCTCGAGTGCCGCTCCTGACAACCTCGCGCGCTGATCGTGCAGTAGGAAGCGTTCGACGTACGGAGTCAGATCGCCTGCCGTCTGGTAGCGGAATCCCCCGGCTACATGGACCAACTCGAATCCGTGTGCGTCAGCTGCGTAGGTCGTTGCCAACTCTTCACACCACTTCTCGATCAACACGGTCGGTTGCTCGAGAAGCTGAGCAAGCAGTGCGGCCGGAACGGGTTCATGGGCAACGAGGACGATCGACTCGATCGCCCTCTTGA
>Ga0209013_10001022_pt1 | contig 25889 bp, 23 predicted proteins | sample Cruoilmetagenom2_FD_187291 | JGI IMG/M metagenome (GOLD analysis project Ga0209013, IMG submission 187291) | Oil polluted marine microbial communities from Coal Oil Point, Santa Barbara, California, USA - Sample 2 (SPAdes) (version 2) | ecosystem: Environmental > Aquatic > Marine > Oil seeps ... | reverse complement strand
CGGACAGCATCCCCATCGCATCGCGGTGCTGGAGCGCTTCGATCGTGACGAGGCCCGCCGCATCTACGCCGGCGCCGACCTGTTCCTCATGCCTTCGCGCTTCGAGCCTTGCGGCCAGGGCCAGATCATCGCCATGCGCTACGCCACGCCACCGGTCGTGCGCCGCAGCGGAGGCCTGGCCGACACCGTTCTCGATGCCGACGAGGACCCCGAGAACGGCACCGGCTTCGTCTTTGGCCCGGCCCAGCCGGAGGCGCTCATCGACGCGGTGGGCCGAGCCATGGCTGCCCTGGAGGATCGGACACGCCTGCGCCACATCCAGGCACAGGGCATGGCCCGCGACCACTCCTGGCGGGTGCCGGCACGGCAGTACGAGGCTGCCTACCAGCGAGCCATCGCCGGTTAGCCGGTTGGGCGCGGCTGGCGCCGGCTACTGGATGATGAAGAGGGCGTCGATGGCCGACTTGCCGCTCACGCCCCGGACGTGGATGGTGTGATCACCGGCTGACAGGCGGCGGCTCCAGACGACGCGGCGATCCGCGTTGCTGTTGGCCCGAAGGTTGACCGTCTTCCAGGCACCGTTGTCCACGCGCACTTTCATCTTGCCGCGGTAGGGGCCGATGGGGGCCACCAGGGCGACGGCCTTGCCCGAGACGCCGATGCTGACGTTGGCCGTCGCGCCCTGGGCCTTGAGGATCGAGCCACCGAGTGCAGCCGCGCGGGCCCTGGTCGTCCATCGACCACCGGCCGGAAGGCGCCACGCGCCCGACTTGGAATCCCGCACCACGAGTCGTGCCTCGATGGCGGCGCTCGTCGAGCGGTTGCCGAGGCTGTCCTCGGACTTGACCCGGAACTTGTTCTCCTGTCCGGGCTTGAGCGTGACCCGGGTACCCGAGCCGGTCGGCGTGCCGGCGTAGCGCCAGGCCTGGCCGCCCGTCTTGCGCTGCAGCCTGGACGAGACCACGTTGCTGAGCTTGTCAGTGGTGTTCCAGCGCAGGTACGTCTGTGTGGAGCGCCCGTTCCCGATGGCGGTCCGGCTGCCCCGGACGCGAGGCGCCAGGTCGGTCACCTTGGGGCCGGTGCGATCGACCTTCAGCGTCAGCGCATCCGTCGAAGGCTGGACGTTGGGGCCATTGGCCTTCACCACGAGGGCGTAGCGACCGTCGGGGCCGCTCGTCTTGAGCGCCAGGCGCAGGCGCGTCCCCAGGGCGGCGAGGCCATTCAGATCGGTGCTCCCGAACTGCGCGCTACCGACCGAGCCGGGCAGGCCGGCGAGGCTTAGCGTGAGCTTGCCGCCGTAGCCGCCGCCGCGCTGCACATCGACGCGGGTCGCGCTCACGGTCGTGGAGCCGGCCACCTTCAGGTTCTCGTGGTACACCCAGGTCCTGACCGCCTTGGGGCCGACCAGGGCGGCCACGTCGAGGACGCGGTTGGGCTCGTCGCTGTCGTTCACGCCGGACCACACCGGGTCGGACTTGGGCTCCCAATCGAGCCGGCCGCTGGCGCGGACGAGCTTGCGCATCTCGTCAGGGCCGGGATCCGCGTGGCCGGCAAGGTACCGCGCCACCGCACCGGTCACATGGGGGGCGGCCATCGAGGTGCCGCTCATCTTGGCGGTGACACCGCCCGATGAGGCGTTGGGGGCGGTCGAGCGTACGCACGTGCCGGGGGCGACGATGTCGACGTCCCTGCCGTAGTTGCTGTAGTGAGCGTACGTGTCGTCGATCTCGCTCTTGTAGTTCGTGCAATCGGAGATGGCCAAGCCTCCGCCCCTGCCGTCGAAGTCGGACAGGGCGCCCACCGTGATGACCTGCGGATAGCCCGCGGGCGAGACGGTGTCGGCGTTGACGGAGAAGTTGCCGGCCGCCACGACCATCGTGATGCCGGCCTCGTAGGCGGCGCAGACGGCGACGTGCATGGGATCGGGGTCGCCCGGCTCGCAGGTCTCGACCTGGCTGCCGCGCGGCCCCTCGAAGCTCATGTTGATGACCTCGATGTCGGGCTGCTGCGGGTCGAGCTTCGTGCCCACCGCCCAGTCGAGGCCGCACAGCACGGAGGCGGTGTTCCCGAAGATGCCGTCGAACACCCGCACCGACCAGAGGCGGGTACCGGGTGCGACGCCAACGGTGCCGACGCTGTTGTCGCGGGCGCCGATGGTGCCGGCCACGTGGGTGCCGTGGCCGAGGGTGTCCGCCCAGTCGTTGGGATCATCCGGCTCGGTCTGGCCGAGCCCGATGTAGCAGTTGGTGCCGCCCGCGATGTTGAGCTCGTTGTTGCCGACCGGTCCGATGCCCGTGTCGAGCACCGCCACGTCAGCGTCGATATCCGGACCGGCGACCCCGTTCGGCGCAGCCTTCACGCGCTTGATGCCGCGGGGCACGGTCTCGCCGGCGAGGTGAACGCGGCGCACCTTCTGCACGGACGCGACCTTGTCCTCTCGCTGCAGCTTCCTGACCTGGCCCGGCGAGAGCGTCGCGGCGAACCCGCTGAGGGCATGGTCGTAGCGATGTCCCGCCCTGAAACCGTGCGTGGTCTCCAGACGCCTGGTGGTCTTCTCGGTCCGCTCGGCACGCAGCTTGATCCGTGCCCGTCCCTTCTTGCTGCTCGGAGAGATGGCCTTGCCCGCGTCGGCGACGGTGAGGGTCACGATGTACTGCTTGCCCTTCGACTCGGGCGCGGCCACGGCCGTGGCGGGCAGGAGGGCGCCCAGCAGCACGATGCACAGCGCGATGACGGTGGCACGGCCAGGCACTTGGGCGACGGACACGACTACCCCCAGCAGACGACTCATCGGGTCTAGGGTATCGGACCTTCGCAGGATGTCCTTCGAATGTGGTTGACCCATGTCACCGACCCCGCGACGCGATCGAGCCGGACGGTATGGCCGGCCCGCAGAGAGCGAACGAGGAGCCGCATCACAGCTTCCGAGCATCGCTGATCAGTGGCCCCTCGAACGTCTCCGCATGGTGCGATCCGGAGCGGTGGTGTCTGAACCACCCGTTCGTCGGGGGGTAGTGGCCCGGAAGGGCCGTTCGGCGCGATGGTCGCGCGCCGCGCCCATCCGGTGCATGCTTAGGGCGCCACAGCGTGTCCGCCACCGGCGTCGCAGGCTGATCGCAGGGAGGTATGCACGTATATGGGTCTGCTGGAGGGCAAGCGCGCCCTGATCTTCGGGTTGGCCAACGACCACTCGATCGCCTGGGGGATCGCACAGGCACTCCATCGCGAGGGGGCCGAGGTAGGCTTCTCGTCGGTCGAGACGCTCATGGAGAGGCGCGTCAAGCCGCTCGCGGCAAAGCTCGGCTCGACGTTCGTGGAGCCCTGCGACGTGCAGAAGGACGAGGACATCGAGCGTGTCTTCGCCAAGTGGAAGGAGCAGTACGGCGAGTTGGACATCCTCGTCCACGCCGTCGCCTTCGCCAACAAGGACGACCTCAGCGGGGAGTTCATCGACACCTCGCGCGCCGGCTTCGCCCTGGCTCACGACGTTTCGGCGTACTCGCTGGTGGCCCTGGCTCGCGAGGCCCGGCCGCTGATGGGCGATGGTGGCGCCATCCTCACGCTCTCCTACTACGGCGCCGAGAAGGCCGTCGCCAACTACAACGTGATGGGCGTGGCCAAGGCCTCGCTGGAGGCCTGCGTGCGCTATCTCGCGGTCGACCTGGGCAAGGAGGGCATCCGCATCAACGCCATCAGCGCTGGTCCGGTGCGCACCCTCTCGGCCGCGGGCGTCTCCGGCTTCAAGAAGATGCACCGTCTCTTCGAGCAGATCTCGCCCATGCGCCGGCCGCTGTCGATCGACGACCTGGGCAACTCCGCGGTGTACCTGTGCAGCGAGATGAGTCGCGGCACCACCGGCGAGATCCACTACGTCGACGGCGGCTACAACATCATCGGTGTGCCCGAGGCGGTCGACTGACCAGTCCATGACCCGACTGCCCGGCCTCGGCCCACGGGGCGAGGGCTGGGTCGTGCTGCAGTTCATGCTGCTGTCGCTGGTGGCCCTGACCGGGGTCTTCACTGGCGGCGCCTGGGCTGGGGCGCTCGCCTCGGTCACCTCCCTGGCCGGGTTGGTGCTGATGATCGCCGGTGCGGCGTTGCTGGGCCGCGGCCTGCTCGACCTCGGCCGCAACCTCACGCCGGTGCCGCATCCGCGCGACGATGCCCAGCTCGTGGAGACCGGAACCTACGCACTCGTCCGCCATCCCATCTACGGCGGCCTCATCGCCACCGCGTTCGGCTGGGGCCTTGTCGCGGCGAGCCCGTTGACGTTGCTGCTGGCGGCTGTCCTGGCCCTGTTCTTCGACCTCAAATCGCGCCGTGAAGAAGCCTGGCTGACGGCCCACTACGTCGACTACGAGACGTACGCGACACGGACACGCCGGTTCTTTCCCGGGCTCTACTGAGCGGTGGCGAGCGCCACCGACCCGCGCGCGGGGCAAGCGGGACAGGAAGAAACCCGGTGGCGAGGTCGGGAGGAGGGGTCCGACCTTGCCACCGGGCAAAAAATCCGCGTCACCTGCTCCACCCCCAGTCGTGAGGGAGAGGGGTTCCTCACGATCAGGGCCGTGCAGTGGAACGGTGTCGCTATGAAGAGATCTGGGGCGAATCTGCGCCGCTCCGAGAGGTGGGCCCATCACTCCTTGGTACGGCCGCTCCCCGTACCGGCGGGCCACACCTCGAGTGGAGCAGTGGGGTCTGGTGCGGTCGACCTCCCCGAGAGTGGCCGGCCGCTCGAACGCGGCGCTGGTCGAGCGTTGACCGTCGCTACCAGCCGCGGGTGCCCGGCCCGCCCTTGAAGGGACCGGTCACGTCGGAAGTGATCCAGCCGCCGTAGAAGTCGCCGGCCTGGGGCAGGACCCGCTCGTTGTCGATCCAGGCCTCATCGACTCGCCCGGAGTAGAACGCGATGTAGCCGGCGATGACCTCGTAGCCGGGCAGCGGCCTCGGGTACGTCCAGGCAGCGTTGACCCGCTCGCGGTCACCGGCGCTGATGCGGAAGTAGCTGGCCTCGCCCTTGAACTCGCAGGCCGAGTAGCGGGTGCTCGGCCGCAGCAGGTCCATGCGCACGTCCTCGGGCGGGACATACCAGGCCGGTGGGTGCGAGGTCTCCAGCACGCGCACGGCCCGGCGTGTATCGGCGATGGTGGTGCCGTCCACGACGATGCGCACGCGGCGTTCGGACGGCTCCACGCGGGGTGGCCGGGGGTAGTCCCAGACCGACTCGATGGGTCGGAGGGCGGTGGCGTCGGTCATGTCCTACTCCTCCCCACCGAGGCTGATGATGCCGTCGGCGGTCCAGATGCTGGTGTGGGGAACGAAGGCGGCCCAGGCGAACCAGAAGTGGTCACCGTGGCTGAGCGGGGTGAGGCTGGTGCCCGCGAGGACCCCATCGGTGGCCTGACCGGTGACGTCCCAGGTGCTGCCGGTCTCGAGATCGGTGATGGGTGCGTCCTCGCCACCATCACGGCCGAAGGTCAACGTCTCGCCGTCGACGACCGCGGAGAAGACGCCCGTGGCGCCGACGTCTTCGCTCTCGTCGATGTAGCCCGCGTCGAGTGCGGAGAGCGCGCCGGGTGTCCACAGGGCGACCACGGGCTGATCCTCGAACTCGAGGTTGACGGCACCGGCCGCGCGCAGCTCAGAGTAGGGCAGCGAGATGGGCGCGTCGCTGTCCTGCTCGCCGAGCGTGACCACGCGCTCCTTGGGCGCGAGGCGACCGTCGGTGACGCCGTCGAAGAGGAATGGCTGCTGGTCGGCGATGTCGTAGCCGACATAGGGGTTGCGGCCGTAGTCACGAGTGAAGCCGGTATCGCGGCTCATCACCACGCCGTCGGGATAGGCCGCGGCGAACTGGTCCAGGCCGATGAGCTGCGCGGCGACGGGCTCGAGCTTGGCGCCGGTGAGGTCACCGACGATGCCCACCCCCGTGGCCTGCTGCCACCACGTCTCGGTCTGGCGGTCGTACATGACCAAGTCGCTGAAGCGCAGGTTGCCCGACACGCCGAAGTCGTGGACCGTGCCGTCGAGGGTGCGCTCGAAGGCGAGCGCGGTGTGGCACAGCGGGCAGAAGGTGACGATGACCGGCACGTCACCGACGGTGTCGTTGACGATCTCGTGCCAGGTCAACACGGCCAACGGATAGGCTCGGGCGTCGCCGTCGACCTCGAGGGCGATGACCGGTCCCTTGGCCGTGACCCATGCCCGCGCCTCTTGGGTCGACTCGAACCTCGGGTCGTCGATGGCGGGGATACCGTCCTTGCGGGGACCACCAGAGAGGATCTCGCTGTAGGGCACCGCGCTGATCTCGAAGTTGGTAGACCAATCGTTGGTGTTGAAGTGCGGCGTGCCGGGGTCTTCGATCTGGCCTGGACGCCCCGCCACGAACTCGGCGTCCTGGGCCTGCACTGGAGGGGGAGAGGTGGTGAGGGAGGGGAGTGCGACCGCGGATACGAGCCCGAGGGCGGCGACCGTGGAGGCGATGCCGATGCGGTTCATGTCCGGGACCGTATGCTGGCGGCCACGACGGGGATGTGACACGCACCACGTTCGGCGAATCACCGTCATCGAAGCGTCACCGCATCGTCATCGAGAGGAGCGCCCATGCCCAGGCCGCTGAAGGTGGGCATCCAGCTGCCCGAGATCGAGTACGAGCCCCGCTGGACCGAGCTGGCCGAGATGGCACGCCTGGCCGAGGACATCGGTCTCGACTCGGTCTGGGTCGGTGACCACTACCTCTATCGCGATGAGGCCGGTGCAAGCGGACCCTGGGAGGCGTGGACGCAGCTGGCAGCCATCGCGGCCGTCACCTCGCGCGTCGAGATCGGCCCGCTGGTGGCCTCGACCTCGTTCCACGAGCCGGGTGTGCTGGCGAAGATGGCCATGACCGTCGAGGAGATCAGCGGCGGCCGGCTCATCCTCGGCCTGGGTGCCGGTTGGAACGCGACGGAGTACGCGGCCTTCGGCTTCGCCTACGACCACCGCATCTCGCGCTTCGAGGAAGCCTTCACCATCATCTGTACACTGCTGCGCGACGGACACATCGACCACGAGGGGCGCTACTACACGCTGCGCGATTGCGAGCTGCTGCCGCGCGGGCCACGACTCGAGGGTCCACCGCTGCTCATCGGCTCCAGTGGGCCGCGCATGCTGCGCATCACCATGCCCCACGCCCAGCAGTGGAACGCCTGGTATCTGACCTACGGCAACCGCGCGGACGGTCTGGCCCTGCAGCGCGAGCTGGTCGATGCCGCCTGTCGCGAGGTCGAGCGCGATCCCGCGGAGATCGAGCGGACCGTGGCTGCCTTGGTGCGACTCCCCGGCGCGGAGCGTCAGCGCGCTGACGAAGTCCCGCTCATCGAGGGTGCGCCCGAGCAGATCGCCGCGGTGCTACGGGACTTCGCCGCCGAGGGCATCGACCACGTGCAACTCGTCATCGACCCCGTCACACCAGCCGGCCTGGCGTCGCTGGCGCCGGTGCTGGAGGCGCTCGACGCGGGGTAATCCAGTTAGTCGACCGGGTGCCCCATCACCGTGTAATAGGCGAGGTTGGGCTGCTGCACATCCAGGCGGCCGATCTGGCAGATGAGCGGAACCGAGCCTTCCAGCTTCAGTGCGTACTGCCCCAGCGGGATCTGGTAGCCATCGATGGGCTCATTGGTGCGGATACAGCGCACCCGTCGGGCGCCCACCACCTGGGGCGCCAGCACGGCCGGCTCACGATCTTCGAAGTAGACCGTGATCACGACCTCCGCATCGGCGTCGTTGGGGTTCAGCATCAGCAGCGATTCGTGCCCATGCGGGTGGGTAGTGCCGGGCGCCGGGATGTCGCCGTCAGGGAAGAACCATGTCCTCGATCCCTGCTGGCCGCTCAACTGGCGAGCCTCGACTCACTGAGGATCTTGCGCATGCGATCAAGGACCAAGTTGGCGCCCTTCGCCCCCAGCTCCCGGTTCGCATCCCTGGCGCTCTCGAGATACCACTTCTCGGTGTTGAGGTAGCTCATGTCCACGCTCTCGGGACAGAGCTCCATCATCAGCGAGGTCTCACCCTCGGCCGCGTGGTCGAAGGGGTACTGGCTGATGATCTCGGCGTCCATGAGGGGGTGGCCCGAGATCCAGTTGAAGGGGTTGGCGCCCCGCTCGTGGTCGGCGTAGTAGTCGGCCATCTCGTTGCTGCCCCACCAGCCTTCGCCGCGCTCCTTCTCGAGGAATTCGAAGATGGCCAGGCGAGCACCCGTCCTGAACGCCAGGTCGGTGGGCATGCCCTGGAAGAAGTTCTCCGACTGATGGTGGATGAAGAAGTGGATGTTGCGGAAGCCGATGCGCAGCAGGCTGCGGAAGATGTCCTTGGCCACCGGGATGAGGTGCTCCGCTTCCACCTGCACGCTGCCCTTGAGCTCCGGTGGCTCGACGGCATAGCTGGCCGGGCCGTAGTAGAAGGTGGGCAGGACGACCATGTCCATCTCCTGCTCCAGCCGTTCCACGGTCTTGACCACGGCCAGCGTGTCCATGCCCACCGACATGTGCTGGCCGTGATACTCGAGCGGCCCCAGCGCCAGCACCACCGGTTGGTCCTCGTCGATCGCCGTCTTGATGTGATGCGGCAGCATCAGCTCATAACGCATGACAGTCTCCCCTCCTTGCAGGAACTCGCTCCTAGCAGTCGATCTCGATGAGGTCCATGTGCGTGCCGCTGCTCAGCATCTCGGCCGGGCCGTTCTCGGTCACGAGCATGCCGTTCTCCCAGCGACAGCCGAAGTCATCGTCGTAGAAGAACGTGTCCGCCTGGAAGGTCATGCCGGGCTCGATGGTGTACTCGCTGACAGCTTCCATCCAGGGCTTCTCGACTTCCATCAGGCCAAGGCCGGTGCAGGGCCCGTAGAGGTAGTGGCGCCACATGCCCTGCGCCTTGACGTACTCCTCGTACTTGATGGCGACGTCCTTGGCCACCACTCCGGCACGCACCCAGTCGAAGGTCTTGTAGTGCATGTCCCGCCCGAACTCGATGAGCGCTCGCTGGCGGTCGGTCATCTTGCCCAGGCAGATGGGACGGCCGACTGACGGCGAGTAGCCATCCACCCGCCCGCCCACGTTGATCTGGACGATGTCGCCCTTCTCGAACTGTCGGTGCGTACCGCGCGAGATCCCGTTGGAGGTCTTCTTGCCGCCGAAGGAGTAGACGGTATGGGCCTCGCCCTCGGCGCCGTTCTCGTACAGGGTGCTGATGGCGATGCCGGCCAGCTCCAGCTCCGTCATACCCGGCTTCACGGCGTTCAGCATGGCCTCGAGCGCCAGTTCACCGAGCCGGAAGCCCTCGCGCAGGCAGGCGATCTCCGCGGGGGACTTCTCTGACCTCAGTCGGGCCGTGAGGTCGTCCGCATTCACGATCTCGGCGTTCGGATAGGCCTCTCTGAGCCCTTCGTACATGGCCATGTTGGTACACAGGTAGCCCGCTACGCCGATGCGCTTGACATCGCTGACCCCGATCGATTCGAAGACCTCGTTGTAGCTGCTGCCGGCCATGCCCGGGTAGACCGGATCGGCGGTCTCTCGGTACTCCTTCATGAGGTGGATGTTGTCGATGACGCTGCGGCCCTTGGCGAACTCGCCGGACTCCATGCCTGCCATCAGCGCAGCCTGCCCCGACGGCGCGATGGCCACGCCCGCCATCTCGAAGAGCGGCCAGTAGGCCGAGAAGTAGCGCACCACCGACGCGTCCGATTCGTGGGCGTTCCCGACCAGGACATCGAAGCCTGCTTCGGCGATCAGCCTCGCTGCTCGCTCACGCCGCTCGGCGTACTCCTCGACGGGAATCATCGGTCCGGCACCCATTTCACGTTCTCCTGTGTCTTGTGTGGCAAGTGGTGATCGGCAGGTGGGGTGAGCTGCCCTGGCCTCTGCCTCTTGGTGGCTACTCCATGCACAATAGCGCTGTCTCGCACGACGGGAGGGAGCACATGGCAACCGGGCGGATCACACTCGAGGGAGCCGTTTCGCTGCAGGGTGGCGAGCGTCACAAGCATGCTGCGCGGCGCCTGCGCGAGAGCTATCCCGTGATCGAATGGCAAGACGGTGAAGGCCAGCCGGGCATCGCACTGACCGACGACGCGACCCTTCCCGAGGGTGCCTTCCGCATCGAGACCCAGGAGGGGCGGATCACCATCACCGGCGGCCCCTTCTCCGGCGTGATCTACGGTGTCGAGGAGCTCATAGCTCGCGGCGGATCGCATCCGGGCCGCATCACCGTCGCGGAGGCCACCGTCGAGCAGGAGCCCGGCCTCGCCTACCGCTCATTCTGGACCTGGGACCACTCCACCAACTGGGAGCTCTCGCAGGTGGGCCAGCAGGAGATCGGCGTCTTCAATCCCTGGGGCAAGCCACCCGGCGGGTTCCTCCGCGACTACAAGCGTTTGGTCGACTTCTGCTCACGGAATCGCATCGCCGCAGTCGTCATCTACGGCTTCCTGCGTGATTCACACGGTGGCATCGAGGCCGCTCAGGAGTTGAGCCGCTACGCCACCGAGCGTGGTGTGCGCATCCTGCCGGGGATCGCGATCGGCTCCTATGGTGGCTGCTACTGGGAGGGGGATCACCGGTTCAACCTCGCCACCTGGCTGAAGGCCAACCCCCAGCACGCGGCCACGCTGGAGAAGGGCGTGGGCTTCCAGATCGCCGACCTGGCCTTCCCGTTGAGCTTCCCCAAGTCGGACTACACGCTGTCTGCCTGTCCCTCGGCGCCCGAGACCATGGCCTGGATGGAGGAGGGCGTGGCCTGGCTCAGCGAGACCTTCGACATCGGCGGTATCAACATCGAGGCGGGCGACTACGGTGTATGTGGCTGTGACCGCTGTGCGTCGCGACGCGCCAACGAGGCGGAGGCCGCCCGGCGGGTGGACGACTTCGGAGACTCCTGGTCCCACACCGACATGGCCGACAATTTCCCGCGCCTCTACCGCACGGCAAAGGCCATCAAGCCCGACCTTTGGCTGTACAGCGAGATCCAGTGGGACAACCTGCTGGACCCGGTGGCCCACGCAGCCCAGCGCCGCCTGCCCCCCGGTGGCATCTATCAGCACACCACCAACCGCACCTACTGGGGCCGCATCCAGCGCGAGCTGACCCGGGACTACGTGGAGGGACTGCCCACCCAGCCCAACGTGCTGCGCTGCCAGTTCGCCTGCCAGTGGAACGGAGACGAGCGCAGCGAGCGCTATGCGCTCAACGCCCGCGTGTTCGGCGACATGGCGAGGCTGAGCGCGCAACGCGGCCTGCAGGGCCTCACGGTGTGGGGTGAGCCCTCGCCCTACCACGCCACGGTCGAACTCTCCTATCTCGCCTTCGCGCGCTTCTCGTGGGAGCCCACGCTCACCTGGGATCGCTTCCTCGCCGAAGACGTGGCACCACTACTTGGCGGGGTTGATCCTGCCGTCGAGTTCGTCCAGATCGCCGAGGAGATCGACGCCAACCAGGCCCTGCCACTCGAGCGGCTCAAGGCCCTGCGTGACGCCGCCATGGCTCACCGCGCTGGCGACGAGGCGGGCCGTCGCTGGCTCTCGCTCGAAGACCAGATCTCGCGGCGCGTCTACATGGGCCAGTAGCCCGCCGGCCACGAGCCGACTTCGCGCGCGAGGCCGCTGTCGCGAGATCCAGGTGAAAGGAATCGTGTCCCCGGAGCCTCATATGGGTGGATACTGCAACTTGCAGCATCCGAGGAGAGCAAAGGGTGCAGCGCGATCTCGTGATCAAGGCACAGCAAGGCGACGCCGAAGCGTTCGGCGCTCTGGCCAACGGGGCGATCGACCGACTCCACGGTGTGGCCTACCGGATCTTGCGTGACAGGGACCAGGCGGACGACGCTACCCAGCAGGCGTTGGTGTCGGCCTGGGACCACCTGCCGGGCCTGCGCGACCCGGACCGGTTCGACGCCTGGACGTACCGACTTGTGGTGCGCGCTGCCTACAAGGAGGCTCACCGGACACAGGCGCAGCGCGACCGTGTGCGCTGGATGCCGCCCGATAGCGGCACCGGCACGGACATGCCTGACCGGATCGCCGATCATGACGAGCTCGAACAGGCCTTCAAGACGCTCTCACCGGAACATCGTGCGGTCCTCACGCTCCGCTACTACTGCGACCTGCCCCTGGGCGAGATAGCCGAGATCCTCGACATCCCGGTCGGGACCGTCGGCTCTCGTCTTCACCATGCCACCCGGCATCTGCGCGACGCGCTCCAGCGAGAGCGTCGCCGCGAGCCCACCGAAGAGCACGCGCTGTCATGAACGAGAACGAACTCGAGCAGTCGCTCAGCGAATGGATGTACGACGATCAGTCGAGAGCATCCTCGTGGGTCCTTGGCAGTGTCGTCGCGCATGCCCGCCAGCATCCCAATCGATCCTGGTGGCGCCACCTGCTCAAGCCTGCGCGACTCGTGGGAGCCACCGGTCCGGGAGCGGTGCCACGCCCCGGTTTGGTGCGGCCCGCGTTCGCGACCATGGCCATCGTGGCCGCGTTCATCATCGCGGTCGTGCTGGTCTTGCCCGGACCGACGCCCGAGCCTGACCGCGCTCCGGCATTCGTGCCGTCGTCACCGCTAGCGGATGCATCACCTTCTGCACCCACTCCTACGTCGCGCCCGGATGATCTCAGTGGCTTCGACCCGAACGGCGGCCTGGTCGGCAGCCTCTGGCTGCGACAGGGCAACGGCGAGCGGGACAGCTACGTCACGCTCCATCCGGACGGCACCATCGTGCAGGTTGCGAAGGGCCCGGGCTGGCCGGTCGGCATCGGCACCTGGCAGCCCACCGGTGCGCGCTCCCTGACCAGCCTCGTGGCCTGGCCGGATGCCGACCCGGTCAACCACCTGCGACCCGGCTTCAGCACTCACCGTGACGAGTGGGCCCTCGACGAGGACGGCTCGGCCGCGACGCTGACCTGGACGGCCAGGCTGCAGCCTGCCGACGGGTCCACCGTTCCCGACGTCAGCGGAGCCTCGACGCTGGTCCGGCTGCAGCGCCTGCCGCTGCCTCCGGAGGCGGCCTACCCGTCCCCGGCCGAGCCCGGCTGGGAGCTGGCCGTGGGACCCATGGTCCAGGGGTCCGGCTCGGGGGGCGTGGCCGCCATCACGGCGCCGTGCGATGAGCCCGATGAGTCCGGGACCCCGCCAGGGTACCTGGTCACCCACGGTGACGGGACCGCCTTCCTGGCCAGCTACTGGCAAGGCAACGGCCCAGGGCTGTGGGTGCCGACCGGACCTGACACCAGGGGCCTGAGCTCGTGGTTCGGCCTGGACCCTGCTCACGATCTGGACAACTGGCCGGTGGCCCAGCTGGCCGGCACCGGCACCATCACCGTCTCCGAAGGCACCAGCGAGGAGTTCCTCGACGAGTACGAGGCCGAGACCCGCAGCATCGAGCCCATGGATGAGCCGCTGCCCGCGGTGGACCCGGCGCTTTGGCCCGCCACCGGCTCGGTCTGGCTCCAGCCCACCGACTCCGGCACCGCCATCACGGCCTATCTCACCGACGGGACGGCCGTCGTCCGGGATCCGCGCTACGGCACCGGCACCGGCCATTGGCAGCCGCTCGACCCCGACACCATCGCCGCCTGGGTCGCCTTCTCCACCCTCACCTCACATGACCACCTCTGGTCGGAGGCCACGACGGGCCCCGACGGGGACACGCTCTCCATCAGCTACAAGCACCAGGACAAGTCCGGCGGGCCGGTCGAGACCGGCCAGGCGGAGGCAAGCAGGCTGCGTATCGAGCCGTAATCACGACCGACCCTCACCGGGACCGCGGCCCGGCCAGCGGTCGAGCATGAACGAAGTCAAATCGAAAGGGGGTTCTCTATGCGCACGTTGTTCCAGACCCTGGTCACCACCGTCGCCCTCATCATGGTCGTCGGTGCCGTGGCCGTGGGGCAGTCACCGACCTCCGGCCTGGTGACGATCGAGCCCGGCCCGATCGAGCTCACGTCTCCGGGCGTCATGACCCCGAACGCGGACAGGACGACCTACCTCGAGAAGGGACGCGAGATGGCCTTGAGCTGGGTCGCCAGCGATCCCCGCCTCTCGGGCGAGGTGACCTGCGCCGGCAACCGGCTCGTCAACCGCGACGGCTCGTTCGTCGAGGCCGAGACGTTCGCCATCGTGAACGAGGGCGGTCGCTGGATCGGCCAGTCCACTGGTCACGTCCTGGCCGGGCCGCCGGCCGACATCGTGGTCGGCATCTGGCCGGTGTCCACCGGGCCCGATCACGTGGACGTGGTCGGGCTCCGGGGCGAGGGTGGCTACGAGGGCCTGTCGGCGGTGATCTCCGCCGACTGGTCGCCGGACCCGCCGGTCATCACCGGCGCCATCTTCGAAGGCGCGTTGCCGTCGGCTCCCGAGCTTGCCATCGGGTAGCCGGTTGCCGCCAAGGGGGCGGCAACGCGCCATCACGTAGACGAGGGGGCCTGTCCGAAGAGGGCGGGTCCTCTCCTCGTGTTCGATAGACTGCCTTTCAGGGAGGAAGGCACCATCACATGACCCACTACCGCTACGCTGCCCGGCTCAACTCGTTCGAGACGCGCCCCGAGCTCTTCTGGCCCGGGCGCACCGGCCGGCCGGGCACGTTCGACCTCATCGAGCGCGCCGCCAGCGCCAAGGGGCTGACCGCCGTCGACGTCAACTACCCGCAGCAGACCCGGGGCATCAGCCCGGCGCAGATGCGCAAGCGCCTGGCCGACCTGGGCGTGACGCTCAACGGCTACGCCATGCGCTACAACGGTGACCCCGACTTCCTCGCGGGCGCCTTCACCAACGCCGATCCGGCGATCCGCCAGAAGGCTATCGACCTCACCCGGCATGGTCTGGACGAGGCCCGTGAGGCCGGCGGCTCGGTACTCACCCTGTGGTTGGGCCAGGACGGCGTGGACCATCCCTTCGAGGCCGACTACGCGCGGCTGTGGGAGTACGAGGTGGCGGGCATCCGGGCAGTGGCCGAGCACGACCCGGACTTCGCGGTTTCCATCGAATACAAGCCCAACGAGCCCAAGGCCCTCTCGGTGCTGCCCAACATCGCGGCCACGCTCCTGGCCATCGACGAAGCGGGTGCACTCAATCTGGGGGTGACGCTCGACTTCGCGCATGTGCTCTACGGCGACACCAGCCCGGCCATGGCCGCTGCACTCGTGGGCCGGCGCAGCCGCATGCTGGGCCTGCACATCAACGACGGCTACGGCAAGCGCGACGATGGGCTGATGGTGGGCTCCGTGCACACAGTGCAGACGATCGAGCTGCTGCGCCAGCTGCTGCGCGACGGCTTCGCGGGCACCATCTACTTCGACACCTTCCCCGACGGCACCGGGCTCGACCCTGTGGCCGAGACCGAGGCCAACGTGGCTGTCATCGAAGCCATGTTCGGGATCATCGAGCGCCTGCCCGACGACGAGCTGGACGCGGCCCTCGAGGTGCAGGACGCCCTCACCGCCCACCGCCTGGTGCAGAGGGCAATCCTCGGCATCGATGCCTGAACCTGCCGCGCCCCCGCCGCGCGTGGCGGTCGTGGGCAGCCTGCACTACGACATCATGGTGGCGACGCCGTATCTGCCGCGGACGGGCGAGACGCTCATCGGCGAGGCCTGGTGGTGGAAGCCCGGCGGCAAGGGTGGTAACCAGGCCATGGCCGCGGCTCGCCACGGCGCGGAGGTGGAGATGATCGGCTGCCTCGGCGATGACGGCTTCGGGGTGCGCCTGCGCGAATGGCTGGCGGCGGCCGGGGTCGGCCTCGAGCGGGTCCGGACCGTGGCGCAGGGCTCGGGCATGAGCGTGGCCCTCCAGCAGACGGATGGCGACTACGCGGCAGTGGTCGTCTCCGGCGCCAACCGCGAGATCGATGAGGTCCGGGTCGCCGACGAGGCGGCAGCCATCGGTCGGAGCGACGTCCTGCTGCTGCAGAACGAGATCGGCGAACCGGCCAGCGCTGCCGCGGCTCGCATCGCCCGCGAGGCCGGCGTGACCGTCGTTCACAACGCCGCTCCAGCCCGGCCACCGGGAGCGATGAGCGGGCTCGTCGACGTCCTCGTGGTCAACGCCGTGGAAGCGGAGCAGCTCGGCGGCGGCTTGGTCGACGACCTGGCCAGTGCCTCGGAGGCCGCGCGCGCCCTGCTGGCGGTGGCTCCGAGCGTGATCGTCACGGCGGGTGTCGCCGGTGTCGCTGCCGCCGCCCGCGATGAGCGCTGGTCGGTGCCGGCGCACGCCGTCGAGGCGCCGGACGCTCATGGTGCTGGCGACGTCTTCGTCGGCGCCCTCGCTACCCGTCTGGCTGAAAACGCTCTGTTGCCCGACGCGCTGCGCTACGCGAATGCCGCGGCTGCCCTCCACGTGGGCACGCCCGAAGATGCCCGCGATGCCATCGGTCCGGCCGAGGTCCGGCGGCTGCTCTGACCCCGCGCTGCGTGCGGGGCACGGCAGCGTACGATTGGAGGCGATGACCAAGCACGAACGCCACCGCCGCATCATCGAGGCCCTCGACGGTGGCGGCTCCATCAACGTGGTCGACCTGGCCGACCAGTTCGGCGTGTCGGAGATGACCGTGCGGCGCGATCTCCGGGAACTTGAAGCCACCGGGCTTCTGCGGCGGGTGCACGGCGGTGCCGTGCGCCGGCTGGGCCGGGCCTACGAACCGCCCTTCTACCTCCGCTCCGAGCAGGATCCGGGCCCCAAGGCGGCCATCGGCCGGGCGGCGGCCGAACTCGTCCAGCCCGGCGACGCCATCGCCATCGACACCGGCACGACGTGCCTCGAAGCGGTCAGGGCCCTGCAGCGCACGAGACGGGAGCAACTGACGGTGGTCACGGCCAGCCTCCGGGTGGCCGGCGAGATCGCCTCGTCCTTCGCGCTCGACCAGGATCTGCGGCTCATCGTGGCCGGCGGCATCGTCCGACCCGGTGAGCTCTCGTTGGTCGGAGCCGCGACCCGCGAATTCGCCCGCGCGATGCATCTCGACAAGGCCCTCATCGGTGTCGGCGGCATCGATGCGGACAAGGGCTGCTCGGAGTTCAACGTGGAGGACGCCGAGGTCAAGCAGCGCTTCATCGAGTCGGCCAAGCAGGTCATCGTGCTCGCCGACTCGACCAAGCTCGGACAGATCTGTTTCGCCGCGGTCTGTCCCATCGAGGTGGTGGACACGCTCGTCACCGACGCTGAGGCCGACCCCGACCAGGTCGCCGCCTTCGAAGCAGCCGGCGTGGACGTCGTGATCGCTGAGGGCTGACCCAGCTCAGACCCGGCCGCGCCCTCCGGGCAGGAGGAGTTCGTCGCCATCGACGACCGCGACGCCGTCGATGTAGACGGCGCCGGCCTTCCTCGACCCTGTCGGACGCAGGTCCTTGACGATGTCCCAGTGGATGGCCGACTCGTTGGTGCCGCCACACGCGGGGTAGGCACGCCCGAGCGCGACGTGCGTCGTGCCCACGATCTTCTCGTCGAAGAAGAGGTCCTCGGTCCAGGTCTCGATGTGACGGTTGAGGCCGATGCCGAACTCGCCCACGCGCGAGGCGCCCTCGTCGGTGGCGAGGATGGTCTCGACGAAGCCCGTGGCCGGACCGGCATCCACGCTCGTCACGCGGCCGGCGGTGAAGTCGAGGCGCATGCGCTCGATGCGCTGGCCCCCGAACACGAGCGGCTCACCGAAGGTGATGTATCCGTTGACCGCGGATTCGACCGGAGCGGTCGCGATCTCGCCGTCAGGCAGGTTGTACTGGCCATCGAAGAGCAGCCACGTGCGGCCGGCGACCGAAAGGCGCAGGTCCGTGTCGTCCGCGACGATGCGAACCTCGCGGCTGCCGTTGAGCGCCGCGGGCGACCCGTCCCATCCCGACCAGCCGTCGTCATCGACGCTGCCGCGGACGAACTCACCCACGAGGGACTCATGCGAGCGACCGAGGTATGCGGAGTAGCCGGGTGTGGGCACGCGCACGATGCACCAGCGGGTCTCGGCCCAGCGCGCCGCCGACACCTCGCCATGCGCGGCCCGCAAGAGCGCGGCACGCCGGCCGACGTCCTCGCCGGCGGCCTCACCCGAGGGTGGCGCCAGCGCCCGGAGCGCGACGTACGCATCCGCCCATGACATCGCGAAGAGCTCGACCGAGAGCCGCTGCCTGGCCTGCTCGTCGGTCCCGAAGCGCCGGATGGCCTCATCGACGTCGTCGGTGTGCAACATGGCGTGATAGTTCGCGCCACGCCGGATGGCGCCATCGGCGAGGGCCCTGGCCAACGGATAGACCCCGGGCGAAGTCAGCGTGACGAGGAGGTTGTCGCCGGCCCCGAGCGTGACGGAGTCGTCGAGGATGCGTTCGGCCAACCGCTCCCACTCGGCGTCCTGGCTGGTGGGGTCGCCCGCGGGCATCTCAGGATCCATGTGATACCTCGTGCATCAGTGACTTGGTGGCCGCGTACAGGCGGCGCTGGCGGGATGCCTGGCGATCGTAGAGGTCCGCGAGGTCGGCGTTCGGCTCGGACGTCTCATCGACTCGCAGCCAGGACGAGACCTCGTCCCGCTCCAGGGCGCCGACGCCGATGGCGGCCAGGATGGCATCGCCGAAGGCCGCGCCCTGCTGGCTGACCACCTCCTGCGGCCGGCCCAGGCAGTCGCTGACGGCCTGGAGCCAGGCCCGGTTCCTGACCCCGCCACCCACGGCCCGGATGCGCTCGACAGGCACGCCGATCTCGAGCATCACCTCGACGTTCGAGCGGATGCCCTGCGCGATACCCTCGATGGCGGCCCGGGCGATGTCCGCCCGCGTGTGGGCCAGTGAAAGACCGAAGATGACGCCCCTGGCGTCGGGATCGTGGATGGGCGTCCGCTCGCCGCTGAGGTAGGGCAGGATGTCGAGCCCGTTGGCGCCGGGCGGGGATGCGGCGGCCCAGCGCGCGAAGTCGGCGTAGCGATCGGAGACCGAGGCGGTCTCGTCCTCGCCTCCGATCAACTCGATCAGCCACCTCGTGAGGGTGCCCGCCGTGGACGTCCCCCCGGCCACGAGGGCCGTGCCCTCGAAGACGAACGGAGCCGCCCACATCCGGGGATCGACGATGGTCTCGGCCACGACGCTGATCATGAACATACTCGAGCCGTACATGACCATGAGCTCGCCCGGCGCGAGGACGCCGGCGCTGACCGCCTCGGCGGGGGCGTCGGTGGTGCCCACGATGACGGGGGTGCCTGCTGCGAGTCCCGTGGCCGCTGCCGCATCCTGTGAGACCCGCCCGGCGATCTGGGTGGGCCAGCCCAAGCGGGGCAGGCGAGCCGGCTCCACGACCCGCGCCGTCCAGTCCTCGTTCCAGGCGTGCGCCCGGATGTCGTAGAAGGGCCCCCAGTAGGCCGCGGTGAGATGGTCGATGACGTGCTCACCGGTCAACCTGGCCACGAGGTACGACTGGCTGGTGTGGAAGACCGAGGCGGCCGCGAAGACCTCAGGCTCCACGTCCCGGAGCCAGGCCACCTTGGGGCCGGCGGACTGCGAGGTCAGCGCGTTGCCGGTGCGCTCGAGGATGGCCGCCTGCCCGAGCTCCTCGTCGAGGCGTTCGATCTGCTGGCCGGCCCGCGTGTCGATGCCGTAGAGGATGCCGGGCCCGAGTGGCGAGAGGTCCTCGTCGACCGGCAGCACGCACGGTCCGATACCACTGCATCCGATGGCCTCGATCTCGCCCGGAGCAGCATCGCTCCGGCGGAGCAACTCGCCCACGACGTCGCAGAGGTTGTCCCACCAGTCCGAGTCCGCGTCGTGCTCAGCCCAGCCCGGCTGCGGGACGCGCAGCTCGTTGGGCGCGGAGGCGCGTGCGACCACGCGCCCGTCACAGTCGACGAGGACCGACTTGGTTTCCGATGTCCCGACATCGACGCCGATGAACATGCCCCACTCCGATGGCTGCTGCGGGTCCCCTCGGCCGCTCCCTGGTCGAGTCTAGAGCGAGCGACGGAGGTCGGCGACGACCTGCATGAGCTCCGCGGTGCGTGCGCGGTCGCTGGGGTTCTCGAACTTCCCGTCGACCTTGAAGAACGTGCCCACGATGGCGCCGTCCGCGATCGCAAGCTGGTCGCGCACGTTGGCCGGATTCACGCCCGTGTTGACGAACACCGGTGTCTCGCCGACCGCCTCCTTGACTCGGTACAGGACCTGGGTGTCGGTCTCCGCGCCGGCCGTGAGCCCCGAGACGCAGAGGCCGTCCGGCTTGGCGTTGAAGACGGTCGAGCGGGCGATGTCCGCCACGTCGCGATCGGCGAGGTACCGCGCTGCCTCGGGCACGATGTTGAAGAGCAGGCGGACACCCCCGGCGTCGAGCGCGCGGCGATGCCGGGCCGCGGCACCGACGTCGGTGTTCCAGAGCCCGAAGTCGCTGGCATAAACGCCGGTGAAGATCTCGCGCACGAAGCGAGCGTCGGTGGCCTTGGCCAACTCGATCGAGGCCACGCCGTCCCAGAGGACGTTGACGCCGAAGGGAACCTCGATGTCGGGGTACAGCTCGGCGATCACCCGCGCCATGGCGATCGAGGTGATGGGCTCGACCTTGGTGAGGTAGGGCAGGCTGAACTCGTTCGAGAACATGACCGCGTCCACGCCGCCGTCCTGCAACGCCCACAGGTCGGCCCTGGCCCGGTCGACCACGGCGCTCAGGCCGGCGACCTCGTCGTAGTCGGGATCCCCGGGCAGCGCCGAGAAGTGGCACATGCCGACGATCGGCTTCTCGACACCGAAGACTTCGCTGAGCCAGTTCACGCCACCACCTTTTGCTGATGTGCTGATATGTGCGAATAATATAACAACGGCGTTCGAATGAACGGTGCCGCCATAGCCTCCGCGCGCGGCTCAGGACCGCCCGAGTTCGCTACCCTAGCCAGACTGGGGACCGAACGATCGCGCTGGAGGGTATCGGTGGGAACACTCTCGGACAACTCCGCTCCGTGGCTAACCGTCGTGGGCAGCACGATGATCGACCAGATCGCGTACGCGGCTCGCATGCCCGAGCGGGGCGAGACCGTCGTCGGCGACCGCTTCGCCCAGGGTTTCGGTGGCAAGGGTGCCAACCAGGCCGTGATGGCGCGCCTCATGGGCGCGCAGGTCGCGATGGTCAACGCCGTCGGCAACGACAGCTACGGCGAGCAGACGATCGAGAACTTCGCGAGCCACGGCATCGACACCACGCACGTTCGTCGGGTGCCCGGCTCCAGCGGTGTCGCGCCCATCTGGGTAGAGCCCGATGGCAGCAACCGCATCATCGTGGTCCCGGGGGCCAACGATGGGCTCCTCCCCGAGCACGGCGCCGAGGCTGTCCGGGGACAGGAACGCGTCGATGCCGTCATCGGTCAGTTCGAGATCGACCAGGCCGTGACGACGGCCGCCTTCGGTGCCGCGCGAGACCGCGGGGCGACCACGATCCTCAACCCCGCGCCCGGCGCGGCCATCACAGGGGACCTCGCTGCCGTCAGCGACTGGATCATCCCCAACGAGACCGAGTTCGCCATCATCGCCCGTGCCTCGGGCATGCCCGACGACCCCGATGATCCTGCAGCGCTGGCGAAGGTCGCCACGGAGCTGGGCGCGCGCCTGCTCGTCACCCTCGGCAAGCGTGGTGCCGTGCTCGTCGGCGAGGACGGCGACATCGAGGCCATCCCGTCGCCGCAGGTCGAGGCCGCCGACACGACCGGCGCGGGCGATGCCTTCGTGGGGGCCTTCGCCTTCGGGCTCGCGTCGGGCTGGGATGAGGTCGCCGCCACTCGGCTGGGCTGCGCGGTCGCGGCCGAGTCGGTCCTCCGCCCGGGCACGCAAGCCTCGTTCCCCGAAACGGCACGATGCCGCGAGATCATCGCCGAGCTCGCCGGCCCCGAGACATGACCATGCGCGAAGCTGCGGCCGAGTTGGCCGAGGTTGCGAACCGCATGGACGAGGCATCGCTGGCACCGGCGCTGGAGGCCATTGCCGAGGCGCGCCGCGTGATGCTGTTCGGCTGCGGGCGCGAGGGGCTGATGATGCAGGCGCTCGCGATGCGGCTCCATCACCTCGGCCTTGACGTCTGCCTGCAGGGTGACATGGCTGCCTTCCCACTGGGACCGGGCGACCTGTTCCTCTGTGCGGCGGGACCCGGGGAGATCTCCACGGCCTCGGCGCTCTGCGGCGTGGCCAAAGCGGCAGGCGCGCGGGTGTTGGTGGTGACCGCCGAACCGGAGGGTGCCACGGCAGTCATGGCCGACGACCTCCTGGTGATCCCGGCACAGACGATGGCGCGGGACCTGGGCGGGGAATCGGTGCTGCCCATGGGCTCGCTCTTCGAGGGCGCCATGTTCATCGTCTTCGAGATGCTGGTGCTGGAGTTGCGCGACGCGCTCGGCGAGAGCGCGGAGACCATGCGCGCGCGTCACACCAACATGGAGTGACCGGCCGCGACCCGCTACTTGCCCGACCCCGCAGACATGCCCTTGATGATGAATCGCTCCAGCAGGATGCCCACCACGATCAGGGGCAGGATGGCGGCGAACGAGAGCGCGGCCATGGACCACCAGCTGATGCCCTGGCTGCCAGTCTGGCTGGCGATCATCACCGGCAGCGTCTTGGCGTCGGTGGAGGTCAGCAGAGAGGCGAAGAAGTACTCGTTCCAGGTGAGCACGATGGCCAGGACCAGGGCCGTGACCATGCCCGGCAGGGCGATGGGCAGGATGATCCGCCGGAACGCACCCCAGATCGACTCGCCGTCGACGAAGGCTGCCTCTTCGAGCTCCGCGGGGATGGTCTGGAACTGGTCGCGCATGATCCAGATGACGATGGGCAGCACGGTCAGCGTGTAGAGCAGGATCAGGCCGATCTGCGTGTCGTGCAGGGCCAGCTCCTTGTAGAGCACGAGGAACGGCAGCGCCAGGACCACGGGCGGCAGGATCAGCTGGCTAAGGAAGAAGAACGAGATGTCGTTGTTGCGCAGCGGCCCGAACTTGTAGGCGAAGCGCGAGAGCCCGTAGCCCGCCAACGAACCCAGGATGACCGCCAGCAACGAGGCCGATAGCGAGATGACCGTGGTGTTGGTGAAGCGCTTGAGGAACTCGTCGCGGACGGTGCTCTCGGCGACGATCGTCTCCGGTGAGAGGCCCAGCGATCGCCAGCCCAGCCAGGCCGGCTGGTAGTCGATGAAGGGGATCATCTTGCCCTGCATCACGTCCGGGGCCGTCTTGAAGCTGGTGGTGATGGTCCAGTAGATGGGGAACAGGCAGATGATCGTCCACAGGATGAGCAGGCCATAGATGACCGCGCGGCTGGTGTACCACTTGGCCTTGTAGGCGAGGTCCTCGTCCGTCTCGCGGAACACGCGATCGCTCATCGGTAGGGCCTCATCCACCGGTTGGAGACCCGCATCAGGATGGTGAACCCGATGATGATGATGATGAGGTAGAAGAAGGCCATCGTCGTGCCATAGCCGACGTTGGAGCGGTCACGGTACTCGCGGAAGATGAAGCTGCTCACCGTGTCGGTGGCACCACCGGGCCCGCCGAGCGTGACGTTGATGATGATGTCGGCCAGCTTCAGCTTGAAGATGATGCGGACCATGATGGCCGTCAGCGAGACCGGGATCATCAGCGGGAAGACGATGGACTTGAAGGCTCGCCAGCCCGAGGCGCCGTCGACGCGAGCGGCCTCGGTCAGCTCCCTGGGAATGGCCTGTAGTCCGGCCAGGAGCATCAGCATCATCAACGGGATGAACATCCAGGCGTCCATGAACTCCATGGTGAACTTGGCGGTGATGGGGTCGGAGAAGAACGCCGGGTCCTCGATGCCCACGGCGCGTGCCAGCCGCGCCAGGGGGCCGAAGCGGACCTCCAGCATGGACTTGCCGATCATCCATGACACGGCCACCGGTGCGAGCATCAGCGGCAGCAGGAAGGCCACCCGGAAGAAGCGTCGCCCCCGGATCTCCGAGTGGAGCAGGACAGCCAGGCCGAAGGCGATGACGTACTCGACCAGCACCATGCCCACGTAGAAGAGCATGTTGAACATGGCGTTCCAGTAGAAGCTGTCGTCGAGCAGGCGCCGGATGTTGTCCAGCCCGGCGAACGAAGGTCCGTCGGGATCGGACAGGTTCCAGTCGGAGAAGGCGATGGCCAGGCCGAACGCGAGCGGGATGATGGTCAGCGAGATGACGAACAGTGCGGCGGGCAACACGAACAGCACGCGCTTGCCCATCTCGCCGTTGACGATGATCTGGCCTGCGGTCAGCGAGGCCGCCCAGAAGATGTAGGCGAAGAGGGTGGGCTGCCAGTTCTCGAAGCCGAGGTCCAGCACGCCCATGGCATCGAGCAGTTGCAGCCCGGCGATCGCCGCGAATACGGCGAAGGACCCCCGGATGAGGATCTGGCCGAAGCGCTTGCGTCGCTCCGAGATCTTCTGGTGCGAGACGACGTGAAAGAGATCGCCGTTACTCAACTAGCGTGACCTGCCTGTGCCTGGTTGGTGGCGGGGAAGCTGCCGGATGGAATCATGCGGGGCGCGCGGTAGGCGCGCACCCCGCATGGTTGCACGTTTCGACTCGTGCAGGGGCGCGGCGGTCGGCCACGCCCCTGCACGAGTGCTATTCGAGGCCGAGCGAAGCCCGGTAGAGGGCCAGCTGGCTCTCACGGCCGATCTGGTCGGTGATCTCCTCCCAGGCGGCATAGATGTTGTCGGCGATCTCCTGTGCCGATGCACCACTGCCCCAGCCCAGGGAGAGCTCGTCCTCGGCCACCGAGTAGTACTGGAAGATGCCGGGGATGCGCGGCTCGACCGCGGCGTTGGGGTGGTTGTAGCTGTCGAGGTTCGACGCGAGGTAATCCTCGACGTAGGCCCGGTCGTAGCCCGCGGCCTCCCACTCGTCGTAGTTGAAGTGGGAGTTGCGATACGGCTGGAAGCCGGACGGATACGCGGAGGTCCAGAGCGAGAGGTCCTTGCCGCCCAGGTGGGCTGCAGCCGACCACGCGCACTTGCGCATCAGCTCGTCGTCAGAGACGTTGTTGGTGACATAGACGCCCCAGCCGATGTAGGCGTTGTTGGGGGACTCGTTGTAGCCCTCCACCCACTCGCCGCTGGCGCGGTCGTAGTACTTGTTGGCCCCGGGCAGGATGTCGAAGCCGACGACATCGCCGACGACCGAGGTGTCGGACGTGCGGGCCATCGAGCCCACGTCACCCCACCAGGCCAGCGATGAGCCGGTGCCGGCGAGGAACTGGCTAAACGCGGTGCCGCCCGGGTCGGTGTTGATCTGGTCGGTCGGATAGGCATCAGCCTCGATGAGGTCGATGACGTCCTGGATGGCCTGCACCCAGCCGGGGTTGTTGACCAGCGGAGTCATGTCCTCGGGATCGAACAGCCACGCCGGATCGTCAGGCGTCTTCACATACGCCGTGGCGCGGTCCTCGAGGAAGTAGAAGCCGAAGCCGCCCCAACCCTTGAGCGGGTCTAGGAAGCCGTTGGCATCGAGACCGGTCAGCGGGTCGGTCTTGCCCACGAGGAACTTGGCGTGCGCGTTGACCGCGTCCCAATCCATGGGCACTTCCCACGGGCTGCCGTCGACGTTGAATTCTGACTCGGCCCACTCCGCAGCCCACTCCTCGTTCTCGTAGTAGTCGGTGCGGAACGAGTAGGTGTGGGTGTCGCCGTCGATGGAGATGCGGTACGTGTTGCCATCCCAGGTGCCGACGGGCGGTTTGAGATAGTCGACGTAGTCATCCATCTCGATCTGCTCGGCGACCCAGTCGGGCATCGGGTCGAGCAGGCCGCGGCCGGCCGTATCGCCCTCGAAGGGCGCGCCCATCTCGATGATGTCGAAGTCCACCGTGCCGGTGGCGATCGACTGCTGCAGCTTGGCGTTGTAGTCGGCCTGCGCCAAATCGATCCA